>ERZ773196.452-NODE-452-length-25971-cov-5.448796_pt1 | contig 25971 bp, 20 predicted proteins | sample MGYA00581009_ERZ773196 | MGnify/ENA primary metagenome ERZ773196 (study PRJEB29015, sample SAMEA2738162) | human oral metagenome | biome: human oral; feature: human-associated habitat; material: saliva | place: China | collected 2243 ... | reverse complement strand
TTGTAATTTTGTAAGCTTTTTCTCATATTTTTTAATTGTCTTCGGATTTTCATATGCTATTGTATAGTTTGTATATAATTACTGTGATTAGTTGCACCAATAATAGCATAATTGCGATAAATTTACAAGCTTGACCGCAGTAAATTTCAATTCTATAATAAAATTTAGAGTAAAATATTATTTTATTGTAAATTAGGACAAAAATATAGGAGGATGTCAAAAGATTTATTAGAAAGATTGGGAGGTGATTTTTGTGCAAAAAATTCGCTGTGTGGTCGAGCGAATTACTTATCAAAATCCAGAAAATGGATACTCCGTTTTGAAATGCAGAGTGAAGGATTACAGCGAATTAGTTCCTGTGATTGGAAATATGATTGATGCCAATGTAGGTTCGGTTCTTTTGTGTGATGGAGAGTGGAAGGTAGATGCAAAGTATGGTCGCCAATTTGTCACACAAAATTGGGAAGAGACACTTCCGGCCACTGTCTATGGCATGGAAAAATACTTGGGTTCTGGACTGATTAAGGGAGTGGGACCAAAATTTGCCAAAAAGATTGTTCAAAAGTATGGGGAGAAGACATTTGATATTATTGAGACCAATGTAGAAGTTTTGGAAGAAATTGAGGGAATCGGAAAAAAGCGTGTGCAGATGATTGCTCAGTCTTGGGAAAAGCAAAAAGAGGTTAAAAATATTATGCTCTTTTTGCAAGAACATCAAGTGTCCACTTCTTATGCAGCTAAGATATATCACCACTATGGAAATCAAAGTATTGCCATGATGAAGAAAAATCCCTATCAATTGGCCGATGATATTTGGGGAATTGGATTTAAGACTGCAGACCAGATAGCAATGAAATTAGGCTTTGAGAAGGAATCCTATGTGCGATTGCGAAGTGGATTGATGTACACACTTTCCGATCTTTCAAATGAAGGTCATGTCTTTGCTAAAAAGGGACAACTTGTAGAACGGGCAAGTCAACTTTTAGAGGCCTCTCAAGAGACCGTGATGATAACGATGGACGATATGATTCAGAAAAAAGAACTCATTCTTGAAAAAAATTTTGAGATTCAAGATGAAGGAAAAGAAAGAAAAGAAGATGAGGAAGAAAATAGGGATCAAAAGTCGGAGGTTGCCATTTACCTTCCACCATTTTATTATGCAGAAATTGGAGTTGCAGGAAAGTTAAAGAAGCTAGCTTCTTCTCCTGCAAAGGATCGACTCTATCAAGAGCTAATCAAAGAGCGAAAAAAGACAGGCAATGACAAACTTTCGGTCGATGTCACTGCTATCGAAAGAAAGACCAAAATGAACTATGATGAGATTCAAGCTCTAGCTATTCGTCAGGCGGCTATAGCAAAGGTGATGGTATTGACAGGAGGACCAGGAACGGGAAAGACAACGACGACGCATGGCATTATTTCGATGTATCGAGCGTATGGATTAAAGATTCTTTTGGCGGCACCAACAGGGCGTGCCGCCAAGCGAATGACAGAGACCACAGGACTTGAAGCAAAGACCATACATCGACTGTTGGAATGTAAGCCCCCCGATGGTTACCAAAGAAATGAGGAGCATCCACTGGAGGGAGATGTGTTGATTGTCGATGAATGTTCGATGATTGATATGATCTTGATGAATTCCTTATTAAAGGCAATTCCCGCATCAATGCGTCTGATTTTGATTGGAGACATTGACCAGTTGCCAAGTGTCGGGGCGGGAAATGTATTGCGAGACATCATTGACTCGGAAAGCTTTTTGGTGGTGCGGTTGACAAGGATTTTTCGCCAGGCACAGACAAGTCGAATTATTATGAATGCACATCGCATCAATCAGGGAAGGATGCCTGATATCAGCAATGGCAATACTGATTTTTTCTTCGTGGAGAATGAAGCTATAGAAAGCTTTGTGCCACAGATTGTAAAATTAGTGAGTGAAAAATTGCCCAATTACTATCATCTTGCCCCAAGACAAATTCAAGTACTTACACCCATGCAAAGGGGAGTGGTGGGAGCAACAAATTTAAATCTAGCTTTACAGGAAGCACTCAATCCGCCTGAGCAAGAAATTGTGGTCAGGGGAGAAAAACGAATGGTAACAAAGCCATGCCTACACCGAAGTGGCTATACTTTTCGCATAGATGATAAAGTGATGCAAATAAAAAACAATTATGACAAAGAAGTTTTTAACGGAGATATTGGAACGATTGTATCAGTGAATGAGAGTGATCGGACATTGAGCGTGTGCTTTGATGGAAAAGTCGTAAGCTATGAAGCGTCTGAACTAGAGGAACTTGTCCACGCCTATGCCACAACCATTCATAAGGCTCAGGGCTCAGAGTATCCTATTGTGGTGATGCCAATGACCATGAGCCACTTTATTATGTTACAAAGAAATCTTGTTTATACGGGAATCACAAGGGCGAAGAAGATTTTGGTTATGGTCGGGACAAAAAAGGCATTGAGCTATGCAATAAAAAATGTGACCATAACAAAGAGAAATACTCTACTTAGAGAGCGATTAATCTAAGCTTTCTTTTTCTATTTTGACGAAAATATGGTATAATATAAATGGATATGATGTAGAGTTTGTGCAAGCAAAGATAAGGAGGAACAGTGATGTTTAAGGCAATACGACTCATTATGCAAGAAATGGACAAGGTGAATATGCACTATAATGTCGAGGATATGGAGGATGTCAATATTCTCAGTGCAGGCTATGGGATAGAAAATGGTCCTACGATTACAATTAAGGTATTTTCTCAAGATGATGACAATGATGTGGCTGTTCGTGTCTATGGCATTCTCCACAATGTGGCAGAAGAAAGACTTCCAAAGATTATGAAAGTGATCAATCAATGCAATCAAAAGTTTCGATACTTTAAGTTTGTAATGAATGATGACAATGATGTTAGCGTTGAATATGATTTTCCTGTTGAGGCCAGTGATTATACCTTGGGACAAGAAGTTGTTGAGATTTTGATGCGGATGATGCATGTTCTTGACGAGTGTTATCCAGTGTTGATGAGAGCTATTTGGAGTTAATAGAATTCGTGGAATTAGAAAGGGTTTTGACGGTTTGAGAATTTTTAGAAAGGGAAGCACACTATGGAGTTTAGAGAAGTCATAAAAAATCGCTACTCATGTAAAAAGTATAGCGATCGTCAAGTAGAAAAGGAAAAGTTAGAGGCAATTTTAAATGCAGGCCGCCTCGCACCAACAGCAAAAAATCTTCAAGAGCAACATATCTATGTCCTTCAAAGTACCAAAGCTTTGGACAAATTTGACCAAGTTTCATGGTGCACCAACGGTTCTTGTTGTTACCTTTGATAAGAACAATGTCTATCTCTATCCTGGGGAGAAGCGAGATTCTGGTGTGGAGGATGCAAGCATTGTTGCAACCCATATGATTTTGGCAGCAGCAGATGAGGGCGTGGACAGTTGTTGGATCAATCGCCTTGATCCAGATGAGTTAGCCAAGGCGTTGGAACTTCCACAGAATGAGGAAATTCTAATGGCAATGGATCTTGGCTATGCCGCAGAGGGAGCAGGTCCATTGGCCAATCACGAAAAGAGAAAAGAACTTTCAGAGACAGTGAGTTATCTATAAGATGTGGGATATCTTGAAATTGAAGAGAGTATCACTTTGAATATGAAGGAAGAACAAGATAATTTTAGGGAGCTTAGCATAGAAGAGCTTTGCTATGAGGTGGAAAGAGCATCAGGAATGAAATTTGTTAATTGTGGTACAGTTTTAAGAGAGAAAGCTCGACAAATGACAGATAGAAATCTAATGAAGCTTATTGAGAAGATGGATTATCAAGGAAAAGTTAAAGCAAGTAAGCTATTGATGGATGTTTATTTAGGAAATTAGAGAGAATGCTATTTGAAAAAAGTTTTTTGGAAAGGGGAGGTTGTATATGACAAAAAGTAAGGTAAATATGTCAAGTGATTTGAAAAAAGAATGTTCCAAGGTGATTCATACTGCAGCTACAGCAGCAGCAGCGGCTGGAGCTATCCCTATTCCAATGTCAGATACAATACCAATAACACTGGCACAGGTTATGATGGTTATACAATTAGGGAAAGTATTTGATGTAGAGATTTCGCAGTCTGTTGCAAAATCTATATTAGGAGTTAATTTGGCGAGAGAGACAGGGCGTAAGATTGTTACTAGTGCATTAAAAATGTTTCCCGGTGTGGGATCTGCTATTGGGGGAGCTATAAGTGCTTCAACAGCTGCTGCATTGACAGAAACTATGGGATGGATAGTTGCTGATGATTTCTTTAGAATGTCTAAAGGAGACAAACCACAAGATTTATTAAATGCTTCAAAGGAATTGAAGGCAGCTTTTGAGGAAGTTAAACAGTAGAATATCTGTAGTAATAATTTTCTTTTAGATGTTTGGAGATGAGGTCTTGTAAGTGGTATAAATGAACTGCTTGTAGGACCTTGTTGTATTATTTACTTTTAAAATTCTTGTGACTTTTGAAATATTTACCCTATCTTAACCTTCTTTGTGGTATATAGTATATACACAGAGCAATAAAGTATGACAAGGATAACTACAGGCAGGAATAAAGGAGGAGGTTAGGTGAAGTATTTTGAAAATCAAAGTACGAAGAAGCAGGAAAGAAAAAAGAATATTTTACAGGTAGTGAGCACATTGATAACCAATGCCAATATCAAGGGTTTTTGGACAGGAAAGATTTTTACTGGCAAGACAAAGACCGTGTGTGTTCCAGGACTGAATTGCTATTCTTGTCCAGGAGCGATTGGATCTTGTCCCATTGGCTCACTTCAGGCAGTGATCGGAAGTAAGAAGTTTAGTATGTCCTACTATGTATTTGGACTGATTATCTTGATCGGTGCTTTGTTTGGAAGATTGGTATGTGGATTGATGTGCCCCTTTGGATTTGTTCAGGACTTATTGTATAAGATACCGACCAAAAAGTTAAAGGTGCCAAAGAAGATAGATCGGGGACTGAGATATGCAAAGTATCTGATATTGTTCGTATTTGTGATCTTACTTCCCATGCTTTTGACCAATCCATTTGGTCTTGGAGCACCTTATTTTTGTAAACTTATTTGCCCATCGGGGACATTGGGGGGAGCCCTTCCCTTGCTGATTAAAAATAAGGAATTGAGGAGCACAATAGGAGTATTGTTCTTTTGGAAGTTGAGTATATTGATTGTGATTGTCCTTCTTTCTATTTTTACTTATCGTCCATTTTGCAAGTATATTTGTCCGCTGGGAGCATTGTATTCTTTCTTTAATAAAATTGGATTTTATAAGATGGAATTTCACAATGAAAAATGTGTGGGATGTAAGCTCTGTGAAAGGGCTTGTAAGATGGATATTGATGTGAGAAAGACACCAAACTCGTTGGAGTGTATACGGTGTGGGGCGTGTACATCGGCTTGTTCACACGAAGCATTGACCACTTCTTTTGCAGGATTTGCGGGACTTCAGAAAAAGAAAAGTGAATTAGAGGGAAGAGGCGTGGAAAATGTGGAATAAGTTGTCCATTCGAATCAAGATTACTTTGTTGACAGGTCTTGTGCTCTGTGGAATATCTGTGCTATCTTTTATTTTAACAATAGAAAATGCGGCCACTGTCTTTATTGTATCGGATGTCAATTTGCCGGTAGGACAAGATAGTGCCATTAAGTTTGATTTTGCTCATGCACAGCAAATCTTTCAACTCAAAAGTTTTTATATTATGCTCTTTGTTTCAATGGCAGGAACTTTTTTTATGTGGTTGGTGAGTGGAAGAGTATTGAGTCCCTTGAAGAAATTGAGTAGTGCAATGAAGAATTTGGACATCCAAAAGAACGATCAAGAAATTCAATTAGTAAATACACAGGATGAGGTTGGAGATTTACAATATGCCTTTCATTCTATGCTCAAAAATATTCGAGAATCCTATGATAAGCAAAAGCGATTTTCACAAAATGCCGCACATGAATTAAAGACTCCAGTGGCAGCAATCAAAACCAACTTGGAGGTGCTCGGTCTTGAAGAAGAGCCAAATTTAGAGGACTACAAGGAATTTGTCGCCATAGTGGACAGGCAGATTGAGAGAATGAACTTGATTGTTCAGGAACTAAGATTACTAAGTAGTGGAGAAACTTTGCAATTAGATGAGTTTTTTCCGTACAAAGTAGTAGCAGAAATATTGAGTGAATTTGACCAGCGAATTCGAGAAAAGAAATTACAAGTTCGTATTTACTTTGAAAACCAAGATTTTTGTGTTCTTGCGGATAAGGTTTTGATGAAACAGGCAATTTCTAATGTGATTCACAATGCTTTGCGCTATTCCAATGAGGGGGAACTTGTGGAAATTGTGCTAAAGAAGGATAAATTGAGTGTAAAAAATTATGGCGTGGCCATCGCAGAGGAAGATTTGGAAAAAATTTTTGAACCATTCTATTGTGTGGATAAATCAAGATCAAAAAAGCTGGGAGGAAGTGGTCTTGGGCTTGCAATCACAAGGGAAATTATAGAAGAACATGGATTTTCAATTATTGCTCGAAGTCAAGAGAATAGGCACGAAAAAATATTTACAGAGTTTGTGATTTGCTTTGGTGGAGGCAAAGATGAGAGAGTTGATACAAAAAGTTGAAAAAAATAAATTTGTTCCCTATGTTGTTTTGGGGCTATCGGTTGTTATGATTTCCCTAGGACTTATGCGAAAGGAACATTTGGTTGTGTTAAAAAAGGCCATTAATATCTGTTTGGAATGTATTGGTATAGGTTAAGAAATAATATAGTCAAATACTATATTGATAGTATTATATTGTAGAGAAAGGATGATGAATATGAAGAAGAATTTATTATTATTAGGAGTTGTGCTTACTTTAGCTGCGGGAGTGACTGCTTGTTCAGGTGAAAAAAAGGCAGGTCAGGAGACAACAGCTAGTGCAGCGAGTACAAAGGCTGATCAATCAAAGGCTGATCCATCAAAGACGGATGCAGTAGATACACAGAGTGCAAGCAGTGAAAAATTTACAGAATTTAAGGCAAAGACCGTTAGTGGAGATGAGTTAACCAATGATGTGTTTAAAAGTAGTAAGCTTACTGTTGTCAATGTCTGGGGAAGTTGGTGTGGTCCTTGTGTGGCTGAAATTCCTGAGCTGCAAAAGTTCTATGAGAGTATGAAGGATCAGGGAGTCAATGTCATTGGTGTGGCACAGGATGCAGATACTGATCTTGATGCCGTAAAGGAAGTTATTGAAAAGAACAAAGTCACCTATCCAAATTTGATTCCAGAAGGAAAATTAAAGGATTTTGTGATGACACTTCAAGCGTTTCCAACAACACTGTTAGTTGATTCGGAGGGAAATGTTGTGGCTAAGGATTTGGGCGGAAAAGATATGGCTGGCTTTACGAAAATGGTAAATGACCAGTTGACAAAAAAGCTTCGACCATAAAAAGTGCAGTCACTGACTGCATATCTACATCGATAGAATGAATCAATCAGTGACAGAATACCCCATTCCACGATGTGTTTTGATTACATCAGAGCCCAATTTTTTCCTGATGGATGCGATATGGACTTTAATGACTTGAGAGGTATCATTGGCATTCATATCTACATTGTGCTCGAGTAATTCAGAACTTGAGACAAAGGTATTTTTGTGACAACATAGATATTCAAAGATACTATATTCTTTTGGGGTGAGAGGAATCATTTCATTTGATTTGAATACTTGTTTTTTTTGAATATAGAGGGCGATGTCAGAAGATGTTAGTCGGATGACATCGCTGTTTTGCATATAGGGGGTACGCAAAATAGCACGAATTCTTGCTTCAAGCTCTGCAAAGTGAAATGGCTTTGTGAGGTAATCGTTGGCACCTAAGTTGAGTCCTTTCACTTTATCATCGAGAGAACTCCTTGCAGATAAAATGAGGACTCGTTGATTTGGATTGTCCTCTCGAATAAATTTGAGCACTTCAAATCCGTCCAGTTTTGGCATATTTACATCGAGAACAATGAGGTCATAGGTATTCTCGTAGTATAGATGTAGGGCTTCTTCGCCATCCGTAGCAGTATCAGTGTAGTAGTTGAGTTTTTTTAATCCCTTGGCAAGTGCATAGAGAATATCTTCTTCGTCTTCACATAGCAATAATCGCATTCTTTTATATCCTCTCTATTTTGACTGTTATTATCAATTTGTGCATACTATTATAAGGCAAAACCATTAATTTGAAAAGAGAACATTGGTAAGGTATTGCTAACTATATTCATATATGTTATATTGTGATAATAAACTTAGAAAGGAGACGAGAATGGGAACAATTATACAGGGACTACTGATTCCATTTATTGGGACAACAGCAGGAGCAGCAATGGTCTTTTTGTTAAGAAATGAAATCAGTCCAAAATTACAAAAGATTTTAACAGGCTTTGCTGCCGGTGTGATGGTAGCGGCAAGTTTTTGGAGTTTACTTTCTCCTGCTTTGGAAGAGTCCAGTGCGATGGGAAAATTATCATTTATTCCAGCAAGTATTGGATTTTTGGTTGGCGTGGGATTGCTGTTATTGATCGATAAAATTACACCACATATGCATATGGACAGGGTAGAGGAGGGGCCAAAGACAGGTTTAAAGAGAACAACGAAGTTAATTTTAGCAGTGACCATCCACAATATTCCTGAGGGAATGGCGGTTGGTGTTGTACTTGCCGGTTGGCGCTATGGAACAAGCAATATCACTGCGGCGGCGGCCATTGCTCTTGCACTTGGCATTGCCATTCAAAACTTTCCTGAGGGAGCCATTGTCTCCATGCCACTTCGTGCTGAGGGAATGAAAAAGAGTCAGACCTTTTTGGCGGGAATGTTTTCGGGAATTGTTGAGCCGATTGCAGGATTTTTCACCTTGCTTGCGGCAGGATTTGTTGTTCCGATTATGCCATATATGCTCAGCTTTGCCGCAGGTGCAATGATGTATGTCGTTGTGGAAGAATTAATTCCTGAGATGTCAGAGGGAGAGCACTCCAATAGGGGGACAGTGGCCTTTTCTATTGGATTTGTAGTGATGATGATTTTAGATGTGGCACTTGGATAAAAAATTGGCTATTTTTTTGAATTAAGGGCTTGACTTTTTTAATTCTTTTGTTAAAATAAAATACGATCTGTTAAGGATTTCCTTAGATGGTATAAATAATGAATATAGTAATATGAAAGAAGGCAATGATGTCCTACTCAGCGACGAGAGGTTACCATTATTGTCTTTTTCCTTTATAGAACTAAAATTTGAAAGAAGTTAAAGGAGAAAGTGAGAGATGGGACTTATCGAAAACGAATTTATTAAGTTTATGCAAAAATTTGATGCACATCCATTTGAAATGGTTATCAATGGCAATGTACATAAGATTGGTGAGGGAGATCCGACATTTTCGATCCTTGTGAATAAGGTACCTTCAGTCGTCGATATGCTAACGAGTACATCCATTACATTGGGTGAGGCCTATATGAATGGAGATATTCAAATTCAGGGAGATCTCTATCAGGCGCTCAATATGTTTCTTGGACAGATGGGAAAATTCTCAACAGACCAAAATAAGTTAAAGAAGTTGATCTTTACCTCGATGTCAAAGAAAAATCAGCAAAAGGAAGTATCTTCCCACTACGATATTGGAAATGATTTTTATAAATTGTGGCTTGACGAGACGATGAGCTATTCTTGCGGATATTTTGCTCATGAGACAGATACACTCTATCAGGCTCAGTGCAATAAGGTGCATCGCATCTTAGATAAGATGGACTTAAAAGAGGGCATGAGCATATTGGATATTGGCTGTGGATGGGGATTTTTGTTGATTGAGGCCGCAAAGAAGTACAAGGTTAAGGGAATGGGAATTACACTTAGCCATGAGCAAAAGGCAAAGTTTGAGGAGAGAATTAAGGCAGAGGGACTTGAGGATTATCTTGAGGTGCAGCTTTTAGATTACAGAGATTTGCCAAAGACAGGAAGGATGTTTGACCGCATTGTCAGTGTTGGAATGCTTGAGCATGTGGGAAGAGGAAACTATGGTGAGTACTTAAAGGCTGCAAAATCTGTACTTGTTCCAGGTGGTATCTTTGTATTACACTTTATTAGTTCATTGAAGGAATATCCAGGTGATGCATGGATTAAGAAGTATATCTTCCCAGGTGGTGTAGTGCCAAGTCTTCGAGAGATTATTCAAGAGGCCAGCGAGCAGAATTACTATACTTTGGATGTGGAAAGTTTACGCAGACATTACAACAAGACACTGCTTTGTTGGAATAAAAATTTCCAGGCACATAGAGATGAGGTTGTGGCAATGTTTGATGAGAAATTTGCCAGAATGTGGGAGCTTTATCTTTGCAGCTGTGCAGCAACTTTCTGGAATGGTGTTATTGATTTGCATCAGATCGTATTTACCAATGGTGTCAATAATGACTTGCCAATGACCAGATGGTACTAAAAATTAATAAATAAGAAAGAAAAAGTTATAAAAAAAGTAAAAGGGTGGGGTGTGCTCCATTCTTTTACTTTTTTGCGTAAAGATGGTACAATAAGGGAAAATAGAGTGTAGAATTTGCTCTATCTTGGGGGAAGAAAGAAGGAATGAAGAGAGGGATTTTGAGAAGGCGCATTCTATGGACGCTTTTGATGATGTTGATCTATATTATGGGGAGGAATATTCCTATTCCATTTGTAGTACATGAGACCAGAGAGATGAGTATGGGATTTCGTACCTTTTTGGGTGATATCCTTGGAGGTATTCAAGCAAAGCAGACGCTCTTTACGCTCAGTATTATGCCTTGGATGACCGCTTCCATTGTGGTACAAATTTTGCAATCCGTGGCTGACCCAGAGGGAAGAAGAACATCGCAGAGAAGAACACAGTTGATGGCCGGATGGCTGTCACAGGGAATTGCACTCTTTAGTTCGATTTCTAGTATACAGAGCATGAAGTTTGAGCAAGGGGGAGAATATCTTTATCCGGTACTTGCAATACTTGCCTTGATGGCGGGCAGCAATTTTGTCATTTGGCTCTCCTATAAGAATAAGGAATATGGTGTGGGGGGAATGTCCTTTGTTGTGCTCATCAATTTGATTGATAGTTTGCGCTCGACTTATGGGCGCTTTATTCTATATTGGTGGAATGAAAGTGGGGCATTGCGTTTTGTATTGATTGTCTTTGGAGTCGCTTTGATTTGTGTGGGCATCATTCTTTGGACACTCTGTGCAGAGATGGCAGAGGTTCGCTATCCGATCAACCATGTGATGATTCACAACGAAAATGCCAGTAGGGATTATCTCGCCATTAAGTTTGAACCGGTGGGAACAATGCCATTGATGTATTGTATGTCATTTTATGTGTTGCCATTGATGATTTTACAACTGCTAAGTAAAGTTTCACCCAACAATCTGTGGATTTTGAGATTGACACAGTATTTTAATCTGGAAAAAGTGGCCGGAATTCTTTGCTTTATGCTCGTTTTATTGTTCACGAGCATAAGCCTTTCCTTTGTGATGCTGGATACGGAGAAATTGAGCAAGGGACTACAAAAATCGGGTGACTATCTGACAGGATATCGACCGGGGACAGAGACCAAGAAGGCATTAAAGACCACAGTTTTTCGGTTGAGTTTTGTCAGTGGACTGATGATGGCTCTACTCAGTGGTTTGCCATTGCTTGCGAGAAATTTCATTGAAAGCTCTATGCAACTTGGCTTGCCACAGGATATCTTTCGATTGCCAATGTCATTGATGATTTTGGTTGGAGTATTTCGGCAGCTATTAGAAGAAGTAAAAATGTTAAATGTATTTGATCGATATAGAAAAGAGGACTAATGTATTATTTTGTACCTTCATATTATCAAAAGACAGGAAAATGGAGAGGAAATTCGTGGGTTTGGTATGCCAATCGAAGTATGCGAGAATTTGATGACATTGTCAGCCAAATTAAGATGTTTCGTGCCGCAGAAAAAGAGGTGACCTTGGTTGTGTCCTGCTATATTCCTGATTTGCGCTACTATCTGCATAGACAGGGACTTTCGGGAATTCGAATTTATTCTTTATTTGACCAGATACAGGGAGTATTTTCCTATGCCCCTGGACTTTTGATGTGGGAAGATTTGGATTGGCCAGAAGATATGGAATGGGTGTACACTCAATTTTTGATTATGGGTTATCAAGATGGAGTGCATGTGGTCAATATTGAGTTTGGTCCAGAGTCCTATTTGCTCTGGATCGACCGCTTCGAACAAAAGGAGAAAGTTTGCAGACAGATCTATGACGACCGAGGATTTTTATCTTCAGAGATTATCTATCGAGATGGCCGGGAAGTGGAGCAGATTTTTTACAATACTTATGGAAGAAAGACCTGCACCTATGATCTGGTTCAGGGAACAGTGCTCGTTAAAGGGCGGGATGGATTAAAAAAATATGAGAAAATGGAAGATTTAGTGAGAGAGTGCATCGAGAGATATTTTCTGGAACAAAAGAAAAAATGTGGCAGCAGTGGAGTACTTGTGCTTTCGGCGAGCACATTTCATAATCGACTATTTTTGGAAGGTTCAGGGGACATTGTGACGATACTTTCTTGTTATTCTGAGCGAAATACGGAGCAAACGGATATCTATCAAATTAAGATGGCCATTCAAGGGGAATATAAGAAGACGCCAGCCCTAGTGCTTGTGGACACAAAGGAATTAAAAGAAAAGATTGTTGAGAATGAAAGATTTATAAAAATTGAAGAAATTTCACCCTTTGATACGCGTCTAAAATTGGGAAGTAGTCAAAGAATACGCGCAAAGAAAATATTTTTGCCTATACAGGGGCTAAATAATCAGAGAGAAATTATTAAAATCATTGCGCAATATATGGAGAAAAATTTGGATGCGGAATTGGTGATTGCCTTTAGTGAGCCAGGTTGGGGAAGGCAAGAAAAGATTGAGGAGGAAATAAAGAAGCTATTAGAAGAACTTGATATTACAAGTTTTTCATTGGAAACGAAAAATTCACCCATTGTAGAAAATGCACAGCAGGATGAGGAAAAAGTTGTTCCAGCTCGAGTAAAAGTTGTTCGCTATTTGACAGAACAAGATGTTATTCAACATCTAGAAGACATTCGATTGCTTGTCGATTTGCGAGATAGCCCGGAGTTGTATCTGCAGATTGCAGCAATTAGTTCAGGCATTCCGCAAGTTAATCTGAGTCAAACTCGCTATGTTCGTCACTTGAAAAATGGATTTTTGTTAGGCAGTATAGACGAGCTATTTGATACACTTTGCTACTATCTTGATGGTCTATCGAATTGGAATCAGGCTCTTGTGCATGCGGTGGAGGATATTCGTTTATATACTGGAGGAAGTTTAGTGAAAAAGATAGAAACGCTATTGAGGAAATAAGAGGAAATGGAAGAAGTAACAGTATTACAGGTGGGGATGAAAAATCTCTCCAAAGTTTATATTATTCCTCGAAATGTACGCTGGGTTTATATACAGAGTGGGCAGTTGACCAAAGAAAAATTGAAAAGTTTGGAAGTAAAGAAGATACAATGTACAATTGTAGATTTCATAACACCAAGGGATCTTTCACTGTTAATTGAGAAGGTAGAGGCGTGGACATTGTTTTTTACAGAAAATGTATTTCTATTGTCTGACATTCAAAAGAATGTTGCGGTGATGGACTTCTTTAAATCAAAGATGGCCTATCCGTTGCAAAACAATGAATTACAGTCTTTTATTACTTCCATTCCAAGGCGATTCTTTGACCGAGTGGATAGCTTGCGTATTGAAACAAAGCACATTGAAGTGGCAAAGAAATATCAAAATATTGCGGTGTGGCGTGGAAACAATGCCATTGAAATTGTAGATAACTTTGGAGAAAAATACACACCAGTGATGTTTTGGCGCTTTGGTATGCCAGCACAAGAATATCGAGATCTTTCCTTTTGGGCAGAATATATCACTGAAGGATCTGTAGAGGTTAAGTTTATTTTTCGCAAATTCAGACTGGGATCCACAGATGAGGTGATGCAGACGGTTGAGGCGACCAATCCAAAGGAACCTATGTTATTTCGTGGAGATGAGAGGGGAGGAACGGTGAATATCTCCTTACAGGCCAAGGGAAGCGGAACATTGCGTATGGGAGTTTTGCATGCGAGAACTTGTCGAAATGGATCGGGGGAATTCTTTGCAGGGGGAGTTTCAACAAAAGATGCTTTCAAGGAAGAGGTTCTTAGTTATTTTAATCCAATGGATTTAAAGCCACCGCTGAATATTTATTTTTCTGGTTATCGAATGGCTGAGGGATTTGAAGGTTATATGATGCTAAAAAATATGGGCTGTCCATTCTTATTGATTTCTGACCCAAGGCTTGAGGGAGGTGCATTTTACTTAGGCTCAAAAGAGTATGAGGAAAATGTTGAAAAAGTGATTCGAGATGCAATGGAATATCTGCATTTTGATGGCTCTCAAGTGCTGATGTCTGGGATTTCTATGGGGTCGTTTGGAGCAGTGTATTATGGGAGAAAGATTGAACCGAAGGCTATTTTTCTTGGAAAGCCTCTGCTCAATATCGGAACCATTGCGATGAATGAGCAGACAGTGCGCCCAGAAGGCTTTCCGACAAGCTTAGATTTGTTATATAAGTTGGAGGGAGAGGTATCCATATCCGCAGCAAAGCGATTGAATCAAAAGATTTGGAAAGAGTTAGATGTTGCAGATTTCTCACAAACAGAGATTGCCGCAGTCTATATGCAACAGGATGATTATGATGCAATGGCTTATCCCGATATGCTTCGCCACTGGACAGGAAAAAATTTTCGTGTCTATGGAAAGGGCATTATTGGCCGACATAATGATAATACGAACGCAGTGGTGACTTGGTTTGTTACACAATATCAGCGAATTCTCAAAGAGGAGTTTCAAAGATGGAAAGAGTAATCTATATTGTTCAATGGGATCATGTGAATAATCAAAGTCTGATGTATGGCTCAGTGGTCACACAGGATATAGATCGAAGTATTTTTTATCAAAATCAAATGCTTGCTCCAGGAAGTATTGTACATACTTGGAAAGATGCCTACAATTATCAGGCTGTGCGTCAGGAGAGGTCTCTTCCACTACTGAGTGGGGGGAGTCGCTATAGCATTCGGATTCCAGAAAATGCTTCACTGGATGGGGTGATTTTGCGTTTTGAATTTATGGATAACTTTAAAAAGAATGTGGGGAATTTTATTTTTGGAGATAAAGAGAGCTTTGTTTGTCCAAAAGAGTATTCCAGTTACTCTGCACAGCTAGTGCGAAATGGCAATAAGGATTTATTTTTTCGTCATTTTGAAATTTTGCGTGGCTGTGAGACAACCATTTTTGAGGAGATTGCTAATCCTGTATTGGGAGAAAAGGTGCATATTTTGATTCCAGAGATTCGGCATCGAATGATTCGATTGCCAAGAAAAGAACGCTGTGAAAAGTATGCAAATCTCTTGATTGTTCCGCCAGAAGCCCTTCTATATCAAGATTTTTCGATCGAAGAGTGGACGAGGGAGAGGTTAAAAAAGCGTTATCGCAGTGAATTTTCCTTTGTGCTGTTGACAGCAGGGCCAAAATCACAAAAAATTGCAGAAAGATGGATGAGTATAGACAGTGAAAAATTCAAGATATCTACGACAATTAAATAGAATATTGAACAAAGTCAATGCACTGCAGGATGTGATGAGGGAAAAGAGCGATGAAGAGCTGACACAGATGACAAGTGTATTTAAGAATATGCTGAGAAGGGGGAAATCAGAGGAGAGCATTTTGCCAGAGGCCTTTGCACTTGTTCGAGAGGCAGCAAAGAGAACGATAGGGCTTTTTCCCTATGATGAGCAGGTCCTTGGAGGGATTGCACTCTACAAGGGAATGTTTGCAGAGATGATGACAGGTGCAGGAAAAACATTGTGTGCCTCGATGCCACTCTATGTCCGAGCACTGAGTGGAAAGAGTGTCATTTTGGTCACACAAAATGATTACCTCGCACAAAGGGATGCCGAGCTCTTGCGTCCACTGTATGAATTTTTGGGTTTGACTGTGCGAGTGCGCAGTGCTGAGGTAGAGGGAGAACAATCTGAGGCAAAGGAAAAAAGAGAAATTTATGCAGCAGATATTGTATATACGACAAGTAGTACATTGGGCTTTGATTATCTCATGCAAAATTTATCTGTATCGGAAGAACAAAGTTTCTTAAGAGAGTTTTTTTATGTTATTATTGATGAAGTAGATGTGGTATTATTAGATGCAGCATCTATGCCATTGGTAATATCGGGTGCACCAAAAGTCCAGTCCAATCTCTACAATATGGCAGACAGATTTATCGTATGTCTTGACCCAGATATGGACTATCGCATTGAAGACCAGCAGGTTTATTTTACGGATCGAGGAATTGAAAAGGCAAGAACTTTTTTTTCTATTGACAATCTGTTTGATGAACATCATTTTGAGCTGGTCAGACATTTGCAACTCGCACTTCGTGCCCATACACTCTTTGAGCAAAATCAAGAGTATGTGGTGCAAGATGGTGCCGTTTGTCTTTTGGAGGAGAGAAGTGGGCGAGTGCTAGAGAGCACAAAGCTAAGGGCAGGACAGCACCAAGCGATTGAGGCAAAAGAAGGAGTAGAGATTACCAATGATTATCGTGCGATGGGGATTATTACCTACCAAGATTTCTATAATATGTTTCCAAAGCTTGCAGGAATGACGGGAACATGCATGGAAAATGCACAGGAATTTGCTGATGTATACAATATCAGAACAGTAAAAATTCCATCCCATTTTCCTATTTTGCGAGTGGACGAGGAAGATGTGGTATGTGTGTCCTTGCACGAGCAGATCACCATGTCGGTGCGCCGCGTAGAACAGTGTTATGAGAAACGGCAGCCTGTATTGGTGGTCACTCCTTCGATTGCCATTTCAGAACTCTATTCTCGAGTGTTACTTAGGGAGCACATTCCGCACAATGTACTCAATGCCTATAGCCTCGCTAGAGAGGCAGAGGTGATTGCTGAGGCTGGGCGAGCGGGCAGTGTGACCGTAGCGACCTCGGTTGCAGGTAGAGGGATTGATGTGCAATTAGATGCCAAGGCAAAAGAGCTTGGAGGTTTGGTTGTTTTAGGTATTGGAATTATGGAAAATATTCGCCTAGAAAGACAGGCCAGAGGGCGGTCAGGTCGCCAGGGGGATCCTGGCAGAACTTGTTTTTATGTCTGTCCAGATGACAAAGTCGTGCGAGAGTATGGAGCTACTTGGCTTGAGGAATTTCGACGAAAAGAACAACCAGCAAGTGAAAGTGTAAAAAAGAAAATGGGAAGAGCAATTCGAGATGCACAACGAATTGCTGAAGAAAAGTCAAAGACCGTGCGTATGACGACAACGGACTTTGGTCTATCCATACAGATACAGAGAAATTATATCTATAAAAAGCGAAATGAGATTATTACAAAAATGACCTACTCCCTTCGAGATTGTTTGAAAATGGAGAGCGAAATTATTGATCGTTTTTTGAGGGAACATCAACCGATGACGGAAGATGCTGTGAGTCGATTTGTGATGGAAAATATCTTGTATCGCTTTGCAGGTTTGCCCAAGGGGATAAAAGATGCGAAGCAGATAAAGTATTATCTCTTAGAATTGGCGAAATTGCAATTAAAGAGAAAGTTGCAACTATTGGGAAGTGATGATAGTGTGCGGACATTTTTTCAATATATGTCCTTGCGTGCCATTGATGATTCATGGATTGAGCAGGCAGATTACTTATCTCAGCTAAGAGATGCTCTCAGTGGTCGAAGAGTGGCACAGCACAATGCATTGAGTGACTATCATGTGGAGGCGTATCAATCCTTTTTGAAGATGAAAAAGCAAATTAAGATACGAATGATGAGGAATTTGCTTTTGGGAGAACTGGTGATAGATAAGAGTGGAAATCTTGTCTTACACTTTCCATAAAAGAGACTTGAAAGTAAGGGGACTGTTGGGATGAATACAGTGTATAATGTAAATCGAGGAATCGGTTGGGCAAGTAGTGGTGTGGAATACGCACAGGCCTATAGATCCAAGATTTTTTCACAACTTGGTGTGCGAACAAAATTTATTTTTACTGATTTTTTTGAGCGAGATAATATAGAGTATATGACAAAGAATATTGGATTTGCAGATGAAGATGTCATATGGCTCTATTTGTGGTTTACTGATTTTTCAGTGGCAAAAACAACATTTACGCCACAGGACTTAGAAGAGAAGTTAGATGGTGAATTTGAAAAGAGCACCATCAATGATACCATTGTCTATAATGAGAAAGATAGAAAGCACTTTGTCACTGCATATTTGACAAAGGACGGAAAGGCTGTTCAGAGAGTGGAGGATGTCTTTCAGGGGTGTTTGCTCACAAGAGACTATTATTCCTATGGCAAATACTGCACAGAGTATTTTACTCCAGAAAATGGACGGGCAAAGTTAAGACTCAGGCGTTGGTTTAATACCGATGGCAGCACAGCGTATGAGGAAATCATTGATGGGGAAGATATTCTCTACAAGATGAGAGATGCGCTGCTCTACTCAAAAGAGGCCTTTGTTGGATACTTCTTTAAGAAATTGCATCTAGATAAGAGTGATATGCTCATTATTGATCGTTCGACAGATATTGCGAGGGGAGCATTGGCCAATCGGGGAAAGGCAAAGGTTTCCGTTGTTGTTCATGCCGAGCATTTTAGCGAGAACAATACGACCAGAGACAACATTCTTTGGAATAATTTTTATGAATATACATTTCGCAATGCAGATAAAATTGACTATTACATCTGTTCCACAGAGGTTCAAACAAAGCTGTTGAAAAAGCATTTTCGGAGGTACCAGAGAATGCATCCAAAAGTAGTGACGATTCCCGTGGGCAGCGTAGATACTTTGCTAAAGCCAACAAAAGAAAGAAAGAGATATTCTTTGATGACGGCTTCTCGACTTGCTCCAGAAAAACATATTGATTGGTTGGTAACTGCAGCAGTGAAGGCAAAAAAATCTGTGCCCGACTTGACATTGGATATCTATGGCAGCGGAAAAGATGCCATAGAGCTCGAAAAATTGATTGATGAGAATGGGGCAAAGGACTATATTCGTCTGATGGGTCATTATGATTTGATTACCGTTTATCCAAAGTATGAAGCCTATATCACAGCATCGACAAGTGAAGGATTTGGATTGACCTTACTTGAAGCCATCAGTGCAGGTCTACCAATGATTGGCATTGATGTTCGTTATGGGAATACAACCTTTATTCACAATGAAATTAATGGATTTTTAATTCCATTGCAGGAAGATGGAAATAATGAAATGATCGATGGGTTGGCCAAGGCAATGGTTCGTCTATTTACCGAGGTAGATATCAAAACATTTTCTAGGGCATCGTATATGTTTGCTAAGCCATATATGACAGAAGAACTAGTCGATACCTGGAGAAGATTTTTGGTCGATGCTTGTGGAGAAAATGTTTTTAAGAAAGAGGCAGAACAATGATTGTTTTACTAGATAGTTATACAGTGCAAAGTCAAATGCTTCTGTATTCATTGAGAGAAGCAGGCTATGATATGCCAGCAGTGAGCATTGTGACTGACGGCTTTCACCCACAGGAGGTGACTTCTCCATTTAGTTGGTTTTGTGGGTTTGAAAATCCCAATTTGCGTGGGAGGGCAAGATTTTTTAATCGCCTAAAAGTTCCTGATTTGTGGGAGATTCAATCGACAGGCACACAGGGAGAAGTGGTGGATTATGATGAGCTTCGAGCAAGAATTTTTTATGCTGAACCAGTATATCGCCGCCTGATTCGGGCAGTGGATTGGTTGGATAGGCAGAAAAGAGTGCGCTTGACTGATCACTACAATCGCTTTGGTATGCGCTTTGCCCAGACCGTTTGGAGTTTAGACGGACGACGTCAGATAAAGACCTATTTTTCACCAAATGGTCAAGTAGTGATTACAGAGAATTATATTACAGGGAATATTTTGCTTGAGGAGGAAGGTAAAACAAGAATTTTTGCCAATCTTCCTGAATTTGTAATCTATTTTTTGCAAAAGCGAGCGTTTTCTTTGGATCGAATTTTATATAATTCTCTTTCCTATCCATTTTTTGTTTCAAATCGCTTGGGCGATATGGGAATTAAAGGAGAAGATATCTTATTCTGGGAGGAAGAAATTGGGCAGAACATTCCAGGAAATATGCAATCTATTTTGGATCATCCAGAACGCAGAACCAAAAAGATTGCAATTCAATCCCTGGAAGCCTACAATATGCTGTTAAAGCTTGGTGTGGATTCAGACAAGATTGAAAAGCTGGGTATGATTATTACTTTTGCCAGAGAAAATCAATACCAGAAGAAGGCATTGATTTTGACCAATTCGGATGAAATCGAGAAGCTGACGATATTAGTGGAAGAACTTTCACAGGTGCAATTTACTATTGCCGCATTGACGGAAATGTCGGCAAAGTTATTAAGTATGGATAAGTATGATAATGTTTGTCTTTTGCCAGCGATTACCCCAGAGCAGGGTGTGAGATTGATGGCAGAAAATGACATTTATTTAGATATCAATTATGGAAATGAAATTTTAGATGCGTTACAAATGGCCTTTATTCATGAACAATTGATTTTTGCTTTCCAGCAAACCGCTCATAGACGCAATTTGATTTTGCCAGAAAATATTTATTCGTTAGAAAATGTTGCTGATATGATCAGAGCCATCCAAGCAGTGCTGGAAGAGAAGAAAATGATGAGATATTTTTTGGATTTACAAAAGAAACATGCAATGGTGGAGACACCAGAGTCATATCGACACTTTTTGGGTGATAGTGACGACATGGCATTAGAGTGTTAAGAAATTAGAATATTAGGGAATTAGAATGTTAGAGAGTTAAGAAGAAGTAGGTGAGTGATATTGAAAAGAGAAAAGAGAGATATAGAAGGGATTGGAGAAGATTTGCTGGGCAGGGATATAGAAAGACGCTTGGCTGATATTCAAAATCTAAGAAGGAGTCGGGAGGTATCGACAAAGGGAAGTAATCGCAGTGTCTATATTATGGCCGTTATTATTGCTATTGCATTTGTTGTTTCGGGCATATTGCGCCTCTTGATTAGTTTATAGTGGAGGAAGATAATGAGAGTACATATTACAAGTATTTACAATCAAATGGGGACACATGTGATTGCACAGCAAAATGTGATGAAAGTAGCAAGTACATTAGGTTTTGTTGAGATGCCTCTATTTTGCTATGATGTCAATGTAGACACTGATGAACAGCTTTCTGCAAGGCTTGATGGTATTGTTGCAGGATTAAAATTTGGAGATATTGTGATTATTCAGTCTCCAAGTTGGAATATTCTTCGCTATGATGAACGCATAGTACAAAGAATAAGAGCATATAAAGATGTTCAAATTATTATGTTTGTACATGATGTAATTCCATTGTTATTTCAATCTGGAGAAGAAAATTTACGAAGAACCATTGATATCTATAATATGTCCGATTTAATTATTCTTCCATCACAGATGATGTATGATGTACTAGTTGAACATGGTTTGAAGGTTAAGAAATATTTGGTGCAAAAGATGTTTGACTATCCAGTGTCTGGAAGTTTGAATAAACCAGAATTTCAAAAGAAAATGATTTTTACAGGTGCACCAAGTCGATTTACATTCATTGATGATTGGAAATATGATACATTACTTTCTCTATACACAAGAGAGGAATTAGATGTGACGGGAAAAAATATTCAGCTCAATGGTTATCAGAGTGAACTTGGGTTGTTGTCACAGATGTCACAGGGAGGATTTGGGCTTGTCTGGTCTTCTGAAAAGGCGAAGGAATATTATTACTGTGTGATGCCTTATAAGCTTGGGAATTTCTTGGCTGCAGGTATTCCAGTTATTGTGGAGCGAGGAATTGCTCCTGCCAAGGCAATTGAGAAGAATCACCTTGGTTTTGTGGTTGATTGTTTGGAAGAGGCTTCTCAACGAGTACAATCTTGTACTCCCCAGCAATATAATGAGATGGTAGAAAATATTTTTCATTTTAATTTTTTAATTAAGGATGGGTATTTTACCAAAAAGTTATTGCTTGATGCAATATTTGCACTTCGTTTTGAGGAATAGAGAATGTATAAATTTTGTAAGTGAGTGGTGGTATAGACATAGAATAGGCAGTGGGATGAGCAATGGGGACAAGAGAGGTTAGAGAATAGATGAGTGATAAGAAAAGGAAAAGGCGGAGTAAGAAAAGTCAACAAAAGGCTTTACTCAAAGGCTTTGCAGCTATTGGAACAGTGATGGGTGGAGCTGCGTTGGCACAAAATGATGTATTGGCTGCAGGTGGTACAGAGGAAGAGCGAGTGTTGACAACAGAGGAAAATATCGTCAACAGTGAATCTGTAATTATTCGATCTGTAGAGTCTGAGACAAGAAGAAATGAAGAAAGAGCAAGCGAGCGAGAAAGAGATAGTGAGCGAGCAAGCGAAAGAGCCAGTGAAAAAATTTCGGAAAAGGCCAGTGAAAGAACTTCAGAAAAAATGAGTGAGAGAAGTTCTGAACGAGCTTCTGAACGAGCCTCAGAGAGAGCTTCTGAAAGAATTTCTGAGAGAGTAACGGGTGCGACAAGTGAACGAGGATCTGAAAATGTTGCGGCACATACAAGCGAGGTGGGGACAACATCTGCAAGAGAAGAGTTGTCTGATGTTGCAAGAACGCAGACAATGGAAAGTACCATTAGTGCAGAGAGTTCAGAGAGAACGGGACATAGTGACAGAACTGACAGCGAAAGCTCTGTCAGAGGGGTTTCTATGTCAGAAAAAAATACATATGAGAGTACAAGTCAAGTAAATGAAAGTCAGGGCAGTACGACTCAGGCAAGTGCAAGTCAAACGAGTGAGTATCAAACAAGTACAAGTCAAACAAGTACAAGTCAAACAAGTGGAATTTCTCAGGAAAGTGAAAATATAAGTAGTGTGTCAGTGGCAACGGGTGGGAATGAAAATGCAAGTGATGCTACCAGTGTAAATTCCCATAGCCAGAGCAGTATGAGTCAGAGTGCCACAAGCAATAGTATGAGCCAGAGCAGTGCAAGCCAGAATATTACAAATTCAGGCAGTACTAGTCAAAGTACTTCCACTGCACCTACCTCCACTACATCGGCAATATCTTCAAATATTGGTAGTAATTTTTCTACTTCCAGTGAGCGTAGTGAGAGTGCAGAAGATTCCAATTCCATGGATATACAGCAGGTATTAAGGCGTGTTCGTCGATTTGTTATATCAGATGATGAGACCAATGAAGGAAATGAAGACATTGCCGATCAAAGTATATCTACATTAGCACAAGGTAGTGAAAGCACAGGCAATGAAGAAAATTTATTGACACAGATATCAAGTCAAATTTTGAATCAGGCACAGAATTCAACATCTGATCTACAGATGTCAGGAATGTCAGGAGAGGGAACCAACACAGCAAGTACATCAAGTACAGGCAGTGGGGGCACAAGTGAGAGCGAAAGCACGATGCACAGTATAAGCATGAGTGTCAGTGAACGCATTGGTTCTGAGAGTGTGACACCATCTATGCATTTACAGGTCAATAGCGAAAACACTGAGAGTCAAAGGCGAAGTGCACTAGCAGAAGCAAGTGTATCAGCAAGTCACAGCTTATCAGAGCAAGTACCGATTTCTTTAAGTAGCAGTGAGTCCGTTTCACAAGAAAATTCACAGAGTGCAAGCACAGCAGCAGTTGTTCGCTCGGAGACTATTGAGTCATTAAATGAAAATCTTTCAAGTGCCCTTGAAAATGTGGCGAGTGATTCATTAGTTGTACCCGTGTCTAATACTGGAGCAAGTTCTACATCAGAATCAGACTCTGAGGATGCACAGTCAGAGATGATTTCTGATAGTGAAAGCATCTCTGATCCAAATAGCAACAACGGTAGCAGTAGTGATAGTAATTCTGAAATGGGATCTTCATCATTGAGTGGGACAAGGTCAGAATTGAATTTGGGTTCAGAAAGCACTTCTGTTTCGGAAAGTATTTCAGGAAGCGTATCAGGAAGTCTTTCTAGTGCTGGTTCAGAGAGTGGGTCAGAAATAGCTACTGCTTCTACATCTGAATTTGACAGCGTAGTATTTTCACTTGATAATAATCTCGATAATGTAAATGCTATGTTTTTAGGGCTTGATGCACAACTAAGAGCTGTTCCAACACAAAATGGATTGCTGAATACCTTGATGCTAAGAGAGGCGAATTCTGTAGATACATCAGCAGAAGTTGTTATTTTAGTGGAAGATACTAATGAATATGGCTATTATACTGGACAGACAAATCACAAACAGAGATATAAGACATTTACAGATGATTATTATTTGAAGCAGATAAAAAATTATTTGAATAAAATTAATAATGACAATGTAGTCGTGTCTTTAGTTGGATATAATAAAAAAACTACGCGTGCTGGAGATCAGAGTGGAACGAAGTCTTATTTTGAAAAGAAAAAGAAGGCCGATGCCATTAGAGAAATTGACCAATTATTAGCTAACCCGCATGCCTCTGGTGGAACACCTCATAATGAATTGTATGCTGGACAAGAAGTAAAAGATGTAACAGGAAGAACAGCACTTCCAGATGCTTTGGCAGAAGCAAATAGGATATTGAGCAACCAGACAAATGCAGCAGCTAATAAATCAGTGCTATTGTTGACAGGTAAAGCACCATTAAAGGTGGCAGAGGTAGATCAGGGGAAGATCTATGAAAAGGCTAAACCAGAGGCACAGAAAATTTTAAATCTTGGTGCAAGAATTGATGTTGTTGTTGAGATACTCCCACAGACCAATAGATGGGGGTGGTATGAAACAGATGTCACGGCAGGAACTGTCTTTGGAAGTATTGCAGGTGATGGTTCTCTAGCCTCTCCTAGTAATATAAGGAATTATGTTCATGTTCTCGAAACAGTAGGAACAAATTCTCCTGACTACAGTCAGGCAAGTTTGAGAGGTTTGGATTCTATTTATACAGCAACTTTAAATTCTTTGGCCCAAGTTACAGGTGGTACACCACAGGTATCTACGAGCATAAGTCAATCAACGAGCAATAGAATCAATAGTGAAAGGCAAAGCCAAAGTCAAAGTGAGTCTCAGAGGGCGAGCACATCAGAAAGTAGAAAGGCATCAGAAAGCAGAAGTCAAAGCCAAAGCCTATCACAAAGTTATCGAGATAGTTTAAGTGAAAGTGCAAGCTATAGAGAAAGTACAAGTACATCAGTATCATTGAGGGATAGTGTTAGTGCCAGAAATTCAGCTAGTATTAGTGCAAGTCAATCTGCATCAACAAGTACAAGTTTGAGTGCAAGGAACTCTACGTCAGCTAGTATCAGTGCAAGTAATTCGGCGAGTGTGAGTGGAAGCATTAGTACAAGTAATTCAGCGAGTGCGAGAGATAGTATTAGTGCAAGTACCTCGGTGAGCGTAAGTGACAGTATCAGTGCAAGTACCTCAGCAAGTGTTAGAGATAGTATTAGTGCAAGTACTTCAGCAAGTGTAAGTGATAGCATTAGTGCAAGTAATTCAGCGAGCGTAAGTGATAGTATTAGTGCAAGTAATTCAGCGAGCGAGAGCGGAAGTATTAGTGTAAGCGAGTCAGCAAGTAATTCAGCGAGTGTCAGTGATAGTATCAGTGTGAGTACCTCAGCAAGCGAGAGCGGAAGCATTAGTGCAAGCGAATCGGCGAGCGTCAGTGATAGTATTAGTGTAAGCGAATCGGCAAGTGAGTCAGCAAGCGTCAGTGATAGTATCAGTGTGAGTACCTCAGCAAGCGAGAGTGGAAGCATTAGTGCAAGCGAGTCAGCAAGCGTGAGTGATAGCATTAGTGTAAGCGAATCGGCAAGCGAGTCAGCAAGCGTAAGTGATAGTATCAGTGTAAGCGAATCGGCAAGTG
>ERZ773196.451-NODE-451-length-26005-cov-6.912832_pt1 | contig 26005 bp, 19 predicted proteins | sample MGYA00581009_ERZ773196 | MGnify/ENA primary metagenome ERZ773196 (study PRJEB29015, sample SAMEA2738162) | human oral metagenome | biome: human oral; feature: human-associated habitat; material: saliva | place: China | collected 2243 ... | reverse complement strand
ATTAATAAATTATAATATTGACAAATACATTAACTCATACTATACTTAGCATTGGGAAATTCTGCCTTTCCCTATAAAATAAAATAGGAGGTAAAATGAGGAAAAAACTGTTTAGTATCTTGTTTTTCTTAGCAATGATATTCGGGACTGGCCGAATTGCTTTCGCTAATGAACAAATTAGCGCAGAAATTAGTGGCGATGGTCAAAATCAATTATCAGTAAAAGTAAGAAATTCAAGTAATTCAGAGGTAAATGATGTTAGCTATCAGCTAAATTTGCCACAAGGTTATGAAGTTGATGGGCATTTGCCTACATCAGAAAGCCTAAAGTCTGGTCAAACTCATGAGTTTAAGGTAAACATTAAGCAGGGTCAAGCAGGAGTTTTACCAAAAACAGGAGAAAAAACACTCATTTTTTCAGTTGCTGGTTTTATCTTGCTTCTTCTAGGGTTCTTCTTGTGGAGATATACCTACTCAAGAAAATTGTTATTATTTTTCTTAGTGATTTCAGCTAGTGTTTTTGGTGCGGCACTCGTATCAGCCGATGCTTTGGTTAGTTCTCTAGTTGAGTTTACTCAGAATGTTCGGCTCTTTGATAAAGATGTCCCTGTTCGGTTGACTGTTTATTATCGCTCGGTTGAAAATCCTCTTCTTGGAGAGAAATCTAGCCTGACTAATCAAACTTCTGTCAATCCTGCTACTGAGGCATACGTAGGTTCATCTACCATGCCAAGTCAGACGGATACGCAAGGAATATCAGGGAACGGTAGCACGTCACCAGTTGATATTGGGACGCCAGCCTATCCAAGTTCGTCTTCAGATGGTAGTGCAAGTACAGGGCTAAATTCAGATTCACCAGTGACACCGGTAGATACCATTACTGTGACGTCACCGTCTGATACTGGGTCTTCGCTTGGTAGTCAATCATCACCAGGGACAGCTATTCCATCTCCATCTTCAGATGGAAGTGGTTCAAGTCCGACAGTTTCAAGTGCAGATTCACCAGGGACATCTGTAGATTCAGGAACCGTTCCGACAGCGTCTGACAATGGGGCAGTAGTCACCGATCCATCATCAAGTATGGATACTCTGACTCCATCTTTGGATAGTGGAGCTTCAGGTGTGGTTCCAAGTCCAACTGTTCCGGATTCAGATCCACCAGTGACATCTGTAGATTCAGGAACTGTTCCGACAGCATCTAACAATGGGGCAGTAGTCACCAATCCGTCACCAAGTGTGGATACTCTGACTCCATCTTTGGATAGCGGTGCTTCAGGTGTAGTTCCAAGTCCAACTGTTCCGGATTCAGATTCACCAGTAACATCTGTAGATTCAGGAACCGTTCCGACAGTGTCTGATACTGGATCTTCTGTTGGTACCCAACCATCAACACCAGTGAATCCTAATCAATCAACGAATCCTGACACTTCATCCTCGGAGAAAAATAGCAAAGGGGATGAATTAGGAAATAGTTCTGATAGTCCAAAACAAGGGTCAGCAGAAGAAGTTCTACTTTCAGGTCACGCTTTTTCAAATCTAACAGGCAGAGGTATAGAATTTGGAACCGTTACTCTGAAAGAGAATGGTAAAGAAATTCAAACGATTGAAACGGATAGTGATGGTTATTTCTATGTTCACCTGACTAGAGGAAAAACCTATACCCTTCATGGGAAGGATTTTGAAGCTAGTATTACTGCAAATGGAAATAATGATTTTCAAGTCCACAATATTCTGGGACAATTTGCCCCAGGACGTAATAATTCAGATGCTTTGAGTAAGGTTGTTCTCAATCCATCAGTTGTTCAACTAGATGTTGTTGATTATCAGGTTGATGAAAAGGCTGGTCAGGTCATCTTGCCTGAGGAGAAAAATCTAAAATCAGGGGATGTCATTGTTCTGCCGGCAAGCGGAAATTATCCTACAGGTTTTGCTTTTAAAGTGGTTTCTTCAAAAATCGCTGACGGGAAAACCGTTCTGACTGTCACAAAGGCTACTTTAGAAGAGGTAGCCAAAGAGATTAATGTACAGACAGAGTTTGATCTTGATGGAGGAACCTTTACTCCTGCTGAAGGCACGAGTGTAGAAGAAGATGAAGGAGATGACCTCGGTAATAGAGCATCGGTCTCTGCTTCTGCAGCTGCTAGAAAGACATGGAAGAAGAAAATCAAAGGTGTTGATGTTGGCTTGAAGGTTACCGGAAAGGTCGAGGCTAAGCTTGACTGGGCTCCAGGGCGTTCTCCGCATGTCTTTGTAAAACCGTCTCTTAACTTTAAGTTGACGACTGATTTCAAGAAAGAAGCCAGTTTTGAAGACAAGGTAAAACTAGTGACAGTCAATTTTTCATCTTATTACGGTGTTGTAGTGAGCGTAGACATCTATGTGTTCCTCAATGCTGAAGGAAAGTTTAATATTAGTACAGAAAGCAATTTTGATGTAGCAGCTGAATTAGGTGTCAAAAATCAGAAAGCCTACTTTGATCAAAATGTTCAATTAAGCAATAAGTTAGACTTAAACATTTATGGTCAAATAAAAGAGGGTCCTATGGCAGTCTTTAAACCAGGATTCCTTAATCTATCTGTAGCATCCTTTGATGTTGCGGTTGGCCTCGGATTAGAAGGTGAACTGAATGCACAGGTCACTCAGAAAAATCTTGATATGCCTAAATTAGAAAAAGCCAGTGGTCGCGCTGTTCTCTTTGGGGATTTAACTCTAGGTTATGAAGTGGGCTTCTCTGGTTTGAAATTGGAAGGAAAATTCTTAGACAGTGAGCGTTTCTTTGAGCGTCTGATGGCTAAGGGAGAGTACAAACCAAACAGCGGTAAAAGAAAGCTCAAAGACGTCAAGCCATTAGATGAATCTGACACAACTAGCTCAGATACTGATGCATCTGATAGTTCTGATGATGAGATTACAAATTCTAACGGTAACAATGGGACACTGGTTGGCTTGCAGACAACACGTAAAGTTACTAATATAAAAATAGGTGAGTTGCCATATAACGTAAGCAATTATCGAGCGTTTAAATTTGAACTGATGCCAGGACCTTATAGAAAAGGTGAAATATTAAGAGAAGGTGTTTATCATTATTTTGGAACTCCAGAAGACACGCCTATCTATTATACATTATATGATTTGGATAAAAATGGATTCCCAGAATTGGTTTATCTAGTGAATGGTACAATAGAAAAAATTTTATATGTATACGGACAATCTGCGGATGCTCCGCCTTATGTAGGTTTAAAACAAGAGCAATTACCTACGGATTTTGGCTATAAATATAAATATAAGATATTAGAGGACGGAACGATAATAACAGCAAGAGAAGAAGTCCCTTCTCGAGGAGAATCCATAATCCATTATGAAATTATCAAAGTGGACCCTGTATCTAAAGTACCTGAAGCTGTAGCGACGTTTTCTCGTAAGAAAGGATCTCAAAAGCTTTACCGCTATAGAGGTGATATAAAAAACGATAAGCAGATAACGACAATCAGCCAAGCCGAAAAAATATATCTAACTGCTCCAGAAGTTGATTGGGAAAGCCTAACTTGGCAGCCTTTTGTGAGACGTTATGATTGGTATTCTGAAGAAGGAATCGATTTACCAGAAACTGAATAAGGTAATTGGTTTGAACGATATCTACTATCTTAATATAAACTTTTAAACAGCCATAAAATTTGGTGTATAAGAGGAAGCTACTATTTCAAAAGGATCAAAGTTTAAAGTTTTGATTTTATAAGTTTGTGCATATTTTTTTAAACACTCCAGAAATTATTATTTTCTGGAGTGTTTTTCTTCTATAGATATAGTCATATTTCCTGTCTGAAAATTCTAGCCTTTTTGATTTTGTAGTTTTTCTATAAAAAATAGACAAGCTGAGTACATTGTGCATTTTTAGATAGGTTTTACATCTAATAAAATGCAAATGCATTGACAATGCTTTTTCTTTAGCATATACTATTGGGTAGGAAGAAACAGGCAAAGCTTGCTAAGCCTTGTCCTGAAGCGCCTTTCCTAAGCATATCGACTACCGATTAGAAGAGGACAGATGCTGTCACACTGTCCATCTGAAGGTTGAAAAAGAAGCAGTAAAGGGGAAATTTCCTCAAAAAAATTTGCTTTTTTTTATCCTCGAAGTAAAAAAACGCTTTAAAAAAGTGTCAAAAAGCTTGATATAACAAGGTTTTGTCAAAATTAAACATTTTTTTAAATGCAATCATTTTTTTCGAGGCAAACCTGTTGACAAGATGTCAATTATGTCATATACTGTGATAGGTAAATGTTTTTTAAAGCAAATAAAGCTTTTGTTCCTAGCATTTCCTACCAAAATATGCATATCGGTAAAAAGAAAAGCCATAAGACAAGAATTCTTATCTTATGGCACTGGCTGCTTGATGATTCGGGTTAAACCAACTTCACACACACACGGTTTAACCTGCATCTAAAAGCATGAGAAATTTTGCAAGAGAACTTGCTTTGTATAGTATTTAAGAACGCAAGAACAAATGTTTTTGGCATCTGCTTTTTTGCGCCCCTTTTGACACAAAACTAAAACGTCCCTTATCAATCCTAGGATTGACTTAAGGACTGTTTACTAGGTTTATCAAATGGAGATACTGCTCAAAGCATCTAACTTAAAACATTAAGTTTGGTTCTATTGGTAAATTTTCCATGTACTAGCCTAACTTAAAAAGCTTAAAGAAACCTTAAAGGAGACTTTAAGCGAGGGAGATTTTTTTAAGAAAGCTGTTATCTATTAACGCATAGAAAGAATTGAAGGATTTTTACAAAAAAATCACAGACAGGAGAAACAAATGGCACTAATCGCTATATTGGTTCAATTCAATCTGATAACGGCAGCTCAAAAAGAAGAAATTCTTCAAGATATGCCACAATCAAACATGCAGTTAGAGAGATATCTAATCAGCAAGGGCTATGTGACAGAAGAAGATATGCTGAAAGTCATGAGTTACTATTACCGTGTACCTCATGTCAATCTATCACAGTTTGTGATAGAAAAGGAAGCTGTCGAGAAGGTTTCAGAGAAAGTTGCTAAACGTCATGGATTGATTCCGATCTCTTTCACAGATGGGGAAGAGGGAGAAGAACCCAAATTAATAGTTGCGATGGCAGACCCAAGCAACTATATCGCCCTAGATGACGTTAAAATCGTCTCTAAGATGGCGGTAGAACCTTATGTAACTTTTCGGGATGATATTGAGAAGTATATCGATCAATACTATTCTAAAGGAGAAGAAGCCCAACAGGCAGCGACCGAAATCGAAGGTTTTAATGTGGATGAAGAGATCGTTGAAGAAGATCTCGAAATCAAAAACGCTCCGGTTGTACGTTTGATTGACTCGATTATCAGTCAGGCAATCAAGACGCGGACCAGCGATATCCATATTGAGCCCTTTGAAAAAGTTGTTCGTGTTCGTTTCCGGGTTGACGGGACCTTGGTGGAAAACATGCAGTTGAAAGCCAATGCTCACTCAGCCATTGCGACACGGATTAAGATCATGAGTGGTCTGGACATCGCCGAGCGGCGGATTCCTCAGGATGGACGGATTGAAACAACCATCGATGGCAAAGAAGTCGATATGCGTGTTTCAGTCTTGCCTACTGTATTCGGTGAAAAAATCGTTATTCGGATTTTGAGCCGGAATGCAACTCTCCTCAGTAAAGAGGAACTGGGATTCTCGCCAACCAACCAGAAGCTCTTTGAAGATATTCTTAAGGCGCCAGAAGGCATTATCTTGCTGACTGGTCCTACAGGAAGCGGAAAGACAACCACTCTCTACACAGCGCTCCGTGAGCTCAATGATGTAGGAAAAAATATCATCACTGTTGAAGATCCGGTTGAGTACCGATTGGAAGGGGTCAACCAAGTTCAGGTAAATAATAAAGCTGGACTGACCTTTGCAAGTGGTTTGAGAAGTATCCTGCGTCAGGACCCGGACATCGTTCTCTTGGGGGAAATTCGGGATGAAGAGACAGCTAGTATCGCGGTTCGGGCCGCTATCACTGGTCACGTCGTTCTCTCGACTATCCACACCAATGACACAGCTAGTACAGTCAACCGTTTGGTCGATATGGGCATCAAGCCTTATCTGGTCTCAACGGCGACTGTCGGTATTATCGCACAGCGTTTGATTAAGCGCATCTGTCCTAAGTGTAAGACTGAGTACACTGTAGAAACAAATGAACATGCAGGTATCGGTATTCACAAGGGAGACACCTTGTATCGCGGACGCGGCTGCAACTACTGCAGCGGTACGGGATACTATGGACGTATAGCTATCCACGAAATCATGGCAGTGACAAGGGAGATTAAATCACTAATTAATGATGGTGGAACAACAGCACAGCTTCGAGCAGAAGCTAAGAAAAATGGTATGCGAGACTTGGCGGAGGAGGCCATTGATATCGCAAAACAGGGGACTACAACGATTGAAGAAGCAATGAAGATTGCCTTCAGTCTGGAAGGGGAAGTTTAGGATGAATTTGGATGAGTTAATTAAGCAGGCGATTGAAGCGGGTGCATCAGATATCCACTTCACGGTTGGCGCTGAGCCAACCATGCGCCTGCACGGGAGGTTAACACAACTCAACAATACAATTTTGACCAACGAAGACACGGTTCGCTTCACCAAGCATATTTTAAATGAGAAGCAGATTGCTCATCTTTTAGAAGTCGGTGAAGTGGACTGTGCCTACGAGGTCGACAATGGCTATCGCTTGCGGGTCAATATCTTTAAGCAGAAAAACAACTGCGGGATTGCCTTGCGGGTCATTCCCAAGGATATTCCATCTATGGAATCTCTGGGATTGCCACCAGTTATTAAAAAGCTGGCTGAGAAACGCCGGGGGCTGATATTGGTTACCGGGCCAACAGGAAGCGGAAAGTCAACGACCCTGGCAACCATGATCAACTACATGAACAGCTTGCGGGACGAGCACATCATCACGATTGAAGATCCGATCGAGTACATGCACACGCATAATAAGTGCTTGGTCAACCAGCGTGAGCTGGGAGCAGATACGCAGAGTTTCGGAAATGCCCTCCGCGGTGCCCTTCGTCAGGACCCGGATGTCATCCTAGTCGGTGAGATGCGGGATAAGGAAACGATTGAAATCGCCTTGCGTGCGGCGGAAACAGGTCACTTAGTCCTGTCAACTCTCCACACGGTCGGTGCCGTAAACACCATGGACCGGATTATCGACGTATTTCCAGCCGAGCAGCAAGAGCAGATCCGCGTACAGCTTTCAGCCGTTATGGAAGGGGTTGTATCGCAGCAGCTTATGCGTACAGCGACCGGCAAGGGTCGTGTAGCTGCCTTTGAAATCATGCTGGGAACACCCGCTATTCGCAACCTCATTCGCGAAGGAAAGACCCACCAGCTGCTAACCCCAATCCAAACAGGGGCTCAGCTAGGCATGATTACCATGGACACTTCACTCATGGGACTCTATCGTCGCAATGTCATCGACCAAAGAACGCTGTTGTCCTACTCAGTGGACCGCGCTCAAGTCGAAAAATCCCTAGGAATAGTGGGGTACTAGAGCATGACAGTATATGTTTGTAAATACTTAGACACTAGGCAAGGGGTCGTCACACTAGAGGTGGACGCTCCTAACCGGACAGACGCCGTCAATCGGATCCGTCTCAAAGGTAAGCCAATCAGTGTCGAAGAAAAGGTCATGGGCTCTAAGGAGATTGTCCTTTTCCAAAGCAAGAAGATCAAGCTCAAGGACATATCGCTCTTCTGTAAGCAAATGTCAGTTATGTTAAACTCAGGGATTCCGCTCAACAATGCGGTAGATATCTTAGAGCAGCAGACAGATGCCAAAAACTTGAAGGCAAGTCTGAAGGTTATCAGTAAAGGCCTGAAGGAAGGGAATCAGCTGTCCAAGGCTCTAATCGAGCAAAATGGTCTCTTTCCCGACCTCTTGATCCGTATGGTACAGGCCGGTGAAAAGACTGGTAAGCTAGACGAGGTACTGGAAAGAATGTCTGAGCACTATAATAAGGAGCTCAAGACAAGTCGCCAGATTCGCGGAGCTATGATCTATCCAGCGGTCCTTGCCTTTCTGGCAGTAGCTGCCACCTTGGTCTTGCTCTATGTCGTTATCCCTAACTTCTCGGGAATCTTTGAGCAGAGTGGTGTAGCATTACCTTTGCCGACACGTATCGTCTTGGCAGCTAGTAACTTTGTCCAATCTTACTGGTATATCCTCTTTGGTGGGGTTGGACTTCTAGTCTTCCTCTTCCTGCGTTATCGCAGTACAGAGGCGGGACGCTACCAGATGGATCAACTCAAGCTCAAGCTACCGGTCATCAAGGGACCAATGCAGAAGATTGTCACTGCTCGCTTTGCCAGCACTTTGGCTACTCTTACCAGTGCGGGTATCCCTCTGGTAGAGGCTATTGACTCAGCCGCTGCAACGACCAATAACGCTGTTGTTATTGATAAGTTGAGAGTCGCCAATGAAGGTCTGCAAAAAGGGGAACGTCTGACAGGAATGCTGACCGCAACTGGTCTCTTCCCGCCTATGATGCTCTCTATGGTTAAAATCGGTGAGGAATCCGGATCTCTGGAGTCCATGCTGAATAAGACCTCGGATTTTTACGAAGAAGAGCTTGAAGCAGCTATCAAGCAATTGCTCTCGCTCTTGGAGCCGGCCATGATTATTATCATGGGGGTCATCATCGGAGGTATCGTTGCTTCTGTTATGTTACCAATGTTTGAAATTGCTAATGCAGTTCAACAGGGTGCCGAAGCAAATCAATAAAAGATTATTTACAGAAAAAGTTAGGATTCGCAGAGTACTTGCTCTGCACAAAAAGTTAGGAAAACCGTTCTGATACTGGGAGTTTGTGGGGTCTCCCAGCTAGGAACAAAACAAATGCCTCTGTGGGCGAATATAATAAAATCTATGAAAAAGAAATAGGAGAACTATTCAAATGTTAAACAAATTGCAAAAGTTCCGTCAGGACTTGAAGAAAAAAGGTAAAGGTTTTACCTTGGTTGAGTTGATTGTCGTAATCATTATCATTGCTGTTTTGGCAGCAGTAGCTATCCCAGCTATCACAGGATTCCAAGACAGTGCGCGTAAGAGCCGTATCGAAACAGAGCACCGTCAGTTGGTATCAGCAATTCAATCTTATCTTGGTTCACAAGTAGATCCTGAAAATGCTACAGCTCCAACAATGAACGATTTGAAGCCTTATATCTCTAAAAACTCACAACAATCTGGTGAGCTTGCTGATACTCTTGCTAAGGATGGAGCCAATAACGATCCAGCTCATGTAATCAGTGGCAACACGCTGGTTTCTACCTACACTCCAAAGGGTGCCGATGCATCAAAAGCTAAGAAATGGGTCTACGACTGGAAGACTAACAGCGGCAGCTAAGTATAAAATGCCAAGTTTATAATGGGGAGAACATCAACGAATGCTAAAGAAACTGCAAAAGTTCCGTCAGGACTTGAAGAAAAAAGGTAAAGGCTTTACCTTGGTTGAGTTGATTGTGGTGATTATCATCATCGCAGTTCTCGCAGCAGTCGCTATTCCTTCTCTCGTTTCCTTCCAGGACACGGCTCGTAAGGCACGTATCCAGTCGGAACATCGTCAGTTGGTCCAGGCTGTGCAGTCCTATATTGGCTCACAAGTCGATCCAGAAACGGCAGATGTGCCAGACCTTGATGCGCTCAAGCCTTACATAGCCAAAGAATCTCAAGGTTCGGGAGAGCTTTCTAAGACTCTTGCGGCAGATAATGGTAAGATTGCCCATGAGGTTAATAAGACGAGTCACAAGCTGATTTCGACTTATACTCCGGCTAGTGGCGATGAGCCGATCACTTGGGAATTTGACTGGAGAGCTAATAGCGCTAGCTAATAATCAAAATTAGAGAGAATCTCTATTCCGACTGCCGTGGCAGTCGGATATTACCAAAGTAGTTGTCAGTTGATGACAACTATTTTGGCAATATCAAAAGAGAAAACTAGGAGATATTATCCATGAAAGGAAAAAAAAGACAGGGTTCAACCTTGCCTATGGTTATTGTGACCATTGTGCTGTTGGTGGCTATGCTAGGGATTATGGCATCTATCGTGGACACGGGGCAGGTGCAGACTCAACGTATGTATAGTTATATGAAAGCAAAGTATGCAGCGACTTCAGGTTCTCAGCTAGCTCTAGGAGCTTATTTTGGCGATGAGGGCGGAAAAATTCTTTATAATGAATTTGGAGCTCGAGCTGAAAGTCGAAATAGATCTAGAGAGCCAATCAAGTCAACTCACACTTTTAAGGATGGTGCCAAAGCAGAGATTGAAATCAATGGTTCTTTTGAAGGAGCTACTAGCGGAAGAGAGAATTACTACATTACAATAGTTTCCAAATCATATCTTGCTGGGAGCAAGAGTTACTATGAGCATACAGTTGTCTTTAATTGGGCTACTAGTGGGATTCGAACAGAAAAAGGACGATTAGTTACAAATGAATGATAGAAAACAGATGAACAAATTAAAAAAAGGATTTACTCTGGTCGAACTGATGGTCAGCATTATGTTGGTCTCTATGGTTTTGCTGATTGTAGGAGTCATTTTTAACACCATGTTTACAAGCCGGAAGTTGATTGAACAGGAAGCTGCTATTCAGGCAGATATGAGGACTTCTATGCAATATGTGGACCGGACAATCGGTAAATCAACAGCTATTTTTATCCTTGATGATTCCAAATATGGCGACAAATCAAAACTGACTAAAGGCTGGAGCTATGTCGGACTTTCTGAAGATGGGAAAAAGATTCTCAACTATATTTGGGATAAAGCAAAGAACGACTGGATAACCAGAGAGCTAGGAACCAAATCACTCTATGATTTGAAGATGGAGTTAGATTTCAAGAAAAATGATGACTATAAAGATAATCGACTAGTTTCTTACGAGCTGAAAGGGAAATATGCAGGTTCGGAAAATCAGCTGAGTATCCATACAGCAATGTCAGCACTTAACACTAAGCAGGTCTTTTCTAAGGTTGCTAAAGGGAAAAGAGGCATAGCTCTAGCTTATCGTGACGATCCAATTGAAGGTCAGCCAAATGTGTCAATCAGCTTCGTCTTTGATGCTTCTGGTTCTATGAACTTCAGTCTAGATGGGACAAGAAAAGTTGAAACGTGGTCTAGAAATCCACTAAAAAATAGGAGTCGTATTGAAATTTTACGGGAGAAGAGTAAAAAGATGATGGCTGAACTCCAGTCAGTTGGTAATGTCAGCGTTAATCTTGTACAATTCAATTCTCATGCTAGTTTTGTACACCAGGACTTTCTGGAATTGGACAAAGGTCTAGGTTCCATTTATGGTGCAATTGATAGACTGAATCCCGAACACGCAACCAACCCTGGTGATGGTCTTCGTTATGGGATGGTTAGTCTTCAAAATAATGCAGCTCAGCTTAAATATGTAGTTCTTTTGACAGATGGAGTTCCTACTGCTTATACGGTTGATCCTAGGTATAATTACCGGGGGAATAAGATTGAGGATTATGGATGGAATGAAAAAAGATTTTGGGTTGTAAATCGTTCTTCTTTCTTTTATTGGGAATATGATTTATCAACTGAGCTCCATTCGACCAGAAGTAACGCTGCTTTTGCACCTGGGGCTCCTGAGCCGGAAGTTAGTAGGGCCATAGAATATTCTGGTGAGGTTTCGAAAAAATTCGGCAAAGGAATTAAGCGAGTGAATGTTATTGGTTTCTCGGCTGATAAAAACGATAAAGTGAAGGGAAAAGATTTAACAGCTGCTATTAAGGATGGGGTTCCAGAAACTGTCTATACAGATGTATCAAATGATGAGCAGCTTGAGCAGACATTTGCTGACATAAAGAAACAAGTAGAACAAGACTTGTGGTTTGTAAATGGACCTTAGTAGGGAAAGGAGGAAATATGAAACAGCGCTTTTTACTAAAGAGAAAAGGTGTAACCCTTGTCGAAGTTCTGATATCCTTAATTATTTTGTCTGTCGTTACTGTTTCCTTATTAGCCTTTTTCTCAACCGGCTATCAAGCCATTATGCGCCAGCGTGGTCAAAATATTGAAAACTTTGATGCACAAGAGTCCTTTGAAAAGCGACTCTCGCAGATTAAACGGGAAGGGGGTCACGGAACAGAGACAGAAAACTTTGTCTATCGGAAAGGAAATGAGACTTCGCGAACTATACCTGTTAAAGGTCAGACTTTATCTTATGATGATAAAAAAAAGGTTCTTCGTCTCTTTGTAGCGAATGCAAAGGAAAGTGTTTTGGATATCCCAACAGACCTATCAGTTAGACTTAAAGATTCAAAAAACTTCTACTATGTAGGAGAAAATGCTCCAATAGGTGAGGCAATTCTAAATCAGGGGCAGCAAAATAATAAATCCAAAATCTATCTTGAATCTGGTTGGTTTGAAGGAGATAGAAATATAGAAAAGGATGGTCAGCGTCTTGTTCCTATAGGCACACCAGGGAACAAATTCTCAAGCAACAACTCTCGCATTGTCTTTCCAAGCATGCCGGGCGATTTCAATCTAAAACCGAACTTGTCCAACGGCAACTTTACGATTACTGACAATATGCGAGGAAAATATCTAACCTACGCAGCACGGGCGATTAACTCTTTCGGCCGTGTCGGTGAGTACCAAGAAGCTGATAAACGTATTTGGGTAATGGGACTACCTATCACTAAGAATTTAGAAGTTCATACGGATGCTGATTTAATTTTGCAAAAAAACGAGGATGGAAGTAGTTCACTTTTGCCTTCTGATGGGGTGTCTTATACAGATACCGATATTCAAAACCATGCTAAGCCCAACCAGCTATATGTCGGAACTTATCCGGTACTCAACTATTATGAGGAAACGATTAAACAAGCTCGTCAGTTCATTGCTCTTGGAGGAAAAGAAATGGGCTTTACTAGAGACTTTAGAAATGGCCTGACAACATCTATCTTAATTGGGAATCGTCAGCAGACAGGGAAAATTCTGACCTATCAGTTGGACAATACTCTGTCTTGGGGGATTAATCTAGAGGCTGATGGTAAGTTAGCTTTTATTAAAACAGACACAAGTGCAGATAATAGCGGAGGTCAACAACCTTCTTCTGTAAAGATAGATTACAATAAAGACAATTCTATCCAAGTCCGGAGTGCTACTGTGAATAATAATAGTTTAGTTATTGAAGTTTTCGTTAATGGCGGATTAGTACATACGGAGAATGTTAGATTGAGGAGCAATCAAGTAACCCATAACCTCAGCAGCGGTAAAATTATTTTTAGCGGGGATACTTACATTAACGAATTTGCAATTTACACAAAAGCTTTGGAAAATACAGATATAAATAAGTTGTCAGAATATTTCAGAGATAAATACAAGGCAAGCTAATAGTGAAATAGTTTTTAGGAAAATAAGGGAGATTAGGAGATTATGGCAAAAAGTATGTTTTCGTCTAAGCGTAGCAGAAGCACTCTGGACGAAGAAGATAATGTGAAAAAAGACTCTTTTTTAGGAAAGTTAAATAAACCGCTCTTCTCATCCAAAGGGAAGAAGAAAGAGCACCTATCCATCCAGGGAGTTCAGATTAAGTCAGACCGTCAGGACAATTTTGACGATGAAGAAAAGTCAACAGCGAAAGGCAGCTTCTTAACCAAGCTCAATAAACCGCTTTTTTCTAAAAATAGTGACAGTGACGATGCGCCGGTCAAGTCTGGCAATCGTTCACTCTTTGCTAAGAAAGGTAGCAGCGCTGCTGGTCAGCCAGCTACCAGAATGCATGCGCCTTACACCATGTTCGGTAAGCCAATCAAGGGCAATCTGATGGCCATTGACTTCAACGATGAATCGGTCTATCTGGTTGTTGCTAGACAGAAGCGCAATGAGCTGGAAATTATCAAGATGGCTTCTGCTAATCTGCCAGAAGGTGTTGTGCTGAATAGTGAGATTATCGATCCGATTACTCTCAAGGATGTTATCAGCGACCTGATGGAGCAGCATTCTATCACTGCCAAGTACGCCTTCTTCGCTCTGGGAAATACCAATATCATCGCCCGTTCGGTTGATGTGGCAGCTAGCGTGCAGAATGATGAGGATATTGAAGGCTTGGTATCTTATGAGCTCCAGCAATATCTGGATATTGATCCGACTTCTTATGTCATCCAGTTCCAAGAGCAGGAGTCTAATTCAGCTTTCCCGCTTGATGAAGATACTCGCTCTCTCATGGTCTATGCTGTACCAAAAAGTATAGTAGAGCAATATCTGGGCTTGGCTAATAATCTGAAGCTGACACCTTATGTCTTTGACCTTCAGTCCAATACCTTTGAGAAATGGTTGGAACGCGTTCAAGCGATTAACAACCGCGCCAAAAGGCTGACTCAAGAAAATGTCGGCATGGTGCATTTGAGCAAGAGCTTTATCGGTGTTTATCTCTATTCAGAAGGTAAGTTTGTGACCAGCAACTATCTCAATCGTGGCTACAAGGACATCCTGAGCTATGCAGACGATGCTAGTCTTCTGCAGAAGCTTCCGGCAGTAGCATCAGATGATCTGGACACGGGTCTCTTAAAGCATGCCTTGGATGAGTGGGTGGCTGATGCCAAGAACCACATTCTCAATACTGAAAACTTCTTTAGCGGATCAACCGGTCTCAACATTGACAGTTTCTATGTCTTTGGGGATCAGGATATCTGCTGGCAGTTGGCATCTATTCTGAAGCAGAACATGAATCGGGAATTCATCTCAATTGATAATGTAGATTATGAGAATGTACTGTGGGAAGGTTCTGCTGAGTTTAATGCGGAGTTCATTCCAGCTACAGCCATGTTGATTAGGAGAGCAAACTAATGCGGAGAGATTTAAACTACTTTTCAAAATATCATGTGGCACCGGCTAAGACCAGTCCACTGAAACTTGCTGCTATTTCCGCTTTTGCTGGGATTGCAGCGATTATGATTGTGCTGATTGGCTTCTTCCAGTTTAGCGCTATGCACCTCCAAGGTGAGATTGACCGAGCGGAGCAGACGCTCAAGAGTCCAGAAATGGCTCAAGAGCTGAAGGCAGTTTCTGAGACTGAAGATAAGATTGTTACGGTCAAGAATGACGAACTTCTCTTTACCAGCCTGGAAGGGGACTTCCGCCGCTTGCACCGAGTAAACAAAGCCTTTATGGACTTCCTTAATAAAAACGTGACACGGAACCTGGTCTTTGACGATATCAAGATTAATAACGACAATGTAGAAATCAATGGTTCGTCTCAAGAGCATCTTTCCATCGCTAAGTTTGAGGAAGAGCTTCGTAAGTCTGAGAAGTTTAACCATATTTTTGTGGATAACATTACTCGCGAGGAAAAGGATAACAATACAGTGTACAAGTTTAACATTAAAATTTTGACGAAGGATGTAGATTTCAATGAAGAGCAAAAATGAGAAAGAAAAGAAAAAAATCCTGAGTAATTTAAATGAGCGTGACAAGAAATTGTTAGCCTGTGTCGGAGGAGTAGCGGTCCTTGCTGGTGGAGGGTATCTGGTAACAAATTCTTATACACGGATGGCGCAGTTAGCTGAAGAGCATGCGACTATCTCGACAGAGTTGGAAGGCAAGAATGCCAAGATTAGTCAGAGGAAGTCTCTTACCAAGCAGCTCCAAACTTTGAATGCTAAGACTCTGGATCAGGCTAAGAAATACTATGGTACGACCAATCAAGGGGAGTTCATCTTCCTGATTGACAAGTTGGTCAACGAAAGCGGTATTAAATTCAAGTCTGTCAACTACACTGAGAGCACAGAGTTGGAACTCAAGCAGGAGGGATTGGCTGCGACTTCGTCCAATGGTCAAAACTCCAACTCTTCTGGTACGACTAGCAGTTCAAGCTCGAGTGAGACGTCTTCTTCATCCAGTACGACCTCTAGCTCGTCTGGTACATCGTCCTCATCTTCATCTAGCAGCAGCTCTTCATCAGACGCCAATACTGCAACAACAACTGCAGCTAATACAGCGACACCAGGGAACGGAACGACCAATAATACTAACATCACGCAGATGACAGCGGACATTGAGTTCGAAGGAACTTATACACAGGTTCTAAAATTGTTGGAATTGATTGATGGGAATCAACAAAAAATCGTTTCCAGCGAGCTGGAATTGGGTGGAAAGAAAAGCCTGTCTAGCACGGAGGAAAACAAAAACCCTGATCTAACCAGCGGTAAAATCAAGCTGCGTTTCTATCAGGTTAAAGACGTTGAGCGCTATGTGACCTTAGAGAGCAATGTCGATAAGACGCCGATTCAGTTTGCAAACTGGCAGTCTCCATTTGCGATTCCGACTTGGCAGGCAGGCTCTATATCTGTAACGACAGCTGGTGGCGGCACTGATGCAACTGGCAATAAGGGCAGTTTGGGGGCCGCAACAACCAATACAACTAGCAGCGCGAATACTAACAGCAGTACCAATCTGGCTCCGTCTTATCTGGAGCAGCTTAGCACTCAGTCTAGTCGGAACGATGGTCTGTCAGCTTATTACAATTCATCAACAATCTACCGCTTCGAATCACCTCTGAAGCTGACTCAGTCAGGCGGCAGCAATCAATATGATGTGACAGTTGACAATACGGACTTTCTTGAGGGTTCAGGTTCCAATGTGGTTAAGATTCCAGCAACCAAGTCTTCTACTATGTATGAAATGGAATTTGCAGCACCGTATGTATCCTTGAACAATAAGCCTGATGCTATCAGCTTCTCTCTATCTCTGTCTAATCAATGGCAGGGCAAGATTGGTTTGATTGTCAAGAATGCCAGTGGTCAGAAGATTTACCTTCATGTCATTCGTCCCAACAGCTGGACTGGCTGGCGCGAAGTTAGCTTTGATCCTGAAAACATTCCAGGATTCAGCTATCCAATGACTATTGTGGGTTACTACTTTGAAACTCCGAGCGGAGAAAGCCCTGAAACGACTATGAAGCTGGATAACCTATCTGTGAACAACTTGGTAGTTAGCTAAAACATTTTGAAAAAATACCAAATAAGTCTATGGTTTAAAATTTCAAGAGCATGAGTAAATTTTTCTTAAAAAAATGCTAAAAACCAAGTTATTAGACTAGTATTCACGGTGCATTTATAGTAAACTAAAACATAGAGATATTTGAAGTATAATACAAGCAAACTCAGAATAGACGCCCGAGTCTATTTTGGGTTTTAATGGAGTTTATGGAAAAACAAAATCAAGACTGGTTTTGCATTGAAAAAGTTTAATATCATTTAGAAAGTGGGGGGTGTCGAAAATATTCAAATGGCATATTTTTTACCTTTTGGAGCAGGGCTTATAGCGCTGCATACGATTAGCATTTTATTTGTTTCTAGGATTTCATTAATAAAGCGCCTTTTTCTCGTAGTATGGGTCATGCTATTTGCGATTGGTGCTCCATTCCTCTTTCAACAAGTTCCCGGCATAGCCTTTGTTGGGCTCTGTGCCTTGGCCTTGGCTGTCTATATGGTGCTGCTCTTTTCACAGGAGCTAGCTCCAGTCAAGAAGAGAGCAACTGCTTCAGCGCGAAGCAGAAGCCAGAAGCATGCCAAGAGCTCGCGGAAGGAAGCTAAGGACGCAAGCTTGTCATCTGCTAGAGATTTGAACTTTTCCACTGCTTCAGCCAGTAGGATGAGAAAGGAAAGTAAAGAAAGGGTTCAGGCTGAGGAAAGTCCGGCAAGGCAGAGAGTATCTGCTTCTGGTCGCACCCTGGCAGACCGTTCTATCAAAAAGGATATGACAAGATTTGAGAAAGTAAAACCTCTCTACCCTGTTGATAACTTGGCTACAGCTCCTGCCTTTGGAGAATACGAGCCAAACAGTCAGCTAGCGGCAGCTGAGGTCGGTATGGTGGGTATGGACCACAGCGCACAAAAGGCCAATGATGAATTTTTGCAGTCCCTGCTTCATCATCGCAAGGGTTCTACTAAGATTAAGGTGGCCAACTCTCTGATTCAGCCTACGGAAGCAAATGCAGCCGGCAATCAAGGCTATACAGATATAGATGATCCAGCCTTTGAGACTGCTGTTCTGTCTAAGATCAGACCGATGTCCTATACGGAGTCTAGCTATGGCAACTTCAGACCACAGGCGGTTGAGGTGACAGGTGTTGTTTCTCAAGATGAGGAAGAATTCTTTACTGAGCAAGAACAAGCTCAGCAGCCAGTGGCAGAAGAAGTAGGCAACAGCCTGGAAGATGTTTTTGCTGCTACGGGAGATATCAAGCCAGTTAGAGCAGAAGAGTCGAGAGCAGCAAACAGCTTAGAATCTCTCTTCTTTGCTGACTCAGACACTGAGCCACAAGCTAAGATGGATTCCGCCTTCAGTCAAGCAGCTGCAGAGCCAGAATTTTCTGCTGCTGAAGAGTCTATGGTTAGCCGTGATCGCGCTGATATTCAGGGCTATCAAGATATTCTCAGCCAGATTCAGCATGATTTGTTGGGATCTGAAGAGGAAGATTTAACTGCTGAAGTGGCAGAGACTTGGGAGGAAGAAAGCAGCTTCGAACCTGCTGCAGAAACGTTTGAATTTGAAGCAGCTGCTGAACCAGCTGTTGTTCAATCAGTTTCTGAAGACGCACTTTGGACACAGGCTGAGCCTGTCCAAGAAGCAGTTGCAGATGAGACAGAAGAAGACTTGCTTAAGGGAATTGCTGATATCCTCAAAGCTGAGGAAGCACAAGTCAAGGCAGCTCCAGTCGTTCCGGCTGTAGATGAAACAGAAGAAGATTTGCTTCAGAAAATCACTGACATCCTCAAGGCTGAGGAAGCGGCAGAAGCAAGACCAGCTGCAGCAACAGCGGGAGATAAAGAAGTCTATTTCCAATTCCTCCTACTGGAAAGTCAGGAATTATTGGCTTCAAATGCAGTTCAAGAAGCTGAGAGCTATCTGAAAGAAATTGTCCAAGGCAGTTCAGATCAAAATCTTCGTCAAGAAGCGTTCAACATGCTGGACAAAATCGTGAAAAATTAATACTATATAAACATACAATTGATTGTAATCAATTAGAAGGGTTTTAGGGGAAATTATGAAAAGTTGTAAAACAATCACAGGGACCGTTGTCATTGAGATTGAAAAAGGGATGGGACTGGGTGAAGTCCATGAAGTCTTTGTTGACGAGGGGGTCAATCTGACTTTTGTTATTAAGTCAAAGCAGTCTGAACAGCCTTTTGCCTTGCTGTCTAGCAAGAACATCCAAGGCATCGGTGACTTTGCGGTCATGGTAGAAAACAGCTCAGTCTTTCAAGAGCTGGAAGAGGCTGATCTGAAGGTCTTGAACGACAAGCAGGGTAGCGTCTTTGACGAAATTGTCATCACAATTGATGGAAACAAGGTGGGAACTGTTGTTGACTATCACATTGACGAAAAAAATGAAATTGGCTACTTGGTGGTTAATTCTGAAGATGCCAGCGAGGAAATTCAGATTCCTAAATCACGCATCTTGATGATTGGTAAAGAGTACATCATCCTCAATGATGAAAAAAAGACAGCTCCTCATCTTGAAGCAGATGTAGAGATGGGCCGTCTGGCTGCAGCAGATCTGCTCCATGAGACTGAAGCTGCAAAACCTGCCGAAAAAATTGAGGAAGTAGTTGCTGAAGCACCTGTATTCGAGCCAGTTGTAGATGAAAAAGTGGATGTAAAAGAAGAAGCAGCGACAGATTTGACAGAGGCCTTGGCTGCTGTAGGTCTGGGAGCTGCTGCTTCTGACTTGGAGTTTTCTGAAGCGGTCGTAGAGACAGCAGAAGAACCAGAAGTCCAAGATTTGGTACAAGAAATGACAGCTCCAGCTGAAGAAGAAGTTGAAGAAACAGATGCAGCACTGAGTCTGGATGCTGCTTTGGAAGAAGTATTGGCAGCCCCTGCTGAGGAAGTAGAAACAACTATCAGCACAGCGCCAGTTGCTGAGGAAGACTCTGCAGCAAAGAAAGCTGTTAACGACTTTATCGATCAGCAAAAACGTCTTCTGGTAGGCAAAACACTGCAAAAAGATCTTGTTAATGCAGATGGAGGAGTTATCCTGAATGCCGGAGATACTGTTTCTGATGACATCATTGATTTTCTTCGCCGTATCGACCGTAAATTCCTTATCCGCTTAGCTGAATGCGTAGTATAAGGTTGGGATGAGATTCATGTCAAGAAGAAAAAGAAAGGTTTCATCAAAATATCAAAAACTACTTCCAGCAGCGACACTTGCTGCCTTTCTGCTGGGTAGTTTATTTTATGTCATTTTTGTCTTTAATCCAACGATTGACCTGAGTATCAATGGCCGCCCCTCTATGAAGGTTCGCTCTCGGAGCGAAGCTGAGATTGAAGTTTACAGAGAACTGCCCTATAAGGCTACATTTCAGCTGTCTACGGGGCAACACTTCTCTGTAGATATGCGCTTTTTAGGACTGAGCTATTTCACAGAAGAAGAGCTTAAGCGGCTGGATAATATCTCAGCCAAGACAGTCTGGGATAAGTTTACACCGTTTTTCGATACCAAGGAAAACCTGCAGATTTCCATCTATCCTAACCGTCTTTTTTGGCTTAGACCTTTAAACGATGTCTTGGCTGCCCATCCTGATGTTCTCAGTCAGCTTCCAACGACCAATCATCTGGTCATGGACGGCGAGTCTAACGTAAAGGTGGGAGACAAGTCTAATGGCTATAAGATTGACCCTGCTGCTTTTATCCAAGCATCTGAGGAGATTGCCAAGACTGGTAAATTTGATGATGTCAAGGTTGAGAGCACGCCTGTTGAAGCAGAAGATCAGAGTGAGCTTCTGAGCCAATATACGCACTTTATTGAGCGTAAGGAAGTACCACTACCGACTAACGCTGCCCAAGCTCAAAACATGAAGACAGCCTTTTACAAGCTGCAGAATGTTTACTTGGCTCCTGGCGAGACCAAGTCTATCTCAGAGTTGCTAGGCGCTTTGAATGCAGAGTCCGGCTACCTGCCAGTCAAGAGCAAGGATGATAAAGAAGTTTACGGTCAGGGTGCTGAGCAGATTATAGATGCCATTCAGCAGCTCGCCTTTTCACGGACCAATGTTATTTCCTATCGAGGACAGTATTTCAACATCGGAACGCCTGCTGAAGGTTTGACCGAATTGACCATTCAAAACAATACAGAAACAGATATGGTATTTTCATTAAGTTTGGAGGAGGGGCAAGTATCCATTATTTTGGCATCTAAGTGATACTCAAGGGAAGTCTAAGTTTGACACCGTCATCTGAGATTTTCAAAGAGTATAAAAAGGGAAAAATTATGATTGCAAGTTTAGTATTTATATTAGGTGTCGTATTTGGGAGTTTTTTCAATGTCGTCATCTACCGTGTGCCACTGGAAAAGAGCATTGCCAAAGGTCGGTCTATGTGCCCGTCCTGCGGCCATGTCTTGACTTCGGTGGAGCTGATTCCGGTTGTGTCGATTATCATGCAGGGCTTTAAATGCAAGCACTGCAAGGAGCCGATTTCACCGCGCTATCTCATTGTGGAGCTCCTGACAGGTCTGCTCTGGCTAGCCTCTTATCTGATCTTTCAGGATCAGGGGCCATGGATGGTTGTTTCAGCCTGTCTCTTGGTGTCGCTTTGCCTCATTATCGCTTATATCGATTTTGATACTCAGTACATTTCGGACTCGGTTCTGCTGGTTTTCTGGCTGGGCCGCATGGCTGTTACGTTTTTTACCAATGAGTTCAATTGGGAACTGCTTTTTTCGCTGCTAGTCGGCGCTGGTCTCTACTCTCTCATTTATTTTGGGGCCAAGGCTTATTACAAGAAAGAAGCTTTCGGGATGGGAGACATCCTTTACTTAGCTGCCCTGAGCAGTTGGTTTAGCCCTTTGAATACGCTGATTTTGGGATATGGTTCTTTCTTTGTAGCTGGAGCTATTCTCTTAATCGCAACCATCTTTAAGAAATTCAAATTTAAGTTGAAAGAAGAAGTCCCTTTTGGTCCTGCTATGAGTATCATGGCGGTCATCCTATATTTCTGGGGAGGAATCTAGGAAACCAAAAGCGACAATAGAAATGGATAGAAAAAATGTTTAGGAAGAAAAAAGTTATCATAGCATTAGCGACAGCTACTGTCCTTTCAGGCAGTGTACTGCCTGTCAGCCGCCTAGCGGCAAATGAAAAGGCCAGTCTTGATCCATCTTTAGTGCAGGTGTCAGATCAGTTTCAGGCCAAGAAAACAGGAGCAGTCGTCTTTTCAGAAGATGTAACAGTGCCAAGCACAGTGTCAGCCGATTTCATTGATAGTCGTCTGGCTGGCACACCGATGGCTGGATTGGGAAAAGCTTTCAAAAAAGCAGAGAAAGATCATGGAGTTAATGCAATTTTTCTCGTAGGGCTGGCTATTCACGAATCGGATTACGGCCGCAGTCAGATTGCTCAGGCCAAGCACAACCTGTTTGGTTTCATGGCTTATGACTCCAGTCCTTTTTCCAGTGCAGGAAATTTCGCAACATTTGACGATGGTATAGATACCGTTGCCCGCTATCTTAGCGAGCACTATCTCAAGCCTGGCGGTCAGTTCTACAATGGTAAGAGCATGGCTGCTATCAATGTAAGATACGCATCTGACAAAACTTGGTCAAGCAAGATTATGATTCGTATTCGAAATTTTTTGAAAAAAGGTTAAGGTGGCTGGGACAATCATGTCTCAGCTTGCTTTATTATAGAAAGAATTTCTTTTGGTGAGGCGACTGACGGGGTTTTTCTTGCTCTCTGGGCTCTAAAAATTCCTAATCATTCTCACGGAACTAGAAACAAAAAAATTGCTTCTGCTACATCTACATCGTCTTTTATGGCGAAAAGGACTTAATTAGGGGATTTATGAAAAGAAAGTTTGACGTAAGCGATGTTTTAAAGGAAGCCTGGGGACTGACTGTTGATTACTTTTTTGTATGGACAGCAGGGCTTGCTATCATTCAACTGCCGTTTTTTATTCTGGGACTGTTAATTCTATTTTTTTCTCCATTGACTTCTACATTTGTTCCAAGTATAATTCTGCTGGGATTTCTATGTTCTTTTGTGATTGCTTATATCCATAAGTTTTCCTTGACCATGGTTCGTAATCCGCAGATGGTGCGAAGAAACTTCTGGAGGGCAGTTGGCTACAGTATTTCTGATGGCTTTTTTGGACGTTTGCTTTCTATGTCTATTTACGTCTTTATATCTTTCTTGGCTATATTACTTCTTTTTGTATACTTCTATAATGTCTTGATGCCAGATGCAAATTTTCGAGAGAATATGGGAACTTGGATGATTTGGGTTGCAAATAACCAAGAGAAGATAGCTAGCATGCTCTTCCTGCTTTTTTTAATAGCACCAATGTTTAACTTGGTATTCCATTTGTTTTACAGTTATTTTATAGTCTCTCACTTCTTCTTGTTGCCCTATATTATTCAGGATACCAACTCCTCTGATAATCTCTTGCGTCCTCTGTCAGCCTTTGGTAGCTTGGGCAAATCCTTTTCTCGTATGAATGGTCAGAGGGGGCGTTACTTACTGGTAGAGCTTGTCTTAAAGCTTATTCCTGTAGTATTGGGTCTAATAGAAGTTTTGAGTTTGCTTTTTGGTGCTGGTGTGTCTAATATTGTGGGAATGATTGTTAGTATGATAAATGGCTTTTTGCTGATTTATGCCTTGGCAGCCCGCTCGGTTATGGCTGACATCCTGATGTCTTATGATCGGGAAATAGTTAATTTTGGAGATTAATATTTATGAAAAAATTAGAAAGGGTTTTAGGATTTAGGATAATGAACGATGAATGATGTAAAAGTAACAAGGGTTTTCAGAGAAGCTTGGATTTTTGTTACAGAATATTATTTTGTCTGGCTGAAAGGCCTTTTGCTGGTCGGAATCCCGCTTGCAGTGCTGGGCTGGTTTCTTTTTCCGCTGGTTTCGAGTTGGTCTTACCGGTCCATTTTAGTCTTGACTTGTTTGGCATTTATAATTGCCTTCGGTTTTGCTTACGTCAATAAATTTGCCTTGACAGTGATACGAAATCCGCAGATGGTTAAGCTCTATTTTGGCTATGCAGTTTGGTACAGTATCTCAGATGGCTTGCTTACTCGCCTCTTTTATTCCTTCATTGTCAGTGCAGTCCAGGTTCTGATTTTGTACATGGGTTGGTCGGCAATCGGCATCAATCTTGGGGTGGCTAGTCTCTTTGCCTTTTATCGGAGGGCAGTAAGTCCAGAGGCCATTGTGATTTTCCAGTTTCTCTTTCCTTTCTTGTTCATGGTCTTTTACCTGCTCTTCACTTATCTGGTTGATTCGCACTTCTTTTTGCTGTCTTATATCATTCAGGATACTAGCTCCAGGGACAATCTGGCCAAGCCGCTTTCGTTTTATGGCTGTTTGAGAAAGTCAGTCCTACTGATGAAGGAGCGCAGGGGTCGCTATGTTCTGCTCAGCTTTTTTCTAGCTTCTTTTGGTGGGTTGATTGGCTTGGGTACTCATCTCCTGATGGATCTGATAAGGCAGTATATTGCTCCCTTGCTGGGGGAACTGGATGATTTACTTGGCCTGATTCAGATGATTCCTGTCCTAGTTTTCAGTAGCTTTTACTGTGTATTTGTTCTGGTTGTTCGGACAGTTTTTGCTGATACTCTGATGGAAAATGATACGGAAGTGGTGGATTTTGGTGATTAAGTCAGGCAGTTGCAAGACCAGACAATACTTGATAGAAACAAGAGGAAGGATATGAAATCACTAACAAGAATTTTAATAACAGCTTTGGTGCTAACTGGGATTGGCTTTATCCCCCTGCCTTATCAAGTGGAGACCTTGAGGCCGGCTTTGAATGCTAAAGACTTTGTCCAAGTTCAAGGAGGAACTAGTCAAGGAAAAGGTCAAATCTATGTCATGGCTGTCGGTGTTTCCGATGCTCGGGTGTTCAGTCTCTTTTTGACTTTGCTGCCTAATTACAGGCTGGAAACAGAGTATGTCTCTGTGCCTGAAAACTATTTTGATAAGGAGAAGGGACGGGAAGAGCGAGAGAACAGCACTATGGGGTCTTCCCATCTCAATGCTTTGCAGGTAGCTTATCAAGCAGCTGGTCGTACTGTTGAGATTAGACATAAAGAGATTTTTGTGGATGCTGTCAGCCAAGAGACGCCGTTAGCTCAGGAGCTGCAGAAAGGTGATGTGATTTTAAAGATTGACAATCAGAGTTACACTAGCCCATACGATATTGTCGATCAGATGGAGCAGCGGCCAGTTGGCGATGTGGTATCAATTGAGTACAGCCGTAATGGTGTAATCGGTTTGGCTAGCGGTCCTGTGATTGTGGATGAGACAACTGGTAAGCCTGGTTTGGGGATTGCATTAGGTTCCAAAGCCAGTGTTGCCATGAATCCTCTGACGAAGTTTAAGAGCAACGGTGTAGCAGGTCCTTCTGGTGGACTCATGTTCAGTCTAGAGCTTTACAATCAGCTCGTGTCTGAAGACATTACCAAAGGAAAAACTATTGCTGGTACTGGCACGATTGACCACAAGGGAAATGTTGGCCGGATTGGCGGGATAGAGATGAAGGTCATGGCTGCCGATAAGGCAGGCGCTGAGATTTTCTTTGTTCCTGATGATACCATTGACGCTGATATTGCCCAGTACAATCCCAAGCTACGCTCTAACTACCATGAGGCACTTCGTGCTTCTATCAAAATCAAGAGTAAAATGAAAATCGTCCCTGTCAAAACCTTCAACGAAGCTTTGAACTATCTCAGAGAGATGGAATAAGGGACTTTACTACTCTATGAATAGTCAATAGAAACACAAGCTCTTGCTAGTTATTTATCTGGCGAGGGCTTTTATTATAGAATTTTTTCAAATAATTGCCACCTTGGCACATAAATTCTTGCTTTCCAAATTCAAGTGTGATATATTTATAACATAAAGAGTGTTAAATATTTCTAACATAAGGAAAGGAGTCTATCATGAAAAAAAGTCAAAAAACGGGTGGCCTC
>ERZ773196.449-NODE-449-length-26008-cov-3.485108_pt1 | contig 26008 bp, 19 predicted proteins | sample MGYA00581009_ERZ773196 | MGnify/ENA primary metagenome ERZ773196 (study PRJEB29015, sample SAMEA2738162) | human oral metagenome | biome: human oral; feature: human-associated habitat; material: saliva | place: China | collected 2243 ... | reverse complement strand
TCTCAGCCTACCAAATATTTTACTTTTTTTAGGCTTCTACAATCCTTTCCTATCACACTTCAACTACCCCGGCATACGTTTCCATCCCTTATTCTCGTTGACTTACATCAATAAATAAGGGGGTGCCTCGTGATTTTTTCTTTACTTTCTTGTTCATTATATATTTTTCCTTACCTTTGCAACGTGTTTTTCATAGTATTAGATTTAAGGTTAACAAAAGGTTGGGACTCAGCGGAGCCCCTTTTTTTATATCCATACGTTAACCAACCTCTATTAAATACACAGCATTTTCCTCATCATATCTTTTCTTATACTCATATTTTTTATTTTTCCCACTCTCTATTTTCTATGAGTTTGCATATACTCTCGTGGCGACACTCCATAAAAGTTCTTAAAGATGGTAGAAAATGAGGTAGCATTAGGAAATCCGCATACATACATCACTTCAGTTACATTACGATTAGAGGTGGCCAGCAAATGGGCTGCCTGCTTGAGGCGGATATTACGGATAAAGGCATGTGGCGTCTGATTGGTGAGTTCTTTCATCTTTCGATAGAGATGCACACGACTGATGCCCACCTCCTTGGCTATGACATCTACACTTAAGTCACTGTTACTCAGGTTATCATTAATAACTTTCATTACCTTTTCCAAGAGTTTTTCATCCAGAGATTCCATTTTTACTTTCATTACTTTTTCATCTTGCGATTCGTTACCGTTAAACTTATTGCGCAATAATTCGCGTTGGTGCAATAGGTTCATCATAACCCTACGAAGTATATCCATATTAAACGGCTTCACCAAATAAGCATCGGCACCGCTTTCCAATCCTTCTAATCTATCCTCATCGCGGTTCTTTGCCGTAAGCAAAATTACTGGTATATGGTTAGTATTAATATTATTCTTCATTCTTAAACACAGTGTATTACCATCCATTCGTGGCATCATAATGTCACTGATAACGAGCGATGGTATTTCTTTCAGCACCGTTTTCAAAGCTTCCTCGCCATTGGGACACACTGTTACTTCGAAATCGCGTTCTAACTCCGATTTTAAATATTGGCATATATTATCATCATCCTCGGCTATGACAATATGTTGCCGCTTACGATTAGACAGTTTTTCGTTAATATTTCCCTGCTTCACCTCTGTTTCAACTAGCCGCTCTCCCGGTGTCAGCAGGGCTTCATCGGCCTGTTCCAAGCTAAGCGTTTCTTCCTCGTTCAGCATTTCTTCCGACTTGAGATGCTTACACCCCAATGGCAGTGTTACCACCATTTCGCAGCCCTTACCATCGGGCAGGTTACGTGCCTCTATATTTCCATAATGCAGCTCTACTATAGAGCGAGCCAAGTCGAGCCCTATACCGGTACCCACATTGCGGTCATTCAGCCTTGCCGGCATTTGGTAGAAGCGTTCAAAGATACGTCCTAACTTTTCCTCAGGTATCGTATCACCATCGTTGGCTATCGTTATACGCGCCATAGTTGTATCCTGCGTTAGTTTTATGGTGACGTTCCCACCGGTATTACAGAATTTGAAAGCATTGGAAAGTAAATTCATCAGCACTTTGTCAAAGTTAGTGCGGTCTATCCATACTGGTAGCAGTTCGGTGTCGTGCTCAAAGTTAAACTTCACATTTTTTGCCTTAGCTTGATAAAGAAAGAGCGAATAAATATCTTTAATAAAGTCTACCATATTGGTTTTGCTCATCCGCATTACCATCTGTCCCTTGTCTATCTTACGCAAATCCATCATTTGGTTGATGAGCGAAAGTATGCGTTCGGCATTTCGATGTATGGTTTCATAAATGCTACGGCGATGTGCATCAGTATCTTCTTTGATAAGCTGTAGTAGCGGGGTTACGATAAGTGTCATAGGTGTACGTATCTCATGACTCATATTTACAAAGAAACGCAACTTGGCCTCGCTCAGTTCCTCTGCATGGATATAGGCCTGCAGACGCAGGCGATCAGCTTCTTTGCGTTGGCGATAGGCCCAATAAAGCCATGCCAAGGCCACTAACAACAATAGGTAGCATCCATAGGCTATGTCAGAGCGATACCAAGGAGCCCTTACCTTCACTGTAAATACTTTTTCGGCCGATAGCATATTGTTACAGCTAGCCCTCACCTTAAATTTATAGGTACCCGGTGAAAGGTGAGTAAAGGCTATTTCATTGCTGCCCGGAGTAAGTCTTATCCATTTCTCTCCATTGATGCTGTATTGGTACACTACGTTGTCGGGGTCATCGTAAGTCAGTGTAGACAAATGTATGCTAAACGAATTATCCTCATAGTCCATCACCAATTCATTGGCATCAGGAGAAACATTCATCTCCTGACTGCCCACAGTAAGACCGGTTATCTTTACCGTTGCTTTCCAATGAGGTACTTGCACTCGGCTCGTTGTTAGCCATGTAATGCCACCCGTACCACCAAGCAACAACTCCCGGCCATCTTCCGACATGAATGAAGCACCATCGGTAAACTCATTGCTCTGCAACCCCCTATCCACATAAAAGCACATTACTCTGCCGGTTGTTGTGTTCAAGCAACCCAACCCATGGTCGGTACCTATCCACAGCCGTCCTTGCGCATCGTTCTCTATGCTGGCTATACCGTTATCGGGCAGTCCATCTTTAATTGTCAGCATCTGTGCAGAGTGTTTTTTAAGATCGTAAACATATAGGCCATCATTGGTACCAAGATACACTTTACCATCTTTTCCTTCACGTACCACTCTCGAAAAAATACCATATTTCGGACAATTTACTCCAAAGGTCGACAGCCAACTCTGAGTCTTTAGTTCCAAGCAGCACAACCCTACCGATGTAGCTACATACAGTCGACGCCTATCGTGCGAAAAGGCCATTTTAAAAATAAAGTCGTTAACCAAGCTATTCACCTTATTATTAGCCTCGGCATGGGGCTTCATACGGTACATACGTAGGTCACCACTACGTGTATTCAGGCGCACTATGCCTTGTCCCATGGTGCCGAACCACATACAACCGGTTTTGTCGGATACGATACTAAACACACTTGTTTGACTTCCCAATCCAAAATCTTTCGGATGGTATGTTTCCGACTCGGCCGACACCCAGCCACAGCCTTCCTCGTAAGAACCCAGCCATATATGTCCTTCGTTGTCCTCGGCCATGCTCAATATAGTTCCCGGCACATGGGTATAGTGTCTTAACAGCTTACGATGACTATCGAGTAGATACAGCCCATTTTTATCGGTACCTACCCACAGTCGATGTTTGCTATCTACCAACACGCTCGACACGCAATTGCTCCCTATCACATTAGACGGCCCCATTTTTGCACCCATATATCCAAATGTAGATTGGGCCACCGGTTGTTTAAATACTCCCTTTTGCAGTAGGCCCAGCCATAAGTTGTCATTGCGATCTTCCAATATAGCATATACCTTGGTATGCCCCAAATCTACATCTTTAGAGAAGTATGGATTTGACACCAACACATCGTGCTGAGGGTCGTACACATAGAGTCCGGTACCATCGCAGCCCAACATAAGCTTTCCTTGCTTGTTCACATACAGCTTGTTTATGGGCAGGTTGCCCACGCTCTCTACCCTGAAAAAATGCTTTTGCTCACTATCAAGGTGCCACAATCCATGCCCAAACACAGCCAACCAGATATGTCCCTTCCTATCTATGCTAATATCACGCAGAGCATTGCTCATCTGCTTGTTGTAGAAATAGTGTCCCACCACTTTCTTTCCCTTTAAACAGTATAAGCCACGGAAAGCCGTTATTACCCATAGTCGGCCCTGCTTATCTTCTAAAATACGTTTAATGTGTAGCAATGCCGAAGGCAAACCTGCTATAGTATGGGCTGTGCATTCTCCCTCTACTCGCATCAAGCCTGAGCCCGATGTACCAATGAGTAGGTCACCATTACGGCATTGCTGTATATCGTTAATATAAGAATGTACCGGTTGACCGGTAGGACCAATGAGTCGCAGTGTGTCGAAACTCTCACCATTGTATTTCTGCACTGTTAGATTGGTTCCTATATACAAGGTATGTGCCTTATCTTCAAATAGGCAGTTGATAAAATTACTCGTCAGTCCACTTTTGCCGTCTTCACGCTTATATATTTTGAATCTATAACCATCATATCTGTCCAATCCGTTACGTGTTGCCACCCACATAAAGCCATCATGATCTTGGAAAACTTGGCTCACGAAACTGTTCGACAGTTGATTATCGGCCGTATATAGCTTACCCATCTGAGCCTTACCGGCCAATGGCAACAGCAGGCCAATGAGCAGGCAGAATATTCTTGTTAACATGGTTGTTGAGATCTTGATTTTTTAGTTAGCTGCAAAGATAATAAAAAAACAGGAATAGTGTACACTTTGTATTGAATTTAATATCGTTACAGTGTAAATCTACATCTCGTTACCAAAACCAAAGTTTATGCAACAAGTCATATATAAATACGCCAGTTCGGGATAAGAAAGTTCTCTAAAAAGTTGGTAATCTCGCTATTATTTTGTAACTTTATAGTTGAAAATCAATCACTTACAAAACATATATAGCGATGATTACCACAGACAAAGTTACAGAAATATTTTGTATATTGGATGAGTTCTGCAAGAATTTAGATGCAGAGTTAACTAAAAACCTACATATCGCCCCCATAGACGAGGGATATAAGCGCATGCGAAACCGTAAAGGACAGATGTCCAAGAGCGAAATCATGACCATCCTGTTGTGCTATCATTTTGGCTCTTTCCGCAACTTCAAGCACTATTACCTCTTCTTCATCAAGGAGCATCTGGCAAGCTACTTCCCTAAGGCCGTGTCCTACACGCGTTTCGTGGAACTCATGCCTCGCGTGTTCTTCGAGCTGATGGCCTTCATGCGCATCCAAGGTTTTGGAAAGTGCACGGGCATTAGTTTCGTGGACAGCACGATGATTCCCGTATGCCACAACATGAGAAGGAATTTCAACAAGGTGTTTGATGGACTTGCTAAGAACGGAAAGGGAACAATGGGGTGGTGTCATGGTTTCAAGCTTCATCTGCTGTGCAACGAGATGGGCGATGTACTCACGTTCTGCCTAACTCCCGCAAACGTGGACGACAGGGACCCTAGGGTGTGGCAGGTCTTCACCAAGGTGCTCTACGGCAAAGTATTTGCCGATAAGGGCTACATCAAGCAAGAGTTCTTTGAGAACCGCTTCAACCAAGGCATCCATCTCGTTCACGGGATCAAATCAAACATGAAAAACAAGCTTATGCCCTTGTGGGACAAGATGATGCTGCGCAAGCGATATATAATAGAATGCATCAACGAACTGCTCAAGAACAAGGCCAACCTTGTTCATTCACGCCATCGCTCCGTACATAACTTCCTCATGAATCTCTGTGCGGCATTGGCTGCATACTGTTTCTTCGAGAATAAGCCAGAGGCACTGCCCGTGCGCATTGAAAAGAGTAGGAAATTGGAACTTTTCTAAGCAAATCCTTATCCCGAACTGGCGTATAAATATTTCTATAATTGCACTACCTTTGCCAACAACAATCAATATTCTACCTCATGAAAATATTTTTTCAACACTTCAAGGCCACTCTATTCATAACCTTGTTGCTTTTTTCGGCCACCCATTCTCAGGCGGCTGTCGATCCTAACTTTTACATTTTTCTATGCTTTGGCCAATCTAATATGGAAGGTAATGCCAAGATAGAACCTGAAGACTTAACTGGAGTAGATGCCCGCTTCCGCATGATGGCAGCCGTCGACGACCCCTCACGCGGTCGCATCATGGGTCAGTGGTACACAGCCTTACCACCGCTCTGTCGTCCAAATACCGGTCTCACACCTATCGACTACTTTGGGCGCACCATGGTAAAGTATCTACCTAAGCAAGTACGCATAGGCATTATCAATGTGGCCGTAGGTGGTTGTCACATCGAAACTTTTATGCGCGATTCTGTAGACAACTACGTTCGTACCCGTGCCCCACAATGGATGGCGAACATGCTCAAGGCTTACAACAATAACCCCTACCAACGATTGGTAGAGTTGGCTCGTAAGGCCCAGCACGATGGTGTTATTAAAGGCATATTGCTACACCAAGGCGAGTCGAATACCGGTGATCAACGCTGGCCCGAAAAAGTTGCTTTTGTTTACAACCAGCTCATTGCCGACCTGCACCTCAAATCAGAAGAGGTACCACTATTGGCAGGCGAGGTGGTACGAGCCAATGGGCATGGTCGGTGTGCATCTATGAATACCATTATCGACGCTCTCCCACAAACGGTACATACAGCCCATGTTATCTCATCGGAGGGCTGTACAAGTGGCCCAGACGATCTACATTTCGATGCAGAAGGTTATCGCGAATTGGGCCGTCGATATGCTTACAAAATGCTGTCGCTCCTTGGAATAGAAGTAGCCAAACCCTTTATTGTACCTACCGATGCCGTCACTGCTCCTACTACCATTCCCGGCAATGATTTTCCTCAAGTAGATTCACAGCACAAAGCCTACTTCCGCCTTCATGCCCCACAAGCCAAACGGGTACAACTCGATATATGTGGCAAAAAGTACGATATGCAGCGCGATGAACACGGCACATGGTCGGTTAACAGCGATATATTAGTGGTGGGCTTTCACTACTACTCATTTATCGTAGATGGTGTACAAGTAACCGACCCAGCCAGTGACACCTACTTTGGCTGCTGCCGACAGAGTAGTGGCATAGAAATTCCACCAATCCGTAAAAAGGCAACTACTATCGTCCACAGCAGGGTGTGGCCCAAGGGCAGGTGCGCTCGTTCTACTATTATGCCTCTTCTACCCACGAGTGGCGACATGCCATGGTCTATACCCCGGCCGAATACGAACATGGCAAAAGACGCTACCCTGTGCTGTACCTACAGCATGGTATGGGCGAAGACGAAACGGGCTGGAGTAAGCAGGGCCACATGCAACACATCATGGACAACCTCGTTGCACAAGGTAAAGCACTGCCCATGATTGTGGTGATGGAGAGTGGAGATGTGAAAGCTCCTTTCCGTGGTGGTTCTAACGAAGCTGGTCGAAGTGCCTACGGAGCCAACTTCTACCAAGTACTCGTTGGCGACCTTATCCCTACCATAGACAAAACTTTCCGCACGCTGACCGACCGCGACCATCGGGCCATGGCAGGCCTATCGTGGGGTGGACATCAGGCTTTCGACATGGTATTTACACATCTCAACCTTTTCTCATACGTTGGTGGATTCAGTGGGGCCATTTTCGGAGTAGACTTACAAAAAACATATGGTGGCATCTTCTCACGGCCCAATGAGGTGAACAGCCAGCTACATACACTATTCTTAGGCTGTGGCAGCGAAGAAAATATGAGTACCGCCCAACTTATTGATAAGCTGCGTAATGCCGGCATCAAGGTACAGAGCTATGTGTCTAAGGGCACTCACCACGAATGGCTCACATGGCGACGCTGCCTAAAGGAGTTCGTTCCACTGCTCTTCAGGAAATAAAATCTACCCACTAAAGCCTATCCTTCATTTATTCTATATATCCACATCTCTCCCCAGTGCTAACAACTTTGTGACAAAACTGTTAGCACTGGGGAGACTTTTTATACAGAAAACTTGCCCCTAAAAACGCGCTCATAGCTTAAGTATTTTGAAACGAACAGAGACTCGCACACAAATAAGGCCAAAATGAGATAAATAGCAACATATTGATATTCAATAACTTACATTAAAATCAACCTTTATTTATTCATTAATATGGCTAAAACTACCCTTTATTAGCATGCTTTTAGGTTGTATCTAAGCGTTTTTTATGTATCAATAAGTATCTACCAACGAGCTAAAAAACCTTTTGTTATCAACAAAAGAGTCTCTACGGCCTCATTTTCTACTATTTTTCTTATCGCTCATGGTCTAAAAGTACAGAAAACTCAGTCTGTTTTTTAATGCCCCCAACAACTGTAATCACTATCTCTACACGCATGTCATACCTATATACCAACACGTACCGTAACAGCAGCAAGCACTTAGATAAAAACTTTATGCTGTTTTATTCTCTTCTTTCCATTTTAGCTTGAATGATACTACAAAGTAAGAAAGTGTTACAAGTAGCAAAGTATTTCATTGTGCTTTTATTTATCTTTGCACAATCATTTATTCTTAAACTCATGAAAACAATACTAAAAGCCACCATCTTAGCTCTTACCAGCTTCTCTGGCATGGAATCTCCCATGGTAGCCGCTTCCCTCATAGCCAACCAGAGCTCTTCTACAGATACTACCCTCATGGCCAACCCCATGCTTTGGGCCGATGTTCCCGACCCCGATGTTATTAGGGTGGGCCATACTTTTTACATGGTGAGCACAACAATGCACCTTATGCCGGGTGCCCCCATCATGCAATCGCCCGACTTGGTGAGCTGGACCACTGCCGGTTACATTTTTAACAAGCTCACCGACTCTCCCCGATACAACCTGCACCAAGGCACCGTTTACGGCCGTGGACAATGGGCTACTTCGCTCAAATATTACAAAGGCCGTTTCTATGCCCTGTTCGCTCCCAACGACCAGCCCGGTGGCGATAGCTATATTTACACTACCGATGACCCATCGCACCCATGGACTTTGGTATCGCGGCTGCGCCATTTTCACGATGCCTCGCTCTTCTTCGATGACGATGATAAAGTTTATGTTATCTACGGCACCGGGCAGATGTGCCAACTTACCCCCAACCTCAAGTCGATAGTCGAAGGCAGTGACAGGCAGCTCTTTAAGCGTGAGGCCGATGAAACCGGTCTACTTGAGGGCAGCCGCATGATAAAACATGATGGGCAATACTACCTGCTCATGATATCATGGCCACAAGGACAACCTCGCAGGCAAGTTTGCTACCGAGCCAACAGCATTACTGGGCCTTACCAAAAAAAGGTTATTCTACAAAGCACCTTTGGGGGCTTCCCCTATGTGGGCCAAGGCACCATTGTAGATGCTCAAGATGGCAAGTGGTACGGTATTATTTTTCAAGATCGTAACGCTGTAGGGCGCGTACTTACCCTCATGCCATGCCAATGGAAAGACGGCTGGCCTATGCTGGGCGACGAACAGGGACGTGTACCCGACACCATGATAAAGCCCGTACAAGGATACCGCCCACGCTCGCTCACTCGTAGCGATGACTTCTCGACTCCACAATTGGCCTTGGAATGGCAGTGGAACCATAATCCCGATAGTTTATCGTTTTCCCTCACCGAACGGCCGGGGTGGTTACGTCTTAAAACAAGTAGAATTGTGCCTAACTTGTACTTGGCACCCAACACGCTAACCCAGCGCATGGAAGGACCCGTATGTCAAGCTACCGTATGCTTCGATGTGAGTCATCTAAAAGGAGGAGATAGAGCCGGGCTGGCCGCTTTTAATGGTGACTCTGGAGTGCTCACGTTGCAACGTAAGGGTGGTAAAGCGCTCATTACCATGAGCGAACAAGAAGTAAGTCTCACTGAAAAAGAAAAGTTTGTAAGCGAGGTTAAAGATACCACCATGGCACAAACATTGGTGAATGGGCACAAGGTATATCTTCGCATAGAGGCCGACTTTAGACCGGGCACCGACTTGGCTACCTTCAGCTACTCTACCGATGGGCACCATTGGCAGCATTTAGGTGGCAAATACCACATGCGTTTCGACTACCGAAGATTTTTTATGGGTACCCGCTTTGCCCTCTTCTGCTATGCTACCGAGAAGTTAGGAGGCTATGTAGACATCGACAGTTTCGACTATCAGCACCCCCTTTTATCTACCAATAAATAAATCTGTACCAATGAGATCTTTACTGCTGAGCATAGCCTCACCAACCACCGATGGCCAAATATTGGTGGAAAATGCTACCAGCCCGGCCGTCAACCTAAAAAACATTATACTGCAAGGAGTTTATGTGTTTTACTTAACCTCATAACAAGTTCGTGAAACCTAACACAAAGTAGATCTGAAAGAAAACAAATATTTTTGTAGTCGGCTGTAACAAACAATAAGTTGGTTACTGCCGACCATCTATCCAATATCATTTCAACATTACTTTACCATGTTTTCTAAACGCAACCTTACACTATTACTAACCTCGATGGCCTCAACTGCTCTGCTGGCTTGGGAAGGTATGAATATGCCTGCCCTACATGTAGAGGGGCGATATCTAAAAGATGCAGCAGGCAACACTGTGCTATTACACGGCTATGCACAAACTTTCAGCCCATGGTTTAATGAGCGAGGAACCCAATGGAATAACTACGATGTTGATAAATGCTTGAGCTATAACCAAGGCATTATCGACAAGATAATGGCCGCAGGGTGGAAAATGAACTTTGTGCGCATGCACATGGACCCCTATTGGAGCAACACACCCAGCTCGCGTATCATTCCGGAGAGCGATATTTCGGCTTTCAGCTTTGACCGATTTAAGAAATACCTATCCCAAGTTTTTATCCCCATGGCCCAATATGCCGCCAGCAAAGGCATGTATGTAGTCATGCGCCCACCCGGAGTATGCCCCGACAGTATATGTGTGGGCGATGCCTATCAGCAATATCTCATCAAGGTATGGGACTATGTGGCCCGGCGACCAGAGTTAAGGAATAATCCGGCCATACTCTATGAATTGGCCAACGAACCAATAGGCATTTACCATGCTGACCACACACGGGCCGGTGACAAAGAGATGACCGCCTACATGCAACCGGTAGTAGATGCCGTGCGAAAGCACTGCAACAATATTGTATTGGTACCCGGACTGGGCTACCAATCGCACTATGCTGGCTATGCCGACTATCCACTACAAGGCAGTAACATAGGATTTGCTGTGCACTGCTACCCCGGATGGTACAATGGGGCACACGATGGCAGCAAAGAGGTTACCATAGACTATGCTAACTTTCGTAAAAGCTGGCACGAACAGATATCTACCATCTCTAATATCGCTCCAGTGGTAGTAACCGAAATGGACTGGGCACCGGTAAAATATAATGCTTCCTTTGGTAAGTCGACAACCGGCACCGTGGGAGGTACTGGCTTTGGTGCCAACTTTAAGCAAATAGTCGATGATGATGGCAATATAAGCTGGCTCATCTTTACTACCCCTGAGCTATTGGCTCGCTACGATGGGAAAGCTGCTACGGGCCCTGCAGACCTCACGGTACTTAACGATCCGGAGGCTTGTATATGGCCGGCATACCATTGGTATCAAGAGTATGCCACCCACAACTATCCCTCGGATAAAGCTTATGGCTCTACCATAAGTCGTGGTCAGGTGGTAAGCATACAACCAAACCATGCCTACCAGCTACTCTTGCCTTCATCGGGCCATAATTTTACGATAATAGCCACCTACGAAGACGGGAGCACAGACAACGTTACCGGACAAATTGATTTGATCAGTAGCTCGGCAGCCGTACACGCCCTCAAAGGGCGACTACAAGGTATAAAGGAAGGAAAAAGTACCATTGAGGTAACCTACCGCAACGCCAATGGCAGTACTTGTCGCACCCAAATGCAAGCCGAGGTGAAAACTTTCCCTCTGCACGAAGGTATTTTCAACCCCAGCATCTGGGAAAAAGGAACATTCGATGAGTCGACGGGAAGATTGCAGACCGGACGTTGGGGCTTTGGTGGCTGGCAATATAACATGGGTATAGACCTTTCGGCCTATCACTATCTCATCGTCGAACTAAAAGATAATAGTGGAAAAAAGAAGATGTATATCTGGGGAAAAACGAAATCTTTTCCTCATGTTTACTAACATCGTTTGTAAAACAAAGCAATTTTATTTTCTACCTGCCATATTCAAGAATTGGAACTACGCCATGACCTCGCCAAAACCATATTTCATAGGCCTAAAATGTAACAAAAATACCATTGAAAGTACTGCTATATGGTATAAACACGGGATGTGAAACAAAAAAGAAAGTTTTAGAAACACCAACGAAAATGTCTCATATGGCATTAATGTATATTTGCAATCACTTAACAACACCTATTCTCCATGGGTTGGAGAGGTATCTAATAACAATTATCATACATCAAAACAAACTTCCTCATCATGAGAAAATTGCCCATTAAATTACTACTCTCGTTGTCGGTCTGTTTATCGGCCCATGCCCAAACAGCCCACTTCAAGAGTTTCGATTACCAAGGAAACGATACACGATTCAGTCAACCCATCAATCCCACCAAGCAATATTACAACCCTATATTGGCCGGCTTTTACCCCGACCCCTCAATCTGCCGTGCCGGTGATACCTATTATTTGGTTAACTCGTCGTTCAGTTTCTATCCCGGTGTACCTCTACACAAGAGCAAGGATTTAGTGCATTGGCAATTGGTAGGGCATGTACTCGATAGGCCCTCACAGCTACCATTAGAACACCAAAGGGTATCGGGAGGCATATTTGCTCCTGCCATTACCTATAACGAGAACAACAAAACTTTCTACATGATTACCACCAATGTGGGACGTGGTAACTTTTTCGTGAAGAGCAAGAATCCAGAAAAAGGCTGGAGCGCCCCTATCTACTTACCAAAAATAAATGGTATAGATCCCTCCTTCTTCTTCGACAAAAATGGGCAGGGCTACATTGTACACAACGGCCCGGTAGATGGTACCACCGAGTACAATGGTCAACGGGCTATTCGTATTTTCAAGTTCGATGTTAAGGGCGATAGCATTGTGGGCCATCATAAGGAGATAGTACGCGGTGGCACCCATGTAGAGCCCCACCCCATTTGGATAGAAGGGCCACATCTGTACCGCATAGGCAAATATTACTATCTCATGTGTGCAGAGGGTGGCACCGGTGGCTGGCACAGCGAAGTTATATTGCGAGCCCCAACCCCCATGGGACCATGGGAGGAGAATCCTCATAACCCCATTCTTACTCAACGCACAGGTCTATCGCCTCAACGCCCCAATGTGGTAACGAGTGCTGGGCATGCCGATATGGTACAGAGCAAAACGGGAGATTGGTGGGCCGTATTCTTGGCTTGTAGACCCTACGAGGACGACTTTTACAATACCGGTCGCGACACTTATTTGCTGCCGGTAACATGGAAGGACGGCTGGCCCGAAATTTTAGAAAAAGGTAAGGCCATTAGTCCCATTGGCGAGAAAGCTAATCTGTGCCCCAATGGCGAACAACCCATGAGTGGTAATTTTTGTTATCACGATAGCTTCGACGGTCAGCAGCTCAACAGTCGCTGGATGTTCCTGCGCAACCCCTCTGCTTTCTGGTCGGTAGCTCATCATAAACTCCACATCACCCCCCTACCTGTCAACATTTATCAGTTGGAATCTCCATCGGCCGTATGGACACGACAACAGCACGAAAACTTCTGTGCCGAAACTGTTGTCGACTTCAGTCCACGCACCGAACAAGAGTTAGCCGGTATGGCTTTATTGCAAAACGAAGACTACAACTTTGTCTTTGGTAAAACTCTGCTCAACGGTCGGCCCACCTTAACGCTGGTAAGAGCCGAAAAACAACACACCATCATAGCCTCGACACCAATACCTGATGGTGATTTACATCTAAAAATAGAAGGCCGTGGCCGTTACTACAATTTCTTGTATGCTGTAGCTAATGAACCTTGGCAGGTGCTCTGCAAAGGGGTAGATGCCATCAATCTGAGTACCGGTCGCAGTGGTGGTTTCATTGGAGCCTGCATAGGTTTATATGCCACCACACAGAAAGACGATGTAAAAAGGTAACTACAAACGGCATATTCTTCTCAAAAATAGCTATATTTGCAGTTTACCTAAAACATAATAACCTACTACATTAATATTACGCCAACATGAACATCTATTCATCAACCCATCAATACTTGCTGGGGTTCGATGTGGGCAGCAGCTCCGTAAAAGCCTCGCTGGTAGATATAGAAAGTGGCAACTGTGTAGCTACCGCATTCTACCCCGAACACGAAGCCCCCATTAAAGCCATCAAGACCGGTTGGGCCGAACAAGCCCCACAGATGTGGTGGGATAATGCCTGTCTCGCCTTAAAAAAAGTCAAAGCCAGTGCCCACGTTCAAGGTCAACAAATTAAGGCCATAGGCCTATCTTACCAAATGCACGGGCTAGTGTGTGTAGACAAGGAGCAAAAGGTGCTTCGCGATGCCATTATATGGTGCGACTCACGAGCCGTACCTTATGGAGAACGCGCTTTCAATGAGCTGTCGGCCAACCGATGCCTCGCTCACCTACTTAACTCACCGGGCAATTTTACCGCTGCCAAGCTGGCTTGGGTCAAAGAGAATGAACCCCACATCTACGAGCGTATCTATAAAGTCATGCTTCCCGGTGACTACATCGCCATGAAGTTGAGTGGCGACATAAACACCACCATAGGTGGCTTGTCGGAGGGTATATTTTGGGACTTCAAAGAGAAACGCGTAGCCCAATTCCTACTCGACTACTACGGCATAGATGCCACTCTATTACCCCATGTGGTACCCACTTTCGACATACAGAGCAGGGTAAGCCCACAAGTGGCCCAAGAGTTAGGATTAGAACCGGGTACCCCTATTGCTTACCGAGCCGGTGACCAACCCAATAATGCTTTGAGCCTCAACGTATTCAACCCCGGTGAAATAGCCTCTACTGCCGGCACGTCGGGGGTGGTGTACGGTGTATTGGGAGAGGTAGGCTACGACAAGAAGAGTCGTGTCAATACCTTTGCTCATGTTAACTACACTCCCGACATCGACCGCTTAGGAGTGCTGCTTTGTATCAACGGCACTGGAATACTCAATGCGTGGGTACGTCGCAACATTGCCTTAGAGGGTATAGACTACCAAGATATGAACCAACTCTGTGCCCAAGTGCCTATTGGCAGCGATGGCGTATCGGTTATTCCCTTTGGTAATGGTGCCGAGCGAGTATTAGAAAACCAAGAGATAGGATGCTCCATCAGTGGGCTTAATTTTAACCACCATACTCGCAACCATCTCATTAGGGCCGCACAAGAAGGTATTGTATTCTCGTTCTGTTATGGTATGGAGGTGATGCAAACCATGGGCATGAACATACAGCACATTCATGCCGGAAGGGCCAACATGTTTCTTAGTCCCATTTTCAGAGAAACGCTATCCTCTACCAGTGGTGCCAGCATAGAACTATACGATACCGATGGCAGCATAGGTGCTGCCCGCGGTGCAGGTATAGGCTGTGGCATTTACCATGACCATACCGAAGCCTTTGCTACTTTGAAACGATTGGCAGTGATAGAACCCGACAGCAAAAATGCCAACCAATACCAAGAAGCCTACGAACGTTGGAAAACTACCCTAAAAAAGTACATCAAACAATAACTTATATACACATAACACATCTAAAAACAAATAACAATGACAAAAGAATTTTTCCCTCAAATTGGTAAGATTCCTTTCGAAGGAAAGGATAGTAAAAATGTCATGGCCTTTCACTACTACCAGCCCGATAAGGTGGTCATGGGCAAAACCATGAAAGATTGGCTAAAATTTGCTATGGCCTGGTGGCACACCCTTGGCGATGCCAGTGGTGACCAATTTGGAGGCAGCACCCGTACTTACGAGTGGAACAAAGCCAACGATGCTATACAACGGGCCAAAGACAAAATGGATGCCGGCTTCGAAATCATGAAAAAGTTGGGCATCGAGTACTTCTGTTTTCACGATATAGACCTTATAGAAGAAGGAGATACCATTGAGGAATATGAGGCTCGCATGAAAGCTATTACCGACTATGCCCTTGAGAAGATGAAAGAAGCTCATGTAAAGCTGCTTTGGGGCACAGCCAACGTATTTAGCAACAAACGCTACATGAACGGAGCTGCCACCAACCCCAACTTTGATGTTGTGGCCAGAGCTGCCGTACAGATAAAAAATGCCATTGATGCCACCATCAAGTTGGGTGGTACCAACTATGTGTTCTGGGGCGGTCGAGAAGGCTATATGAGCTTACTTAATACCGACCAAAAGCGCGAAAAAGAGCACTTGGCCCAAATGCTGACAGCTGCCCGCGACTATGCCCGTAGCAAAGGGTTTACCGGCACTTTCTTAATTGAGCCTAAGCCCATGGAGCCCACCAAGCACCAATACGATGTAGATACCGAGACGGTTATCGGCTTCTTAAGAGCACATGGTTTAGACAAAGACTTTAAAGTAAACATCGAAGTGAACCATGCTACATTAGCCGGCCACACCTTTGAGCACGAGTTGGCTGTAGCTGTAGACAATGGTATGCTGGGTAGCATAGATGCCAACCGTGGCGATGAGCAAAACGGCTGGGATACCGACCAATTCCCCATAGATAACTTCCAACTGACACAAGCCATGATGGAGATTATACGCAATGGTGGATTGGGCAATGGCGGTAGCAACTTCGATGCAAAGATACGTCGTAACTCTACCGATGCCGAAGACATCTTCATTGCTCACATTAGTGGCATGGATGCCATGGCCCGTGCCCTGGAGAATGCAGCTGCCATATTGGAACAGAGTGAGCTGCCAGCCATGAAGAAAGAACGTTATGCCAGCTTCGATACCGGCCAAGGCAAAGTTTTCGAAGAGGGCAGAATGTCGCTGCAACAGCTGGTAGACTATGCCAAGAAGAATGGTGAGCCCACACCTGTATCGGGCAAGCAAGAAAAATACGAAACAATCGTTGCACTGTATACAAAGTAATAAATAAAGTTAATGTAAGAATCCTTGGAGGGCAGTCTTTGTGAAAAGGCTGCTTTCTTTTATTTTGCTCATTGCTCATCTACTTTGGTCACCTAAAAAGGTATAAAGTCTCTAAAATAACTACTAAAAAGGAGACGAACCTCAGCCCGTCTCCCAAAGTGGCAGACGGACTGTAAGACAGTCTGCCTACCTCGTCACACCAACTTTTATATGCCTATTCTCCTCTACTGCTACGAGGGGTAAAGGCCTTTTTTCTATTCGCTCTTCATGGTTACTATGGTGCCATCCTCACGATACGCTAATGGCATTACTTTCATACTGCGCAACCAAGTACAGTCATTGGAGGGTACACAGTCGTGATGAAAAAGATACCAGCACCCCTTAAACGCTACGATGCTATGATGTGTGGTCCAGCCTACTACGGGTTCCAAAATAACACCTTGGTAGGTAAAAGGTCCATAAGGGTTGTTACCTACTGCATAGCATAGCAGATGGCTGTCGCCTGTAGAGTAAGAAAAGTAGTAACGACCACGATATTTGTGCATCCACGATGCTTCGAAAAAACGATGTGGGTTATCAGCCGATAGAGGCTTGCCAGCTTCATCGAGGATTTCTATTTCGCGTGGAGACTCGGCAAATTGTAACACATCATCGGTCATACGGGCCACTCGTGGTGGTAATGCCGGCTCACAGCCTTGTGGTAAGTGCTCCACAGCCAACGATTTATTGCCGGCATAGCGCTGCAACTGTCCACCCCATATCCCTCCGAAATAGACGTAAATCTGCCCATCGTCGTCTTTGAAAGTACAGGGGTCTATACTATAAGAGCCTCGTATGGGGTCGGGTTGTGGAACGAACGGCCCTTCTGGACGGTTAGCCACGGCCACTCCCAAACGGAATGTCTGAGTTTTATCCTTAGCACAGAAAATAAGATAATATTTGCCACCTCGTTCTACTACATCGTTGTCCCAAAGTTGCTGCGAAGCCCATGGAATATGGGGTAGGTCGAGAATAATACCGTGGTCGGTCACCACTCCATTTTCTATATCATCAAGTGAAAAGGCATGGTAGTCTTTCATTTGAAAATGGCCACCATCATCATCGAAGGCGGCCCCACTATCCCAATCGTGCGAGGGATAGATGTAAACACGGTTGTTGAACACATGGGCAGAAGGGTCTGCCATGTAATCGTTGGGGAATAAATATCTGGCTTTCATACAAAGAAATGATGAATGGGCAGCCTAATGCCTATAAATGGTAAGGCTGCCACATATGTTATTTAAATAATTGGATAATTTTCTGTACTACTGGCTTTTCTTTCCAAGCCCTATCAAAGAGCAAAGGATAGTTAGTGCGACCTTTTACAGGCCAATCGTTAAGCCACGAGTCGCGGTCGGTAACGCCCCAAAAGGTTACTCGTTCTATTTTGTCTTGCTGTCGATGAATAATGGAGAAGAAGTCGAGGTATCGCTGTTCGAAGAGTTGCCGCATCTTTCGAGGAAGCCCATTAGGATATGGATTTAACCGCTTTTGGTAAGCAAAATCTTGACTCACTTCAGCTCCAGAAAAATACTGCGGACGTGGCAGCATGTCGATATCGAACTCTGTCATTTGCACTTTTACACCCTCTTTGGCAAAAGCCTCTATACTCTTCTCATATTCTGTTAAATCTGGGAAGTTGGTACCATTATGACTCTGCATACCCACAGCGTCTATACGGCAGCCTTTAGCTTTGAGCGAGCGAACGAGTCGGCACACAGCATTGCGCTTAGCCGGCATAGACAAAGAATAATCGTTATAGTATAGTTCGGCATCGGGGTCGGCTTCGTGGGCAAAGCGGAAAGCCAGCTCAAAGTATTCGGGACCTATGATTTTGTAATAAGGGGTAGATCGGAAAGTACCATCATCATTAAAAGCCTCGTTTATCACGTCCCAACCTTTAATGCGACCTTTATAACGGCTTACTACTGTAGTAATGTGGTGGTACATGCGGTCTATAAGTACCGACTTACTGACAGTTTTTCCATCCTTATCGGTAAACATCCAATGGGGGGCCTGCGAGTGCCATATCAGACAATGGCCTATAACAGCCATGCCATTCTCGGTTCCAAACTGCACCAATCGGTCGGCATCGGTCCAGTTATAAACACTTTCTTCGGGATGTATGCGCTCACCTTTCATACAGTTTTCGGCAACAATTGAGTTGAATTGCTGCTTCACCAACTCGGCCGATTGCGGATCGTTGCCATCGGGTACATTGGTATTGAGTGCCGCACCTATAAGGAAATGCTGTCCCAATGTGGTTTTTAGGGTAGCATGCTGTGCCAGCGCAGTCGAAGGTACTAATAGGGTGGCAGCGCAAAGAATAGCTAAAGTTTTTTTCATTATAGTTATTGATGATTAGTTATTGACGTAACTCTATTTTCCGGTTGATGTCATCAATGACTTCATCAGTCAGCTCATAACGAGAAATTATAAAGATGCTTACAACCAAAAGTAATGCTGGGATAACACATACCAACCACAGAATGCCCTGTTGGGCTAGTTCTGTTTGCATCACTGCATTCTTCTGGTCGAAATGAACCAAAGAGAGTACCAATCCCGGAACAATACCACCAAGAGCCATACCTGCCTTATAGAAAATACCGGTAAGCGCATTTACAATGCCCGATATACGTCTACCGGTGGTATACTCGCCATACGAAATAACCTCTGGTACCAATGCCCACATATAACCTGTAGCCACAATAACACCTGTAGATTTGATGAACTGGGCTACATCAACCAACCATATTTGGTGGTTTAACACCGGGATGACAGAGATGACATAGAGCAGAGCCATACCGAAAATAGCAATACCAAGGAAAGTGTAGAACATGCCCCGCTTGCCGATGAACCGCTTTATGGCCGGTACCATAGGCATAAAGATAAAAGCCGGCACTGAGCCTAAGCCCATGAAAATGGCCGTTTGCTGTGGCGTTGCATTAATATTATACAACATGTAGTAAGAGCCGGCCGAATTGCCTATGGCCATCATGGCAAAAGATGTGATAAAGAAGAAAGCTAAAATACGCAAAGGCTTATTGCGCAAAAACTCTATCCATAGGTCAGAGACCTTGACATTGGCCGTTTGCTTGACGTCCATCACCACCCTCTCTTTGGTCTGCGTAAAGCAAAAGACCAACAATAGCCAGCCAATAATGGCATACAGTCCCATTGTCATGAACCATGCACCAGCATCGTCCACGGTATTCATCTTGCCATCGGGCGATAACAGCGCCACAATAATAGGAATGCCGAGCGAAACAGACAGTCCACCAATATTGGCAAATAACATACGGACAGAAGTAAGGATAGTTATCTCGTTGGTGTCGCGCGTGAGGCTGGCATTCAACGCCCCATAAGGAACATTGACAAGTGTGTAGCACATCGACATGCCTACATAGGTAACATAAGCGTAGAGCAATGAGCCTGAAAAGCCGTTCCAAAAGCATAAGACGGCAAAGCCTGTGAGGGGTACACCACCCAAAAGCAAGTACGACCGGTATTTACCCCATCGAGGATTGTTCTTATCGACGTAGGTGCCCACGATGGGGTCCCAAATAACATCGATAATGCGAACAATGCCGAACATCAGCGATACTGATACGGGATGAAGTCCATAAACATTGGTATAAAACAGCAGCAAGTACATACCCACTGTTTGGTAAATGAGATTCTGAGCTAAATCACCGGAGGCAAAACCTATACGCTGAATCCAATTCAGCCGATAGAACCCGGCAACGGTTGTAGGGATAGATGGCATATTTGTTTAATATTAGTAGTTGTTGGAGTTGATATGATTTCAGTATTTATCAGGAATTGTTTTGGCACCATGTAACAGTTGGTGGGCTGCATATTGTCCCATAACCCTATACCCTGTGGGGTTAAGGTGTAACCAATCATCGGAGTATTCTGGTTTTAGTCTTTGAGCATCTTGTGGCTGACGCACCAATACATCAAAGTCGAGCACCCCATCGAAAGTACCACTATGGCGTATCCATGTATTCACCATCTGCCGTGCAGTTTCGTGTTCTGCCGTATACCACGCATTGCCTTTGAATGGGGTTATAGTGCCACCATATACTTTTATTCCTTTTTTATGGGCCTCACCGATAAGTATTCGGTAAGCTTCGATGAGGCGGCTGGCCGTTTCTTCAGCCGAAATTCGGCTTGTTCCAATATCATTGGTTCCTTGAAACAGAATGAGTTGGTTAACTCGTACCTGCCCCAATATATCGCGTTCAAATCGTTTTAAGGCTGGCTGGCTGATACCACCACTCACTACACAGTTTCCACCTATACCCAAGTTGAGTACAGCCGTAGGTTGAATTGTTTGCAAGACACGCGACATTTCATCGGGCCAACGGTTCTGCGCATTGGTGGTTGAGCCTCGCCCATCGGTTAAAGAATTACCCAGCACAGCTACCACCGGGACTTGACTTACCACATTGAGCTGGCAGATGTTATACCAATGGTCTACTTTTTCTACCGTTTTAAAACATTCTTTGGCACCTACTAATCCTGCTGCTATGTAGGAAGTGGTACGTGCCCCTCGGTGCGAAGTCATGTTTTTAGGAATCTGCCGTCCATAGCAAATAGTAACAGCGAGCTTCTGCAATGGTCGAAGTTCGTACTTCAACCAGTCGGACGAAACCTTAGTACCGGCCTCGATACAAATTTTACGATGGCCTTTAAAAGTAAGGTAGCGTGCCGTAGAACGGTGAATATCGCACGAGTCAAGGGCATCGGCCACATATACAGCCTCTATCTCCAAGGGTTCTTTACTGAATTCATTACTCAAACATAATGACAGTTGCTGGCTGCCTACACTCACCTTCAGCACCTGCCGTAAACTATATCCGGCAAATGCAGTATACCGAGGCATGTCGGCAGACCCAGTCCACTCAGCAGCGGCAGCCCACGTACCGGCCAGCTCGGATGCCGACCTACTAACAACGGATGGATTCGAGAAACTCTGTGCCCTCCCTCCGAGGACGGACAGCAGGGCCACGCAAATATTGAAAAAGAGCCGTTGTTTCATGTTAAGCAAAATCGTTATAAAACACTATGCAAAAGTACAAATCAATTTTTATAGCTACTTACGCCATCGTTACATGTTTCTTGCATTGTGTATCATTTTATGTCTTTTATTTCCTTTCCCATTTGCTACACCATAAAATCTTTATCCATTGGAACATAGGGCGAACAGTCGCATACCACAGATAAGGATTATTTTAAAGAAAAAGAAGTACCTTTGTCATCAACAACAACTTTAACAGATCTATCACTCCATATGTACAGACATGAAATACGTTCTATTTTATCTTTCATTCCTGCTATGCGCTGTCACTGCCAAAGCCAACAATGGTGAGCATCTTTGGCTCGACTGCCATTGGTCGGCTAATCCTTGCCAAGTTGTAGGACCTTTAAAAGCCTCTCCTACTATTGGTATTGCAGCCGAAGAGTTGCGCCAACATTGGACTTTAGGACCACAAGTACGGCTCAGCCTGCGCTCCATACTACAGTTGGGTGAGGGCTACCACATTACTGTACGCCAAATAGACTCTTCAAAGTGCCCACAGCTCAAGGCCACGATAGTTGCATCATCGGCAGCCGGACTACTATATGGAGCCTACCAACTACTCCGACTTCAAAACACCGGAGGATTAGACAGCCTCCTTACCTCTGCCCCTAAAGACCATGGCCAATCTCTATTCGTCATGACCGAGCAACCGGTTTGGAAACTACGTATGCTCAACCATTGGGATAACCTCGATGGGTCTGTGGAGCGTGGCTATGCTGGCAACAGTATTTGGAAGTGGGAACAGATATTAGGGCACGAACTTACACCACAACTACGTCGACGCCTCACCATCTATGCTAGAGCCAATGCCTCGATAGGTATCAATGCCACCGTACTCAACAACGTCAATGCCTCGCCCCTTATACTAACACGCCCCTACCTCGAAAAGGTGCAAGCCATAGCTCAACTACTGCGACCTTATCATATTAAGGTCTATCTATCGGTAAACTTCGGCACACCAAAAGCTCTTGGAGCCACCTCTACAGCCGATCCTCTCTGCCCCGATGTAGCCATGTGGTGGCAACGGAAAGCGAAAGAAATCTATGCACTCATCCCCGATTTTGGCGGGTTCTTGGTAAAAGCCAACTCCGAGGGACAACCCGGACCGGGTGACTATGGGCGCTCACATGCCGATGGAGCCAATATGCTGGCCAACGCTCTAAAACCTTTCGGAGGTAGTGTCATCTGGAGATCGTTTGTGTATGGTGCCCATCATAAAGGGGAAGACCGTGTAAAACAAGCTGTATCGGAATTTGAACCGATGGATAGTCTAATGGCGGATAACGTGATATTACAGTCTAAAAACGGACCGCTCGACTTTCAACCACGCGAACCCTTTGCCCCCATCTTCTACCGCATGCACCATACCCCACAGATGGGCGAGTTGCAAATCACGCAAGAATACTTAGGGCAAAGCAAACACTTGGTATATTTAGCCCCTATGTGGAAAGAGTTTCTAAGCTATGTGAGGCCCTCTATGCTTGTGGGAATAGCCGGTGTGGCTAATACCGGTGATACCGATAATTGGTGCGGTCATCCTTTTTCACAAGCCAATTGGTATGCCTTTGGCAGGCTGGCTTGGAATCCACAACTATCGGCCGAGAATATTGCCTTAGAGTGGAGCCGACAAACCTTCAAACTTCCTACCGAACAAGAGCAGCAGCTCTGCCATGTTATGTTGTCGAGCCACGAAACCTGCACCGATTATATGATGCCCTTAGGACTGCACCACATCTTCCGATTCGACCATCACTACGGTCCCGAACCGGGAGGGTTTAATCCAAAATATCCTTTGGAATGGTGCCCTACCTACTATCACCGGGCCGATACCTTGGGGTTGGGGTTCGACCGTACTGTAGCTACCGGCAGCGGTGCCACGGCCCAATATCCACCCCACTATGCTGCACTCTATGAGCAGTTAGACAGCTGTCCGGAGAGATACCTCCTATGGTTTCACCATGTGGCGTGGACACACCGCATGTTATCGGGGCGTACACTGTGGCAAGAGCTGTGCCACCATTATAACAGTGGAGTGGCGCAAGTGGCACAATACCGCAGCTGGTGGCATAACGACATGCGCCCTTACATAGATAACATGCGTTGGCAACAAGTAGACACACTGCTGACACACCAACTTGCTAATGCTCAAGAGTGGCGCGACAGCTGCCTCAACTACTTCAGCCGGTTTGCCCGGCAGCCCATTATAAGACCATCAACACACACTATACGCCAATAAAATAGAAAGCGCTGAATCATTCTATTCAACAGATGAACAACAATGATTCAGCGCTTGTAGTGATTAAGTAGGTGATGATTAGCACCCTGAGCCATCGAGTCTGCACGATGGTGCCTCGTGCTGCTCACTCCCCAACCCAGCCTTTTCGGGGTCGAGGGTCACAGTACCATCTTCTAACACAAAGCAGGGTATACCAATATACCCCTTTTCGCGAGCCTCAGCAAAAGCCGGAGAGTTATCGCGCAAATACAAAAACTCTTTTAAATATTTTACGTGGTCACCAATATCTATTACCTCGTAACGGTTGTTGCCCTCTGCTTGCTTATCTACTGCCATGCAGTCTGGGCAGGTTTTCATTCCATAAATTTTAATCATAGCTTATTTGTTTCTTTATTAGTGATTACAAATTTTACCCGTATCTACCGTAAAGCCATTCTTTGCAGTAGGTATAAACTTGCCTCTTTCGGCTAAGAAATCGACCAACTCGGCAGCATCCATACCTTCAGCAGAGCAAGTATGGAAACGTTCATCGCTACCAAATTTTTCGATAATAGCCTCTACAAGACTCTCTTTCGTGGGATAACTGTGGCCCTCCATCATGTGGAGAACATCGTGTCCATGTGCCATATCGTGTTGTTTTTATTTAAAATAGTACCATCGGGTAAGGCCACCTACATGTAAGCTTTGGTCTTATCACCCGGTTGTTGTAAGTACAAAGATAGTGCCCACCATGCACCGCCATGGTCACAAATGTGACTCATCTCATTATTTTAACCTCTTTTATTACTTCATCTCCACGTTTATGCCCTTTTGGCACCTTATTCTGTTAGGTGCAATCGTTTATAAGCTCACCATTTATGCTTACCTTTGTCATCTATCATTATACTGTTTGCAGCCCATGTACTACCTCTATCTTTACCATTCGCCACTCGGCCCCATCACCCTATGTGGCAACGATCGTGCGCTTACCGGACTATGGTTTAACGGCCAACAGCATTTTGGCTCAACCATACCCCCTAATACCCATTTTGGTAATACCCCCATACTGCAAGATGCTTGTCGGTGGCTCGATAGTTACTTCTTGGGACAGAGGCCTTTGCACATGCCTCCTCTTGCCCCGGAGGGTACTCTATTCAGGCAGCAGATATGGCAACTTTTAAGCCATATCAACTACGGCTGTACTACCACTTATGGGGCCTTGGGCAATAAGTGGGCCCATCAACAAGGTCGCAACACTTTTTCGGCACAAGCCGTTGGGAATGCCATTGGCCACAACCCTATAAGTATTTTTATTCCCTGCCACCGAGTAATAGGCAGCAATGGAAACCTCATAGGCTATGCCGGTGGCATCGACCGGAAAATAGCTTTACTTAAGCTGGAAAGAGCCGTCTTGTAACTAACATGTACTAAGTTGATAACTAAGCGTTAGTAACCACACAACTAAGCGTTAATTAAAACATAAAAAGCCGTTAGTAACTGTGTGCGTTAACCAAAGGTCAATAAGCTACAAGCAAACACGTTTGGGGAAGATCTCTATACTTACCCTTATGTTACTTTTAGGGGAAACCCTACTATTTCATAGGGAAAAACAAATTTATTAACACATAATACTGTAACTTTGCATCAGTATTAAGAAGAACAAATATGAGGAAGACTTTCATCATGACCGTAGGCACGGTTCTGCTATTGAGCAGTTGTGGTACCTATACCGGTAGCGGTGCCTATACGGGTAGCGGACTGGGGGCTATTCTCGGCTCGGCCATAGGAGGTTTGAGCGATGGTCCAAGAGGCTCTGACATAGGTACCATCATAGGTATGGTGGGAGGAGCTGTTATCGGTGGTGCCATTGGTAATCAAGCAGATAAAACGGGACAGTAGATATTTAGTGTGGATAAGCATATAGTTTAGCAATCCTAAAAAGGA
>ERZ773196.446-NODE-446-length-26094-cov-6.577326_pt1 | contig 26094 bp, 14 predicted proteins | sample MGYA00581009_ERZ773196 | MGnify/ENA primary metagenome ERZ773196 (study PRJEB29015, sample SAMEA2738162) | human oral metagenome | biome: human oral; feature: human-associated habitat; material: saliva | place: China | collected 2243 ... | reverse complement strand
CCTTCTCGTTAATGCCGTAATAGTTGTCGTAGGTAATCATGTAGTCGTCGCGCATTTCGTCGTAGGATGCGCCGCAAAGTGCCTCGAGAAGGGCGCAGACAAAGCCCGTGCGATCCTTACCCTCGGTACAGTGAATAAGGTAGGGACCCTTATGCAGAATTATCTCGCGCAGACCCGCTGCCAGACGGTGGGCATATTGGCCGCCACGGTAATTAGCATTGAGGTCAAGAGCGGCAACGTTCAACGCATCATACAGGCTCTTATGCCACGTAATGTCGTAGTCCGCATTCTGGTAATAGCCCTGGATCTCTTCGTTGGTATCCGCGAGGTCCAGAATAAACTGCACACCAGACCTCTGAGCAAGATCGGCCGCGTAAGGCGCGCGATTGTTCTGGTTATCAATAGGAGACGCCGAGCGATACACCACGCCCTCAGCAATATTTCCACCTTTCATGGGGCGGAAGTTAGCAAAGACCTCGTCACTTGCGTAGTCGGAGCGATTATTGGTGTACGTTGCACTCAAAGCCTTCTGAACCGCTGCATACTTCTGCTTCTCGTGGAGCGTCACCGTAGCCGTATCTCCCGCCTTAAGACCAGCGCTTTCCCATAGAGGCTCGCCATTATTTACGCACACATAGACGTAAGGGTAGCCTGGATATGCAACAACCAGTGGCTCGTTGGTTTTGGTGTAATTGCCGTTGTAGTACGGAATATCGGAGAGCTTGTATCCGTTACTAAACGTAACGTCCACGCTGTCGCCGTACTCAAACCCCAGGTTATTGAACTCGTCGATAGTGATGTCCAGGTAGCTGCCGCCAAACTTGGGCTCGTGCATTGCCTCGATTTCCCCTGTTGTGATTGACGACTGTGTTGCTTGCTGGGCAGGGTTGTTCTGCAGGAACGGAAACACATTGCATCCAACCAGCGCAAACGAGAGCACCAACGTCAAAATCACACTCAAGGCCTTCACAAAGCGTTTCTGTAACTTTTGCATTTTTCGCCCCGATTCTGCCGATCCTGCGTGTCCAATGATGCCGCTCGTCTAATAGTCTCGCGCGTCCAATGATCCCGCACGTCAAATCACATCACTTTGACTATACGACTGACGAGAAACCCCACCTGTCCAAACAGATGGGGTTCACATGAACGGTGTCGTTTTATCGGTGGGTGGAGAAGAATCATATCCCAAAAAGTAGTGTAAGAGAAGCACTCCAGTGATGTAAAAGAAGTACGGTTATTTCCTAGAATATAGTCACCACAACCAATTCAGAAAGGAAACAACCGCAATGCAAACTTTACACGACTCTGAATTTTTATACACCCAAGATCACAAATTAAATCTCAATGGTATTGCACGAGTACTGCTTGAAGATGTAGTAAATACCGTAATGCTCGATGTGATATATAAAGCAACACGGGGACTGCATAAACAATCCCCGTGTTTTCACCTAGTGAGATGCTTTTAATTAGTTACCAGAAACCCAAACCTGTTCAGTCCAATACTCTGTATGACCCTTAGTCTGTGTTTCACCAACATTAAAACCACGATAAGTATTGCCAGGAAGAACACTCTTACGACCAGTACGTTGAGTGAGAGCTTGGTGCTGCGAGTTTAGGTACGCTTCTGCCTCTGCTTGAGTACTAAACTGTGCATCTGTAGAAGTACCAAAAGATGTAGTAAAGGTAATAGGATCGCCATCATCATCAGTCAAGGTGACTACAGTATAAGTACCATCCTCAACATACTTACTCTTCTGAACAGACTCGTAATGTCCTACAGGTGCAGCGGACTTAGTGTCCTCGGTTTTTGTCTCCTCAGTAGGCTTAGCTTCCTCGGTTTTTGTCTCCTCTACAGGCTTAGCATCCTCGGTCTTAACCTCCTCTACAGGCTTGACCTCTTCCTGCTTTGCAGGCTGTGTAATAGCAGGCTTCTGCTCTGGAACAGGTGTCTGTGCTGGGATATTGAGGATAATACCAGTTGCGCCACCTGCAACAAGACCAGTAGTTACAATGCCCATCGCAACCTTCTGTGCAACAGTACCAGTCTTAGCTACAGTTGCGACTGCCTTTGGTGCTTTTGCAGCAGCCTTAGAAAACTGCTTTGCAACCTTAACGACCTTACCAGTAATGTTGTCAATCATTCGTACTCTCATTGTTTCTCCTTTTTGTTAAGCCTGTTTTGGCTTTGTTTTCTTACGTCCCTAAAAGTAATGGAGTAGCTGTGTTACATCTACTCCATTTGCTTACGATTTTGTCAGGAAAGTGGGCTACTTCACGGAGCTTACTTCTCTGCTGATCTTTTTTATTGAGTGTGGTTGATGTATTAATATTCCTTCTTTGTTTAGAAACATCAATTTTTTTAACCAACCACAGTATAGTGCATAAGAAATATTTAGTATGTACGTAAAAACGTACATACATATCTTCATACCAAATTCATAACGATTGGCACCATATCAATCCGCCAGCCATTAACAAACAAATCATCTACCTTACTTAAATCCAAGGGTAAGTCTTTTGCTTCTTTTAATCTCTTGCTGAATAGAAGTACATGCCTCTTCAAAGTCATCTTTCGTAAAGAATTTAAGATTCTTATCATTAATGGCATCTTCACCTTCTGAGTCACAAAGACGGACTGTTCTTGCTCCCTCATTGAGCATCATCTCTTCAACAAGATTTCTTACAAAACGAGCATTGCCAAAATATCTATCTTTGTCCTGAATAGATATAAATTGTTTTACCAGCTTAAGCATTTCTGAATCATATTGATACTCACGTTGCAAACACATGAGCTCAAAAATTTGAACAAGCTCGTCATCAGAGTAGTCTGGAAAATAAATCTGGCTACGAATCCTTGACATCAGTCCTGGATTAGAGTGGAACAGTTCATTCATTTCCTCTGAATAACCGGCCATGATGACAACCACTTCATTTTTATAGCGGTCCATTGACTCAACCATGCTCGAAATTGCTGTTGGCGAAGAAAGCAGTGTGTAAGCTTCATCGATAAAAATAATGGAACCTCGAGCGTTTTCAAATAAAGAAGGAATTACAGGAGGCACTGAGACGAGCGAAACAGCTGGTACCTGGATTACCTTTCCAACAGAAAGCAAATTCTTCTCAACCAAAATACGTGCAAGTAAATTAGCAACCTCAGTCTTACCTGTGCCAGGGTTTCCCAAAAATGCCATATGAGCAGGAACAAAAGAGGTTGATTTTCCTCGGTCACGCTGAATTTTTTGTGCCCTCATAAAGTCAATTCGCTTTAGAATTACCTTCTTTACATCGGAAAGACCAATCAATTCCATCAGCTGCTCAGCTGATGATTTTTGATAATACGCACTGTCTTTAGTCCCCTGAGCCAATGGAGCCAAAGGGGCAACGTCATTAAAATCAGAGGCATCAATTTTTATAAGTTCCTCATCAGGAATTGCACTTACATCATCAACAGAATTAAACAGTCGAATCTTTTGATTACTCTCAACCTTCTCAAAAATTTGTCGAACATAGCGAGCATTTCCTTGATCGCCAGCTTTTCCGATTCGTGCAAAAATATCTCGAGCACAAGAAAGAGCTTCGTCATCAATAGTCATTCCTCTATGAACAACCATATATTTAAAAATCTCTAACAGCTCCTCCTCAGAATAGTCAGGAAAATAAATCTCTTCTCCGATTCTTGACTTAAAACCTGGGTTAGAACCGAGCAATGCCTGCATATGCCTAGAGTATCCAGCAAGAATAACAATAAGCTCATCACGATGATTTTCCATTTGTGCAATAAGCTCTGCAACAGCATCAGGACCCAAAGTATATGCCTCATCGATAAATAAAACAGAACCATAGGCCGACTCAATGATATTGGAAAAATTAGTCATTGACTTAATGGAGCTTGCAGAAATAGAAATAACTCTACCTTCCTTAAGAATTCCACTATCTTTCATAATCTGACCAAAAAGCTTTGCAACAACTGTCTTTCCAGTACCAGGAGAGCCAGAAAAGACCATATGCATGGAGTAGTTCTGATGGGAAATACCTCTACGCTCAAGCTCTTTCTCCATCTTTGCTCTATCAATTACTCGATGAATGCTTTGCTTAACACTTGACAACCCAATTAAGCTATCAAGCTCTCCCAATGCATCGCTCTGACCAATCGAATTTCTCTTTGACTCCAAAGTTTCTAAAAAAGGCTGATACTGTGGATACTTGGTTTTGATTAATTTCTTGAAACTCCACTTGCTATAAATATCTTTAATATCAGAAAAAACACCCGCCTCTAAGCACTCATCAAGAAATGCTTCAAACGAATCGTCCAGCGTTTCGCCGTTTTCCGTAGCAAGACACTCAGCCTGTTCAATCAACATACTACGAGCTTCAAGAGATACCTTTGTTTCCTTATTCTTCTTAATAAGTACCAGTGGAACCTCAAACAGATTTTGCAAAAGACGCCTAATCTCTGAGGACCCCTCAGGGAGTACAAAAATAAGCTGAGTATTGTTTAAGTACGGTTTAAGTAGCGTAACAAAATTTGTAAGCGCCTCATACAAATCGCGATTATATTTTTCATTACGGTCAAACCTACCGTAATTTATAACAATCACATGGCCGGAAATAGCTTCGGCAATTTCGTTGTTAATAGCACCATATTCTACAAGTGCATGATTATAAAAAATAGAATTATTAATCTTATCTATATCATACGTAAAAATTAGACGGCTTTTAACACGGCCCTTTTCATAAAGACAGTCAATCAAATCTTTTTTTACTGAGTTCAACTGCTTTGAAGAATCCCCCTCAAGTACATAATGAACTGGAAGTTTAAGGCTTTGTAGTGCCTCACTATGTTTTTTACCAGCGCAAACTCTTTTTAGCTCCTCTAGAAGAGAATCACTGTACTCACGTGAAGCGTTGTATTTAATATCACTAAGGATATCTTTTGTCTTTTTAGGATTACCCAGTATGCTCTCATAAAAGGCATCTCCAGCCTTAAGAACTTCAAACAAGCTAACCAGATGAAGTCTTGCGGCCCAATTTTCACGGTTGTCGCTGAGATGAGAAAAACGTATTTTGTCACCAACCTCAATAGCGGTACATTCATCAACCTGAATGCCGCGTACAACACCAAAACCCCAAGTCTCAACAGCTTTTCTAATCTCTAGAGTTAGTTCATCTTTTGTGATGTTTTCATCAATAATGACTGCGATAACTTCAAAATACTGATTTGTATCCAAGTTATCTCTAAACGTATATCTCTCCTTTCTATCCTCAGGATTGGTACAAAATAATTCCAAAGCCCGGTCGCTCTTTTCTTTAAGTGATGTGGGATACAAACAAATCTTTTGTCCAAGCTCCTCGTAAAGTGGTCCTGGGTTAGCTGGAACAAAACTCCCTACATTCAATTCCGATTTAATGTAAGCCTTGTAAAATAACAATTCATTCCCCTTCGTTTGGCTCGCCAGTGACTCAAACAGCTCAAAACTACGCGTAGATCAAATCTGTTTTCATCTATCAGAAATCATCTGGCTTTAAATAACGAATCCTGCTCAAGCGAGTACCAAGATGATATAAAAAAGAGATTTCAATTCATGTACAAAAATTGGTACATGAATATTCTGAAATGATTATGAAAATGATTTCAAACATAACACTATTGGAAAACTCTATATAAAATAAAATAACCATTCAGCTGAGGGGAATAGATATGGCAGATGATTCATTTTTAGCTAGCACAGAGATTGCTCTTCTCGTCCAAAAAATTCTTTTAAGAGAAAGTTCTGAGGAGCATCCGCTAACTATCTCTGATATTTTGGAAAAGCTTTATCAGCACAACATCTTTCCTACTCGCAGACGAGTTAAAGAAATTCTTGAGCTTTTTTATAGCTATTCTCAAAATTATCCTGAAAGCCTTTTTACTGTTGAAAAAATAGAGAAATCAGATTTACCTAATGCGGGATATAACTGGTACGTAGTCCCTCCGCTGGACCCAGAACTTGTTGAGTATATTGCCCTAGGTATCACACCAGATAGTAGGCTGTCTTCCGAGCAACTTAAAAATCTTTTTGGTACGGTAAGCCTACTTGGTGGTTATGATGCGCTCAACCTTCTATCTAACATAACTATTGAAGACGATAAGCATGAACGTCTTACCAACAATCAGCTCTATTCAAATATCAAAAAACTTACTTCAGCTATTCAAGAAAAGCTTCAAGTCACTTTTGAACTCGGAGGATACAACACAGAGCTAAAACTCACTTCCACACCTTCGGGATTAGACCATAAGAGAAATAAATACAAAGTCTATCCAGTTAAAATTGTGGCCCGAAGAGGACAGTACTATTTATTAGCCCGCTTTGCTGACAGCGGCAAGTTGTATCATTTCTCTCTCGAATACATGCTCAACATCAACATTGTCTATCGTGATAAGAAAGATGGCGAGAAAATCCAGCCAGCTGAACAAATACCGGAAACGTATCCTCTTGATTATCTTTATATGTATTCAGATCCACTAGAAACATTTACAATCCACGTGAAAAATGAGCGAAGCGCAAGAAATTCATTCTTCAACGATTTTGGACATGTAAAAGAAATCTACAACAAAACACATGAAACTTTTGATGCAAAGGTTGAAGCTAACGAAATTGCAATGACTCAGTGGGCTCTTCATAACTACGATATTGCAACGGTAGAGGGACCTCTGTTATTTCAATTAAATTTGAAAAAGGCGCTTAAAGTACTTCACGAGAAATACGAATAGTTGCCGTTTCTACTAAATGCCTCTTCGTTGTCCACTTAACATAGAAAGCAAATAAAAATGAATGAGAAAACTCACAAAGAAACCTCAGGTATCGATAAAGTTTTTAATAATTTCGTTAAAGATTTTCTATCCGAGATGTCACATCATGACATTATGGACAACGATCAACTTATTCTTGTACCCACTCAGCAAACCGCTGCATACCTCAGGTTAAAGATTGCTGAACAAGGAATCTATGCAGGCACCCGTATAATGACAGCACAAGATCTTATCTCTGAAATTAATTGTAATTCTATTAAAGAAAACAACCTAGACGCTCTTCTATACGGTGATCCCTGGTCAAAAGAAAACCTAACCTGGAGAATCCTCCAAGTTTTTAATAACTATGCCGATGAATTCCCAGATAACTTCAAACACTGGATTGGGGCGGATAAAACTTCCCAAGAATCCGCAGATGAAAAGACTTCCATAGACATTGATCAAGACACTTATAAACTCATTGTCTCCGATGTCGCAGCAGATCTTTTTGACTGGATATTTGATGAAGTTCCTCAAGGCAAAAGATTTATTCGAATTTCCATTTTAAGGAGTAAGCTTAAGTTTCAACTTAAGGACATCGAACGTAATCTGAGTGATTTGGAGGCATCTTTTGCAGAAATCATTACTGACTCTGTATGCAATAATTTTCCAAAGACTATATCTGCTCTAGATATCAGCTTCGCCCTTAAGCAAAATAAAAATTCATTATCAAAAAGCATTCAGCAGTATCAAATCACTGGACCTGAACTCGATAGCGATCAACTTAAAGCTATCAAAAACTATAAAGAAACAATTGCCGAAGGAAATAAACCTAAAAGGATACCTGATGCAGTTTTTTGGGCACCTGAGTTTGAAATTAAAAACAAAGAGCTTAGCCAGCAATTCCAGGCTGAGCTTACAGAGGCATTTAATACAGCCCTCAATAAAATTGACACCCCTGAAGCTATAGACTTTTTAACTAAAGCAATATCTTCTGCACGTACACGCTTTACTACTGAAGGACTTTCAATATCTACAATTGACTATCGAAAAAGAAAAGCCCGTAGGTTAACTCTTGCACAGACAACAGCTGAAAATTATCTAAGATATCTTGATCAAATGCCTGAACTTCTGTTAGAACTTTCTAACAATCAAATCTCCCAATGGCAAATCACTCTTTGGAAAAAACTTATTCAGCTGAACCCTGAATATGGCGATCCAGCTCAATTTATCACGTCCTTTGGTGTCGCAAAAAATATAAATGCTCTAATCAAACGCTTACCAAAGTCAATTTTTGTTTATGGTTTTCTCTTCTATTCTCAATCTGAACTTAACCTAATTTCAGGCTTAAAGAACTCAAATATCAAAGTCAAAGAATACCAGCTTTCCGATTCTGGCAACCTTGGTCCAAAATTAGAAAATTGGATACCCTCAGAAAACGAAATAAAGAAAAATGAAAGCTATGCTTTACCACAAACCACACTTCATAAATGTATTGGAATCAACAGACAGGTTCAGGTCATTCAAGATCTTGTAGTTAAGCTAGTTAATTCACAAGAAGAAAATATCAATCCAGAAGAAATTCTTATTCTAACCCCTGAATTGGATACGCTTTTCCCACTGCTTTCTTCTGCCTTTAAGCACGATAATCAACGGAAATACAATTCAGAGAACGATCATCCCTCTAAACACATTAAACTTTGGTTCTCTCATGAAACTCGTAATGATCAATCTTCAGAAACAAACCAGTACCTTTTAACATTATTTTCTCTTTTAGATGGTCCTGTGAACTTCCAAGATATTGCAAAGATCTTTTCTCTACAAGGAGTATTAAACGCTGCGGGTCTATCTTATAATGATGGACAGGATCTCATTGTGTTAATGCAAGATGCACAAGCTGCCTGGGGATGGGACTACAATTCACAGTTACGTAGAGAGATATTACCTAACCGAACAGGCACAATTGAATACGTCCTCCGTTGCATCGCTTCTGCTATCTCAGTTGATACCAAAGAAGCTATTTGTTGGGATTCAAATGATTCTGATACCTCGGTTTACACCCCAAAAACCAATAGCTCAATAACTGTTTCGGTTGCCGCAAAAGCAATTCAATATCTTGAACAACTTAGAAACCTTATTTGCTCGATAAATCCAGAAGAAAGCTATAAGGCAATTGACCTCACAATTGATAACTGGTCAGCGTTTCTTCAAGAATCATTGGATGATGTCTTCTTCAAGCCGGCAATTGTTGACGAGAAAATAGCTCGTGCAATAGCGCGTAAATGGTTAGATAAAACTGGACAAATTCTTTCTCTTAACCCTGAAGAAAACCAAATTACACTTACCTTAGATGAAGTAAAAGAACTTGCTGAAAGTCGTATTTCTAAACAGCGAATTCCAGGAAATATGCTTCCAGGTACTCCTGTTGTTTGTGCTACAAACGAATTGCACTGTACGCCTTATAAACACATTATTCTCGCAGGCTTTACCGATAAAAACTTCCCTCTTGCAAATAAAGTATATGGAGATGATGCGCTGTTAAATATTGAGAGCGAGAAAATCAGCAATCTAAGAAACGAAACAAGAGAATCGTTCAAGCAACTCTATGCACTACTTACAAGTGCTGAACAAGTTGATATTGTCTATAGCAGTCGAAGTGAATATACCGGCAAAGTTTTAGATACTCCAACTGTAATTGCAGATATTGAACGAGAACTTTTTTCTACTGTTCACTCAATAACATACGGTTTGCAGCCTTTTTCCAAACCAGACGCAAATCTTACAGATGTTCATTCTTACAAAGACCACTCCAAAATGCGTGACGCCTATATCAATTATCGAAACAAATCAACTGATCGCTACTCTAAAAAACTTTCTCAGTGGACATTCTCAAAGGATCAATTTGATTCACAAAAAGAAATCGATCTCTCTGATTTGCTTAGCTTCTATAAAGATCCAACCGATTATTTTGTTAAGAAAAAGCTTGGCATATATATTTCTGACGATGAAACAAAATCTTACGGGCTGTTCGATGAAACTGAACCAAGCTATCTTGTCACCGCACGAGCAAAAGCAAGTGCTTTAACAGAACTTGAAGCACCAAATGGTTTCCGATATGAGCCAGACAATTACGAGAAGGATCTATATAGTCCTGTAATTAGCGATGTCTTTAAGCAACTTGACTCAAGCATAAGAAACTATGCAGGAGTAGAAGCTCTATCCAAGACTATCAAAAAACCTGATCCTTCTATCGAGGAGCAGGTTATGAATGCTTTTGCAAAATTACAATACTTATTTATGGATGAAGCTAAAGAAGAAGCCTCCAAGAGAAGATTTGCTGACGATTGCTCTTTTGTTCCAAATACCCCCATACAAGTCAACGTAGACGAATATAAGATTTCTGGCACAATCAAGAACTGTCTTGTAAGTGAATCATGCATTGTTGAAATTGAGAGCAACACCCTTAAGAACAGAAAGAATACGTCTTATGCGGATACCTTAGCGATAACCATTAAGGCAGTAGTTTTGCTTCTATCACAGCATAAAAGCAAAATTGAATTTGGAAAACTTTGGTATTCAGATACTCAATCTATAGGTCACGTTCTAAATAGCGTTACTGTGCAAAACAACCAGATACTTTCTGACTGGCTTACAAGGCTCATCAAAATTTATCTCATTGGTCAGCAACTCCCGCTTCCACTAGACATTAACACTATCGAGTCCTGTAAATTTGATGAAAAAAATCGCAGCGAATATCATAAGAAATATGACCGAGTGCTTTGGGGCGAGAATGCTAATTGGCAAGAGCTAATTAATATTCCAATAGACCAGTTAGAAAATTATGAGACCGCACTTAGTCTTATTTGTAGCCACTCAAATGATGATGAAATCACAAACGAACAAGAATCTAACGGATCAATCTTCAAACTTCTTGCAGATCAAATTGATTGGTCAAAATATAATGATTAGCCCATCAGATTCAAAAAAGGAAAGTAACATGAGTAATTTAATTGAATTTAAAGCAGAATCTGAACTTGGCTCTCCTCTCACATTCCTTGACGCGAGTGCTGGAACTGGTAAAACGTATTCTATTTGTAAGAAACTGTGCTATCTGTTTGTTGACTCAAACGAAGAGAATCGTATAAAACCAGAAGAAGTCGCAGTCATCACGTTTACCAATAATGCCGCAAGAGAACTCAAAACTCGCATTCAAACCTTTTTGACCAAAGAGGAAGAAGTTGCTGACCTTAAAAAATCTTTTGGAAAATCTCTTAAAGAGGAACAATTTGAAAAGAACCGTACATACGCTATTGCGCACCTTAATGAAGCTTCTATCGGTACAATCCATCACTTCTGCACTGAAATTTTAGGGATTGTTGGCACTTTGGCCGACTTTGATGCAGGGCGTACTTTAACACCAGACACAAGCGATTTACTTGAGTTTACCAATAATGCAAATCTAACAAAGTACTCTCAGTCAAAATCTTTTGCTCATTCTTTTAACAGAGATCATTATCAAAATACACTTAAAAATGCTCAAAGCTCTTTTAATAGAGATATGTTTTTTGCTGATCTAAAAGATGTGCTTAAACCTAAAAAAGATAAGTCAAGTACAGAATCTGATTCTACAGAAGATGAAGCTACGTGTGCTTCTATTCAGCCTAACAATGAGCTTCTCGCATGGCAAAGATGGACAAAAGACCTCGCTAAACTTTATGGGCTTTTGGAGCGGACACACTCCGTAATGTCAAACGATAGTCTTTTAGCTCTTACCAACGAAGCGGTTAGCTTCGAAGCGGTTGTAAAATTACTTCAAAAACGTTGGAAATTAGTAATGGTTGATGAGTTCCAAGATACTGACATCAATCAATGGAATATCATCAAAAAAGCTTTCCTAAGCGGTTCCAATGAAAATTCACCAGTCAAAGTGATTACTGTTGGTGACGATAAACAATCTATCTACTCTTTCCGTGGGGCAGATGTCGAGAATTTCCGTAAGGCCCGCGAGATGGCCCAACAAGATGGCAACAAGACGTATGTCTTAAAAACCAACTATAGAAGTGATAGTTGTGTGGTAGATGTCGTAAACGCAATAACAAAAGAGCTTTTTAATTCACCAGACAATGATTCTTTTGATCCTGAGTCAGTAGTGGATGTGCGCGCACATATCAATGATAGAAGGCTTCTTGATGGCGATTTTAATTCAGTAGACAAAGGGCTATTTATTCGCACTTCAGAAACAAAATTTAAAATAAAAGATATTCCAGATGATGTAACGCATGTAATCAATCATCTGTTAAAGACCTACACCATTAAGCCAAGTGACATAGCCGTTTTAGTAAATGGGAAAGATAAGGCTGGGGACATCTTAAGTGCTCTCAAAGATTCACGTATTCCAGCTGTATTCACTAATACAACAAGTGTCTTTGATGAACAGGCCGCCAAAGACTGGTTGGACTTACTTAAGTCTTTAATAAGTCTCTCTGACCAAAATCTCCTTAAGAGAGTTGCCATTGGACCTTTTGGCATTTTTGAAGTTAATGATTTAATGAATGATTCTGCACTTGATGAAATTATTACACAGTGGCAAGAGTATAAAAATCAAACCCAAAAAGGTGGGTTTAATCTTTTATGGGAAAACATAGAGGCTAAATCTAATTTCAGCCAACGAGTTTTTACTAATTGGTACGGTGAAGATTATTATATTAACGCTCTTCAAGTCAAGAATTGGCTACAAAAACTATGGCATGAAAATCCTAGTTTGAACTATCTTGTAGAAAAGCTAAGTATGAAAATCAAAACTGCAGCCAAAAATCCAAGAACCGCAGAAGATGAAGAAAAACTTAATATACCTACCGATGAGCCATCTGTACAAATATACACATATCATGGTTCTAAAGGACTTCAATTTCCAATAGTTCTTTTACCTTATTTAGCCATTCAAGAACGAGACGACTTTAATGACAGTTCTAAGACTTGCTATCTCTACGATTTTTCTTCATCTAAAGATTTACAAACACGTTCCATAGAAGAACTAAAACAAATAAAACTTAAAAAGGAATCAGAAGAAAATGCACGTATTGCTTATGTAGCCTTCACTCGAGCAGAGTTATTGAACGTCGTATGGACCAATCCCCTTCCAGAAGATAATTCAAGTAAAGACACCGCCACCCTTCCTCCTTTAGGGCGAGCTTTGGCTAATGCAAAGTCCAAATTAAGCAACAATACTTTCGAGCTTACTGATGATGTGCTAAATAGCGGAGAAGATGTCTCCAATGACTGGGCTCGGTCAAGTAAACCTGAACTATATGCCTATAAGCATATTAATACTTCCGATTTACCAGAACTGAAATACAGAACCTCTTACTCCAGTATCTCTGCTAACCTGAAATCAGACGTTACGACCAGCGGAGGAGGAAATGATGATGATGAAATTGAAGAAATTTCGGACGCTTTAAACGTTGAAAATGATGAGAACCTCATAAATGAAATCAAAAAGACATCTCCAAATGAAGAATGGTTCAACAAAGAACTTTCTGCTGATACTCACCCACTGGTAGATTTAGAAGCGGGAACAGATTTTGGTACTCAAATTCATGCGGCATTTGAAAACCTCATTAATGTTCGCAGATCAAGTTCATCGCTGAGCTTTGATAAAGCTTGTTCATATGCAGCAAAACAAACGCTTATAGAAAAGAACTTAAACTCCAAAGACCACGAGCCTCTATCGTTTGAAGAATCCCATGAAAGACTGACGCAAGCACTAAAGCAGGTCTTTAGTATTAGCCTAAATGGACCATTTGAGGGCAAATCTTTTCTAGATATTAATCCTCAAAATATTCGTGCAGAACTGGAGTTTGATTTCAATTTAAACCCAAATAGTAAATTTATGCTTTACGAAATTGCAGACTGTTGGACAAAATATGTCCACTCTGATGAGCTATCAGACTTTGCTGAGCGACTGGGCGATGCAATATCAATGAAAGGCATTCTTACAGGAAGCATTGACGTTCTTCTGCGTGATAATCAGGGGGATTACTTTATCGCTGATTGGAAAACAAACAACCTTACAAGGCTATTTGGAAAAACTGAAGAAATTGAAGATCCAGATGATATGGATTCAACAATAACCGTCCTCACGCCACGCCGTAATGACTATAGGCATGAATTTATTGTAAAAGAAATGAAGGATGCGACTTACCTCCTACAAGCACTTATCTATGCAGTTGCCGTATATAGAATTACAGGAAAGGTTCCTAAAGGCGTTGCGTATCTCTTTGTCAGGGGCATGGGAGATCAACCACTAAACAACACAGAAGAGGCTCCTGGAGTATTTACCTGGGCAATCCCTGAAAAACTAGTAATTGAAACAAATGCAATTCTTGAAGGAGATTCATCTCATGAATAGTTTTACCTATACAAAACCTAACAGTATTGAGATTGAAGACCCCGAAGAGAGAAAAATGGAATCATTCCGGATACTTGCTCGCCGTCTTCTTCGTCCATCTAACCAAGATATAAAAGAATTTAGCATCTTACATCCTGGACAAGGCGATGCTTTCTTAGTAGAAGAAGCAGCCGCCTACTGTTTCAAGGCAATTGATGAAGGCGCAACCTGTCTTAATCTTAATGAGGTTATATGGCCTGATTCCTTTTCAACAAAAAACGTTGTTGAGGCGTTGATTAAGAGCCCATATTGCAATGTATCCAAAAATCAACAAATCACAGTAGAAGCCCAACAAAACATTCTTCCCCTTCAACTTGAAATTTCAAGTAGTGAAACACCATGGCTCTATTTAAACAAATATTGGTATGCAGAAAAGGTTATTGCTGAACAGATCATCTTGCGACAAACAAGAAGCCTTGCTGATAAAACTCCTTCCGTTGAGCAAATTAGCAATGCCATTCAACCTCATGATTTGTTAAAAATTGGCGAGAAGGGTTGTTTAAGCCCTATGCAGGTCAGGGCACTCGGAGCAATAACTCAAAAGAACTTTGTTGTGCTAACTGGTGGACCTGGTACGGGAAAAACAACAACAGTTGCACGAATGATTGAAATCCTTCGCCAAACCAACCCTGAAAAAAGACTTGATATCAAACTTGCTGCGCCAACAGGAAAAGCAGCTAATCGCCTTAAGGAATCAATCCAAAACGAAGCTCCATCTTCTGAGAGTGATTTCTACGGCAAACTTGAAGCGGTCACACTCCACAAACTCCTTGGAGCTAAGCCCGGCGTCATTGAAAACTTCACATATGATGCAAAGAATAAATTATCGGGAGATGTATTTATCATTGACGAGGCGTCAATGGTTTCCCTTCTCATGTTTAAAAAATTACTAGAAGCAATTCCTCAAGACGCAAAGGTCATTGTAATCGGTGACCCAGAACAACTTGCGTCTGTAGAAGTTGGAACTGTACTGGCAGATATCGTAAAGGGCATGCAAAACCAGGCACGCCGCAACACCTCAATAGATTTATCCGCAAGTATCAAACTTGACAACATGCTGAAAAAATTATGGGAGAAGACAGCTACATCCACAGAAGAACAGTGGCCAAATGATCACTCTGAAACCTCATTTATTCAATTGCATAACGGACTTGTAGCGCTTACTCAAGGTCATCGCAATACAGGTGGAGTTAGCACCTTAGTAAAGCTAATCAAAGATCAGGATACACAAAAGGCCATTGATCTACTTAAATCTGACGAGAAGGACGTCACTCTGATTGATTCACTTAATTCAAATTCTTCTTATAAAGAGGAGCTCATACAACACTATAAGGACTTGAGTCAAAAAGTTGGTGAGCTTTACAAACAAGAAAAAGACGATCAAATTCCCCAAGAAGAACTTGATCAACAATACGCAACATTACTTGATGAAATGAATAATCTACGATTACTCTGCGCCAAAAAACGTGGAACAAAAGCAGGTACTAACAGCGTACAAGAATGGAATGCTCTTATTTCTAAAGAAATTGAAAAAGACTTTGGTTCAATAAAAAGTGATATTGATGCGTATGGAGAACGCATTGGTTCAGTGCTGGTTGTTAGAAAAAATCAAAGTACTTTAAAAATCCAAAATGGTGATACAGGTCTTTTAGTTAAAAGAGTTACTCAAGAGGGAAGAAGTTCTTTTAAATTAGTTCTCCCAGGAAACGAAAGGGGAACTGTCCGTTATATTTCTCGTCCTCAAATTGAAGCTGCAGAACTTGGCTATGCTATTACCATACATACAAGCCAGGGCTCTGAATATAAGCATGCGTTGGTAATGCTTACTAAAGAAGCTGACTCTCCCCTGAATCTGCGAGAATTGATTTATACGGGTGTATCAAGAGCAAAACAAAAAGTTACCGTAATTGGTTCTGAAGAAGTGTTGGAGCAAGGACTTACTAGACAAGTTGAGCGCGCATCAAGATTAGATGAGCTTCTTGGCCAGCAATAAATTAAATACAAATTTGATAAAGATATGCTCTGAGGAAAATGATTCCTCTTTCTCAGGGCATATTTTTAATCGATAATCAATTTGCCAACTCCTTATCATATTTAACAACAATTGTAAAGACAGTATAGAGTAGATATGAAGTTTATCCCTTATGAAATACTTATCAAGCTCTAGAAAGAAGTTTGGAATTTATGCCTGGATAGTTAGTGCTTAAATCCCAAAATTTCTTTTATCGAAATTTAATAAGTGGATATGTTCACATTCTCTATGAATTGAAAGCGTTCATTTATTGGATTTATAAACGAAAGGATGTTGTATGAAGGTATTTTGCGTAAACAAGACTACAGAAGCTGTAAAGCAGGTTACCTGTAAAGCCGGTACAGATTGATAGAGTACTGTAAAGTTCTATAACGCATGGGTAGGCTAGTCTTGGTATCACCAAGACCAAAATCTCTATCTATGACAGCGCTTACGGCAGCTAATGTAATAGAACTTTGAATACATATTCTATTTTTACATCTATATAAAATTCATTTTGAAAGGAAAAAATGGAACTATCAAAAGAAGATGCAAGGGCTATTTGGCTGCAAAAATATTACTTCAGAGACAGATTCGAATTTAATTATTATGTACTTGAGTACCCCCTTCCTAAAAAAATTGTCGAATATAAAGAATCGGTTATTATTCTAGATGGTGGTATTTATTCTCCTTGGATTGGCTTTCAATCAAAAGAGGAATATGACTATCTTGCTGATTTATCAGGTATTGACTGGCATCTTTTCTTCAAAAAATATTGGTCACTGAGATTTGGAAATAAAATCTCTAAAGAGGTTATTGATTTTTTTGATGAAAAAAATTTCAACGATTCATATTTTTTATACAAAGAGGACAATTTATTAGACCTTTTTGTTACAAAGGCAGCAGAATGTGGGTGCGGTAAAATTGGTAAGGATGCGGAGCCTCATGAAGACTCTGACGGTGGTGTGTATAAGTGGTATGAGTGGTATAACAACGTATCGCCCGATGATAATCTATTCTTCTTTAATTCTAAAGAACAAATTGATGAATATATAAGAAAAATCAACGAGATGATTAATATCATAGTTGAAAAATCTGATTCACCTTCGCTCCTTCTTAAGTAGCTGTTCTATTTCTTCTCTATCTCTCTCTATTACATGTTTAAGTAATAGAGAGAGATACTATTTCCATGGGCAAGCTTAATAAGTTAGATCTGAAGAATGAATAGAAATTAGAGATTTTATGTAAAGCTATTCTTCAAAAAATGGATTTGAAATGAACTTTCTAAGACGTTGACTCGTCTTAGCTAATAACAACGAAACTCAGAACAGAAAGGAAGTTGTTATGAGGTCATATTTTGTAAATAAGGTAACTGGTGCGATTAGGCAATTTTTTGGCAAACCTGGCGCTCTAAGCAATAAGGCAGTCAAGGCATTCAACGCTTGGGCAGACAAAATGGGAGTTGCACATATCGCAGGTACTGTTAAGGCTGCTCCTGTCGTACAGAAAGTCGGCATGGCAGTTGCAACCGTCGCAGTTGCAGGTGGAACAGCAGCGGGTATCGTAGCAACTCACCAACCAGCTCCCGCTCCTGCTCAGCCATCCACTCCAGCTATCACACAGCCAAAGGCTGAGGAGACCAAGCCAGAGGAGAAGGTTGAAGAGACCAAGACTGAGGAAAAGACTGAGGATACTAAGCCAGCAGAGGATACAAAGCCGGAAGAATCCAAAAGTAATGTAGAGGCTCCAGCTCAATCTGCTCCGGCCCCTACAGCACAAGCGGCACCACAGGAGCCAGCTGTTGAGCAACCTAAAGCACCTGCTGAGCCTGTTAAACTTGGCGAACAGCATGTTTTTTACGGCACCTCTGCAGTTGATAATGTGGAATATACTTCGAGCTATGGATATAACGGTGAATTTAGCAGTTATGATGAGGCGCTTGCAGCTGTTAAAGACCGTCTAGCAAGAGCTGGAAAAGCCACTCCTGGTGGACTCTTTGAAAAGACAATCGTGTTCTATAGCGACGGTACCTCTGAAGTTATTGAAAGCCATAGAGTTATTTAAGCTAGATAATTCTTAGCCTCTAAACGCCGTTCTATAACTGGCGAGTATTACTAAATACTCGCCAGTTTTTTGTTGAAGCGATTCTATTTAAACCATTCCTGTGCCCACAACGACGTCTCTCGGCTGCTGCTCCGCACTACGGCCATCATCATCACATTACCACGCACACGTACAGAGCCTCGGACTCCGCTTCTGTAAAAACTATTTGTAATACCTTACAATCAAAACTTAGAAGTTCATCTCACCTCTTTATTTAGCTTTTAGTAGATTCTTCTGCATGTACAATTTTATGTACATGTCTTATTCAAAAATAGATAAATAATTACAAGTACAGATGTTAAGAAGATAGTTCTAGCAGGTATTCATATGCAAAATGATCTATGTTCTCAACGTCCAATGTCATAGATTGAAGTCTTCATATCTTAAATACGAAAGGAGAACATTATGAAGAAACCAGAAGTCGGAGACAGAATTATTCTTACCGAGGATATTGGCTGGACCAAAAAGGGTTCAACCGGAGTCATCACAAAAATCAATACATGGCTTAACATCTCTACTGCAAATATCAATGGTAAAGAGATTGAGCTTAAAGAGGGTAAGTTCGAGGTTCTTTAGTTCAGTTGAATGACTTTAAATTGGCAAGCATCCAAACTGCTTGCCAATTTTTAATTCTGGTTCACAAACACAAACACAAATACAAATACTTGTAAGACACTTTTTCAGACCCTAACGTAAAGGACAACAAGTGAAACTTCTTCATACGTCAGATTTACACCTAGGAAAGAAAATAAAAAACATTTCTCTGTTGGAAGATCAAGAGGAAGCACTCTCAAGCATTCTGTCTATTGCAAAGACTAATAACATAGACGCAATGATTCTTGCTGGAGATATCTTTGATAAAGGAGTTCCATCGGTAAATGCCTTAAATCTATTTCAAACTTTCCTAGAAAACTGCAAGAAATCGGACATACCTGTATACATCATTGCTGGAAACCATGATGATGCGTCTCGCTTATCATGCTATACACAATTTTTTACAAACAGCCCCATCAAATTTGCAAAACCGTTTTCTTCCACGCCGCAATATGACGACTTAAAAGTTGGAAAAGAGACCGTTCGAATCCACTTTCTACCTTATATAACCCCTACGATTGTCAGACAAGAATATCCAGAACATTCTGAAGAAATCTCATCCTATTCTGATGCAGTAAAATTTGCCTTAAGCCAACAACCTCTTCTTCAGAATGCTCCTAATATTCTTATCGCACATCAATTTGTAATCGACGGACAGCGGCTGCCCGAGCAAAGCGATTCAGAAAACATCATCGTTGGTGGAGTTGATAGTGTAGATTATTCTCTTTTCGAAGACTTTTCTTACGTAGCTTTAGGACACCTTCATATACGTCAAACAATCGGAAGAGACACCGTCTGTTATAGCGGAAGTATTCTCCCCTATTCTGATAGTGAAATTAAAAAGAAAGATCAAATCTTAAGCTCTGTTACAACCAATGTCACAGCATACTATGCCGAGAAGACAGTAGAATTGGTTGATATTACTAATGGAGATATTCAAACACAATCAATACCAATTCATACCTCTAAAACATTTAGAAAAATTACGTGCACAAAAAACTCCATCGATAAAATAACCAATGAGAGCATTATCCGTAATGATTATGTATACGTTACTCTTGCCGATGAATCTTTTGTTAATGCAATCTATTATGTAAAAGAGCAATTTCCCAACTTATTAAAACTTACCTTTGAATCCCCAAGTGGAAAATCAAAAAAGGTAACTACCACGTATGAACATCCCTCTGCTCACAATAATCCGCTGGAAGTTATTACAAACTTCGTCGAAACACAACAAGGCTCAGAACTACATGAGGATCAGCGAAACATACTACTTTCAATTATTACTGAGCTCAACAATTCAAACGAGGAGGACAACTAATGCGACCACTAAAACTAAGCTTTGAGTCGTTCAATTCATATGCAAATAAAACTTCAATTGATTTTGAAGATTTTAGCTCTAACGGAATCTTTCTTATTACAGGCCCAACCGGCTCAGGAAAAACAACTATCTTCGATGCCATAAAATATGCCTTGTATGGAGAGGCAAGCGGAGTAGATCGAAAGAACATTTCTAATTTTAGTGACTTTGCTAATCTAGGATCTCCATCCACTGTAACCTTCGAATTTCTACACCGCGGAGTTAAATATCGAATCGAAAGAATTTCTTCCTACCAAGTTTCTAAAAAGGATAAAAACCTTGAAGCTGATAAAAAGACAGCTAATCAAAAGACAACAGTAAACTTCTACCAATTGATTGATGGAGAAGAAAAACTACTCGCAAGTAATACTAGAAAAGTTAATGAAGAAGTTCAAAATTTACTGGGAATTGATAAGAACCAATTTTCTCAAATTGTTATGATTGCACAAGGAGATTTTTCTAAAATTCTCACAGCCGATGGTAATGATCGCGAAAAGTTACTGCGAAATATCTTCAACACAGAAATTTATCAACAATTACAAGAAAGGCTTAAGGCAGACACGTCGCAGCTTGAAAAAGAGCACGAGAATAATCTCACTACTGCTAAAAATGCGCTACAAGATATAAATCTTAATGATCAAGAGCAGTCCGGCAAAGTCCTTGAATATCTCAACAATGAGAAAACGATTTTATCCCACCTTGGTGAAATACACACTTTTATCGAAGAACAAAACAGCACTCTCAATGAAGAAGTTCAATCTCTAGACTCAAAGACTATCAAGTTAAACAATAGAAAGGATGATTTAACAGGATATCTTGCTCAGTTGGAATCAAACCAAAAAATAAAGGATCAAATTAGTGCCTGTAATGAATATCTAGATTTACATAAGCCTATTCTTGCTCAAAAGAAGAGCGCTTATGATCAAGCTAAGAAAAATGAGAGTGAGATTGAAAGACTTCGTTCTGATATTCCAAAACTCGAAGAAAAGATGCGTAGATATGATTCAGCGTCAAAGCAAGTAGAAAGCATTGAATTAGAAATAATCAAGTTGAATTCTCAACTGTTAGAGCACAAGCAGCAGATTGAACTATTAGATAAAAAGTCTACTGAAACTCAAGCACTACAAAACGGGCTTAAAGAAAAGAAACAGCATCTAGAAGCAAACTCAAACAAATTAACTGAAATAAATAGATTGATCTCCGGAATAGAGCAAACTGTTAAACGAAAAGAGAACGCAGACGCTTACTTAAAAGAACTAGAAGAAGAACAGGTTGCTCTAGAGGAGCTGTCTGTCAAATACAATCATTCCAAAGAGGCGTATCTATCTGCAGAGCAAAAATTTAGTGCTGCACAGGCGGGAATTCTTGCTTCTAAACTTATTGAAGGTAGTCCGTGTCCAGTCTGTGGATCAATACACCATCCACAGATAGCAGCTTTGCCTAACGACGTTCCATCTGAAACAAAGATTAAAAAGCTAAAAGACACAATGGAGTCTATCCGTCAAAAAAAGCAAAAACAATCAGAAGCGGCTGCCACCTCGAAAACAAAGTTTTATTTTGAAAATAATGAGTTCAACCAATCATTCACTCAGGTACTTTCACTAGTACATCTGATAGATGAATTTGAAAATGTTGAATCGTTCGAGGAGCTTGTGCATGCCAATGAGATCCTCATTCAACAGAAATCTGCTATTGAATTTCAAAATAAAGAGAAAGAAATTCTTGAATCAAGAATTGATAAAACCGATATAGATTTAAAAAACATTGAGGAAAATAAGGCAGAGACAAACAATTCCATTCAAGAATTAACTGATTGTCTTAATCGGCGTCATGGTGAACTATCATCAATTAAAAACTCAGGTGATTTGATTGACATTGATAAAATCAAAACCTGCCATGAAAATGCTGTGGCAAAATGGGAGATCCTATCAAATCAACTCCATCAGTCAAAAGAGGAGTTTGACAAAGAGTCTGCTGAATTTAATAGAAAAAAAGATTTTTGCCAGGGACTGAAAAGTCAATTTGATAACACTCTTTGTATTGATCCCAACAATCTTAAAGATCAAATCCAAGAAATAGACATCAAGCAACAAGAAATTAGAAACAAGATTACTGAGATCAATCATATGATCAGCATCAACGACTCTCCTCTAAACACAATAAAGCGTATCTATCACGGTGCAATTGCTACTGAGAAAAAATACAACACCACTAAGACACTCTATGACTTTGTTAGTGGGAGGTCGAGTAATAGTGAGTCTGGATGTATTTCACTTGAGAACTACGTCCAAAGAACCTATCTGCAAAGAGTAGTTGGGGCAGCTAATGACCGCCTTGCAATCATGACCGATTCGCAGTTTGTACTTAAAACCAAGGGTGATCGAAAATATAAAAAGAAAGATTACCTTGAATTAGAGGTTACCGATTTATATACCGGTAAAGACCGAGATGTTAAATCATTATCCGGTGGCGAGAAATTCATGACGTCGTTAGCACTAGCACTTGGTTTTTCAGATGTTATTCAGCAAGATGCCGGAGGAATTCAATTAGATTCAATGTTTATTGACGAAGGATTTGGAACTTTGGATTCAGAAACCCTTGAGCAGGCATTGCGACTCCTTGACCAGCTTTCTACAAACAGCAACACTCTTGTTGGAATAATTTCTCACGTTGAGGAATTAAAGAACCGAATTCCTCAGCAAATTGTAGTGTCTAAAGATTTAAACGGAAGCTCACTAGAGGTTGTTATTAAGTAAAGACATTCCACTTATCTAACAGCACATACAAAACAAACAAAACAAACCGACTCTGAAATTCTTTTAGAGTCGGTTTGTTCCACTTATCATTACTAAATATGAGACTTTAATACTACGAGAATATCATCAAGGCTGTTTGTATAGTTACAGTACTTTCTTGATGTGGCGTACGTTTAAACCTCTTGACGCAAGCGATATTACTTTGAATTTAAACGTTCCATTTCATCAAATTGCTTACGTACTCGATTAATTCTTCTAAAATAGCGCCTGATTTCTACAATTGATGAAAAGTACTCATCGTTGTCATCCTCAGGAGTTCTGAAGTAATAATCTTTATAGATATTGTCTCCAAAATCGTCGGCTGCTGAATAAGTGCCAGTTAAAACAAAATCATAAATCCAATCGTCATTCTCCATCATTTCCTCAAAACGATTAGGAAATGGAATATATGACTCATTGTTAATAGTATAGAGAGTCTCCCCCACATAGCTTGATGGGTCACATCCCGCAATTTCTACAAGACGATCATATTCTTCTGTAAACATAAAACCTGCAGGATCATAAGGAGTGATAAAAGAACAATTGTACTTTTCAAGCAAATCGCCAGTCTTCTTCCTCTGATGACGAGTAGTTTCCTCCACGTATTGCACGTGATAGTACTTCTGCAGGAAGATTGCAAAAGCTTCCTCTGGTGTAAGAGTTTCAAATACGGATGAAAGCATCATTTGTCCTTTCGACTACAACTTAACTTCTTTCTACTTTGGCCAAACATGGAGCTTATTCCCTTATGCTTGTCTTACCTCCTGTTGTCTACAAGGCATAAATAAGAGCTAATGTCTGACAATAAAATGCTATCAGCACAAGAAGAATTATCATGTACATAAATTTGCACACTGTTGACTATTCATATAATGCGCGCGGAAGAGCTACTGCAGTAAGAATTTCGTTCTTTGACCTGTTTTTTTCTATATTTAATATTAAGGTGTGAACAAATAAGGACATCTAGACCCTAGATGCCCTTATCAATAAAATGTTTGTCTACTCTTTTAGAGCAAGTTCAATTTATTAATTAATAGCTGATTTCTATTCAACATGCTCACTAACATGGAAGAACATAAATATTTTTGTCATCAATTGCCAGATGAGATGGTTGGTTGTAAAGCACATTGATATTTTCCACGTTTTCTTTAAATGGAAGTACATCCAAACTTTTAGCACTAAGCAATTTCTCAGTCAGACTATTTGAATACTTATCGTTAAATCCCTCAATACCCTTTCCAGCACCTTCCAATGCCTCATCGATAAGTGTATGATCTCCGACCTTTGTTGACGCTATAGCCTTCCCAGCCTTTTGTCCAGCGAGTGCAAGCCCACCAAAAACGATTGTATCAATTGATTTGTGAGTACTAGTCTCAAGGACTTCATAGCACTCAGAATATAACTCTAAGTATCGAATAGATTCTTCCTCGATTCGTTTAGTAATAGCGTTCAACTTACCGCTCTCAAAATTTTCAGAGAGCATTGGCTCGAGAAATAGTGCAAAGCAATAAATATATGCCGAAAGCTGATAGTCCTTAAGATAATCTAGGACTGTATCTAGGCGTTTAGAAACACTTTCACGAATCTCAATAAAACTTTTCTTATGTAGTTTTTCCTGCACTTGAAATCGGAATAATTCCATATCTTGTTCGGACTTTTGTTTGATGTCTAAAACTTTCATGTGAGCATTAGACATATAAACTGTATTTCCATAATTAAACCCATACTCATTGAGAATATCAGCAAGTGTTTTTAGATTTCCTTGCATGTCAGCCTTATCGCGCTGACGCATATATTTAAATATTTGGTCAACAGAAGACTGAATTGAATCCAACTTCTTATTAATTTGAGCAAGTGCAAACGCCATGGCTAAAAACGCTGGATTATAGGGCATCGTTGTGACACTTGTTAGAGACATCCCCTGTTGAACATGAAATCTGGCTTGGCCAAATCCTGTTGCTGCATCTCTGAATGAGCCTAGTAAACCTGATCCATCTTTAAAAGTTTGTAATACGTTTGGATCCAAAGGATTTCCAAGTTTGTCTGTTACGGTCAGTAAAGTGGGTATATTTATTGTCGTCGTGATCGAACGAAACATAGTAGGAATTGGACCAAAAGCCACTCCTAACGATGGAAGATACTCTAAAGGAATCTTAATTGCATTCGTAACGTCTGCAGGCTGTTCGGTGGAAGCAAGATGAAACTGTGTTGTTGAAAGTTGCTCTCTTACGGCCTTTTTACGATCATCATCATTTACCTGAAAATCTGAATCCATCATTCCTCATTCCTTTAATATTTATAGAAATAAGAACTCTATTTTCTGTAATTTAGTAAATCATATAAAACTATTAACCGATAAGTTAGTGAATTGATTGTATTGCTAACAGGGATGATGCAGCTACCTTAACTCTCCCTTGTACCCGTAAACACAAAATCTCGGTTAGCGATGTGGGCAATGCCTTGAATGGTGTCGCCCTCAACGGAGCCGCCGACGGCAAAGATAACGGGACCCACAAAAGACTCAAGTTTGCCGCCAAAGGTAAACGAGTTGTCGTTAACCTTGCCGTTCTCAATATCAATCTGGACACCCATGGCGGTCAGAGAGCCAGTGAGTTTCTCGCCAGAGGTGATGAGGACAGCGGTACCCTCTTTGGCTCCAACAGGAGAATCCATTTGAATCTTGTATGTTCCGTCGATCATGATGCCTCTATTCTGTCCAGGTGTTTTACCTGGTGTTTTATTGGGTTGCAGCCGCTGGTTTTGCTGGAGTTCAGTTGAACGACTGCGGCGAAACCTGTTGTTGCTTTGTACGCTCCTATTCTACCCAAGAAGTGTGAGGAGTAGATGTGGTTTCTCGCCAAGGGGTGATTTGTAGGATTTAAATAAAAGTCGGAAATTTTGCGGACGATTGTTTGACGGAGAGTTTCTGGGGTATAGGGACGGTAGATAGTTCGCGCGGTACTTCTCGCCACGCTTGTAGAAAGGAACGTCCTATGGACATTTCGCAGGTTAAGA
>ERZ773196.442-NODE-442-length-26205-cov-4.473461_pt1 | contig 26205 bp, 22 predicted proteins | sample MGYA00581009_ERZ773196 | MGnify/ENA primary metagenome ERZ773196 (study PRJEB29015, sample SAMEA2738162) | human oral metagenome | biome: human oral; feature: human-associated habitat; material: saliva | place: China | collected 2243 ... | reverse complement strand
TGCCCATCACGGCGGATGCGCTGCCCGCCATATGGCGTGCCTCGTTCAGCGCCAGGGCCGAGGCGTTACCGAAGATCAGGCCCACCGAGCAGGTGAGGCAGAACAGCAGAATCAGGGTGGGCCACAGCGAAATTCCGATGAGGAACGAACCGGTGAGCAGCACCGAAACAACCAGCAGGGCGCTCACACCAACATTCACGATGGTGCGTTGGGCGACTTTCCCCACCAGCGCGGTTGCCAGCGAGCTCATGGCCACAATGCCGAGGGAGTTCACTCCGAACACGAGAGTGTACTGCCCAGCGTCAAGCCCCAGGATTTTCTGCAGCACAAAGGTTGAGCCCGAAATATACGAGAAGAGCGCCCCGAACGCGAAGCACATGGTCAGTGAGAACCCCATGTACCGGCGGATCCTGAACACCTTCGGAATCTCGGAGTACACGCTCAGCGCGGTGCCTTGGTAGCGTTTTTCGGCGGGCAGGGTTTCACGCAGAATAAAGATGACGGCGAGCATGAGGGCACCGGTAATGACGGTCAACACGTTAAACACTGAACGCCACGTACCCCATGAGAGCACCCACCCGCCGAAGAGCGGCGCCAGCACGGGTGCGAACCCGTTAATCATCATCATGATGCCCATGAGCTTGGCGGTGGCCAGCCCCTTCGTGGTGTCGGCGACGATGGAGCGGGCCAGTACCGCACCGACTGAGCCGCTGAAGCCCATCAGAAAACGTGCCGCGATGAACACCTCAATGGTGGGGGAGAAGGCGCATAGTGCCGTGGCGGCGAAGCACACGGCTGAGCCGATCAGCAGCGGGGTGCGGCGCCCGGTTTTATCGGAGAGCGGGCCTATTATAAGCTGCCCGAGCGCCATACCAACCATGAAGGCGCTGAGGGTCATGGAGGCGGCGGCCTCGGTGGTGTGCAGCTCCTCGGCAATGGTCGGCAGAGAGGCGATATACATGTCGATGCCCAGCGGAGCGATAGCGGTTAATGCGGCAAGGGTGACGATAACGGGCGCAGGAATACCGAAGGAAACTTTAACGTGATCAGGGTGCTCATGACCCTGCTGAGAGGTAGTCTGTGACAAAGACACGGGTAGAGTGCTTTCTAGGTTTCTGAACGCGTAACGGCGCCGAATACACCCGGCTGGAAACGCAACTTTTCTAGTCTAGCGGATGCGCGCATCCGGCGTAAGTGGCGTGCGCGCTAAACTTTTTCGCCGCCGTCGGGCGCATAAAAAGAGCCTTGATTGTGAATAAAGCGGGATCTATAACTCTTTATTCACGAACAAGGCTCTTTATCTCAGGGAGGGTAAACAACGGGTACAGCAAACGGCAGGGCAGAGGGCTACGCTGTGCGGTAGACGAGATCTGCCTGCGCATACTTAGCGGAGTAGGTGGCGAAGAGGGCTTCTTCCTGCGCCGCCCAGCGTTCCCAGTGCGGGCGGTACATCTCGCCGTCGCGGTCTATAGCCCGCCTGTACCGCAGCTCGTCGGGCGCCCTCACCACAATGCGCACATCGCAGGTACCGGCGCTCGCCCCCACACCCTCACAGATGATGATGGTTTCCTGGGCGGGGTCGATCGTGTGTTTGGGGCCGGGCGCATCCGCGTGCCAGTCCCATTCCCGGTAGCTGGCGGGTTTGCCTTTGCGCAGGTTCCGCGAGATTTTCTGCCACGTTTTCGTGCCTTCTTCCAGCCCGTCCCAGCCGGGGTAGATGGAGTCGAGATTGAGTACACGCACACCGATTCCTTCGGCGGATAAGGACTGCTCTAGGAGCTCGGAGAGCCTTGTTTTGCCGCTTCCGCTGCGCCCGTCGATACCGATGATCATCGGTAATGCGGCGTCGCTGAAAGTGGTGGTATCGAGCGGCATTCCGTCTTTATCGGTGGGCGGCATGGTGAGTTCGTGGCATGTTTTCAGGCAGAATTCTAAGATTTCTTCAACGTCGTTGGTTTCGTAGCCGTTGCCGAAACCTATGCTCCACACACCCATGCGCTAGTTTTCCTGCGGGGTCGCGCTCAGCTCGGCGATCAGCGCCCGCGCTGCGGTGTCGATAAGCTCGGTCGTGTATTCGAAGTCGCGCATCTGCCCGTACCAGGGGTCGTAGATGCCCAGCTCGTCCAGGTTTTTGCCCGCCATTGCGGGGTCGAAGGAGCGCATCATACGGATTTTGGCTTTGTCGTCTTCGGTGCGCGCAAGCTGTTTCAGGTGCAGGTAGTGCGGGGTGTCCATCGCCAGAATCAGGTCGTAGCGGTCGAAGTCTTCGGCAACGAATCTGGATGCGCGGTGCCCACTGGGGTCGATGCCGCGCGCGGTGAGTATGCGCCCGGCGCGGGTGTCGATGGGGTTGCCGATCTCGTAGTCCGTGATAGCGGAGGACGCGACCTCAACCTCAAGCCCCGCCTGGCGCGCGTGCTCACGAATCAGGTACTCGCCCACGGGGGAGCGGCAAATATTTCCGGTGCAGACAGTCATGATGCGGTACATGGTTTTAAGTGTATGCCAGCGGCACAGGAAAGGCAGCGGTATTAGGGCTGCCTGCTGAAGCGTCGTTTCTATTCAGAAGAGTTTTTTGCATTCAGAAGAGCTTATCGCTTCTGAATGCAAAAAACTCTTCTAGATAGGCAGGCAAGTTTTGGCTGTTACACCTCAAAACGGGTTTTAGCCTCGCGCAAGTACGCCTCCCACAGAGCATAGAGTCTGTCGATGTTCTCTTGGCGAGTGTACGTTGAAGGGTCATAGTCGGTCGGGGGCATGTATCGCACGAATGGGGTCACATCCTTGGGGTAGCTAAAATTGGCGTGAAGAATTTCTACCTCGCCCAGCGGGTCGTCAAAGTTCTTGCGGTGCTCATACACATGTTTGAGCAGCAGGTACAGCCAGAGCGCGTGGCGGGGGTCGGGGCTTCCGGGTTCAGGGTCGGTGAGTTCAGGGGAGTCTTCGTGCCGCGCGAGTTCGGCCAGAATCCCATCAACCCGGTAGGTGTGTTCGGGTTTGCACTGGTAGAGCTCGTATTCCAGGTCGCTGGAGTCTTCCTTCAGCCGGTCGGAGGTATACCGCAGAATATCTGCGTGGCTGATGTATCCCTGCGCGTGCCCCCAGCGTAGCCCCTGCCAGGTGAGGGCACTCTCTCTGATGCCTTCATAGCCTATGTAGTACGTAGTCAGCATCTAGTAGTTGCTTCCCATCTTTGTAGCCTTGCGAATAACGCAGCCTGGGGCGTATTGCCCAACCCTAGAGGGGTGGGCGATACGCCCAAAGGTGCATTATTCGGATGAGTCCTGCGACGTACCCGAAGAATCCTGTCCCGGCTCGGAATTATCCTTCAGCTTGGGCCAGAAAACGTAGGTGAATATGGCGCAGATGGTTGCAACCGCCGCGCCTGCCGCAAACCCCCGCCCGGAGCCAAAACCACCGAACAGGAGAGTGCCAATGGGCAGGGCGAACATGAACACGATAACGGAAGTGTAGTAGCGGGTCATGGTGATTCTTTCTTGGTGTGTGCAAGGGGGTGTTGTATGTTCGGCGTTACCTCAGATGGTACTAGACATCCCGCCGCGCCGGTAGCTTTAGCCGCCACTTCGGTACCATCGCATATTAGCGCTCGCCCAATATCCGCCTTTACCTCAGCCCCGGAGGTGCCGGATTCGCGAATAACGCAGCATTTGGCGTATTACCGGCCCCTAGAGGGTGGGCGATACGCTCCAAGCTGCGTTATTCAAGGTGTAGGTGTACTTAGCCGCCTGCGGGCTCTGCCCACACAAAAGGATCATCCGGATCAAAGAGCACTGCATCCTTGGGGATGATGAACTTAACGCCGTTATGTTCCTGTTCCCTGGTCTCAATTTTGTAGAGGCTATCAGGCGAGACCTCGAAGTTATAATCTTCTGGGTCAGTCTTATAGGAGAACCTTGCTTTATATGTTTCATTGTTTAGCGTGTATTCAAATATTGGAGTGGTCTGGAAGGTTGCTTTAGAAAAATTAGTGTTCAAGGTGAAGGTCGCCCCGGAGAAGTCAGCCTCCTGGGTGAAGGTTACCCCGTAGAAAGTAGCGTTCTTAGTGAAGGTTGCCCAGGAGAACTCAGCCTCCTGGGTGAAGGTCGCCCAAAAGAAGTTAGCCTCCTGAGTGAAGGTCGCCCAGGAGAAGTCAGCCTCCTGAGTGAAGGTCGCCCATGAGAACTCAGCCTCCTGAGTGAAGGTCGCCCCGGAGAAGTTAGCCTCCTGAGTGAAGGTCGCCCCGGAGAAGTCAGCGTCCTCGGTGAATTTCGCTCCAGAGAAGTCAGCGTCCTCGGCGAATTCCGCCTTGGAGAAGTTAGCCTCCTGGGTGAAGGTCGCCCCGGAGAAAGGAGCTCTCTCGGTGAAGGCCGTCCTGGAGAAGTCAGCGTTCTCGATGAAGGTCGCCCCGGAGAATTTTGATGAAGCACCAAAATAACTATTGGTAAAACCAATAGGATAGAAGAAATATGCATTTGAGAAGTCGTAATCAAAATCTGACCAGAGACCTTTTGAAAGTTTATTAGTGCCGTCGTTGAGTCGATTCTTGATCGCTTCCAGAATTGCTAGCCGCAGTTCTTTTTCTTCACGGAGTTTCGCGCGGTCTTTGGTGAACTGTTGATCCCCGCCCTCATAATCTTCTGGTGTTTGATCCCGAGACAGATCTTCTGTCTTTGAAGCAAGATTAAAAGAGGAACGGATATAGCTGCAGAGGGTATTAATAATGACCTGGCCTTCTTTGCGGCGTTCCTTATCGGTGAGAAGAGTCTTCTCATCAGTCAACCACTCATCAGCTAAACCAGCAAGAGCGTAAACACCGCCAAGGCGAACAGAAATATTCTCGTTGAATAGATGTTCAACTGCTTTGGTATATCGGCTACGTCGTTCAGCATGTACCTGCCGAGTATGGTCTTGGTCGTTTTTATCTTTCTCAAGAGTATTCTTGCGGTGCGTTTCACCTAAAGTAATAACACCTAAGATTCCACCAGTCGTATAGATAAGAGCCTGACGGAGGGCGGCACCATCATCATCTTTACCGAAACCTGAGTTGATTGCTATAGGCAGGAAGAAAGCCCAAGTTCCACCTAGTAAGGCAACCCCAATAATCCAGGCATAGAACCACTTCTCGTGTCTAGGCTTATTAGGGTGCCCTTTACTATCTTTCTTTTTGCTATCCCAGGCGGGGTACTTGCGGAGTAAAAATCTAGCAATGATAACGGTAGCGATTCCGAGAAGTACCCATGGGATAACAGGCAATCCACATAGGTCAACAGACAATATCCATTGAATAGCACACAATGTGTACTCCTTAGCATAAGTAAATTGAACCAAACACTCACCTTCCATCATAGGGCTAGGGTGACCGCATCTGTCGGAATTACCGTTGCTAACCTCATATATTTCGCAGCGTAGAGATGAAACGCCCGCATCCAGGTAAGTTACCTCCCAAATAATCCCTAATTTCCGCCTAGTTCAGCCCTAAAACCACCAGTGCCTCACCCCTTGCCACCGCACCATAACTCCCACTCACTTCAAAAAGTTGAGTCTTTTTCACTCAAGTCTGTTGACATCCACTCAAACATATGTAAAACTTGAGTACATGAGGCTCAAGGAGTCACTCACCGGGCAGCATCCCAGCACATCTTCACCGTGCATACGCTCGGTCTAAAACCCCTTACGCCCCGAAGATTTAACCAAGGAACCCGCCTCGCCAAGAAGCGGGGCATAACACTAAGGAGTACAAAACATGGCACGTGCAGTTGGTATTGACCTCGGCACCACTAACTCGGTCGTATCCACCCTTGAAGGTGGCGAACCGGAAGTTATCCCTAACGCTGAAGGCGCCCGCACCACCCCCTCCGTGGTCGCATTCTCTAAGGATGGCGACGTTCTGGTCGGCAGCGTAGCAAAGCGCCAGGCGGTCACTAACGTTGATCGCACCATCTCGTCCGTCAAGCGCCACATGGGCACCGACTGGACAACGGAAATTGACGGCAAGAAATACACCCCGCAGGAAATTTCCGCACGTATTCTGCAGAAGCTCAAGAACGATGCTGAAGCATACCTGAACGACAAGGTGACCGATGCGGTTATCACCGTTCCCGCATACTTCAACGACGCTGAGCGCCAGGCCACCAAGGAAGCCGGCGAAATCGCAGGTCTGAACGTTCTGCGCATTGTGAACGAGCCGACCGCAGCTGCACTGGCTTACGGCTTGGACAAGGGTAAAGAAGACGAACTGATTCTGGTCTTCGACCTTGGTGGCGGTACCTTCGACGTCTCCCTGCTTGAAGTTGGCAAGGACGAAGACGGCTTCTCCACCATTCAGGTGCGCGCAACCAGCGGCGACAACCGCCTGGGTGGCGACGACTGGGATCAGCGCATTGTGAATTGGCTGCTTGAGCAGGTCAAGTCCAAGACCGGTGCAGACCTCTCCAAAGACAAGATCGCTCTGCAGCGTCTGCAGGAGGCAGCTGAGCAGGCTAAGAAGGAGCTCTCCAGCGCATCCAGCACCAACATTTCGCTGCAGTACCTCTCGGTAACCCCCGAAGGCCCGATTCACCTGGACGAGAAGCTATCTCGCGCAAAGTTTGAGGATCTCACCAGCGACCTGCTCGAACGCACCAAGAAGCCCTTCCAGGACGTTATTAAGGAAGCAGGCATCAAGGTTTCGGATATTTCCGAGGTCGTGCTCGTGGGTGGTTCCACCCGTATGCCCGCCGTGGCTAACCTGGTGAAGGACCTGACTGGCCGCGAACCCAACAAGGGTGTTAACCCCGATGAGGTCGTGGCAATGGGTGCAGCCCTGCAGGCAGGCGTGCTCAAGGGCGACCGCAAGGACGTTCTGCTGATCGACGTGACCCCGCTGTCCCTCGGTATCGAAACCAAGGGTGGCGTGATGACCAAGCTGATCGAGCGCAACACCGCTATTCCGACCAAGCGTTCTGAGACCTTCACGACCGCTGAAGACAACCAGCCTTCCGTGTCGATTCAGGTGTTCCAGGGTGAGCGCGAATTCACCCGCGACAATAAAAACCTGGGTACCTTCGAGCTGACCGGTATCGCCCCCGCACCGCGCGGCGTACCCCAGATTGAGGTCACCTTCGATATTGACGCCAACGGCATTGTGCACGTCTCTGCAAAGGACAAGGGCACCGGTGCTGAGCAGTCCATGACCATCACCGGCGGTACCTCCCTCTCGAAGGAAGACATCGACCGCATGGTCAAGGATGCTGAGGCTCACGCAGAGCAGGATAAGGCACGCCGCGAGGCAGCCGACACCCGCAACGCCGCCGAGTCTGTGGCATACTCCGTCGATAAGCTGCTGAAGGAGAACGGCGAGAAGCTGCCCGAAGACGTCAAGACCGAGGTTCAGGGCGATGTCGACGAGCTCAAGAAAGCTCTTGAAGGTGATGACGACGATGCCGTGAAGTCCGCTCTTGAGAAGCTGCAGGCATCCCAGACCAAGCTGGGCGAGGCTCTGTACGCTTCCGCACAGGCAGAGGCTAACGCAGACTCCGCTTCTTCCTCCAAGGAAGATGACGAAGATGTGGTAGACGCCGAAGTTATCGACGAGGACGAAGACGAGAAGAAGTAATCATGGCTGAACACGAGAACACTGCGGGAGACCCACTGGAGGAGGCATTCAACGCCCCCGCCGCCGAGGGTCACCCCGAGGCTGAGGAAGCCCCTGCCGTAGCCGATGCTGCGGCGGGGGAAACCCCCGAGCCGAGTGAGGAAGCACCCTCAGAGGATGCGAAACTCGCGGCAGAACGCCTGGACAGCCTGCTTCGCTTGCAGGCGGAGTTCACGAACTTCAAGAACCGTGCCGCCCGCGAGAAGGAACAGCTTCGAGAATTCGTGGCGAGCGATATTGTGAGTCTGCTTCTGCCGGTGCTCGACGATATTGATGCCGCACGCAAGCACGGCGACCTGCAGGAAGGCCCCTTCGCTGCAATCGCTGCCAAACTTGAGGAGTCTCTCAAGAAGGAAGGCGTGGAACGTTTCGGCGAGGTGGGCGAGCCCTTCGACCCGAATATTCACGAAGCGGTTATGCAGCAGCCGACCAGCGAGGTAGAACCGGACCATATTTCGATGGTTCTGCGATACGGGTACCGCGTGAATGATCGCGTGGTGCGCACCGCCCAAGTTGCGGTGGCTGTCGCCGAGTAAACGCTCCGTAGAGCACACAACGGGCGGGTTCTTGAGAAATTGAGAACCCGCCCGTTTACCGTATATTTCCGCGGTTTTCTACGGGATTTCTCTTCCAAAATTGAGTCTAGTAGACTAAACTTTATATAGGATAAAAAACTAAGGTTGTGCCCACGGTAGGGCGTTACAAGAATCCCGTACGACGGGGAAGGAGAACTTAAATGGCAAGCGAAAACTGGCTGTCAGAAGACTTTTACAAAACGCTCGGCGTGAAAGAAGACGCCTCTGAATCTGATATTAAAAAGGCGTACCGTAAGCTCTCACGCAAATATCACCCGGACCTAAACCCCGGGAACGAGGCAGCGGAGAAGAAATTCAAGGAAGTCTCCGAAGCCTACGATGTGCTTTCGGATAAGAAACAGCGCGAAGAATACGACCAGATCCGTAAATACGGTGCCGCAGGGTTCGCCAACGGCGGTTTCGGAGGCGGCGCTGGCGGATTTGGCGGTGCCGGTGGTTTCGGCGGATTTAACGGCCAAAACGTGCACTTCACAACCAGCGGCGGCGCCGAAGGTATCAATATTGAGGATCTGCTCGGCGGGCTCTTCGGCGGCGGCGCTGGCGGCGCGGGTGGTTCACGCCGTACCGCCGGGTTCACGAGCGCAGATTTTGGGGATGCCACCGGGTTCGGTGGTGCTCAAGGCTTTGGCGGCGGGCGCCAGCATGCCCCGCAGGACAACAACCTTTCCACCAGCACGCGCATTACCCTGCCGCAGTCGTACACGGGCACCAAGGCGACCGTGTTCCTGCCGGACGGCACGAGTACTGAGGCGCGCATCCCGGCGGGTGTGAAGGACGGGCAGAAAGTGCGTGTGCGTGGTAAGGGACGCCCCGGCACCGGCGGCGATCTGATAGTGACCGTGCGTGTCTCGGACGACCCGCATTACAGCCGCGAGGGAAACAACCTAGTGTTGCGCGCCCCCGTGACCCTAGAGGAAGCCGTCAATGGCGGTGTGCTGGAAGTGCCCGTACCCGGCGGTAAAACCGTCAAATTGCGGCTGACTCCCGGCAGCGTGGGTCGTAAACTGCGTGCGAAAGGACGCGGGTTCAAAACCAAGTCGGGCACCGGCGACCTGCTGGTGATCCCTGAGGTGCACCTGCCGCAGAACCTGAGCGATGAAGCGAAGGAAGCCTTCGAGAAATTCATTGCCCTGGCGCCGCAGGAGAACCCCCGTGAGGACCTTTTGAAGAAAGTTAGGTAGCTTATGAGTGCCCATAATAAGCAGTCATCGGCGTCTGCCTACAGCGCCGACCGGCCGGTTTTTGTGATTTCGGTGGCGGCGGAGCTGGCGGGTATGCACCCGCAGACGCTCCGCCAATACGACCGCCTGGGGCTGGTGCAGCCTTCGCGTGCGCCGGGCAAGGCCAGGCGCTATTCGCAGCGCGATGTGGATTTACTTCAGCGTATTCAGCAACTCTCGCAGGAAGGCGTTTCGCTTGAGGGAATCCGCCGGATTATTGAGCTTGAAGAGATGGTTGAGGAACACCGGGATCATATTGCCCGCCTGCAGACTCAGCTTGAGGATGCGCACGCCAAACTGGGCCTGGCGGAACGGGTGTTCGCGGCCAGCACCCGCGGGGATGTGGTGAACATCCAGCGGGGGCGGCGCCCGGCACCGCGCAAACGCTCCTCGGCGGTGGTGCTGTACCGGCAGAAATAGTTTTTACCGTGGGTGGTTCTCAACCAACGACAACGTAACGTGACATGCCAGCCTAGCTATACGCCTACTTCACTCTCTCACGAGTGGCAGGCGGGCGGCGTGCCTGACCCGACCACGGCGTAAGCCTTTTCGGGGCAACGATATCCTTTGCCTATATGCGAGTTGTCGGATGCAACGCAGCGAAGCGAGTATGCCTCCGGCTGTTTGAGCAAGGGCAAAATGGTATCGTTACCCCTTCCCAAGCAGATAACTTATTTACGCCTGTAGGTCAGGTCGTGGGCACGGCGGCCCGCCTCGCGAGCCTTCCTCTCAAAGCTAGTCAGGATGCGCCCCTCCCAGCGCGGCGCCCACCCGCCGACGGGGTCGTCCTCGGTAGCGCCTTCACCGGCATGCATGTTCTCGAAATCGGGGTGCGCCTCCATGACGTCGCGCATTACGTGAGCGTATTCTTCCCAGTCGGTGGCTAGGCGCCAGATTCCGCCGGGTTTGAGCACGCGCGCAACCTTGTCGGCAAAAGCGGGGGAGACCAGGCGGCGTTTGTGGTGGCGTGACTTGTGCCAAGGGTCGGGGAAGAAAACCCAGAGCTCATCAACCGAATTTTCTTCCAGCATGTTATCGAGCAGTTCGGGGGCGTTAGCCTGAGCGACGCGCACATTCTCAACCCCGGCTTGCCCCATCTTGAGCAGCAGATCCGCAATGCCGGGGGTGTAGACCTCAACGGCAAGGAAGTTTGCCTCGGGCATTTCACAGGCGCGGTGCACGATTGCTTCGCCCAGCCCGGAACCGATTTCGACAACCTGGTAGGCTTCGCGCCCGTAGATTGTGACCGGGTCGAAGGTGGCTTCGGGGGCTACAGAGGTATCTGCCCGCAGCCGGGGTATGTCGAGCACGTGGGTTTGGGAGTAGGTGTCCCACGCTTTTTGGCGGCGCGAGGTCAGGCGGTCGCCGCGGCGCACGAAGGAATAAGGCTGGCGGAAGAACTCGGGCGGTACCGTTTTCTTCTCGGGTGTCTGGGGTGCATCGGCGTTGGCTGATGCGGTGGTTTGCGCGTTCTGCTCTTGAGATGACATACCTATCAGGATAACGTAGCGGCGCGCGGAGAGAGGCACTGTTAAAAATTCTGGGGAGTTAAAAATTTCGGGAGCAGTTTTTCATTGTACTGAAGAAACTGCCCCCGTTTGGCCTTTGCGACCGCGAAGTCGCCGTGCAGGCTACTTTTTCTTGCTGGAGAACAGCAACGCCAGACCCGCGCCGAGAATCACGATGTTGTTGGCGAGCTGCTGCCCATCCTGGGTGGGGCGGAATGTGCCGTCATGCATGTCGGGGTTGCGGAAGTACATGGTCATGAGGTTCGCGCCGAAGGCTGTCAGCCCTGCACCCGCGAGGCGGGCAGGAATAAAGGGGGTCAGCAGGGTGGCGCCGAGCGCGGTTTCCGAGTAGGAAATAAGTTTGCCGAAGGTTTTGGGGTCGAGCTTGGCGACGGCGGGCACACCGGATGCCGCCATCTGCTGCAGATATGCGTAGGTACCTTCGTCGGCGCCGAGTTTCTTGATGCCTGCATCGAGCACGAGCGCGCCCGTGGTGAGGCGCAGTGCAGCATTTGATAGTTTACCCATGAGTGAGTGTCCTCCTGATGTTTTGTGATGAGATGAGTGATGCGGTGTTTCCGCACCGGGCATTGCAATTGTAGCGGCAAACCTCAGGAAAGTTTATTTAATCGTAAAGTTTTAACATAATTTTTGCGGTAAGCATTATTTTTCAGCGTTTTAGCGGGAGAGTAGAGATGCGCCCTCGGCGTGTTGCCGCGCTTCCAGTACCTAAGACGTAATCGGTGCAGGCGCCTTTTGCGGGTAGAATTCTGTGTAGTCATGGCGTAACGATGCGATTTTCCGTGAGCCGTGCTCGCGCGAAAAATCTGAACTGCATCGTGATGCCCCGAAGGTCGGGGCTTCCTGTCGAGGTTGTAGCCTGCAGGGCAGAGCGCGCATAGAAAAGAGGAATAGTGACACAGCGGCCTTCCGAACATGCCGTTACCGAGAACGAGAGTTCGACGGGTGAAGAGAGCCTGCAGCGTGGCTTAAGTTACAGACACATCCAGCTCATCGCTATTGGCGGTGCGATTGGTACCGGACTGTTCCTGGGATCGGCGAAGACTATTTCGCTCACGGGACCTTCCATCGTGTTTGTCTATGCGATTATTGGCATCATCATCTATTTTGTACTGCGTGCGATGGGCGAAATTCTGCTGTCTAACCCGAAGTACAAGTCATTCACCGATTTTGTATCGGATATTTTGGGTGCGCGCGCGGGCTTTTTCGTCGGCTGGTCGTATTGGTTCTTTTGGGTGACCACGGGTATTGCGGATGTGCTGGCGATTACGGATTACACGCATTACTGGTTTCCCGAACTTCCTTCGTTTATTCCCGCGCTTATCGTGATCGGGGCGCTGCTGGCTCTAAACCTGCCCTCGGTGAAGAATTTCGGTGAGATCGAGTTCTGGTTCGCGATGATTAAGATCGTGTCGATTCTGGCGCTTATTGCCGTGGGTGCCGTGATGGTCGTGTTCGGGTTTACGAGCCCGGATGGAACGGTCGCCTCCATCACGCACCTGTGGGATCGCTCGGGACCTTCGGGCAACGGTGTGTTTATTCACGGTTTAACGGGTTTCTTGGGCTCGTTCCAGATTGCGCTGTTCGCGTTCGTGGGTGCTGAGCTGGTGGGCACCGCCGTGGCAGAGACGAAGAACCCCGAACGTACCCTGCCGCGTGCGATTAACGCCGTGCCGTTCCGCATGGTGCTGTTCTATGTGCTGCCGCTGTCGGCAATTCTTGCGGTGACTCCCTGGGATAAACTCGATCTTAATATGAGCCCTTTCGTGGGGATGTTCTCACTGGCGGGTGTGTCAATTGCCGCCTCGCTCATTAACTTTGTAGTGCTGACGTCGGCAACGTCTTCGGCGAACTCGGGTATTTTTTCGACCTCGCGCATGGTGTATGGCCTAGCAGAGGAGGGGAATGCGCCTTCCTTCCTGAAGAAGCTCTCGAAGAACGGTGTGCCCACGAACGCTCTATACCTGACGACGGTTCTTCTGCTCTTTAGCCTGGTGATGCTGGCGTTTGGGCGTGAGCTTCTGGAAGCGTTTACTGTCGTGACTTCGGTGGCCTCAATTATGGGTATTTTCACGTGGTCGATGATTCTGGTGTCGTACCTGGTATACCGCAAGAAGTTCCCTAAACGGCATGAAGCCTCGCAGTATAAGATGCCGTTCGGTCGCACGATGAGCTGGGTTGGTTTAGTGTTCTTCGCTCTGATGATCTATGCCCTGAGCTTGCAGCCAGAAACCGGGTTGGCTCTGGCGCTTAGCCCTATCTGGTTTATCGGGGTTGAGCTTGGGTATGAGATTATGGTGCGCCGTCATGCGCGTAAGCGTCTTTTTGCTGAGTCGGCACGGGCGGAAGCTAAGTAACGAGTCTTATTTATTCCTTATTAGCGGGCGGGATGCGGTGCGTAGAGAAAACGTGCGGCATCCCGCCCGCTGTGTCTTTGGAGGGATGACATACGGCATGTACCAGAACAGACCCCAATATGTATAGATATTCTTAAATTTGTATAGAAATCATATATGATGAGAATTTTTCTTTTGAGGATGTGGCGAGTTGGGCAACAAAGGGACGTACCTCATGCGTGCCGTGTTTTCCGAAAGTAAGGCTTATTGTCAAGGGTTTCTGCAGATTCCTTCCGAAATTTTTTTGAATTTCGATATAAAGATTTTATTGTTCGTGACGCATGCTATAGATACGCGACACACTTCCTGGAGATAATTACACAATACCGTCCCTGTTATGTAGAATATATATTCAAAAGTTGTGATAGCTCACCGTATCTTACGGGCTGAGTGCTGCACTTGCCGCCCCGAAAGCCGGGGCTGTCCCGCTTGGCTGCGGGACCCAACCACGAAAGAGGAACTGTCATGCAGCAACCTCACGATAATGCCGCATCGGCGGCAGACACGACAGATAATGCTGAAGAACTACATCGCGGGCTGAGCAACCGACACATCCAGCTCATTGCTATCGGCGGTGCTATTGGTACCGGGCTCTTCATGGGTTCCGGTAAAGCAATTTCTAAAGCTGGTCCATCTATCCTCTTGGTCTACATGGTTATCGGCGCCGCTATCTTCTTGGTGCTGCGTGCGATGGGTGAGATCCTTCTATCAAACCTGAAATATAAGTCATTCTCAGACTTTGCTACCGACCTGATCGGGCGCCCCGCAGGGTTTTTCCTCGGGTGGTCGTACTGGTTCATGTGGGTGGTCACCGCAGTCGCAGATATTATCGCGATCGTGGGCTATACCGAACTATGGTGGCCCGATTTACCGAAAGCGGTTCCAGCACTCGTCGTGATTATTGCGCTGCTGGCGCTGAATCTGCCCTCGGTGAAGAACTTCGGTGAGATCGAGTTCTGGTTCGCCATGATTAAGATTGTTGCCATCTGCGCCCTCATTATCGTGGGTGCCATTATGGTTGCTACGAGCTTCACGACACCCAGCGGTGCTCATGCTCAGGTAGCCAACCTGTGGAACGATGGCGGATTCTTCCCTAACGGTGCCACCGGATTCTTAGGCGCCTTCCAGATCGCGGTCTTCGCCTTTATGGGGTCCGAGCTGGTAGGTACTACCGCCGCCGAAACCCAGAACCCCACGGTGACCCTGCCGAAGGCTATTAACTCAGTGCCGGTTCGTATTCTCATCTTCTACGTGGGTGCCCTGATCGTTATTCTGATGGTAAACCCCTGGCGTGAAATTGATCCGGCTAAGAGTCCCTTCGTGACCATGTTTACCCTCGCCGGTATTGCCATTGCGGCGCATATCGTGAACGTTGTGGTGCTGACCTCGGCAACATCATCGGCGAACTCGGGTATTTTTTCGACCTCGCGCATGGTGTACGGTCTCTCCCAAGAAGGTTACGCGCCGAAGTTCCTTGGTAACCTTTCCGGTGGCGGCGTTCCCCGCAACGCGCTATTTCTTACCTCGATTCTGCTGCTCTCCAGTATCGCCCTGCTCTATGCTGGCGACTCGATTATTGAGGCGTTCACGCTGGTCACCACGATGGCGGCGGTACTTGTGATCTTCGTATGGTCGATGATCCTCGTCAGCTATCTGTGCTACCGCGCGAAGCGCCCCAACCTGCACCGGGAGACCACCTATCCCATGCCCGGCGGCGTGGTGGCATGCTGGATCGTGCTTGCGTTCTTTGCTTTCATCATCGGGATTCTTGCTACCGATAAAGACACTCTCACCGGTCTGATGCTCATGCCCATCTGGTTCATCCTGCTGACTATCGGGTGGTTCGTGAAGAACAGCATCAACCCCGAAATCCCGGAGACCAGCATTACGCAGTCGCATCCGGTGGTGGATATGAAGGCACCGAAGAATAATAAGTAAGGACACTTCGGCGGTTATCTGTTCCGCATTACTTCCGGTATAAAAAGGCTCTTGATGTGAACAGGGCGGCGTTTCTAACGCTTTATTCACATCAAGAGCCTTTTAGCGCGATAGGGGAGAAGAAACGGAAGAATCCGCGCCCCGGCTTAACCCGCTTCGGTACCCGAGGTATCCTCGGCATCCAACACCAGGTCATCCGTGCGGTAGTAGTCCCAACGGGAACAGCCCATACCCCAGCGCATCGCCTGTACTACATCCTGTGCGGTCTCATGCGGGTCAAAAACATTCCGATTCCACATAGGCTGCATGGGGGTCGGCGCCACCCACCCGTGCGAACGCAGGTAGACGGTGCTGAACTTGGGCAAAACCTCAGCCTCCATTGCGATTTCGCACAGAAACCCAGCGGGGGAGCGGTAGATACATACAAGCGGCATCGCGTTAGCATGCGCGGCGCTCGTGAGCACATAGTAGGTGCGCAGATGCCTGCTCCAAGGCAGGCTCGCCAAACGCTGACCGAGTGAGTTCGTCACCTCATCCCAGCGGTCGCGGGCAGAAACCGTCTGCTCAGACTTCACAACCCCAATACCCTGCACCGCAAGCTGCTCGGGCGAAATACTGGGCGGATGCGGCGGCACCCGCACCGGCGCGACCTCACTCTTCGTCATCTGCAGGGCATCGGTCACCATTGTGCGGCCCACTTGCAAGGCGGTATGCCACGACCCGTACTTCGCGCGCACCGCCGCCAGAAACGGCACCCGGCCCAGATTACTGCGCATAGTAGACCAGGTTCCGTAGGCAAGCACCGTCGGCTGCCGATCATACCGAATACAGTAACTCATGAAACTGCCCAGCTGGTTGCGGAACTCCATATCCGTGAGCGAAGTGCCGCTCAGCTGCCAGTTGTACTCCGCATAATCGGGCGGACACACACCGGTGCGCAGCATGGCGGTTGACCATCCGCCATCGCCCAGCTGATCACGAATGCTCTCGCAGGAGGGCGGCCATACAAACGAACCGTGCGCCACGTCTTGGGACTCAGCCGGAAGATGCTGGCACACATCGCGGTAGGTAAGCTCATCAAGCTGCGTATATGGATGCAGCGCCAGGTACTTGAGCCCAGCGCCCACCTTCCCTAAAATTAGGGCGATATTCTGCGGTGAAACCCGTGCGCTCTCCAATAAGCGCATCATATCAGCCATGACCGCTGCATCCAGAGTTGTTGCGGCATAGGAACCATCCGGCGCCAGACCGTAAGCCTCCGCCACCGCATACCAGACGGCGGCCGCCAACAAAACATGGGTGGGAGTCTGCTCGCCGTGCGAACCAAATTCCCACATGCCAGAATCTAAAGCAAAATCAAGATGTTCCCGGTTAACCTGCGGAAAAAGAACACGAATACGCCGGTGCGTTTCGCTCGGAGTCCAGCCCTGCGCAGCCAAAGCGGTAATCAGCGTGCCAAACTGCTGATGAAATTCCGCGTACCCCGCCGGCAAAGATGAACGTGAAGGCGCCTGTGCGCGATCGTCAGCACGACCATACATGCGAAACCTTCTTTCAGCCAGTCCACCGTGAACCGGCTACCGTCATGTCATCTTCTATGCCCCGGCGCATAACTTCTGCACAATCGCCGGAATATCTGAAAAATAGCGATGTGATGTTATTACCTATTCTAGATGCGGGACCATAGCTGTAAAATTTATTACGCTCCGATGCGCACATACCCTGCGCCCCACGCCCCGCAAGACTGGCACAGCACCCCCGAGAATGCGAAACTGAGAGAATGAGCGAAAAACACGAGCGCACCGAAGCTACGAACACCCGCATCCTGACGATGCTCGCTAAGGAACTAGACCTCAAACCCACGCGTGTTCGTGCCGCCGTAAACCTGCTCGACTCCGGGTCTTCGGTTCCGTTTATCGCTCGTTACCGCAAAGAAGCTACGGGCGCGCTCACCGACACCCACCTGCGTGCTATTAGCACCCGGCTCGACGCCCTGCGTGCGCTCGAAACTCGCCGCGAGAATATTCTCAGCTCGCTTGCCCAACGCCGCGAAGACGGGCTGATCGATCCGCTCACCTACGAACAGCTCATCACGGGGGTGGGCGCAGCATCCAGTAAACAAGACCTCGAAGCGCTCTACGCGCCCTACCGGAGTGAGCGCATCACCAAGGCGCAGCGTGCCCGCGCGGCAGGTCTGGAGGCGCTCGTTGAAGACCTGCTCGAAGTTCCCCTTGCCGGGGTCTACGATATTGCCGCAGCCTATGTGGACGAACCGGATGAAACCGACGATAAACAGGCGGCCGATGCCGGAAAATCCGAAGACGCCCGAATTACAACGGTGGAGGAAGCCCTCGACGGCGCCCGCGCTATCCTGATCGACCGGGCACTGACCGACCCAATTCTCGCCGAACGCCTTCACGAAAGAATGGTTGCCACCGGAACGATCTCTAGTCGAGTTATCGCCGGGCGAAAAGCCGAAGGGGCAAAATTTGCCGACTATTTCGACTTCTCCGATAGCATTAGGCGTATTCGCCCGCACCGGGTTCTCGCCCTGCTTCGCGCCAAAGAAGCCGGAATCGTGCGGCTCAGTATTGACGGTGCCACACCAGCTCCGCCCCTGAGCAAACTCCGCGGCGAAGCACGTGCTGCTGCGCTCGCCCTCGCCGAAAATTACGAGAACGTTCGTTCGGGATACGAGCGTGAAGTCGCCGCCGCGCTGCGCATACCCGTGCAGGTTCTCAACACCGTCGACAGTGAAGACCGTGTGCTCGGCTGGCTCGCCGCAACCGTGCGCACCGCATGGCGCAAACGGCTGCACCCCCGCCTGGCAGACCGCATACGCAACGCCCTCTTCGAGATGGCAGAACGCGAAGCCATCACCGTTTTCGCCTCGAACCTGCGCGACCTTCTGCTTGCCGCACCCGCCGGGCAAAAAGTCACCCTCGGGCTTGACCCGGGGCTGCGTAACGGTGTGAAATGCGCGGTTATTGACGGCACCGGGCACGTGCTGAAAACCTTCACGGTGCACCCGCACGCGCCTCGATACGACCGTGCCGGTGCGCTCGCTGCCCTTGAGGATGCGGTTCTCACCCACGGCGTGGAACTTATCGCCATCGGCAACGGCACCGCCTCACGTGAGACCGATAAACTCGCCGCCGAACTGCTGGCGAAGCTGCGTTCTCAGGGGTATAAGGCGGCGCAGAAGGTTACCGTCTCAGAGGCGGGGGCATCCGTATATTCAGCATCCGAACTCGCCAGTGAAGAGTTGCCTGATCTTGACGTAACGGTACGCGGTGCGGTCTCGATCGCCCGGCGGTTGCAAGACCCGCTTGCCGAACTCGTCAAAATTGATCCCCAGTCTTTAGGCGTGGGGCAGTACCAACATGATGTCAGCGTGACCGCTTTAAGACGCGCCCTCGATAATACGGTTGAGGACTGCGTAAACGCGGTGGGGGTTCACCTGAACAGCGCATCCGCCGCACTGCTTGCGCGTGTTGCCGGTTTTAACCGCACGATTGCCGAAAATATCGTGGCGTACCGTAGCGAACACGGAGCTTTCACCACTCGGGAAGAGCTTCTGAACGTGTCTCGGTTAGGGGCTAAAGCCTATGAACAGGCGGCGGGGTTCGTGCGGATTCTGCACGGTACCGAACCGCTGGATGCCTCTGCTGTGCACCCCGAATCGTACCCTGTGGCGCGGCGTATTATCGCTGATGCGCAGCGGAATCACGGGGCACTCTGGCAATCTGGGCGGCTTATCGGCAGTGACGGGGAAGATCCGCTCACCGCGCTTGACCCCGCCGACTATGTGAACGAGAGCATCGGTAAATACACCGTGCGCGATATTTTTGAGGAATTGCGCCGCCCCGGGCGTGACCCGCGCCCCGAATTTCGTACCGCACATTTCTCTGAGGATATCTCTCGCTTTGAGGACGTAACCGTGGGGATGGTGCTTGAAGGAACCGTCTCGAATGTGGCGGCCTTCGGCGCCTTCGTCGATATCGGGGTGCATCAAGACGGGCTAATTCATATCTCGCAGATGAGTCGCGAGTATGTTGCGAACCCGCACGATATTGTGCGAAGCGGCGATATCGTGACCGTGAGAGTTGTTGAGGTGGATGCGTCTCGCCGTCGTATTTCGCTCTCGCTGCTGGTAGATGAGGGCGGCTCGGGTCGCTCGGATGCGGGGCATAAGAAAACAAATAAACGTTCTTGATAGGGGTGGCAGCATGCTTCACCGGGCGGAGGCGGATACAACGATGCGTGCTCAAACAACTGACAGCATTATGTCTGCGACCGTGGGCGGTCTTGCCAGTCATGCTGTCAGAACTGCGCCGCTATCGTATATCCGCCTCCGCACGAAATATGGTTAAAAATTTTCCGGCATCGAGCCGCAACAACTTACGGCAAAGCTTCGCGGTACGTTGCGCCTAGAATTTAGGATTCTCAGGGTCCGGACCTATGCGACCATCCTTCCGCGTAAGCCCATCAATCGCCGCAATATCTGCTGTATCCAGGGTGACATTAGCGGCCGCAAAGTTCTCGGCAATGCGCGCAGGAGTAACCGACTTCGGAATCGCCACAATCCCCTTCGCCAGATGCCAGGCGAGCACAACCTGCGCCGGAGAGATACCGTGCTTACCCGCAATCTCAACGATCACCGGGTCTTTCAGAATCTCGCCACCCTGACCGAGCGGCGACCAAGCCTCAGTCACAATACCAAACTCACTGTGCACCGCGCGCATATCTTCCTGTGAGAAATACGGGTGCAGCTCAATCTGGTGAATCGCCGGGGTCACGCTGGTATCGGCGATAATTTCGCGCAGCTGCGCCTGCGGAAAGTTAGAGACACCAATCGAACGCACCTTACCCTGCTTTTTCAACTCAATGAGCGCCCGCCACGACTCCAGATAGGTGCCCTGCTGCGGCATAGCCCAGTGAATCAGATACAAATCCACGTAATCGGTGCCGAGCCGCTCTAGCGATGCATCAAGCGCGGCAATAGCCTTCTCAAAACCCTGATCCGAGTTCCACAGCTTGGTGGTGAGAAAAATATCCTCGCGCGGCACGGAACTGGCGGCAATACCGCGACCTACCCCAACCTCGTTCCCATAGATGGACGCAGTGTCGATGTGGCGGTAACCTACTTCGAGAGCCGTACCGACAGCATCGGCGGCACCATTATCCTCAATCTGCCACACGCCATACCCGAGCTGAGGGATGCTGTTGCCGTCGTTGAACGTGATGTTTTTGACCATTACTTCTCCTGAAAGTTGATGGGGACTGACGTTTTCAACGGTACCCCTGGATGCGCTCGCACGCTAGGGTGACGGGCGCATCCAGCCCAGCGCGAAACCGGTAAGCCCCTTCCAGGGCGCGGAAAAAGAGCCTTTATTTATATTAAAGCGTGAAAAATCCCGCTTTATTCGCCATTAAGAGCCTTCTTAGCAGGGGAGTTAGGAATCGGTCGGGGTGAAAAGCTCACGAATCTGTTCCGCATCCACCCGGGACGAGGCGAAGGAACCGTCGTTGACGACCGCATCAAACAGCGCCGCTTTCGATGCCTTCAAATCCATGACCTTCTCTTCAACGGTGCCCTCAGCCACCAGCCGGTACACGTGCACATCGCGTTCCTGCCCCAGCCTGTGGATGCGGTCCACCGCCTGCTGTTCAGCCGCCGGGTTCCACCACGGATCCATGATGAAACAGTGATCTGCCTCCGTCAGGTTCAGCCCGAACCCGCCCGCTTTGAGCGAAATCAGGAACACCGGCGCCGCACCCTCAGCGAAATTCTTCAAAACCTGCGGGCGGTTGCGGGTTGTGCCGTCCAAGTACAGATAGTCGATGCCTTCAGCCTGCAGCCGCTCGGCAATCGTGCGCAGATACCCCGTGAACTGGCTGAACACCAGCACCCGGTGCCCGTCGCCTAAGAGCGAGGGCAGATGCTCCACTAAATATTCCAGCTTGGCGGAAGCCACCCCGGCGTATTCGTCAGGGTCAATAAGTGTGGCGTCAAGCGCCAGCCGCCGCAGAAGCGTGAGCGACTGAAAAATCGTGAACCGGTTCTTATCCATATCTTCTAAAAGCCCGAGCACCTTCTGCCGCTCACGCTGCAGATGCATATCGTAAATATGCCGATGCGCCGCCGTGAGCGGCACGTTTACCCGCACATCGTTCTTTTCGGGGAGATCGGCGGCGACCACATCCTTCGTGCGGCGCAGCATCAGAGGGCGAACCCGGCGGCGTAACCTCTCGATAACCTGCGGGTCCTCACCGGACTCGGCGGGGCGTGCATACAGGTCGCGAAACATGCGCGCTGACGGGAACAGCCCATCCGCCACAATCGCCAAGAGCGCCCAAAGCTCCATGAGGTTGTTCTCCATTGGGGTGCCCGTGATGGCGAGTTTCACCTGCGCGTTTAGGGCACGCGCCACCTTCCACGCGCGAGTCTTCGTGTTCTTCACGAACTGTGCCTCGTCTAAAATCAACGCACCCCACCCTGCATGCGGGGAAGTACCGTTCTCTGTGTTTTCGGGAATATGGTTACCGAATTCGGTGTATCCATCTTCGTCGAGGCGGAACAGCGCATAGCTCGTGAGCACCAGATGCGCACCCTGTACCAGCTCGGCGATGCTCTTGCCGCTTTTGCTCGTAGACTCGGTGATAGTCACCACCTTCGCACCCGGCACGAATCGTGCAGCCTCTTGCGCCCAGTTACCCACCACGGATGTTGGCGCAACCACGAGGAAAGGTGCAAACTCGGTGTGATCGGCGCGTTGCTCATGCTCGGCGATCGCTTGGGCAAGCAGAGCGAGCACCTGCACGGTTTTGCCCAAGCCCATATCGTCGGCAAGAATCCCGCCCAGCCGGTGCTGCCTCAAGAACGTGAGCCAGCGGAAACCCTCAAGCTGATAAGGTCGCAGAACTGCGGTAAGACCCGGGGGAGAGGGCAGATGATTCGCCGAAAATACACCAGAAGAAACAGATAAAGAATCGGAATGTTCGTTCTCTAAAACTTCTTCGGAACCGGCAGCCTCACCCGCACGGTCGGCGGCCTCCACAAGGGCGAGAAGACTCTTAACCTGCGCATCCCAAGAAGCCACGGTTTCTACACTCGAAGCGAGCGATTCCAGCTCAGAGAACAGCCCCGCCTGATGCCGGTTAATACGCAGCTCACCGCCGGTTTCGTTGAGCGTGCGGGCTTCCTCAATGAGGGTTCTCAGCGCCGAAAACTCCGGGCGATTGAGCGAAAAATAGGTGCCGTTACCCAGCAGAATACGGTCTTGATTCCGATCGAGCGCCTCAAAAACCTGGGCGAAAGGCACAGTCCAGTTATTGACCTTAATAGCGATACCCAGCCCGAACCAGTCACGCGAATTACCCTCGGTCACCTTGACCTCAATCATGGCGTCGGTTGCCTCGGTAAACTCAGGCACGGAACCGAGCAGCCGCACGCGAACCCCGGGAATACACCGCAGGGCGGGCAGCACATGGGCGAGAATATCGCGGGTTTCCCATCCCTGAGAGCGGCGTTCACCGAACCCGCCTGCCAACACCGGGTTGGATGCAGTCGCCGACCGTACCGCACGCAGCACCCGCGCCTCAAAACGTTCGTCGCGTTCTGTGCCCATGCCCAGCGCCGGCAGGCGGTGAACCCCCGAGTCTGTGCCTTCTTCATCGAGTGGGTTCTTCGGGTACTCCCAATACCAATTCAGGAGTGCGTCATGCGAAATCTCATCATCAAAATGCGCCTCAAACACCAAATAGGGCGAACGAACCTTTGGCAGAGCCAAGGCCGGGTCTGGGGTAAAGAACGGGACGGCCCGCGTGAGGGTAGGCAAAAACTCGCGGTGAAAAGCCTCGCGTTCGTCTGCCGGAATACGCATTTCGCCGCGAGATACCAAGGATTCTGCGGCTGCGTCCAAGGGCTCGGCAAGCGGAATAAACGCCAGATTAAGACCCTCCGGCAGGTCCGGAATAGTCGGTGTCGCTGTGTTTTCGAGTGAAAGCTCGGGAATGAGCCCGCCCGTCTGCGTTTCAGAATTTTCGTTTTCGCCCGAGCTCTTCTCCGCCTGCTCTTGTGAAGATTGAGCCTGAAAAACATCGCGATGCGGCGCGTCTAAGGCGCCTTTGCGCGTGCTTTTCCAATGCACTCGATGCGCCTGTTCCTCGTAAATACGCTGCACAAGAGAACCGAGCGCGAAAAATCCTGAGCGTGGCGAGCCGATGGGGTGGCAGTGCGCGGCATCAAACCAGAGCTGCCGCACCCGGTTATCTTCGCGGGTTTCCCATCCCAAGGCGGCATGAAGAGCCAGGTCAGGAGCGGAATCTTCACTCACGGCAGCCTCTGCGTTCTGTCGGGATTCGGCCTCAACGGCTCCGGCGTGTACCCTCACCTGGGCGGGCGGCAGAACCGCCGTAGTCACCTCAAACCCTTCGAGAAGAATCGGCAGGCCAATCTGCTCTGCGCGCGCTAGAACATCCCACAGTAGCGTGGAGTTCGTGGCGGTGAGCGAAATCCAGTCCCGATGCGAAGAGTACATATTCTGCCACGGGCGTGCGATAGCGTATATCTCGGCGAAGAATCGTTCGTGCTCGGGGTACACTTCGTGACGACCGACCGGTCCACCAACGCTGGACGCGAAGGTCTCCCAGCTGAGCCCGCCCTTGATCCAGCGCCCGGTTTTGGACTGCATCAGCGGTCGCGCCAGCAAATTGATAGGCGGAGTTGCACCGGGAATATTGCGCCCGCGCGCATACGAACCCGAAATGCTGAAGGAAAGGTCGAGCGCCCCCGGAACCCGTGCCGAATCAATACCGGATGCTTCGCCCCGGGCAGCGAGAACCTGCGCCATATCGCGCCGCCACACCGAAATTTTCGAGGGCGAAGAATGCGTATTCTCGTGGTCGTTCAGGGAGAGAGATTCGGGTTCGGTGGTGAGCGAGCTTGCCGAACGAATCGCCCCGGATGCGCGCAACGCCGCCAGGGGATCGTCGGCTGTCTCCGCAACCTGTTGCGCGGTATCTTCTGGGCTCTCTTGATTCATAGACTGGCGGATGCGGCCACCGGGCGCATTGTCGAGGGCTTTCCGCGCGGTCTTGGCGCGGTCGAGTGCGGTGAGCATGAGGGCGACGGCGTGCTTGCAGTCGACGGTGACCGGGCATGTGCATCGTGCGTTGAAAAGATTGGAATCGGCGTCAGAACCCGGGAAGAAGCGAATATCTACCTCATAGGGAATAGGGGTGCTCCCATTCACCAGGCCTTCCAGCGTGTTTTCGTCTTCGTCGTAGGTGTAGCGCACCACTTCACGCTGACGGGCATAAGCAAGCCCGCGCTGGTATGCCTTATGCCCTGCCTGCCGAATAATCTGCGCAACGGTGACGGGGATATCGGGGAAAGGGTTTGGCGTGCTCACCGTTCCATTATCTCAAGGGTGTCAAAGAAGCGCGCGGTAATTCGTTATGAGGTCTGTCCAAGATGCGCTGAGCGTTTTTACGTACATTTTTGATGACTATTGTGAAGAACATAATAAAAGTGATGATGGTGGTCAGGAAGCCAACGCATAAGACGCTCACGGCAAGGGTAGCGGCTGCCTGTGTGAGAGGACTCGGCCCCTTGGGCTGAACGCCCCTCCACTCGAGGGCATGGTACTCAACGACTGCTCCCCAGCCCGCTAGGATGAACAATCCAATACCGAGAATGAGGAATAGTGCAGCTATTGCCCCGACCATACGTGCAGTTTTCATGCTTTCCCCTTGAGTAACTGACTTTATGAATTCATCTGTTCCCGGTCTTCTGCCGAGGGTGTTTTATTCTGTTCAAGATGCTTGTTGTGTGCCTTGCGTGCCTTCTTGGTCGTCGTTGTGAAGAGCAGAATTAAGGTGATAATGCCGGTGAGGAAACCGATACCTAAAAGTCGGAAACTTATATTCAAAGTTGCGCGTGTGAGCGGACTAGCTCCCTCGAATTGAATACCCCTCCATTCAGAGGCGTGATACTCCACGAGAGCGCCCCATTCTCCTAAAATAAACAGGACTATACCACAAAAGAAGACCATCGCAGCTGTTGCTCCAACTATGTAGATAGCTTTTTTCATGAGCGCTCCTTAGATGCTGACTCTATGACTCAATCTGGTCTTGGTTTTCCTCTCGTGAAGTCATGGTCTGTTTAAGGTGTTCTCGCTTGGATTTTCGAGCTTGTCGAGCTTCCCAGAAACCCCTGAAAACATTAAAAACTATGGCAACAATGCTGAGAATGAGACCGATAACTATGTATCGATGACCCAGGCGAGCAGTCGCCAGCACGAGTGGGCTTGCACCACCGGCAGAACCAACGCCCCTCCATTCGAAGGCGTGGTATTCCACAAGCGAACCCCAGCCTGCCAGGATGAAGAGAATGACGCCGACAACAAGAAGCCCGACGGCTGTACCTCCGATGATGTAGAAAGTCTTTTTCATGGTGCTCCTGAGGTGTCGACTCTATGAATCAATCTGGTTCTGACCTTCTTCCAAGAGGTCTTGAGCCTGTTCAGGATACTTTTTGTGCGTCTTGCGGGAGTTCCTGATCGCCGTGGTGAAGAGCGGAATCAGGACGATAAGCCCAGCGAAAAGACCAGTACCGAGAATCCAGAGACTTATCGTGAGAGTTGATCGAGTGAGAGGACTCGCTCCTTTATGCTGTACACCCCTCCACTCGAGGGCATGATACTCCACGAGTGAACCCCAGCTTCCTAGAATAAATAGTGCAGCACCAAGAACCAGAAAGATGGCAGCTAATATGCCAACCACGCGTACTATTTTCATGAGTACTCCTTAGATACTGGCTCTATGAATCAATCTGGTTCTGACCTTCTTCCAGGCGGTCTTGAGCCTGTTCAGGATACTTTTTGTGCG
>ERZ773196.438-NODE-438-length-26276-cov-5.238778_pt1 | contig 26276 bp, 22 predicted proteins | sample MGYA00581009_ERZ773196 | MGnify/ENA primary metagenome ERZ773196 (study PRJEB29015, sample SAMEA2738162) | human oral metagenome | biome: human oral; feature: human-associated habitat; material: saliva | place: China | collected 2243 ... | reverse complement strand
AGATCGTGCGCTAAGGATTGAGAAGCAGGGACTTCGTCTTCGTCGCCTTGTAGAGAACTTAAATCTTTTCAGTAAGCTTTCTTTTGGCTATGGGAAATTGGAAAAGGAAAAAATCCAAGTGAGCCGTTTTCTTCGAAAAACGATTACCGAAATGCGGAATCAAACAGAGGATGAAAGGATGCAATTCAACTTGGATATTCAGGAAGGACTGCAGGGCTTGGTACTGGGCTTTAATGAAAATCTGATGGAAAGAGCACTGATGAACTTATTATACAACGCAGTGCAACATAATCCGGAGGGATGCGAGATAACAGTGAAGTTATATCAGGATGAGAAAGCCCACGTGTTTCTCCATGTGGAGGATAATGGCTGCGGTTTAGAGAAAGCCGCGCTGGAAAGACTGAACCGAAAAGACTATGAATGGGAGCCCAGCACAGGACAGCATGGATTGGGATTAAAAATTGTAAAACAGGTGATTAGCCGTCACCGATGGAAAGTGCATTTTGGAGAAGGAAGTCAGGGCGGATTTTTGTGCTGCGTACAGATGAGATAAAAAATGTATTGCCTATATGGTTAGGTTATGCTAACATAGCTATTGAACGAGTGTCGGTCAATGGCGGATTGGTGGTGATGATTTGGCAAATAGAATTTCCAAAGCCCCGGAAGAGAGAAAGCAGGAATTTATAGAAGTCGCAACAAGGCTTTTTGCGGCAAAGGGGTATGAGAAAGTTTCTGTGAGAGATATTCTCGCGGAAGTAAATGGCGCTCCCGGGATGTTTTATTATTATTTCAAGTCCAAGGAAGATATATTTTTAGCTTGTATGGAAACTTATTTTTCAGAGAGACTGAAAGTAAAGGTAGATTTACTGAAAAACAAGGATATCGCCTATGAAGAGAGAATCAAGATCTTGAGAGAGCTTATTACGAAGGATATCCGTAGTTTTACCCATAGCTTTGATTTTTCAGCAGACCGTTCGATAACGGATAATTCCTATAGACTTTGGGAATTAACGCATTACATCGGACGTTTTGTTGAGGCCTATGCCGATTTTATTTTGGAAGGAATCGAAACGAAGAAGATAGAAAATCATATTGGTGTTACAGAGGAAAATGCAAGGGAGATTGCCGCTTTTATTCTTTATGGAGCAATAGGAGCAATTTACAGTGATGCAAAAAATGGGAAGGATGAGCCGCACAGTCCTGCAAGTGTATTTCAAGTGATTGGCAGGATATTTGCCTAAGACAATAAAATTTATTTTTTTACGCGGACTTTAAATCATCATTTATAAGACAGAACAAGGAAAACATGGAAACGTGTTTTCCTTGTATTCGTTTTAGGGATAACGAACGAACTCGTTCGGTCGAAAAAGCGGGCAATGCGTCAATAAAGAGGGAGGTAGATTCATGAAGGATAAGAAGAAGTCAATAGAAGAACTTGCGAGTTTATGTGGCACGAAGAAGGGAAGCCTGATTGTCGGAAATATTCTGATTGCTATGGGAGCGATTCTTAACATTTTACCCGTTTTACTGACCTATAAGATTATTGTGAGCCTGATGACGAAAAAGGAGCCGCGGGGAAACCTGATTTCCTATGCTATTTATGGCGTATTAGCGGTATTCGCAGCCTATCTTTTTACCTATATCGGAAGTATTTTCTGTCATACGTTTTCCTATAGGATCATTGCCGATTTAAAGAAAAAAATAGTATCCCATATTGCCACCTTACCCCTCGGCTATTTTACTGGAGAGCATAAAGCCAAGCTGAAACAAGTCTTAAGCTCGGATATGAATCAAATAGAAGGGTATTATGCACATCAATTGCCAAGTCTTGTTTCCACCTTGCTTCTCATTCTGTCCCTACTCTTTTTCATGTTCCGCATGAATGTGGTTTTCACTTTGATAACCCTTACTGCCCTTACTGTCGGACTCATGATTCAAGTATCCATCATGGTGAAAATTGTGAAATCGGGAGGACTCGAGGAAAATTTCAAGATACTGGACCGGATTAATTCTGCGACAAATGAATATGTAAAAGGGATGCCGGAAGTAAAAATCTTCGGAAACAGTACTTCCTCATTTCAAAATTATGAGAATGCGGTCAATCAGTATAGACAGTTTACCGAGACTATGACGGCAAGAATCAGACCGGGTTTTGTAGCCTTTCGGGTTGTCATTCTTTCCGTGGCGACTTTTCTTGTTCCGGTCGGCATTCTTCTCCTTACTAAAAAACCAAATGACATGGCGACGATGAGGACAGTGCTTTTCTTTTGGATTGTAGCACCGGCGATGAGTGTTCCGTGCTTAAAGCTTAGGGATTTTGCGGAAGGAATGAATTTATTGGAAGATGTTGTACAAAGAGTTTGGGATGTCCTCGTAGAAAAAGAATTAGCAGAAGGGAAGTATACAGAAAAGCTGAAAAATTATGACATTATCTTTGAAAAAGTCTGCTTTTCCTATGAAAAGGAGCAAGTCTTAAAGGATATTAGTTTTATCGCAAAACAAGGAGAGCTTACCGCTTTGGTCGGTGCTTCTGGGGCCGGAAAATCAACAATTGGAGCTTTGATTCCGAGATTTTATGAACCAACGGACGGAGTGATTAAACTTGGTGGAGTGAACATACAAGAGTTGCCCTCGAATGCATTGATGGAAAATATCTCCTTTGTCTTTCAGGACAATGACTTACTTTCCGATACGATTTTTCAAAATATCGCTATGGGAAAGAAGGGCTGCCGAAGGGAAGAGGTGATAGAAGCAGCTAAAAAAGCAAGATGCCATGATTTTATCATGAAACTGGAGAAAGGCTATGAAACAATATTAGGCAAGGGCAATACTTTATCCGGTGGAGAGAAACAAAGAATAGCCGTGGCAAGAGCGATTTTAAAGGATGCACCGGTTTTGATCTTGGATGAGGCGACAAGCTATGCGGATTCTGAAAATGAGTATCTCATGCAAGAAGCTTTAGCAGAGTTGGTAAAAGACAAAACGGTCATCATGATTGCCCATAGACTTGGCACGATAAAAAATGCACAACAAATCCTCGTTCTTTCCGAAGGGCAAATCGTGGAGAGAGGCACGCATGAAAGCTTGATGAAGGAAGAGGGAGTTTATCGGAAAATGTTTTCGATTTTTGATGAGGTGAGAAGCTGGAAGATGAAGCAGGAAGGAGGATGGTATCATGCTTAAAAATATTACTTTAGGAAAACCGGAAACGCTTATAAAGCCTGTTTTGCTTAATACTTTATCCTCGATTTCCAATTTGATCCCTTTTATTTGCCTAGTCCGGATTGTGAAAAGTCTCTTTCTATCGAGTCAAAACGGAAAGATAGACAGTGCCTCGATGTGGAAATATTTCGCTTTGATGCTATTATTCTTTCTTCTTACTTTATTTTTTGAAAATCTGGCAACAAAGTATACTTATGAGTCCGGCTATCAAAAGACGGCAGAGGGACGAATCAGGCTTGCAAATCATCTCAGAAGCTTGCCGCTGGGATTTATCTCCGGGAAAAGTTCTGCAGAAATTTTGGATACGTTGATGCATGATTTTAGCATAGTGGAAATCGCCACAACGCATCAGGCACCACAATTTTTCAGCTCCGTTTTTGTTGCTCTCCTATGCATAATCTTCTTTTTCACTGTAGATATCAAAATGGGAGTTGCAGCATTCATCGGCTTTCCTCTTTCCATACTGTTTTTAAGCTTGATGCAATATTTTCAAAAAAAGATGCTTTTAAAAACCGAAGTGTCAAAGCGGAATGAGCAGGATGCTTTGGAGGAATACTTAACTACGGTAAAAACGGTAAAAGCGTATAACTTTACTTCGGATACGGTAGAAAAGCTTCATCAGACTATTAAAGAGGCGGAGAAGAGTAATATATCAAACGAAAAGGGGATTGGTTCTTTTATAACTATTGCCGGCATGGTATTACGGGCGGGACTCCCCTTGATGAGCTTGGTAGGACTGACTCTCTTGTTACATGGAAGTCTTAGTCTGGATAAATATCTTTTATTTTTGTTTGTCGGAACAAGAATATTTGATCCTTTAGATCTTGCTCTCGTAAATTATGCTGCTTTGCAAATCGCTTCCGTTTCGGGGGAGAGAATCAGGAAGCTGTTGGCAGAGAAGCCGATGACGGGAAAAGAGAGACTGAGTGCGGGAAACACGATAGAGCTTAACGATGTTTCCTTCTCTTATGAAGAAAGAAAGGTAATTCAGAATCTGTCTTTACAGATTAAAGAGAAGGAATTTCTCGCGCTGGTCGGAAGCTCGGGTTCCGGTAAAACTACTTTACTCAAACTTTTGGCAAGATTTTATGATGTGCAGGAAGGAAGGATTCAGATTGGCAATAGCGATATTGCAAAAGCTGCTCCGGATGAGGTCTTTCGGAAGTTTTCCATTGTTTTTCAAGATGCCCTGCTTTTTAGAGATACTATTTATAACAACATTCAGTTTGGGAATGCATCGGCAAAAAGAGAGGATGTCATAGAAGCGTCCAAGATGGCCGGGGCGTACGACTTCATTATGCGAAAAGAAAATGGCTTTGAAACGATGGTGGGAGAAGGCGGTTCCACCTTATCCGGTGGAGAAAAGCAACGCATATCGATCGCAAGAGCGATATTAAAGAATGCGCCCATTATATTACTGGATGAAGCCACTGCATCACTGGATCCGGAGAATGAAGAAGCGGTACAGAAGGCGATTTCCAACTTGATTCAAAATAAAACCGTTATCGTAGTGGCGCACAGGCTAAATAATGTTGTGGCTGCCGACAAGATTGTGGTTCTTAAGGAGGGAAGGATTGTAGAACAGGGAAAGCATGAAGAATTGCTTGTTCAAGGAGGAATGTATAAAGAGTTATGGGACTATCAGGAGAAAGCAAAGAATTGGCAAATTACGAAGACAGTACATCATGCGGAGCCCTAAACTCTCATAAACTGCTTAAGAGCGCTCAAATATGTTTATGCACGTGAACTTGGGTAGCATTTTGTAATCTTACGCGTCCAATACAGTATAGGAGGATTATTATGTCGAGAACGAAAAAATCATCAAAAAATGCAATCACGGCAGGGGTTCTCATCACCGTTTATCTTGTTACTTATGTAGTTATTGGGGCGATTTCCATGCCAATTCCCATTCTATTTTTATTGATGCCGATGATTGTAGCTTTATTTGCGGCACCGACATATCACATGCTTCTTGCAAAAACAAAATCGGCTACAGCGATTCTGATAGCCGCGGTGCTTCCCAGTATTCTTTTGATAGCAACAGGACATATTCCGATTGCCCCCTTAGTGTCCGTACCGGCAGGACTTCTCGCTGCATGGGTTGCGAAGACGGGCAATTATGAAGATTTTAAGAAAAATGCCATTAGTCATTTATTCTTTTCTCTCAATCTTTTTGGTGGTTTCCTTCCTATCTGGGTTATGAGAGAAGCCTTTTTTAGGAGCGTACAGCATGGGGGACTGGATCAAAGCTTTTGCGATACGGTAAGAGCGTTCACGCCGCTTTGGATGTTACCGCTTATGATGGCAGGTACTTTTTTGTTTTCCCTGGCAGGTTCTTATTTAACAAAGAAGATTCTCTATAAGAAGTTACAGTCTGCTGGGGTTCTTTCATAATGGAGGCACTTATGAAAGGGAGAAGATTTGCGCCTTCACTCCGTTATGACCTTAGAACAAAGCTCATCGTGTTAATACTGGTAAATCTGTTACTCTTTCTTGGAAACAGCATAGCTTATGAGGCTTTTTTAACTCTGCTCTGTCTATTCGTGATGATCAGTAGCGGGTGTATCAGGTCTTCGGTACGGTATATCGTGTTTTTTATACTGAGTATTGTGGTGGAAACCATCGTTGTAAATTTGGGACATCCCTTTTTTCTAAGCCTCATTTTATTTCTGGTCGTTATTATGAGAAAGTTTTTGCCCTCTGTGATTATCGGAAAATGGATTTTAAGCTCAACGAGCTCATCCCTTGCAGTGGCGACATTACAGAGGCTGAGAGTCCCGAAGGATGCCCTTATTATGATTTCTGTTATCTTCCGGTGCTTTCCCACGATACAGGAGGAGTGGTCCAATATTCATATGGCAATGAAAACAAGAGGCATCAGCATGGACTTTTATAATTTTGTGCATAGACCTTTGCTTACTATAGAATATTTTTTTGTTCCCCTATTTGTGAGTGTGATGGAAATCGGGGACGAACTCTCTCAATCGGCTATTGTAAGAGGTATAGATGCCCCGGTAGCAAAGACCTGCAGGCACAGAATTCAAATGAACATAAGGGATTATATGCTTCTGTCCTTATTTTCTTTTGCGCTCGGCATCGTTCTTTTCCTGCACTTTTTGGGGTATTCGCTATGATTACTATAAAAAATTTAAGTTTTCAATACAGTACGGAGGAGGATTTTGTACTTAGAAATATCGATTTGTCGGTTCATCAGGGGGAATGTATCCTTTTATGCGGAAAAAGCGGTTGCGGAAAATCTACCCTTTTGAAAATAATCAATGGAATCATTCCGGAATTTTATCAGGGGAAGATAACGGGGAGCGTAGAAGTTGCCGGTATGAATCCCTTTGAAACGGAAATTTACAAAATTTCCGAGAAAGTAGGCTCAGTTTTTCAGAATCCCAAGACGCAGTTTTACACGACAAATACGACAGACGAAATTGCTTTTGCGCTGGAAAATTATGGAGTAGAAAGGGAGAAGATTCAGAAAAGACTGAAAGAGGTACAGGAGACAATGCATATTTCAGGTTTAATGGACAGAAATATATTTGCACTCTCAGGTGGAGAAAAGCAAAAAATAGCTATTGCGGCGGTCTATGCCTTAAACCCGGAGATTTTTGTTTTTGATGAGCCTTCTTCCAGCCTGGACATGGATTCGATGATAGAGCTTTCGAAACTCATGGAACGATTGAAGGAGGAAGGGAAGACGATTATCATTGCGGAGCACAGGCTCTGGTATTTGAAAAAAATTGTGGATAGAGCAGTATATTTGGAAAATGGAAAGATTACTAAAGAATATAGCATGAAAGAAATGCAAAACTTATCAGAGGAAGAAAGATGTAGAACAGGGCTTCGGCACACGGACTTTCCCGGTGACAGCCCTGCATGGAAAGAAAGATCCAAGGACTATGCAGTAAAGAGAGATTCATCAGGAAATGCATTGGAACTGGAAATAAAAGATTTACTGTATAAAAGAAAAGAGCGGACTATTTTCAGAATCGATCGTTTGGGCTTTGAAAGGGGGAAAATTGTAGGAATCGTTGGAAAAAACGGAATGGGAAAATCGACGTTTGCGAAAGTTGTTTGCGGCCTTGCAAGGCAAACTACAGGAGAAATTTGCAAAAATAACAAGGGAATCTCCGTACCAAAGAGAAGGAAGAACAGCTTATTGCTTATGCAAGAAATCAACAACCAGTTGTTTACTGACTCCGTTTATGATGAAATCCGCTTGACGTCGGCGTTCAAGGAGGAAGAACAATTGTGTACTTGCATGGCGGATATGCAAATTGACCAATTGAAGGAAAAAAATCCGCACAGTTTATCGGGGGGTCAAAAGCAGAGAGTCGTAATTCTATCCGCCTTACTTTCCAAGAAGAAAATTTTATTTTTGGATGAGCCGACCAGCGGATTGGATTATGCAAGCATGAAGATTGTTGCAAAGAATATCAAAAAGTTTAAAGCGGAAAAGAATCTGATTTTAATTATCTCCCATGACATGGAATTTTTAGAGGAGGTATGTGATAGAGTGCTGTTCTTTCCCTTATAGATTGCTTTATCCCTTAAAATCCGACCTATTTTAAGGGATAAAATGCTTACCAAGGGATAAAAGTTGTAGGAAGAGCAAGCAGGTATAGCAGTCTGAAATAAAAATCATATTAAATTGACTCGCATTGTGCAAAGGTCTAAGATATCCCTGTATAAGTAAAAGGAGGGTGAAAGATATGATTTTAAACAATGAGAAGAAATTGAACCCTACGACAAAGACCGCCGGTGTGGAGCAAGAGTTTCAGAAAATTGCCGGAAAAGAAGCTTCTTCGGTCTTACAGGAATTAGGCTGCACAGCAAATGGAATCAGCGACGAAGAACGGGAAGAAAGACTCGCGAAATACGGCTATAACGACCTTTCCGCCATGCAGAAGCATGGCGTATTCTATTTTTTATTTCACAGCTTTACCGATGCTTTTATTATTGTTCTGCTTGTTTTGGCTATCGTTACCTTTGTTGTGGAAAGGGATATTCTGTCCGGAGTCATTATACTGGCACTGGCCTGTATGAGTGCGGTGATTCGATTTACCCAGGACTACGGCTCCTATCTGGATATGCAGAAGCTAAAGGATATGGAGCACGATACGGTAAGAATCCGGATTCCGGGAAAGGACGGCACGGAAATAAGAGAAGTGCCGGTGGAAGAGGTGGTACCCGGGGATATACAGCTCATCGGCTCAGGAGATATCGTGTGCGGAGATCTCTATCTTCTGGAAAGTAGAGACTTGTTCCTTTCGGTTTCCGCTTTCACGGGAGAATCCATTCCGGTGGAGAAATATACCGGAGTGGATCAGAGAGTGGTCAATGCAGCGGAACTAAACAACCTCTGTTTAGGTGGTTCCACGGTGAATTCCGGCACCGGAGTCGGCATCGTGGTGCGGACCGGAAAGAATTCCTATCTGGGGAAGATTTCCTCCACCATCCATACACAGAAGAAAGAAACCGATTTTGATAAGAGCCTATCGAAGATAACCAGAATCCTGATTAGCTACATGATTGTGGTGGTTCTTTTTGTATTGCTTATTAACGGTCTTGTGAAGAAAAACTGGCTGGAAGCCTTTTTATTTTCCATCTCCGTTGCGGTGGGCATTACCCCGGGAATGTTACCGATGATTGTGAATGGAACCCTTGCCAAAGGTGCGAAGTTCCTGGCAAAGAAGAAGACCATTGTAAAGAACATGTCCGCCATTCAGAATTTAGGAGCCATCGATGTGCTGTGTACCGATAAGACCGGAACCCTTACCATGGACAATGTTGTTTTGCAGAAATATATCAATGTCAATGGAGAGGATTCCTATGTGGTTTTGAACTATGCATGGATGAATGCCTACTATTCTACAGGGGTAAAGAACCTCATTGACCGGGCTATCCTATCCTACGGTGCGGAAAGCGATGTGCAAAAATACGCCGGAGGCTATGTGAAGTCCGATGAGATTCCCTACGATTTTGAACGTCGTAGAATGAGTGTGGTGATTTCCAATCCGGGGGGAGAACATTTGGGAGAAGAGACGGAAGAAATTCTTCCCAAGCCCCAGGATGAGGTATTGATTACCAAAGGCGCTTTGGAATCCGTACTGGCCTGTTGCAGTCGTATTCGGGTGAAGAAGGAATACACGGACATTCACGAAGAAGACCTTCAGAAGATCAATGCCCTTTCCGAGAAGTTAAATCATGAGGGAATGCACGTCATTGGAGTTGCCGCAAAGAGGAAAAATGCAGGAGACACCGCTGTTTTCCATGCGGAGGACGAAACGGATATGACTTTCCTGGGCATTATCGCCTTCCTGGATCCGCCCAAGCCGGATGCCAAGGAAGCCATTCACGGACTGTATGATGCAGGCGTACAGGTAAAGGTCATTTCCGGCGATGCCCCCGTTGTGGTGGAGCACGTATGTAAGCTGGTAGGCATGAAGGTAGGAGAACAAAATGCGGTAACCGGCTCCGACTTGGAAAAGATGAGTGAGGAGGAGCTTTCGAGTGTTGTAGAGAAAAAAGACATTTTCGCCCGTCTCTCTCCTATGCAGAAGCAGCGAGTGGTGGATGCTCTTCGGAAAAACGGACATGTGGTGGGCTATATGGGAGACGGGGTAAATGATGCGCCCAGTCTTCATGATGCGGATGTAGGCATTTCCGTGGACAATGCCACAGACGTTGCCAAGGCCAGTGCGGACATTATCCTCTTGGAGAAGAGCTTAACCGTCATTTTAAACGGTATCTATGAAGGAAGACGAATCTACGGAAATATCCTGAAATACATGAAAATGGCATTATCCGGCAACTTCGGAAATGTGTTCTCCGTATTGATTGCCTCGATATTCTTGCCCTTTTTACCCATGCTGCCCCTGCAGATTTTGATTCAGAATCTCATCTATGACTTTACGCAGATTGCGATTCCCTGGGACAATGTGGACGAAGAATTCCTGCAAAAACCCCATAAGTGGAACAGTGCATCCCTTGTGTCCTTCATGAATGTAATGGGTGGCGTGTCCTCCGTATTCGATGTGATGACTTTCCTGGTACTTTGGTTCCTTTTGGGCTATAACAGCCTTTCCATGCAGAACTATTTCCAGACAGGCTGGTTTGTAGAAGGCTTGATTTCCCAAATCCTGATTGTGCAGTTTATCCGCACTTCGAAGCGACCGATTCTGGATTCCAAGTGCGACTCCAGACTGGCGCTTGCTTCGGCATTGGGCATTTTTGCAGCCATCTCCATTCCCTATCTTTTTGATAACTTGAAAAACACGGTATTTACGGAGATGCCCATGGCGTATTTTGTGTATTTGCTTCTTATTCTTGCACTTTATAGCTTTACCATCGAAACGGTGAAGAAGCTATATATTAAGAAATATGGGGAGTGGCTATAAGGCAAGAAGGAAATTAAGAAAGCTTGTATGCGGTACAGGTCATAAAGGTGGCACGCTCTCGCTAACTTCGCCCTGCAGGGGTACTAAGCGAAAAACTTCATTGACATTCGTTTTTCGCAAGTACCCGCGGGCTCAGATTACCCCCTTTTCTGACCTATACCGCATCCAAGCAAGCACTATTCCAGCTCCATTGGTAACTTTTCAAAAAATATGTTTTGCCAAGCTTGCTTTAATTGATTTTCCCGAATGAGGTAAGGCTGAACGGCAATGTATTTCGGGATATCTTCGCTAACTAAAGATTTAGCCAAAACTCTTCCTGCTGCTTGACCTTGTTCATAGGGACGCTGTGTACTGATTCCTTTAACAATTCCTTCTTTCATTTTTTCGGCAATTTCATAATCCAGGTCCGTTGTGAAAACAGCAATATCTTTTCGATTTAATTTGTCTAAGGCCTTAATAGCTAACAAGGCAGGCTGATCCCAGCTCACGTATAAGCTGGAAATTTCAGGATGTGCATGAACTAAGTCTGAACAGATGGAATAAGTGTTTTCTATCGAGTAAAAATTTTTTTGTGCTACTACATTTACAGAAGGATAGTGTGTAAGAAGTGTTTTAAGAACCATGCTATCTCTTTCAGAGGTACCATAAAAATTTGCACCGTGGGTAATAAGAGCAGTATTCTTAATGGTCTTATTTTCCAGATAATCGCCTATCATTTGCCCGATATTATAACCATTTTCATGTTCATCCACGGAAATACAAGAAACATAATTATTTTTATTAAATCCTTTAGGGATATTGCTTAAAAGAATTACTCTTGTGTGTTTGGATAATTCTTCAAAAGCCGAACTGGTTTCTATATCGTCTACAGGTATTGCAATTACCGCATCCGGATTTTGATGTTGGATGCTTTCTAATTGAATCTTTTGTAGCATGGGATCAAAATGAGCATCCATAATGGAGATGATTTCGATGCCATACTTTTCTAATTCGTCTCGTATTCCTTTCTGGTGTAATTTTGCCCATGCAGTTCCGGTATAGTGGAAAGAAATTGCTACTCTGTACTTTCCGGTAACTAATTGTACTTTTTCACGTTGAGAAATTCTAATTCGATCTAATGATGTGGGATCTTCTCCTCTTGGACCCTGATGTAAAATACGTATGGAGTTATTAGGACGAAAATCGACATTAACATATTGGGTATTTTCAACTTTCTTTCCTTCATGGAGACAGAGAAGCGTTTCGAAAGAAGTTTTTGCCAGCTGAGCAGTATTCCGTCTGATGTGGGATAAATCTGAGGAAAACGCATCGGAGGAATTCTGGTCATCCCAACCGATTACGGAAATATCCTTTGGGCAGTCTATCTCAAAAAAATGCAATGCCTTCATAAGCAATGAGGTTATGGGATTGTCACAAGCTATAATGGCTGTAACAGAAGGAGATAATTCTTTCCGTATTTGCGAAAAAATAGACTCCTCAGATTCCATCAATGAAATCTTTACAATATGGGGTACTAAAGATGTATCAAAGTCATTCAGTTCTTTTTGATAATAATGCATTACATTTTCAGTGGTACTGGAAGGTGTTTGATTGACAAGTAATAAAATGTTTCTATGTCCTTTTTCCAATAGTGCTGAAGTGGCTTGAGGGATTGCGCTGGAATAATCGGAAAGAATTTTATAGCAAAAATTACTGCTGCAATTGTTTTCGATCAATACAAAGGGAGTATTGCTTTTTATCAAAGGAATAAAATTTTTATCATCCATGGAACAGGGAGCAATGATGAGCCCTAATGTTTTTTTGCTGGATAAGGCGTTCAATATCATTTGTTTTTCAAGTTCAGTATCATTATTAGAGATGGAAAGCAATAACTGATATCCCTTTTTCACAAGAATTGCATGTAGTTCAGTAAAAAATAAGATATAAAATGTATTCTTGAGATTAGGGACAAGAAGCAAAATTTGGGAATTGGATCCGGGAATTAAGTTATGATCTTTGGATTTTCTTTGGTAGCCGCATTCCTTTATAATTGCTTCTACTTTTTCCTGTAAACTTGGAGAAACATAACGGGTATGGTTGAGAACATGAGAAACTGTGGCTATAGATACTCCTGCTTTTTTTGCAATTTCCTGTAAATTCATTTTCCTAATCTCCAATCTGTTATAGTATATATTGTTCTTTTCTTATCTGTCGTAATGATATATTTTTTGCTGACCTCATCACTGAAGTTTTACGTAAAAAAATAATTTCGAAAACTATCTATAGGCGATATGCATATAATTAGTGTTGCATTGTGACGAAAATTATGCAATGTGGAATAATTATATTGCAATGACTTATATAGATTAGTACTATTTACATATATCACAAGGACGTAAACTTAATCAAGATTAAATTTACGTAAATTTAAAGTACTAAGGAGGAACGACAAATGAAAAAAAGAACAAGAATGTACGTTATGAGTCTCGTATTCGGGATGGCATTAGGAGCATTGGTGGGATGTTCATCAAAACAAGATTCAAATAATGAATCGTCATCTAAAGTTTCTGAAAAAGCGCAAGAAAATTCTGATAAAAATACAGCTAAGAAATCTTTTGTATTCTGTACTAACACATTAAACAATAGCTTTCAAAGTTCAATGGATGCAAAATTCAAGGAATTATGTGATAAAAATGGTATCGCTTATACTTGTTTGGATCCTGATTATGACTTAAATAAGCAGCTTAGTCAGCTATCAGATTGTGCCAATAGCGGATATGATGCCGTATTTGTGATTCCTGTAGACTCTTCCGGAATCACAGCAGGCTTGGCAGAGATATCTGATGCTAAGATTCCAATTTATAATGTGGATACTGCTGTAATAGAAGAAGACATGAATAAATATGTTACTCAGTTTGTAGGAACGAATGCTTTTATGGCCGGAGAGTTGGTTGGAAAGCAATTAGTTAGTAAACATCCCGATGGAGCCAAAATTGCTATCTTGGATTTTCCTTCAAATGAGAGTTGCGTGGATCGTGTGAATGGATTTATGAAAGGTTTGGGAGAACAAAAGGATAAGTTTACCATTGTGGCACAACAGGATGGTGGAGCTGCATTGGATAAATCCTTAGGTTTAGCTGAAGATATTTTGACCGCTAATTCTGATTTGGATGCATTTTTCTGTATCAATGATCCATCAGCATTAGGAGCTGCTGCGGCAATCAAAGCAAGTAATAAAAAAGGCAAAGTAGAGGTTTACAGCATTGATGCATCTCCTGAAGGAAAGCAGGCATTATTAGATGGTGATTTTACAGCTGTAGCAGCACAAGTTCCTTTGCAAATTGCTGAGCATGCATTTAATGAGGCAATGAATGGAGAAGGTAAGAGTTCAGAGAAAAAAGTTTATTTGGATTCTCATTTAGTGGATAAAGAAGAAGCTGAAAAAACATTAAAAGATTGGCAATAATCTTTGTTCCTAAAGATTGCGTTTTGAAAGGTTTATAAAAGATGGATACTCCCATTTTGGAAATGATAGATATTAAAAAAAGTTTTTCCGGAATATATGCATTATCCGGAATTAACCTTTCTTTGGAAGAGGGAGAGGTTCATGCTCTATTAGGAGAAAATGGAGCGGGTAAATCTACATTGATAAAAATTCTTGGCGGAATATATAGGCCGGATTCGGGAACAATTAAAATAAAAGGTGAAGAGGTAGAAATTCACGGAGTGAGAGATGCCGAGATGAAAGGAATCGGAATTGTTCATCAGGAGATTGTTTTAGTGCCACAATTAACCGTGGCACAAAACATTTTTCTGGGAAGAGAATTGATGGGATCCTTTTCAAGGGTGAAGCGGAAAGAAATGAATATCCAAGCTGAAGAAATGCTTCAAAACCTGGGAGTTTCTATTTCTCCCACTACCTCGGTTTCTTCACTTACCATTGCACAACAACAAATGATTGAAATTGTCAAAGCAGTTTCTTTTCAGGCAAAAATCATTGTAATGGATGAGCCAAGTTCGTCTTTATCTGTTGAGGAAGTTGAGCAGTTATTTCAGATTATTGCAAGACTGAAAGAAAAGAAAATTAGCATTATCTACATATCCCATAGGATGGAAGAAATCTTTAAAATCGCAGATCGCATTACAGTTATCAGAGACGGATGTTATATTGGCACGAAGAAAAATGGTGAAACCGATGTAGATGAGCTTATATCTATGATGGTTGGAAGAGAATTAAAAGAATTTAGTGTTCCTAAAAAACAAATCAGCAAATCAGATGAAATAATCCTGGAAGTCAAAAACTTGAGCTGTAGACCGTATTATTCGGATATTAGCTTTCAACTTCATAAAGGGGAGATATTGGGATTTGCCGGTCTGGTAGGCGCCGGAAGAAGCGAGTTAATGGAGTCAATTTTTGGCGCACGTCATTTTACTAAAGGAGAAGTATTTCTTAGGGGAGAACAGGTGCATTTTTTCAATCCGATGCAAGCGATTAAGGCGGGGATTGGATTTGTTACAGAAGACCGAAAAAAAACCGGATTAGTTTTGGGAAATACTGTTTCGTTTAACCTGTCATTGGCTTCGCTAGATAAATATCAAAAGGGCATATTTCTGGAAAAAGAAAGAATGGAAGAATCAGTTCAATATTACACTGATAGACTAAATATTAAGTCTGCAGCATTAGATGTAAAGTCAACTCAGGCATCCAATCTTTCGGGAGGAAATCAACAAAAAATAGTCATTGGAAAATGGCTCGCCACAATGCCATCTATTCTAATTTTAGATGAACCTACGAGAGGCATTGATATTCATGCAAAGCTTGAGATTTACAACTTAATTAATGAGCTGGCAGAAGGCGGTATGTCAATTTTGCTAGTATCCAGTGATTTGCCCGAAATCATACAACTTTGTGACAGGGTTTGTGTTTTGAAAGAAGGAATTATGACCGGAGTTTTAGATAGTCATGAGTTAGAACAGGAGAATATTATGCGCTTTGCTGCGGGAGGGGAATCTGCATGAGAAATAGAATAGAAAAGAGTAAAGTTCCCCATATTATTTCTGATAATATCGGAATTATGGTGGTGCTTCTTATTTTATGTATTATAGTTTCGCTTGCTACTGACAAATTTTTGACTTCCGGAAATATTATTTCTGTTTTACGACAAATTTCAATTAATACCTATATTGCCCTGGGAATGACCTTGATAATTATTTTAGGGCACATTGATTTGACAGTAGGGGCCGTAGTAGCAATGTGTGGCACTCTAACAGTAGGGTTTATTGTAAATCAGGGGCTGCCGGTGGAGCTTGCTATTATAGGAGGCGTTTTGCTAGGTGTCTTATTTGGATTTATAAACGGCGTAATTGTATCTACATTTAAAGTGCCGTCATTCATTATCACAATGGCAATGATGAATGTTGCAAATGGAATTGCCTATGTATATTCAGGTGGTCAGTCCACCCGTATCACAGATGGATTTTTTATATCCATTGGAACAGGATATCTATTTTCCTTGATTCCGCTACCGGTTCTTTACATGATTTTGCTCATTATTGTTATTAGTTTTCTTCTGGTAAAAACCAGATTTGGAGTTTATGTCTATGCCATTGGTGGAAACAGAGAAGCGGCAAGATTATCCGGTATTCCCATCAGAAAAATTGAAATTATTGTTTTCACATTATCCGGTTTACTTTCTGCATTTGCAGGTCTGGTACTTGCTTCAAGAATGTACTCAGGACAGCCTTCCGTTGGAAGCGGGTATGAAATGGATGCCATCGCTGCATGTGTACTTGGAGGAACGTCCATGGCGGGAGGCAAAGGAAGCATTAGCGGAACTGTACTTGGAGCAATGGTCATTGGCATAATATCCAATGGACTAAATTTAATTGGAGTGAGTTCCTATTGGCAATTGATAGTAAAAGGAATAATCATTGCCACTGCTGTAATTTTGGATTCTCAGAAAGAGAAGTTTAAGAGAAACGCCATCATCAGAAAATAATATACAAATATCATTTTATACTAGGAGTAAAAATGGAGATATTTAGAAAAATGTCATTCGCAGATTCGACAGGAGATGCTATTCCATTCTATCACGATGGGGTATATCATATTTTTTCCTTAACACCTCCGGTGGGGACAACCGTATATCCGGAAAGACTGCGTACTACTTGGAGCCACGCTGTTTCAAAGGATTTAATTCACTGGGAAGAGCTGCCTACAGCTATCTATCCAGGAGAAGGGAAGGAACCGGACGCTTCAGGAGTTTGGACAGGTTCGGTTCTGTATGGAGAAGGCAAATACCATGCGTTTTATACAGGCTATAGTATCCAGGCTGAATATCAGCAGACCATTTGCCATGCATATAGTGAGGATGGGATAAACTGGAAAAAGGATACAGGAAATCCGGTTATTAAACCACTGATAGACCTATATGAGCAACAAGATTTTAGAGATCCATATGTATTTTTCAATGAAGATGAAAAAAAATATTGGATGCTGGTTTCTGCTAGAAGGCTGGATATGCCGGTGACCAGACGAGGTTGCATTGTATTGTATCGCTCTACAGATTTGGAATCTTGGGAGTACTATGGAAATTTATATTCACCCGGTCACACCAATTGCCCTGAATGTAGTGAAATTTACAAAATGAAGGATACTTGGATTTTATCTTATTCACGTTTTTCTGAATTTGGAAATACCATTTATCGTACAGCTAAGTCTCCTTATGGTCCATGGAAAAAAATGAAAAAAGATGGTATAGGAGGAAGACGTTTTTATGCAGCAAAATCTTTAACGGATAAAAACGGAAGACGAATATATTTTGCGTGGGCACATGATCGGGGACAATGTAGTGATAAAGGAGAATGGTATTGGGGTGGTCGATTCTGCATACCCCATGAAGTGAAACTCTCCGAGACCGGAGATCTACTTGTTGATATTCCCCAGGAGTTTACAGAAGGTATTCATAAAAATATTGCTTGGAATTATCTTCCTGTCTTAGGAGAGTATAAAAGATATGGGGCAGAAAGCATAGTGTTGGATGCCTTAGAAACAACCGGTTATGGCTTTTTAATGCATGACAAAAAACGATTTTATTTCCATGCATCTATTATTCCTAAAGAAGTAAATGATAGTTTTGGAATTCTTTTAAAGTCGGATAAAGAGGCCAGTGAATGTCTTTTTCTTGAGTTTGATGTAGCAATGCAAAGAGTATCTCTTTTGTCTTTACCGATGGGCGTTGATCCATTCTGGGAGCAGTCATGCCAAGCTGTTCCGGAGGCATCATCTCCCGGACCGGATGGGTTTCGTGTATCGGAAAAAACTTTTTCTATCAAGACAGGGGCGGTCATTGATGTAAAGATTTTTGTGGATCATGATATGATTGAGGTATTTATAGGAAAAGAAATTGCTTTCACTTATAGGGTTTATAGAAGCTCTGAGTATGAGATTGGCATCATTGCTCAGGATTCTAAAGTGGAATATGCCAATATAGCACTATGTGATTATACATAAAATATATTTGATATATTATAATAATTCGAAGAATTTTTAAAATAGAAATCGTTGTTATGCAGTGTGAGTTTGAGATGGAGGGAATCGAGTGGGCGTTCAATAGAGCTTATTCGCCCACTCCTCTTCATTGAACCTTCTCATCGCAAAGTTCTCTCCGATCATAATTCTGTCTCTCCCGCCATTTTCATGTATCGCTCCAGTCGAGCAAGCATTTTGTCCAAGCTAAAGTAGCCCGATTCTCTTGCGACTTCCGTACCATCAATCACGGCTATGACTGTCGGAACCGATAAAATCCCTTTCTGAGCCGCCTCCTCCTGATGATCTTCAATCGGGAAATAGCTATAATTCACCGTAGGATACACCCGCTGCCATTCCTCGAGCTTGCGCCTGATTGCCACGCAAGGCGCACAGGTCTCCGAGCCGTATTGTTTTACTTCGATTCTCATACTTTCACCATCATTTCTCATGCTTTCACCATCATTATACATCATCCTGAAGGAAAAGCTGCTCTGTTTTCCGAATGTGAAATACAGCTTTGATTCAGAAGAACAAATTATCTTAACTTCTCTTCAAAGATTTCTACAATTGTTTTCTCCGTTCCCACCATACCGGGGGATGCAATTAAGCCCATATTCCGCATGGTTTCTTCCGGGGTATTTCCATTGATACCGTGTACTTTGTCAATGTGGACACCCTTCATGGCAAATGCCACGGAACGGAATGCCGCATCACAGGCAGCTACACCCTTCATGGTACAACCCTGGTTTCCTCCGTCGCAGATCATTCCGGTGATGGAGGAGGCCATGTTGTTGAGAGTGTATTCCATTTGCTCCACAGTGCCACCCTTTAAGTACACTAAACCGCAGGCCATGCCGGTACCGGCGGCAATGGCACATCCGCAGAAGGCGGAGAGCCGGCCGGAGTATTCTTTGATATAGGTGCAGATGAGATAGCTCAGCATGGTTGCCCGGTAGAGCATTTCCTCACTTAAGCCATGAATCTTATAAACGCCGTATAGGGGCATGGTGGCAATGATCCCGTGGGCACCGGAGCCGGTGATACTCATGGCGGGCTTGTCTAAACCGATGACACGGGCTTCGATTGTGGCGTTGCAAAGAAGGGATGCGGTCATTTGCTCATCTTTGGAAATGACTTCCCCTCCATTCATAGCCAGCAGCTGTCTTGCAAAAGTGGTGCGGGGATTTTTGAGAGCCTCTTCGAAAAGCTCCAGATTTACTTTATACGCCTCCTTTACAAATTCAATTTCTTCCAAGGAAACCGTGTTTACATAGTCCACGAGCTCTGCCAGAGTATATCTATGGATGGAATGAATTTTTGTAGTGCCGGTTCCTTCTGCTACCTTGTTCGATTCTGTAATGCCGCATCCTTCTTCTGTCTTGTCCGATTCTGTAATGCCGGCCTCCGGCCTATCTATCGCCTCATCTTTCTCTTCAGCCTCCAGCACTGTCTCCCCATTGACTACAATCTTCGTGATATTGGTATGTGTGTCACGAATCGTAAGAAGAACCTTGCTTTCTGTTGTTTCCAATGTTGCTTCCATAAAAATACGGCTGGAAATTCCGCTAAGTGCCACGGTAATTTTCCCCTCATCAATAAGCCTTTGCGCACAGATATTGTCGGCAGGCGTAACATTTGCCAGAGACTCCAGGCCCTTATCAGGATTCCCGGCAACATATCCAAGGGCAGCGGCAAAAACATTTCCCACTTCTTTGGAATTGGGAATACCGCAGGTGAAGGCATTTTTATACATGCCGCTATTCATAGCGACATTTAAGTGAAGCAGCTCGCCCTTTGCGTAGGACTTTGCTTTTGCGACACAGAAGGAAATGGCCCCGGGTTCTGTTACGCCCAGTGCCGGAACCATATCTTTTTTGATTAGTGCGCTTAATTCGTGCATATTTAGAAACCTCCCCCGCTTTTGCTTTTATTATAGCATTTTTTGAACCTTGATAGATGCCTCATCTGATGAATAAAAGGATGAAAAAGGAAAATAAAGCATGATATAATACATCTGCTTTTTTCCGAAATGTAAGTTTCTACGAGAAAAAAGCTGTTTATAAAAGAAGAAAGCAAAAGTAAGGAAACGTGAGGGTGGTATGGGAGAGAAAATAATAGAAGAAGCGAAGAAGGTTAATCTTACCGAGCTGTTTTATGATTTGGTTTTTGTCTTTGGGATTTCCAAGATTACCCATATCTTAGAAAGTCTGAATGAGGGAATCTTTAGTTTAAAAGAGATTATCATTTATACTGTTGTTTTTGTTTGTTTCATCAGCGTATGGAATGTGCAGACCGTGTATATGAACCGCTATGGAAAACATAATCTTTTGCATATCATCATTATGACGGTTTTCCAAATGCCGGCTTTAGTCTTTATGGCGGCAAATGTCAGTTCCGATATGGAGGAAAGCTGGACAGCCTTTACACTGGCGCTTCTATGGATTGTTGTCATACAATTTCTGCAATATATCTACGCTTATATGCAAAACAAGAATAGTGAAAAGGATCGAAAACTGATTCGGGATTTTTTTCAGCTTCTTTTTGTGGGCATGATTAGTATTATAGTCAGCTTGTTTTTGTCAGGAATCGGACGCATCTTATTAACCGGTTTTGGCTTTATTGTAATCATACTGGGTGCTATTTTCTTTCGAAAAGATATGGCTAGAGTACCCATTAATATGCCACACCTTATAGAAAGATTAACACTCCTTACTATTATTACCCTTGGGGAAATGCTGATAGCCGCAGCGGATTTCTTCGAAATAGAGAAATTTTCGTTTTACTCCGTTATTATAATGCTTCAGGTAGTAGCTTTATTTTTGTTCTACATCACGGAATTTGACCATGCCATTGAGGAGAATCTTCCTTGTCAAAGCGGGGCAGGACTGATTTACAATCATTATTTTGTGTGGTTCGGTTTAAATCTTTGTACAATTGACCTGGATTATGCTAATGATGCCATGGGCATTGCCCGAGTGATTATGATGTTTTTAGGATTATTCCTCTTTTATCTTGGTGTGTTTAACAATGCGCATTTAAATAAAAAGAGCCACAAATTGGATAAAAAACTGATGATTCCTTTTGTGCTTGTTTATCTATTAGGCCTTGGCAGTTCCTTCATATTCCAGTCCAATGTTCCGGTGATTACAGTCCTTTGTACCCTGACGATTGTTTTGGAAACCGTACTCTTTGTATCTTTCGTAATACGACGTTTTCCGAAAGAAATCAGAAAAGAAATGATTGGACCGTAAAGGAAAAGAATATGTTCCATTTTAGAAAAGTGGTACAAGTACCTAAAATCTAAAATGGGAGAAAGTAGAATTATTAGGTGGTGACATAGTGAAGGTAGATATTCAAAAAGTAAATTCCTATGAAGAAGAGCAAGCGCTGCTCCGTGTTGTCAAAGTGACGGAGAGTGTTCAAACTGCCGTAAATGCTCTTGAAAACAGTGACCCTGCTATCACGGCCCGCTCTAATGGGGAAACGCTTCTCTGTCCCATTGATAAAATCTATTATATAGAATCCGTGGATAAACGAACCTTTGTTTATACAAAGGATAATTGTTTGGAAGTCCAATATAGATTATATGAACTGGAAACTACGTTAAGTCGGAATTTCTTCAGAGCGGCAAAGGCAATGATTATCAATATGAGGAAAATAAAGTCAGTGCGAGCAGAACTTAACGGAAGAATGACGGCAGAACTTTTGAATGGAGAGCGTGTCATCATTGCAAGAACGTATGTGAAAGAACTGAAAGAAAGGCTGGGACTATGATATGCAAAAAGTAAAAACTATTTTTAGTCAGACTTTAATGATTTCAACAGCCATTCTTTTTGGAATTGGAATTCTGATGTTTATTCAGCACTTTGTATCAGGAGTACAGACCCTAAGTTTGCAATGGAGTGACCCTCTTTCTATTTGCCTCACGGGATTTTTATCCTCCTTACCGACATATTTTCTTTTGGATATGGATAGTTTGAAGAAAAGCGAAGTCCGGATCAGAATCGGAATCCACTTTGTCTCGGTTCTCGGAATCGTGGTTTTGTGTGCAAGCCTTTTTCATTGGTTCGGACAAATCATCAACTTACGCATCATTTGTCTTATGTACAGCCTCATTTATCTCTTTGTCTGGTGTGCAACAGCATGGATGGCAAAGGTAGATGAGATTAAAATCAATGGAGCTATTAAAGATCTGCAAGATTCGGAATAAGAAATAAAGCGTTTCATGAAAATAAAGCCTTTCATGGAAAAAGTGCAACTCAGTAGGCTGTAAATGCAGCTTGGTAGGGTGGCACTTTTTTTATGCTTACAAGTTGATAAGCTGATTTATGTCAAAACCGGTGAGGCAGAATAACAAGTTAAGACAACAGGGCAGAATTGTGGGAAAAATTACAGGACAGAACCACAAGATGGAACCACAGGAACCATAGGACAAATTGGAACTACGAGGAGCTATAGATCTGAATGATAGAAAATAACTATAGAGGCGCCAAGAAGGAGCGAATCGAATGAATGCAATCACAGTAAAGAACTTAAGCAAAAACTATGATAAAACGACTGCGGTGGATCATATTTCCTTTTCCGTGAAAGAGGGGGAGTTTTTTGCATTTCTCGGGGAGAATGGTGCGGGGAAATCAACGACCATCAATATCCTCTGTACCATTTTTGAAAAGACAGAGGGAGAGGTAGAAATCTTTTCCCACAAGCTTGGAGAAGAGGATGATAAGATTCGAGAGAAAATAGGCATTGTTTTTCAGAATTCGGTACTGGACGGAGTATTGACCGTAAAAGAAAATCTTCTGACAAGAGCGTCCTACTATGGACTTCACAAAGAAGAAATTTTGAAGCGCTTGCAACCTTTAATGCAGGCTTTTGAATTGGAAGGTATTTGGAACAAAAGATATGAAAAATTATCCGGAGGACAGCGAAGAAGAGTGGATATTATCAGAGCGCTTTTACATAATCCGAAGATTCTCTTTTTGGATGAGCCCACAACCGGGCTGGACCCCATGTCCAGAAAGCTGGTGTGGGAGTATATCGATTATCTTCGGAAAGAAAAACAAATGACAATATTTCTTACAACACATTATATGGAAGAAGTAAGAGATGCAGACAGAGTTGTGATCCTGGATAAGGGACGAATTGTAGCAGAGGATACACCGGCGGCTTTAAAAAGGAAATACACGAATACAAAACTGATTTGGTATGCAGAGAAATGTAGTGACAATGAAGCTGTGCTGAAAGGCATAGAGCATTCTTATGAAGCGGATCACTACATTGTGCCATTGGAATCAAAAGAGGGGTTCCATCTCAGTGAGTTCCTCTATACAAATCGAAATAAAATCAGAGATTATGAAATTGTAAAAGGCAGTATGGATGACGTATTCCTACATTTAACAGGAAGAAAGCTGGAGGTATAAGATGAGGGGGATTTTGGGATTTATCAAGAGAAACGTATTGCTGTTTTTCAAGGATTGGCAGAGCATTCTATTCTCTCTACTGACATCCATTATTGTGCTTGTACTGTATTTATTATTCCTGAAAGGCACCTTTGTTAGTGCGATACAAAGTGCGATGGAGCAGTATCCGGGACTAGCTTCTATGGTTCCCCAAAAGGATATCGCTATGTTTGCAAATCTTTTTTTACTGAGTGGCATTTTAGGCTCCGCAATGATTTCAGTTCCTTTTAGTTGTATTACTGTACTCGTAAAAGATAGAGCGAATAAAGTGGATTATGATATTCTGGCAACACCTATGAAAAGGGAACAGATTATCTTCGCTTATTTTGTATCGGCCGTACTTACTTCAACACTTTTGACCGATATAATCCTAGCTGTCGGCCTTATTGGAATTCGTATGCAAGGAAATATGTATTTGAATATAAGTCAAGTTGTAAAAGCCTTTTCTGTCGTTGCGCTTGGCTCTATCTCTGCAAGCGCAATATTTATGATTATCGTTTTGTTTTTCAAAACCGTCAGTGCTTGCGAAGCTTTCTTTGGAATACTATCAGCAGCTTCGGGATTTGTGATTGGAGCGTATATCCCCATTTCTCAGTTTTCCAATGGAGTTCAAACCGTATGTAACCTGTTTCCTGCGAGTCAAATAACAATTATGCTGAGAAATATACTGCTTAACGGACTCTTGGAGCATATCAATACAAGCCTTGCAGGAGTGGATCAGGGAATGTTCGTTCTTAGCCTGAAAAAATACTTTACCTTTCAAGCAAAACTGTTTAACGGATATCTGGATATGAATAAAATGCTGGAATATATCTTGGGAGTAACACTATTCTGCATCGTGGCGCAAATTACGATTTATTCCGGAAGCTATAAGAAAAACTAGGCTTAAGAAAAGAACATATTTTTTTCATTTTAGAAAAGTGGTACAAGTACCTAAAATCTAAAATGAGCTCTTGACTATTTCCTTCCTATTACGCATACTTTAGAAAAGTGGTACAAGTACCTAAAATCTAAAATGGAGCTGAGATATGGAAATTAAAAGAGATAGATATCTTAACAAACTGATTGCAAAAAAGAATAACGGATTAATAAAAGTAATTACAGGCATTCGACGAAGCGGAAAATCTTATTTGCTTTTTGAGCTTTATTATAAGTATTTGCTGTCTATAGGGATAACGGAGAATCATATTATAAGAATTCCACTGGATGATATTGAATTTGAAAAATATTGCGATGCATATAAATTGTATGAATATATAAAAAGTCGGATTTCAGATTTAACACAGCAATATTATGTGTTCATTGATGAAGCCCAGTATGCAATTACAAAAGAAGAAATGAGAAATCCGGATGTGCCAATTCGATTATATGGCGTATTGAATTCGCTACTTAGGAAAAATAACGTGGATGTTTATATTACCGGAAGTAATTCTAAGTTTTTATCTACGGACATTATGACCGAGTTCAGAGGACGTGGAGACGAGATCCGTATATCGCCTTTGGCATTTTCCGAGTTCTATCCCGCATGCGGAAAGGAAAAAGCGGATGCATGGCAGGAGTACTTATATTTTGGAGGCCTTCCACATATCTTGTCGGAAGCTGATTATGAGGCAAAAAGCAATTATTTAAGCAGATTACATCGAGAAATCTATATGCGTGATTTATGTGATAGATATGATATTCACGATAGGACAGGTATGGAATCTCTAATGAAAGTCATTTCATCAGCCATAGGTTCACTATCCAATCCCCAAAAAATTGCGGATACATTTAAGAGTAGTGGTGAAAAAGCAATATCCATGCCGACAATCTCAAATTATCTCAAGTATTTGGAAGAAAGCTTCTTAGTATCCAAGGTAGAGCGTTACGATATAAAAGGTAGAAAGTATATTAGTACACCATTCAAATATTACTATATGGATTTAGGGCTCAGAAATGCGCTACTTAATTTCCGACAGTTTGAAGAGCCCCATCTTATGGAAAATGCCATCTATAATGAACTCATTTACAGAGGATTTCATGTTGATGTCGGTGTAGTAGAGGTTAGAAAAGATGATAATGGTAAAAAAATTAGAAAAAAGTTGGAGGTCGACTTCGTTGTAAATCATGCCAGCCGGCGTTATTATATACAGTCTGCATTTGCGCTTAGGGATCAAGAAAAAATCGAGCAAGAACAGGCATCTCTACTAAAAATTCCTGATTCTTTTAAAAAAATTATCATTTCAGGGAGCAATACACCTGTCTGGAGAAATGAAGCGGGCATTACTTTTATAGGTCTCTTTGACTTTATGCTGAACGAAAATAGTCTTGAATTTTGATATGGAGGAAAATCATGGGACTCTTAGACATCGTGAAGAAATTAGCTACAGGAGCTTCTGACGAGGATAATCGGAAAAATAAAGCAAGGATACAAGTCGCCGCTTCCTGGACAGGATTTTGTTCGGTTGCTAAGGAAGGAAAAATGTATCAGCTTGAGCCGATTACCTATTCGCCCGGGATCAACAGGGGAGCGAAGTATTGTGTGGCGGTAACGCAGTCCAGTGAAGAAGTTTTAGCTTTTCATAAGTTTTGTAAAGCCGGATTTTAAAGCAATATAAAGAAAAAGAGTATTTGACAAGGCAGGCACTTGCATTTTTGCAGGTGCTTTTTTATTTTCCGAAAATTGCGTTTGAAAAA
>ERZ773196.434-NODE-434-length-26428-cov-3.549729_pt1 | contig 26428 bp, 21 predicted proteins | sample MGYA00581009_ERZ773196 | MGnify/ENA primary metagenome ERZ773196 (study PRJEB29015, sample SAMEA2738162) | human oral metagenome | biome: human oral; feature: human-associated habitat; material: saliva | place: China | collected 2243 ... | reverse complement strand
GGATTTAGTTCTGTATTGCACGGGGCTAAGTCCTTTTAGTCTTGTTTTGATCCGTTTATGGTTGTAATAAACAATATAATTTGTAATAGCTTTCTCCAGCTCATCAAGCGATTGATAACTCTTCTCATAACCGTAGAACATTTCCGATTTGAGGATGCCAAAGAAGGACTCCATCATCCCATTCGGGTTGAAGATTTTTTCTTTTTATTATGGGACGGTTTTAGCGTTAGAGAAGTTTTTGGCTTGGTTGATCTTATATGGAGAGTCATACTTATGAGAATCGTTTGAAACGGTATTGCTTGTATCAGAAAAATAGGTTACTTCATTCTCGGATGATGTGGCTTTTTTATTCTCTTAGAAAGTATAGGGCACGTATGTGGAAGTTACTGAGAGTTCGTGTGATTTCAGCATTGACTTTAGTGGTAACTTCTGTGGATTTGTCTCGTATATTGATATTTTTATTCAAACGTAGTTTTCGGCATGAGATACGGCATCTTTATCTTATATCCAACTTTGTTTTTCCTCTTACCGATTGTCTTTTTCTATATTTTTCTGACGGATTCTCCGATAGGGAGTCATCTTTTCATCCAGAAAACAGAACATGAAACAATTTATTATTCAACGTCATCTTTGAAGATATTTAAAGGGAGGAAAATGTTGTATCGGCAACAATTGTTGTATTTAGTAGATAGTTTTGGGTGGATGAGTAAAGAGTTCATTATTTATGTTATCAGGCGGTGGAGACAAGGGATTTTTATTACTTTATCTGGCAACCTCATACGAACTTATTATGGTTAAATGGTGAGTCGCCGCAGGAGTTTATTCGAGATGGAACCAAAGATTACATTCGAAACTTAGCTAAAAATTCAGTTACGAGTTTGGAGGGGAGCGGTTTTGAGAATCAAGAGCAACCCAAAGAAGAGTAAGAACCATTTTTATAGAAGAAATGAACGCGAAAGAAACTGTATAAGAGCTTGAGGTGATTGGAAAAGAAAAAACTCCTAAATCCAATAATTGGTTCAAGAGTTCTTAGGGTAATAGGTATAAAAATGGTATTTCACAGTTTAAAACTATTTTGCCAATATTTTAAAAAACAAAGATTTTACATAGTTACTTATGTTTCAGGTGTGGAATGATCATCTTCATGTTAGTAGGATGATATGAACAGAGTCCTGAGTCTTAGGACCTTTTAAGTAAATCTCTACTCAGAGAAAATATAGTTGTACAGTTGCACAACCTTTTGAAAGAACATCGTATCCACTGTATCTACCTTTTGAGCATTGCGTTTGCGAAAATCAAAAGTGTGTAGTTGCAAGGGATTAATATACCCGTCGATCTTACGAGATAAAACAGGTATAAGTAAGCCTAACTCTTTCAGTCTTTCTTGCCCATGTGTAATCGGACAAACAACTATTAGTCCAGTTTGCTTAGCATAGCTATCCCTTGATACAACCACCGCTGAACGGCGCTTCTGAATTTTTCTTCCTGCCGAGGGATCAAAGTCAAGCCAGATGATATCCTGTTTTTGAAGGATATACTCAGTATTCATCATCTAACAGCGCACCTCCAAAGTCTTCCGTCATAGCAAGATTTGTTTTACCATCAAATGGATCTGTTATTTTAGGAGCAAAAACAACGACATTATCAATTCCTTTGTATACAATAAATTCTTGTCCCGCAGGATTTTTAGTTCTTTTGAAATGGTAATAATCAGTGAGTTTCCTACTTTACGAGTTTTAACGGTATTCAATTTCAACACCTCCTGTATATACAAAGTATACATTTTTGGAGCAAAAAATCAAGAACACAATGAGAAAATAAGTTGTGTTTGATTTGACAAGTGTTTTGGGTATTCACGTTTACTGAAGTTTTGCTAAAAAAGATAAACAAAATTTCATACCACTCTTGGATTTTAATATAGAATGCTTTTTCTATTGCAAGTAAACTTTGCTGTCATTTAAGACCAAAATAGCGGGCATGGGCAGTTGTTTCCAAAAGCTGTACTGGATAGCATCATCAAAATAATTGAGCAAGATACAAATCAGATTTCCGTGAGAGCTGATGATGATGTGTTCATCTTGGTGATTTTCTTCTAATTTTTGCAGAAATGCTAGAGATCGTTTTTGAGCCATGAGGTTCGATTCGCCACCCGGTAGAGAACTGTCAGGATTTTGCCAAAGTTGTTTGAGTGTAGTTTCAAATGTTTGGTCGGAAACCTGCTGACTGCTTAGTTTTCGTTCAATCAATCGCTTATCAAGTTGAATCGGAAGCCCAAAGGTTAGTGCCAAAGGCTCAATCGTTTCAATTGCTCGTTGGTAAGGACTAGAATAAATAGCAGAGATTGGCTTATTCTCTAGTATTTTTAATTGTGAGAGGGAAGTGAGTCCCTTTTGTGATAAAGGGCGTGTCCATTCGTCAGGTGTGTAAGTTGAGTGCGCGTGACGGACAAAATAATAGGTGTTGTTCATGTAATCTAGTATATCACAACATTTGAAAATTCTATAAATAAGTAAGAAATAATGCTTATTTAAGAAAAACTTTAACTTTGTCTTACGGATAGTTAATAAGAGCTTGGTAAACTTTAATCAACCATTAAAAATAATCAAAGGAGTAAATAATATGGTTGACAAAAATCATCGTCCAGACAATCAAAGATATACAAGATGGTCAATCCGTCGGTTAAGTGTAGGTGTTGCTTCCGTAGTTGTGGCAAGTGGATTCTTTATTCTTATTAGTAATCCGGTAAATGCTCAAGTTGGTACGCAAAACAAGGTGGTCACGACAACCCCGTCAAATAGTCCAACAGAATCTGGGAAATCCATACTTGATTCGAAAGTAGGGCAAACAGAAAGCCCGTCAGCTGAAAAGAAAGAAACACCAAGTACAACGAAGCCCTCACAAGATTTGTCTGGCAAAACAACTCAAACACCAGATAAAAAGGTGCAAGAAAAACAAGAAGTTACAAAAGAAAATAAAGTAGGCAAATCCGTTGCAGAAGCTACGAAAAAAATCCAAAAGGCGACAGAAACGGTTGTAAAAGAAGTAGCTCCAAAAGCGCAAGAAGATTCAACTCTTGCTCAAGCTAAGCAATCTGTAGCGGATAACATCAAAGGTAGTACAGATGTACCAGCTTCCTTCTTACAAAACGCTAACCACCCCGGTCCCTTTACAGCAGGCGTGAACGAAGTTATTCCGTACGAACTCTTCGGTGGTGACGGTATGTTAACCCGTCTCTTGTTGAAATCTTCAAATGGCGCCCCATGGTCAGATAATGGCACGGCAAAACACGCCGGCTTACTACCCTTTGCCAACATTCCAAAAGGTAAATATTTCTACCAAGTATCACTCAATGGTAAGGCAGCAGGTAAACAAGGCAAAGCTCTTTTAGATCAACTAAAAGCGAATGGCACACACAGCTATACCGCAACCGTCACAGTTTATGGTGCAACCAAAGATGGTAAAGCAGACTTGAACAATGTCATCGCAACACGTCAAGTGAACTTGAATCTGAACGGCACTACGACTGCTGACCAAGTGAAAAAATCCGTAGCAGATAACATCAAAGATAAAATTGATGTTCCTGCAAGTTATTTAACAAATGCAGTCTATCCAGGACCATTTACAGCTGGTGTCAACCAAGTCATTCCGTATGAGCTCTTCGGTGGTGACGGTATGTTAACCCGTCTCTTGTTGAAATCCTCAGATGGCGCACCGTGGTCAGATAATGGTAAAGCAAACCATGCAGGTCTCCTACCACTTGTAGGTTTAGAAAAAGGCAAATATTTCTATCAAGTTGCTTTAAACGGCACTACGACTGGCAAAGAAAATCAAGCGCTTTTAGATCAATTAAAGGCGAATGGAACGCATTCTTATAAAGCAAATGTTACAGTTTATGGTGCAACTAAAGACGGTAAAGCAGACTTAAACAATGTTATTGTTACGAAATCTGTGACGATTAACCTAAAAGGTGAAAAGAAAGCGGACTCTAATGGGCAATCTCAACAAGATCAAAATGGTCAGGCACAAAGCCAAGGTAAAAAAGCAGATCATGACGGAAGCAAACATTCAAATAAAGGCGGCACACCTTCTGCAACAACTTCAAAAGGTGGACAAGCTAGGGCAAGTAAAAAATCGCTTCCTAATACAGGTCAAAAATCTTCTCTTGCTTTGACAGTTTTAGGACTTCTTGGCTTAAGTGCAGCAGCTATTTTAGCACTTGTCGGCATGAAACGCAGAGAAAAGAAGTAATTCTCGCATTTGTGAGCAATAACGCTTGAATCAAGTATAGAAATAGTGTTATACTTTTTCGTGGTATAACACTATTTTTCACAATAGAGGTAAGAAAATGACGAAGAGAATTTTGTTAGTAGATGATGAAGTAGAGATTACCGAGATTAACAAGCGTTATTTAACACAGGCAGGTTATGAAGTCAATGTGGCGCATGATGGGCAGGAAGCTTTGGAGCTTTTTAAGAAATATCCGATTGATTTGATTATCACCGACATTATGATGCCCAACATGGACGGGTATGATTTGATTGGCGAAGTGCAGTATCTTGCTCCGGAGCAACCTTTCCTTTTTATCACGGCTAAAACATCTGAACCGGATAAAATTTATTCCCTCAGTATGGGAGCGGATGATTTTATTACCAAACCTTTCAGTCCGCGGGAGTTGGTGTTGCGGGTGCACAATATCTTGCGGCGCATTCACCGCAGTGTGGGAGCAGATGAAAAACTCCAACTAGGGGATTTAGAGATAAATCATGCAACGCGCGAAGTGACAGTGCACGGACAATCGTTGATGATGACCATTAAATCTTTTGAGTTGCTATGGATTTTAGCCAGCAATCCTCAGCGGGTCTTTTCTAAGACAGAATTGTATGAGAAAGTCTGGCAAGAAGATTTTGTAGATGATACAAATACGTTGAATGTTCACATCCATGCCTTGCGGCAAGATTTAGCAAAATACAGTACAGAAAAAACACCCACGATTAAGACTGTTTGGGGGCTTGGCTATAAGATAGAGGTGTAAGATGAAATTAAAACACTTTATTATTGTGGGATACCTCATTTCCACAACGATCACGGTTGTTGCAATCATCTGGTCTGTCAACACCATGCTGATTTCAAAAAGTGATATTTATTTTATTATTGGGATTAGTATTCTAGCAAGTATTACAGGTGCATTGGTCAGTCTTTTACTGTTGAGCCGCGTTTTTCTCTCTTTGGATAAATTAAAACAGCTCATCAAAGGTATTTCAGATAAGAAGTTTGAAACGGTCAATACAATTAAAAATCCAACAGAGTTTAAAGAATTAGCAGATGCTTTTAATGAAATGTCTACTGATTTGCAAAACACATTTGCCTCTTTAGAAGAGAGTGAAAAAGAAAAAGGCTTGATGATTGCTCAGCTCTCACACGATATTAAAACGCCTTTGACATCTATTCAAGCAACTGTTGAAGGAATGCTAGACGGTGTGATTGCAGCTGATGAGCAGTATTATCTCAAAACCATCAGTCGGCAGACCGATCGCCTAAATAAATTGGTGGAAGAGTTAAGCTTCATTACGTTAAATACCATGCATGAACCAGATACACTGATAGAAAAAGAGGAGATTTTTCTTGATAAGCTCTTGATTGATATTATGTCGGAGTTCCAATTGGTGATTGATAGAGAAGACCGAGATATTCAAATTTCGGTGCAGCCAGAATCAGCAAAAATTATTAGCAATTATGATAAACTTTCACGGATTATTCTCAATCTTGTGAGCAATGCTTTTAAGTATTCGGAAGCAGGCACTAAGCTTACTATTGATGCGGTGGTTGAAAATAAGCGCTTGACTTTAACGGTGGCAGATGAAGGTCAGGGCATTAAGTCAGAGGATTTGGAGAAAATATTTAAACGACTTTATCGGGTAGAATCTTCTCGCAACATGAAAACTGGCGGGCACGGTCTAGGGCTCTATATCGCGCGTGAATTGGCACATCAACTGGGTGGAGATATTTCCGTTCAGAGCGAATATGGGCAAGGTAGCAGCTTTTCTTTAGTATTGGATATATAAAAAAAGAGTAGGACAAGACCGAAAAAGGTTGCGTTCTACTTTTTTTGTTATCCTTGTTGCTGCTCGGTTAAAATGACTTCAAAAAGCAGATTTCCAACTAAATTGAACATCAATCGTGAGCGTAGTTTTTCGCGCTTTTTAGGTGCATCGTAGACGAAAATCATGTGGTCACTGATTTTATCAAGCAGAAAATATTTTCTTTCTCCCTATCGCAATTAGATGTCAGATCTTTGCTGAACGATCTTCAGAAAGAACAGTTCCCCCATTTGGAAGTTTATCAATCGGGTGGGACACGAATAGAAGTGACTGCTAAGAATGTTTCAAAGGGAAGCAGCTTGTAGTCTTTGAAAACTAATGCTCAACTAGTTGTGACGTTTGGTGATTCAGGAAATGACATTTCGATGTTTGAAAAATCCGATATTTCCTACTGTATGGCGCATGCTCCGAAGGCCGTCCAAGAAGCAGCTACGTATGTAGTGGATTACTTTGCAGATGCAGTGAAACATTTGGAGAAGTTGTTGTATCAAAATAGTATAAAGGCTTAAGAAAATTTTCTTAGGCTTTTTGTGTGCTGCCATTATCCTTAATCAAAAAATTTTTTTGGTTTCATGTTATAATAAACCTATGGAAAACAAGAATAAATTACTGTTGATTGACGGTTCGTCCGTCGCTTTTCGTGCTTTTTTTGCACTGTATAATCAAATTGACCGTTTTAAGAGCCCGTCTGGGCTTCACACTAATGCCATTTACGGCTTTCATCTTATGTTGAATCACTTGATAGAACGTGTACAGCCGACTCATATTTTGGTGGCATTTGATGCGGGAAAGACTACCTTTCGGACAGAGATGTATGCTGATTACAAGGGTGGTCGGGCTAAAACGCCGGAAGAATTTCGTGAGCAGCTGCCTTTTATTCGCGAAATGCTAGATAAGCTGGGTATTTGCTATTACGATTTGGATCAGTATGAAGCGGATGACATTATCGGAACTTTGGATAAAATGGCTGAAAACACAGCTGTTCCCTACGATGTGACAATCGTAAGCGGAGATAAGGATCTAATCCAGCTGGTCGATGACAATACCGTTGTGGAAATTTCCAAAAAGGGTGTGGCTGAGTTCGAGGAATTTACGCCAGCCTACCTCATGGAAAAAATGGGAATTACACCCACACAATTTATTGACCTTAAGGCTCTTATGGGCGATTCCTCAGACAATATCCCTGGAGTGACTAAAATCGGTGAGAAAACGGGGCTCAAGCTCCTCTTGGAATATGGCTCTCTGGAAGGTATTTATAACAACATTGACCAAATGAAGCAGTCTAAGATGAAGGAAAATCTCATCAATGACAAGGACGTTGCTTTCTTATCTAGAACACTTGCCACCATTGATACCCAAGCTCCAATCGAAATCGGTTTGGAAGATATCCTCTATCAAGGTCCGAATATCAAACAATTAAGCAGATTTTACGATGAAATGGGCTTTAAACAATTTAAGCAAGCGCTAGAAGCAGAGATAGAGCCAGAAGAGGCGGCTGACATTGCTTTTGAGGAAGTGACGGAAGTTCGTCCAGAAATGCTCAGTAAAGATGATTTTTTCTACTTTGAAATGTTGGGGGACAATTACCACATAGACGAGATGGTGGGCTTTGCGTGGGGAAATGCACAGCAGATTTATGCCAGTCAGGACATCAACCTTTTGCAGCAACCAGCTTTCAAAGAATTTTTGGGAAACACAGCCCTCAAGGTTTATGATTTTAAACGCTCCAAGGTCTTGCTCAGTCGCTTAGGCATTGAGCTTTCGCGACCTGCATTTGATAGCCGTTTAGCTAAGTACCTTCTTTCAACCGTTGATAACAATGAAATCGTAACAATTGCCGGTCTTTATGGCAAGACCAAACTCGCCGAAGATGAGGCGGTTTATGGGAAAGGCGCTAAGCGGGCACTGCCTGAAAAAGCTATTTTATTGAGCCATTTAGCCAGAAAAGTCACAGTTCTCGTTGAAACGGAAAAGCCTATGACAGACTTGCTATGTCGGCATGACCAACTCAATCTACTGTACGAAATGGAGCAACCTTTAGCCTTTGTGCTGGCTAAAATGGAGATTGCTGGTATCAAAGTAGAACGCGAAACATTGCAAACTATGCAGGCTGAAAATGAGAGAATTCTGACTCGGCTAACTCAGGAAATCTATGAGCTTGCTGGTGAGGAGTTTAACATTAATTCGCCTAAACAGTTGGGGGGTATTCTCTTTGAAAAACTAGGTCTGCCAACATCTTTCACGAAGAAAACCAAAACGGGCTACTCTACGGCAGTAGATGTATTGGAACGTTTGGCACCAATCGCACCAATTGTGGAGAAGATTTTGGACTATCGGCAAATTGCTAAGATTCAGTCGACTTATGTCATGGGATTGCAGGACTGGATTCTAGCGGACGGAAAGATTCATACTCGCTATCTTCAAGATTTGACTCAGACAGGACGCCTATCAAGTGTTGACCCTAATCTGCAAAATATCCCAATCCGCCTAGAGCAAGGGCGCTTGATTCGGAAGGCTTTTGTGCCAGAGTGGGAGAACAGTGTCTTACTTAGCTCCGATTATTCGCAAATTGAGTTGCGGGTTTTGGCGCATATTTCAGGTGATGAGCATTTGATTGAGGCTTTCAGACACGGGGCAGATATTCACACTTCAACAGCCATGCGGGTTTTTGGTATTGAAAAGCCAGAAGATGTGACACCAAATGACCGCCGCAATGCCAAAGCTGTTAACTTTGGTGTTGTTTACGGAATTTCTGACTTTGGACTTGCCAACAATCTGGGCATTAGTCGTAAGGAAGCGAAGGCCTATATTGATACTTATTTTGAGCGCTATCCGGGTATCAAGGCCTATATGGAAAATGTGGTGCGAGAGGCGCGAGACAAGGGCTATGTAGAAACCCTTTTTCATCGTCGTCGGGAGATTCCAGACATCAATTCTCGTAACTTCAATGTCCGAGGATTTGCGGAACGGACGGCTATCAATTCACCGATTCAAGGCTCAGCCGCAGACATTCTTAAAATTGCAATGATTCGGCTGGATCAAGCTCTGATAGATGGGAATTTTAAAACCAGAATGTTGCTGCAAGTTCATGATGAAATTGTGCTGGAAGTACCTGAAAACGAACTGACCGCTATCAAAACGCTGGTCAAAGACATCATGGAATCTGCCATTGAACTTTCTGTTCCCTTGAAAGCGGACGAAAGTGCTGGCAAGACCTGGTATGAAGCCAAGTAAAAGCAAGGTGCTAAGTTCATAAGGACAGCGAGAAGTTCTTGCGTCGTTTGGCTTCTTAGTGTTTATAGCTGTGTTTCTGATTCAAAAGGATCAGCATGACTCACAATACATAAAAATTACGGAGAAAATTTTATGACCTATCATTTCAAAAATCCCAGCGACGGGATTGTCAAGCATTATTTAGAAAATAGCAAGGTGATTGCGGTTGTTGGTTTGTCAGATCGAGAAGAGGCAACCAGCCACCGTGTATCCAAAGAGATGCAAGAACGGGGCTATCGGATTGTTCCAGTCAATCCCCGAGCAGCCGGTGGTCAGATTTTAGGTGAGACCGTCTATGCTAACCTCAAAGATATTCCGTTTTCAGTGGATATTGTTGATGTCTACCGTCGCAGTGAGTTTTTGCCAGATGTGGCGCGTGATTTTCTGCAAGTGAATGCTAAGATTTTCTGGGCACAATTGGGCTTGGAAAATGAAGAAGCCGAGCAAATCCTTCGTGCAGTTGGGCACGATGATATTGTCATGAACCGCTGTATCAAGCAGGAGCATACCCGTCTGATTTTAGAAGGGTAAATGCCAACGTTGGTGATATCAGAGGTAATTCTGGTTCAGGAAAAACGAGTCTGGCAAAGAAATTGCAAGAGTATTATGGACGAAGGACACTTGTCATTTATCAAAATGTCGTTCGCCGTGACATACTAAAAGAAAAAGTCGGGCCGGACAATTTGTCAATCTCTTTGACGGCAACCATTGCCCGTTATGGCTATGAGCGAGATTTGTTGGTTATCGTTGAAGGATTTTATGAAACAGACATTTACGGGCAGATGCTAGAAGAACTGCGTGACCTCTTTTATCCAAAAGTTCTGTCTTACTATTATGATTTGACTTTTGAAGAAGCGGTTCGCCACCATCAAACAAGGAGCAAGAAAGCAGATTTCAGTCCAGCTGATATGAAACGTTGGTGGAAAGAATGTGATTTCTTGGGTTGGGAGGAAGCGATATTTACAGATCAAGTTTCGCTGGAAGATGCTTTTCAAAAAATTTCCAAAAATATCAATTTGTTATAAAAAATTAAGGTTGATTTAAGCTAACTTGGTTATACTATATTTATCAAATGAAGACCTCCCAACTTTATTTGATAGAAATCCTAAACTTTTTCATAATAATCTCCCTAATAAAGTCACCCAATTGGTGGCTTTTTTGTGTAGAGTTTATGGTATTTCCTGAGGGCAACTTATGTAAAGTGAATTGAAAGCAACTTAAAAGACCTGAACAACTGTCCAAGTCTTTGTAAGGTTAATTTTATTTTTCAGAGTTAGAAAAATTAAGAAAAAATCGGAGTTTGTTCTTTTTCCTTTCTGACAGCTTCATAGAAAAGAGTCTGAGCTGTATAAATGTAGGGATAAACATAAATAGAAGCAATTCCAAAAGTAAGGGCACTTAGCAAGTACCAGCCAATAAAAGTTAAATCAAGTACAAATCGCTTGCCTTTATATCCTTTCATCATCTGGCGGCTTGTACGAATAATTTTAAAGGCGCTCTCATAGCTCTGGTTTTCTAATGTATCACAAAGAATAAATTCTACTTGCGAATAAGCGTAATATTGAGGAAGTGCAATAATAATACCGATTACCATCAAAATAAAACCGATGAGAATATAAAGTAACAATGTCCCAACAGTTGTTTGAAGTGCAGTATTTTGTGAGAGAGCTTGAGAATTGGGGAGGAGTTTTATGACACTAAAACTAGCCAGAATCATCATGCCGCTTCCAATCCAGACGAAAATATTCCACAGAAATAGTAATACACGTTTGAGCAAAAGTGTCATGAAAACAGGACCAATTACTTTACTATCAAAAGTCCGAACTGAATCTGTAAAATGCACCTCTTGCCGTTTTCCACGAATGACTTCCAGTAAGGTCCAAAAAGCAGCCGTCAAAAAGAAAGATACGATAAAACTAATCGCGATTGGGAAAAGAGAACGATTGATTCCGTGGATAATCGTCTTTTGAATGCCATATTGTAAGATATTATTGGGAAAGGTATCTGAAGAATAATTGTAAATAACAGAAATAATCGCCGTTAGAATTGGTACTAAAAAGAGTGCATAGATACCTTTGGTTTGACGTTGGATACGACGAGCCTCTGCCCGCAATTCACTTAAATTCATATTTGCCTCCTAATTTGAAACATATTATACCATATTTTGGAGTCAAGTTAATCATAGCTAGCAGAAAACCTTTTGAAATTTAACATTTTTGACTAGTCTTAATTAAATAAATGTGCTATAATGCAACTAGGGTTATATTTATCAAGATTTAATACTTGCATAAGTATGTAACGCAACCAATGATTGAAATTGTCCAGTGCATAGGAAAGTGTTAACTAGTTTTGGTTGACAAATAGCATTAGGGATAATCACTTGTTGGGATTTTCTTTTGGGCTTCGTTAAATCAAGGTCCTGAAGGGAATAGCATGACTTCCATACAGAAATAAATTTCATAATAAGCTGTTTTATGAAATGTTTTAATATATATATATATTAAATTTTGTCCGGAATATAAAATAAATTTGGAAAAGGAGAGGCAATGAAGAAAAAAGGCAGTCTATTTTTAGTTCTAATTCTGCTTATGAACACGATTTTACAAGGAGTGAGTGGTGCTTCTCTTGTTTTCGCACAAGAACAGACTAGCCCGTCTTCTGCTCTAGTAAGTAATCCTGCTGAAACTGCCAAAAAAGAAGACTCGGAAAGTTCTAGTAGTGAAACTCAGAAAAGCCCTGTCAACGAGAGTCAGGAAACCCCTAGTAGTTCTAGTCAAGAAAGTAGCAGCTCAACGAGTCAAACAACTCCAGCTGCGACTACATCAGAAGATGATGACGATGCATTACCACCAGGCCCTCCTCCTACGCCAACGGCAACAGTTCCAACTGTCACGATAAAGCCAAATGCAAAGACGGCTTATCGTACAGATGAACAGATTACCACTTATGTGGATATTGATGGAACTAGTTTAACCTCAGACATAGAAGAACCTTATCTAGATATTGAAATGCCAACCACTCTATATCAGGGCGGTAAGGTGCTAAACACAGATGCTTATCTAGATAACTTTACGGTTCCGACCGAAGGTATCACTCTAATCAAAAGTGCAGAAAAAGTAGTGGAAAATGGGAAGACGATTTATCGTATTCGTTTCAATTCCATTACATCAACAACCAAGATTAGCATACCTTATGTTTTTAGCTTTACAAACGGGTTAGTTCCAAAAGACTATAAGCTACAACCAAAGGTTACTCTTAAGAGTAAAGATGGCACAGTTTTATATACAGGCGATGATAAGGAGTATACTCCAACTTATCCAAATATGAACCTAACAAAGGTAGTTGCTACTAGTAGCGAAGATGGTCAGCTTCTCTACGGAGGAACAGCTAAGACAGAAGATCCGACTAGAATTTCTGAAACCGGTGCAGAGCCTATACCGTTCAGTTTCACATATCAAGTACAGGCAAATTCAGGTCAGCAGCGGATGATGAAAAAAGTCGTCATCAAGGATACGCTACCGACTTATACGAATAGTCAGGGTCAAAAGGTTACTGCTAAATTTGACCAAGCCCTTAATCCTGGCTGGACTTACGATAGTAGCACTGGCACAGTGACATATACAAAGGAATTCTTAGAAAGTGAATTTGATACGGACTTCCGTCACAATATTGACGTCAGTAAGGCTATGTTGTACCTATCTTTTCCAGATGCTAAGTATAAAGACGGCAACAACAAACCTAATTTTACAAATAAGGCGGATATCACAGCAACTCCTTTCAATCCATCGCCAAATGAAGAATATAAAACTAGTGACGATATAACTTTTAATCTCATTGCAGATGATTTCAGTGGGACGGGGCTTCTTTCCAAGAGGACAGAACACCAGACGGTGCAACACGATGTAGCTGGACTTTACGCACAGCGACTAGACTATACAGTCAAGGTAGAAAACAAGCTATCAAAACCGATGCAAGAGATCACTCTGGTTGAAGATGCCAGCAAGTTTGACTCAAGACTGTATTTCACTAGTGTTGATTCTTTCTTTGAAAGACAAGGCTCAAATAGTAAACCTATCAATGATAAGATGGAAATACGTGCCTATAAGAGCGATGGAACTTATGACACTTTTGCTCCGGGGGATCAAATTAATAAGGATGCACAAGACGAACTAAATACTGCGGCTGAAAAGATCCGAAATGGTGAGTTAACGGAAGCAGCAGTACCGGCGGTTACTCCAAAATATACTAAAATAACCATCCACTTTATTAAGGGCTATGAATTACCAGTTGGAAAGTACATTGATGGTTTCGTCTATATGGCTTTTAAAGACCCTTATCATGTTCCTTATTCTGCTGCAAAGGATATAAAAAATGTGGTTGGCCTTAAAGCTAAAGTGAAAAACTCTCAAAATCAAGATGTTCCAATTAATATATCCGATGAATGGAACAAACAGTTTGTACCATTTGTAGAAAAGATTCGTCTATCAAAGAATACAGATGGACAAACTTCAGGTATTGAGGGAGAATCAGTCTTCTTCCTATTGGGATTGAATTTTGAACAGCTTTCTAAAGCACGCTACCTAAAGAATCCAACGCTTGTCGATCTTCTTCCTAAGGGGGTTAGTATTGCACCAGGTGTAGACAAAACAAAAGCAGAAGATATGCTCGAAGCAGTTGGGTTGGCAAATCTGGATATGATTGATAAATTTTCAGTCATTGAAAACTACAATGGTAGTGGTCGGACAGCAATCAAAATCAAATTAAAATCAGGTCTGGTAAAAGACTTAAATAACGGGACAGGTTATGCTTTCAAACTAAAGGGATTAAAAATCAATAGTGACATTATCTCAAGTAAAGCAGAGACCCCAACTTTCAATAACACGAATGAACTTTATTTCTACCAAGACAATGGTCAACCGTTCCCAGACGCCATTCATTCCGATTCAAATCAGATTGTGGATGACGAAAGAGACATCAATATGAACGGCGACACTAAGGACAAGGTCGTAAAGGCAACTTCAAAGGTTATAGGGAATGTAACAGACAGTCTGCAGAGTGTTAAAACGATCCGTAGTACAGAGCCACTGGTTGAAGGTGGGCCTCAATATTATGGTCGAGACTTCAGTAAAGACGGTATTGAAACAGAGTATGGTGGGTTAACTTCCACTTCGGGACATTTCCAATATGACCTGCAAGTACGAAATTACTACGATAGTGATCTGACAAGAGTAGAAATCTACGATGTTCTTCCTCATGTTGGAGACAGCGATCGAACGACAGCGGGTGGTGCCGAATCTGCCTTTTCAAACACCTTGACAGGCCCAATCACTGTGAAAGTCGGTGATGAAGATAAGACAGCGGATTTTGATATTTACTATCGAACGGATAAATATCCGACCATGAATGCTGACACAGAGGTAAATAGTTCACATTGGACAACAAGTCCAACCGACTACGAAAAAGTAACAGCAATCAAGATTGTTTCTAAACCAACAACGGTCATTCATAAGTACACCGTTTTGCATGCAATCCTGAATATGAAAGCTCCGGCTTATGACAAGGATAATAATATTGGTGGCAAGACGGCTGTTAATACTTTCCAAGTGAAGTATAATAACGGACCAAGCTTTGGTGAATCTAATGTAGTTACCAATAAAGTCAACAAGCGGATTACCATTCCGGTTGAGAAAAAGTGGCGTGACTCTGAAACAACACATTCTAAAATAACGGCACAGCTTTACGCGACTTGGAAGGAAGACGGTGTTGCAAAAGAAGAGCTTAAAGAGGAAAAAGAGCTCTCTGGAAACAATAACTGGAAAGACACCTTTAGTCCGCTACCAGATGAAGAATCTGCCGCTAAATTATTACAAAAAGAAGCAGCAGAGAAAAAAATCACCGACTTTAAGTACGTGGTCAGGGAAAAGGTGATTCCGTCTGGATATGATGTCGATTATAGTGGTGACGCTCAGAATGGCTTTGTCATCACCAACACGAGGCATCCGTCGATTAAAATTAGGAAACTCTGGTATGACAAGGACGGCAATCAGATTGCGAATGACCAGCTACCGAAGAAACTAGAGGTTAAGTTGTACCGGACAACGAACGGACAAACTCAAAATGGAGAGCTTGTTGAGACGATTCAGTTAGAGCGGACTGCAACTGCTCCATATCTCTGGGAATCTACAAAACACTACCCACCTAAGGACAAAACCACCGGTAAGTACTACACCTACTACATTGAAGAGGTTGTTCCAAAGTATTATTTGGAAATCAGTAAGGCGTCTGAAAAGAAAGTAACCTTTACGGATGCAAATGTCGGAGAAACAGCAACCTTGACGGTGAAAAATAAGGTGAACCCGACTTATCCAAACACAGGTGGCTCAGGTATCCTACCATATCTCGTGCTAGGTATTATTTCATTATTTACGGCAGTAATTCTATATTATATGCAAAAAACAGAAAGGTTTTTAGGAGGAAAATAAAATGAAAAAACTTTCATATTTTCTATTCACTGCTCTTGCAGCCCTAGCGATGATTTTCTCATTATTAGGAACTGTAACAGCATTTGCAACAACAGAACAAACTTATGACATCGTCTTGACTAAGGTTAAAATGACGAGCTTAGCTGGTTGGCCAAAACAAAATGGTGCAGATGGTACAGAATATACAGGGCAACAGTTAAACATCCAAAATTATTTTGGTGCAGGTTCAGAGACACTTGAAGGTGTTTGGTTTGAAGTTCATAAATACGATGATAGCAAGGCGGACAAAGTTGGTGAACTTGTGACAGGTAAAGAAGGAAAAACTGACTCTAACGGTCAAATTAGATTTACAGGTCTTACAGAAGGTAAGTACATCATCGTTGAAGACAAGACAAAATCAACGATTGCTGGAAAAGAAGAACTTGCTAACTCAAAGGCTGTACCACTTGTTGTTGAACTTCCAGTTTATAAAGCTGAAGGTGGAACATTTACAACTGGAGCTGATGCCCTCTATGTTTATCCAAAGAATACCGTTGACAAACCAAGTATTGATAAATTTGTAAACGATAGTGACAAGCATGATACTGCAACTATTGGTGAAAAGAAGACCTTTAAAGTAACTTCTAAAATGCCTGAAGGAATCGCAGATTATAAAGTCTTGACTTATACAGATACATTCTCAAAAGGACTTTCTTATGCGGGCAATCTTAAAGTGCAGAAGAATGGTTTAGATATTCCAGCAGCTTCTTATACTGCTACAGTACCAACTATCGGTACCAAAGAAGCTACTGTAAAAGTAGAATTTAATGCAGATTACATCAAAAATTTAACTTCTAATGATACTATTACCATGACCTATGATGCAACTATCAATGAAGATGCAGTTATGGGTGAAGCTAATAAGAATGATGTTAAGGTTACTTATGGTACAAATCCTAATGTGACAAAAGAAGAAAAACCAAGTGAAAATCCAGAACTCCACACAGGTGGTGCTAAGTTTATTAAAAACGATAAAAATAGTACCCCTCTTGCAGGAGCTATCTTTGAATTGCAAGATAAAAATGGTCAATCAATCAAATGGACTGCTGACTTAATCAAAGCGAATAAAGCTGCTATTGACGCTGGTAAATTCTCTACTAGTGATACAACGGTTACAGCGACTAGCTCTACAGTGCAACCAACAGCAGGTCAACCAATCTATTTGTTGTCAGCTGCTGATGGAACATTTGAAATTAAGGGTCTAGCTTATGGTTCTGCCAATAAAGCGCATGACGCTACTGATGCTGAAACAGTATACCAAATCAAAGAAACGAAAGCACCTCAAGATTACGCTTTATTGCAACAAGTAATTATGTTTACCGTTTCACATGATAGCTATTCAAATGCTAACAAAGTTGTTAAAGTTGTCAACAACAAGGTAACAATTCCACAAACAGGTGGTATCGGTTCAGCTCTCGTGATTGCAGCCGGTGTCTTGGTTGTTGGTTTAGGTTTCATTGCGAAACGTCGTTCAGCTAAGTAATAAAATGAAGAAGTAAGGACAATCCTTACCTCTTCACTAGGGTATTTAAAAGAGTTGAATATCCTAGTGAAGAGTGCAAGTGCTATGTTTTAGGAGGATACTATGACAAGAAAAAGAATATTGAGCAGTCTGCTATCCATACTTACGGCCATTGTTATTTTGGTAGCTTTGCGGCCATTTACAACCGTCTCATCTCAGGAAAATCAAGCCTCGTCAGATGCAACCTACGATATTGTGTTAACCTTGGTTAAGTTAAAAGATTTGAATGGTTGGCTCAAAGGTGGAGGAAAAGATAGTTATTCTGGACAACCTTTAGACATTGAGAATTATTTTGGTAGTGAGGCCTCAACCATTGATGGCGTTGCCTTTGATATTCACAAGGATAAGGCGGATGGAGAGCTTGTTCAAACAAAGATAACTGAAAATGGTGGTCGTCTCATCTTTAGCGCTTTGAAGGCAGGTAAGTACTATATTGTTGTCAATAAAGAAAAATCAAAGTTAGCAGGAAATCAGATATTGGGTGATGCGACACCGATTCCATTAGAAGTGGAATTGCCTGTGACCAAACCCGACGGTAGCTATTTTACGGTAGGAAATGATGCTGTCCATGTCTATCCCAAGCAGGTTTTAAAACAGAGAGAAGACAAGACGAGTTTTAAAGTTCGGAAAGAATGGAAAGGTAAAAAGTTAAACAGTATCACTGTTCGTCTCAAACAAAATGGGCAAGTCATTGATGAAATTGAGCTGAGTGACAGCAATAACTGGGAACATACCTTTATGAATTTGGAAAAAGCAGATGCGACAGGGAAAGACTACACCTACACAGCTGAAGAAGATGTTCCTAATGGCTATACAGCGACTTATAAAAACATGTCAGATAAAACTGGCACGGTGATTACCAATACTCTGGTGCCACCTACCTCGCCAAGGACACCAATCATCAAAACGGGAACCTTAGCCATTTATTGGTTTTTAGGAATTGCCATTGTTTTAATCGGACTAGGATATAAGTTTTATAAAAGCGAGAAAAAACACTGATGAATCAGTGTTTTTTTATGATATTCCATAGTCGCTTGGTGAAAAAGAGAAAAATCGCTGTTCCGACAATCACAATCAAATAAGGGGCAAGCCTTTGTAATTTGAAACCAAGTTTGATATGTTGGTTGCTAACAAAGGAAATCAAGGGATTAGCAGATACGTTTTGCTTTTTTTCGCTATCTGAAACAATCCTTTTTGCATTGACAAGCAGACGTTTGTCATAGCTTGGTTCGTTCACACAGGTCATAAGCGTGACCATATCCTCGTTTTCAATCGGTTTGAGTTTTTCGCTCTCGTATTCATCGATGACCTCGCTATCGGTCACTTCGTATTCTAAATTTTTCCCAAGAATATCGAAATAAATTCTATCTCCCTTTTTGAGGGAGGGGAGGAAGTAGAAAGACATGCCATTGTAATTAATTCTATGTCCTGCAATAATCGGTCGCTGTCCTTTTATACCCAAGGGGGCAGATGTTCCGACAAGGGTCGCTACTCCCTTTAGGAGCTTATCATAGTCGGCGTCAAGATAAAGGTCGAAATGTTGTCCTAAAGCAGGAATGCTCATGCGTCCCGCAACTTGATTGGTATCTAGCAGATCTGAGTAGGGCGTCTTTTGCTTGGCGTCGGTCTCTTTTTTTGTTAGGAAAATATCTTGGATAGCTCCGGTGACAGTGGTTTGTTCTAAGGCTGTTCGTTGTTTTTGGAATGTTTTCTCGCTGGTCTGCTGATAGGTGCGCTGGGCTTTGGATTGCCAGATGTCCTCTTTAATCATAGATGAAAAAGGAAAGAGGAAGAGCGCAATTCCGATTAACAGGAGACTCAGCCCAAGTAATTGTTTTTTCTTTTTCATGAAAGTGATGTTTCTTTTCCTTTCTTTCTTAACATTTTAAAGAGTAGATAGCCTAGGAGTAGGAGGATGAGTCCGGCAGCAAGAAGGATAAACCATTTGTATTGGGCAAAAAAGTCAATCTTTGTTTTATTCTTCTTTTCAGCTTCGCGGAAAGGTATACGCTTGCCTTGAACGAGTAGGCGATGAGAATTAATCATATAAGGCGTGCAAGTCAAAAGAGTGGCACGATCCTCGCCTTCTTTAACCAGTATTGGTTTGAAATCAGTGGGCTCAACAGTTAAAATCTTATCTACCTGATAAGCCAAGGTTTCCTTGATATTGGTGATGTAAAAGACATCTCCGACCTTTACCTTATCCAAGTCGGTGAAAAGTCTGGCTGTGGGAAGTCCTCTGTGGGCGGTGATGACCGTATGGGTGCTAACTCCACCGACGGGTAGGCTGGTTCCTTCTAAGTGTCCTGCCCCGTTTTGCAAGACATTCTCAGATGACCCTGCCCGAATGGGAATTTTTTGATTGATAGAAGGAATCGTGACATAGCCAATTTTTTCTTGCAGTTGCAACATGCGAGCATATTCGGCTACGCCTTCCTCTTTTTTTCTACTTGAGAAAGGGTCTCCTATTTTTTCTGGGGACAAGGTGCTGTTATAGGCTTTAGCGAGTTCAATGCGTTTTTCAACATCTTGATCAGCTAATTTACCTTTCTCGTCGTCAAATTGCTTTGTTTCCTGCATAGTCACATATTGGTAATAAATCTGACTGACAAAGGGATAACAGATCATCAAACAACCCAGAATGGTAAGTATTTTATAGGTTAGTTGTAGCCATTTTTTGTTTTTCTTTTTTTTTGTCATGATAGCTCTTTCTATGCTTTTTTCGATTTCCACTTATTCCAAGCCAAAATAATGAAAATGAGGAATAGAATTGCGAAAACGACTAGATAAAGCGGTGGAATAGAGATATGACTAATCGGACTTTTCACTTTTTCTTCACTTGGTTTGTAAGGGATACGGTGGCCTCGCACAAGTAAACGGTGTGAATTGATCATATAAGGAGTACAGGTCAGCAAAGTCACGTAGTCTTTGTCAGGTACAATATTTAGAGAGTCAAACTGGGTCGGCTCGATCACTGTTATGGAATCAACCTCGTAGGCAAGTGTTTCAGCGATATTTTGAATGAAAAATTTATCGCCTACCTTCATTTTATCCAAGTCGGTAAAAAGGCGATTATTGGGCAAGCCCGTGTGGGCAGTTAGAACAGTGTGGGCGTTCTGACCACCAATCGGCAAACTGGTTCCTTCGAGGTGCCCCACCCCTTTTTGTAAGACTTCTTCACTTGAACCGGCATAAATTGGCAGGTCAACATCAATTTTAGGAATGGAGATTCTACCTATTTTTTCATGAACAGTCAGCATTCGAGCATATTCTGCTTGCCCTTTAGCGTTTTCTTCTTTGGTATAGGGATCTGTTATTGCCAAATTTTGCAAAGAGCGGTTGTAAGCAGTAGCTAGTTTTATTCGTTCCGCCACGTCTTCAGAAGTTAATTTTTGTGCAGATGAGTCAAAGTCCTTAACCTCTTGTTTGGTTTGGTAATTGTAATAAATTTGGCTAATAACAGGGTAGCTGATAATGAGGATACCGGCTATAATCGTTAAGTTTGTTAATAAATTAAAAAATTTTTTCATCATATTCCTTTGTTGTTAGCAATTATTTTTGTCGCTGGTAAGACTATTATATTTGGGAACTATATAGCAGTTTACACCAATTACAATATGTAGTATTTTAAAACAAGATTTTGTAAATTTGACAACTATACTTTGCGGTTGTGTAAACAGGCACATAATTCCCTTATATTTTTATCTATCTAACCATTATATCATAATTGGCAGCTATATTTGCTGATTCGTTCCTAAAAAAATCCTAGCCCCAATTTCTGCCTCCTTTTTCAAAAAATGCTATACTGGTCATAAGGAAATAAGTGAGGTATTTTATGTACGAATTTCAAAATCCTAGTGATTACATGATTCAGACCTATTTGGAGACGAGTAAAGTGATTGCAGTAGTCGGACTTTCTGACCGCGAGGAAACGACTAGCAATCGTATTTCAAAGATCATGCAGGAGCTGGGTTATCAGATCATTCCAGTCAATCCCAAGTTAGCGGGTCAAAAGATTTTAGGCGAGACGGCTTATGCGCGTTTGCAGGATATTCCTGTTTTCGTGGATATTGTCAATATCTTTCGGCGGAGCGAATTTTTACCGGGTGTGGCGCGTGATTTTATTGAGACAAATGCTAAGATTTTTTGGGCGCAGTTGGGACTTCAAAGTCAAGAGGCGGAAGAGCTTTTGAGGGTGGCAGGTTGTGATCATATCGTTATGAACTGTTGCATCAAGCGTGAGTACAATCGTCTGGTGAAGGAGATTGACTAATGGCGCAACTAGTCATCATTCGGGGGAATTCTGGTTCTGGGAAAACCAGCCTAGCTAAAAAATTACAAAATCATTTTGGTCGTAGGACGCTTGTGATTTCGCAAGACCTTGTCCGGCGTGATATGCTCAAGGAAAAAGTAGAACCAGATAATTTATCCATTTCTCTAACAGAAACGATTGCTCGTTATGGATATGAGCATGATTTGCTGGTGATTGTTGAAGGTTTTTATGAAACGGATATTTATGGTGACATGTTGGAGCACTTGCGTCAGCTTTTTGACAACAAGGTTTTAGCCTACTACTATGACTTGTCTTTTGAGGAGACAGTTCGTCGGCATATGACGCGTTCAAAAGTATCCGAATTTAGCCCTGCTGACATGAAGCGTTGGTGGCTTGATAAAGACATTCTCGGTTGGAAAGAGGAAATCCTGTTTACAGATGATGTGACTTTGAAACAAGCTTTTGAGCAGATATGTTGGCAGCTAGAACGATAAAAAGAGGTTACGAAGTAACCTCTCAGATTGAAGACAAACTGGAATTTTAATCCAGTTTGTCTTTTCTTTTACTATTGTTATCACAATTGGTCTTGATAGGATTACTTTTATGCAAAATAAAAAGACTATTCCAGCCATTATCTTACTATATTTTTTCATATTCAAGCACGCTAAAGTAAGCCCAAGGGTTGCCTCCATTTTGGACTTTCCTTTTAGTCTCGTATAACGTAAGTTGGGATATTCTTTAGCTGTTCCAAACAAGCGCTCAATGGTTTCTTTGCGCTGTTGATAGCGTTCCTTCATCTCTCTTTGGTGTCGGATGTCTTCACAAACCTCTAAATCATCTTTCCATAGATGACGAGTGATTACTTTTTGATGATTTTTTGATTGGGTACAAACCGATAATAAGGGACAATACTGGCATACAGCTGGATTACTTTTATACTCACGATAGCCGTCTCGAGTAGTCGTTGAATAGGATAAGGGGTGATTTTCTGGACAGAGGTAAACATCATAGTACTCATCATACATAAATTCTTTTGGCCGAAGCATGTCTTTTTTATTACGAGGTCTTGTATAAGGAAAAACGGGTATGACACCTAGTGTTAATAAGTAATGAGCGATGCTTGGGGTTTTATAGCCAGAATCAGCGATAAGATAGTGAGGATTCAATGCTTTAATCTTGTCAAAGAGTTCAGGAAATGCCTGACTATCATGGATATTCCTAGCGTGGATACTATAGCCTAGTGCCCAGCCATGTTTATCGCAAGCTACTTGAGCATTGTAAGCAAAAACCTCTTTATGGTCACCCTTATGAAACCAGCCACTATCTGGGGCGGTTGGAGAGATTTTCTTACTGATGGGCTCTTTTTCTTTGGCGAGCCCTAGCGACTTTTTTCCCTGTTTGTCCCTGTCTTTGGCAATTTCTTTTTCCAATTGGTCACTCATAAATTTAGCTTGCGCATCAAATTCTTGATTGATGTATTTGTGATTGTTCGCTGCTGCCTTGATATGAGTCCCATCCACAAAGATTTCAGTGGGGTCAATCAAACCAGCATTGAGGCAGAGCCCTAAGATATGAGCAAAAATTGCTTCAATGACTTGTTTATCCTGGAAACGACGACTGTAGTTCTTGCCGTATGTTGTGAAATGAGGCACCTTATCTTCTAAAGTTAACCCAAGAAACCAGCGGTAAGCCACATTGACTTCAATTTCTTTGATGGTTTGACGCATGGAACGAATACCAAAGAGACATTGAATCATTGGAATTTTGACTAACATGACTGGGTCTAAGCTAGGACGACCATTATCCGCACAATAACTGTTTTCAACCAATTGATAAATAAATGAGAAATCAACTGCACGATCCATTTGACGTAAGAGATGATCTTTAGGAACCAACTCATCTAGGCTGTAGAACCCGACTTGATTTCGATTATAGTCAGGATTTTCTTTGTGGAACATAGCAATACCTCCCAGAATACCTTACCTTTATTATAACTCTAGATAAACAGAAAAGTCCTTAGAAAAGTGAATTTCTAGGACTTTGTCTTCAATCTGAGAGGTTACGAAGTAACCTCTTTGTTTTACTGCTCAATCGAACTACTTATTGTATTATCACTGTTAGACTCAAGTGCAGGTTCTATTCCTTTTGTTGAACGTAATTTTTCATAAAATACGGTCGCAGCAAGTGTTTGATAAGGAATGACATAAATTCCCACTAAACCTAAGGTCAGCCCTGTCAAAATGTCCCAACCGATAAAACTAAAGTCTAACTTGAACCGTTTCTACTTGTAGCCTTTCATTAATGACTTACTTTCGCGAATAACCCCAAGCGGTCCTGCATAACGTCCCTCGGAAATCTGATCGTAAAGCACCCACTCTGTTTGAGAATAAGCATAATATTTAGGTAGGTAGATGGCTAGCCCAATCATGGCGAGTGGGATACTAACAATAATTATAATTATCGCTAAAGCAATCAGCCCATTATTTAGAAGGTAATCGTTGTTTAATGCGTTGGGAACTTGTTCAAAAGATTGACGAACTATGCTGCCCCAATGTTCAATTCCTCCATTAGCCGCAACGATAAACCACATCAATACATAGATGAATACCCCAAGGGTAAAAGCTGAGATTGACACTGTCCATACTAGACTCCAGAGAAAAAGTAATACTTATTTAACAAGTACTGTTGCAAAGATCTTTCCAATCAAATCACTTTGAAAACCACGAAGAGAATCTTTAAAGCTAACAATTTCTGTCTGCTTACGGACTAGCTTAATTGTTTGGAAAATAATAGACGCCAGTGCAATCGCTAGAACAAAATTGAGGACAATAGAAAAACTAGTGGCACTAGAAAACAGAGCATATAGTTGTCCTGGATTCATAATACTTGTAGGATTCCCTGCCTCTGCCCGACTGTTCATAATTGCAATGGTCACATTTAATAGAGAGACTGCGATTGGTATTAGAAAGAGGGCGTAAATTCCGGGTGTCTCGCTCAATAGTTGTCGTGCTTTAGCACGAATCATTTTACTTGTTGGGAATGGCATTAAAGGTTTCATATTATCTCCTCACTATAAAATCTTTTTTCTAGTATAGCATAATTTACTGACAGCGAGTGTATTTTTTGGTAAAATAGGCTGTTAACACAAACTAGGACTGTCTTTCCTAGTCTCGGAGGTAAAAAATGTCAGATTCGCCGATTCAATATCGCCTAATCAAAAAAGAAAAGCACACAGGAGCTCGTCTGGGTGAGATTATCACGCCGCACGGCACCTTTCCCACGCCTATGTTCATGCCGGTCGGTACCCAAGCCACGGTCAAGACCCAGTCGCCTGAAGAATTAAAAGAAATGGGCTCAGGGGTTATCTTGTCCAATACCTATCATCTCTGGCTGCGTCCGGGAGATGAGCTGATTGCGCGGGCAGGTGGTCTGCACAAGTTTATGAATTGGGACCAAGCTATTTTGACCGATAGCGGTGGTTTTCAGGTCTATTCCTTGGCGGATAGTCGCAACATCACGGAAGAGGGTGTGACTTTCAAAAATCACCTCAATGGCTCCAAGATGTTTTTGTCACCAGAAAAAGCGATTTCCATTCAAAATAATCTGGGCTCAGACATTATGATGTCTTTTGATGAGTGTCCACAGTTTTATCAGCCTTATGACTACGTCAAAAAGTCTATCGAGCGCACCAGCCGTTGGGCAGAGCGAGGACTCAAAGCTCATCGTCGTCCGCATGATCAAGGTCTCTTTGGCATTGTGCAGGGAGCTGGTTTTGAGGATTTGCGTCGCCAATCTGCGCAGGACTTGGTCAGTATGGACTTCCCCGGCTACTCCATCGGCGGTCTAGCTGTCGGAGAGTCTCACGAGGAGATGAATGCGGTGCTGGACTTTACGACGCCCATGTTGCCCGAAAATAAACCGCGCTATCTGATGGGTGTAGGGGCACCAGACAGCCTGATTGATGGCGTCATTCGTGGGATTGATATGTTTGACTGTGTATTGCCGACCCGCATTGCTCGAAACGGCACCTGCATGACCAGCGAGGGACGTTTGGTTATTAAAAATGCCCAATATGCCGAAGACTTTACGGCTCTTGACCATGACTGCGACTGCTATACCTGTCAGAATTACAGCCGCGCCTATATCCGCCACTTGCTCAAGGCAGACGAGACCTTCGGTCTGCGCCTGACCAGCTACCACAATCTCTATTTCCTTGTCAATCTAATGAAGAAAGTGCGCCAGGCTATTCTCGATGACAATCTCTTGGAATTCCGCGAAGACTTCGTCGAGCGTTACGGTTACAATTCATCTAAGAGGAATTTTTAGGATATAAAATAAACTCGTTAAGTCAAGCTTAACGAGTTTTCTTCAAATTACTTATTTTTGGGGAAAAGTTAAAAAATCTTCCTAAACCCCTTGCAATATTGCCGCGCGTGTGGTATCATACTATGGTGCTGTGAAAAACAGTCTATAGCTTTGATACAAGAGGTTGCGACACGCTCGGTTGCATTGCCACGTGATCGCCTGTCGGTTTTCTTGTGGAGCTAGCCTATTATCTTAAATAGACGAAAAAGGAGAAAAAGATGGCAAACAAAAAAATCCGCATCCGTTTGAAAGCTTACGAACATCGTACACTTGACACAGCGGCTGCAAAAATCGTAGAAACTGCTACTCGTACAGGTGCTGAAGTTGCGGGTCCAATCCCACTTCCAACTGAACGTAGCCTCTACACAATCATTCG
>ERZ773196.432-NODE-432-length-26462-cov-6.629341_pt1 | contig 26462 bp, 19 predicted proteins | sample MGYA00581009_ERZ773196 | MGnify/ENA primary metagenome ERZ773196 (study PRJEB29015, sample SAMEA2738162) | human oral metagenome | biome: human oral; feature: human-associated habitat; material: saliva | place: China | collected 2243 ... | reverse complement strand
GATAAAACCCTCCTTACTGTGACACTTTCGTGTCCAGTAAAGAGGGTACATATCACTCATTCCCACAACGGCTGTTTTTATTTTTTCTTGCGCCGGAAATTGAAGGGGCTGTTTTTGATGTTCGGGGATTTTGACAGTATCTTTTTCAATATCTTCTGTTCATCCGGCGGCAGCTTGTAAAAGTCAATGCCGAGCATATTGAAAATGACCGCCCACACCTTTCCGAGATAATCCCCGGAAGATTGAATAGCCTTTCGGATTTCCAGAGCCATCTTCTTTGCAAGGGAATAATCCGGCGTGCTGTCAATGTCATGCTCATGGGCTTTCCGTATGTCGTGTAGAATGGCGTCCCATGTTTTGTGTGTCACATGACAGAAGAAATTTTCTTCCTTTACCTCTGCGGCAAGGATGGTCTTTGAATAGAAATCCTTATCTGCCTGCTTGTATTTCTGGACGATAATATGCCGCTGTTCTTCCAAAGATTCATAAAGGGTACGGAAGGTAGAGGTTGCATGGCCGTCTATGTATATCTCCGTATCAGTCATAAGCTGTTCAAATTTATCATTGGTAGCAATCTCACACAGGAGCCGGTTGTTGATACGGCCGCTTTTCAGCAGCGCCACCATTTCATCCGTCAAATGCAATTCCATCAAAGGCGTGTTGGCCTGCTCTCTATTTTCTGTCCGGCACAGCAGATAATCAACGGACACCTGATAGAAGTCTGCCAGCGTGACAAGGTTGCCGTGGTTGATTTCCTTATAGTCGTTGGCTTCATAGCTGGCGAGGGCTGACTTTGAAATGCCGGTCAGCTTTGATAATTCTTCCAGATTTAAGCCTTTATCCTTGCGTAACTCCCAAAGGCGCTCCTGTATGGTAGTCGCTCTCAGCATAGGGCGTTCACTCCTTCCCGGCGGCTGTTTTCCTGCCGCTAACCGGATTATACCATACTTTCCGCAATCGTGGAAATTTCCGTTTTTCGCCCCGAAATCCTACTTTGTGGACATACGGCACAGGGAACAAAAATGGGCTATCATACAGGTAGTTCATCGATGGATTATTCCAATCGAATGACCGGCCTGTATGGGATATGCTCCCCGGCGATGTAGCGCAACGACTTGCGGCAGGGAAATGGAGGAACCCTGACCGCAACGAGCGTACCAAAGGGAGCGAAACGCCGTTGTGAGAGCCAGGGGCAGGAACGACATCAGGGAGAACCGGCGAAAATGAACACCGAATTGATACCGAAACACAACAATCTGATAGGGCATAGTCTACCCTATCCGTAATACTACGGGGGATTTCCGGGCGGCTCTATGGCCGCTTTTCCCTTGAAAATCGCCCCGAAACACGACACTAAAATCTTGTTATCCGTCTATTGCGGCTGTTACGGCTGAAATGGGCGTATTTTTGTTTAAGGAGGCACCATGCCGAGAATGCCGAAAAAGAGGAAGCTGGAACTGTCTTTCTTCCTCAATGAACGGGGGCGGGTAACGTACAACGACCTTTGCCGGAAATGCCAGCGTACTTGCAAGCAGAGTTTCCGGGCGGTCATTGTGGACTGCCCCCATTATCTTTCCAAACGCTCAAAACGAAAAGTAAAGGAGGACACCGATTGAATGGAAGTTGAATTTATGACCGCAGACACCACCCTGCCGCCCTGTATGCCGCTGCCGAGAGCCATGCTGCGGCTCCCGATCAGCAGCACCGCCAAGGTCATGTACGCCCGGATGTTGGATATTGTTTTCTTGTCCGGCATAGAGGACGCCAACGGGATTTTATTTATCCATTTCCCCATCGTGGAACTGGCGGCGGCACTTGCCCGCAGCACCATGACCGTGAAGCGTTCCCTGAATGAATTGGAGGACGCCGGACTGATACTGCGAGTGCGTCAGGGCTTCGGGGAACCCAACAAGATATATATACTCATTCCGGGGAAGGAGGACAGCCGCTTATGAATGCAAAGCTGGAAGCACTCAATCAGGAGATAGAGAAAACGGAAAAGAAGCTGCGGAGGGCGCAGCATGAAGAAAAGATATTGGAACACCAGATAAAGACGTTGACACGGAAGGAACGGACGCACCGGCTTTGCACCAGAGCCGCCATGCTGGAAAGCTACCTTCCCCACCCGGAGGCCATCACGGATAAACAGGTCAGCTTGTTTTTGGCGCTGCTGTTCCGTCAGGACAACACCCGTCAGCTTATGGAAAAAGTATTTGCCGGAAACGGCAATTTTCAGGGAGAGGAGGCAGACCGGGAACGGTCATAATCGCTTCCAGAGCCGCAGCCCGTGGACTGCCCCTCTGAAAGAGGGCGCAACTATACACCACCTGAAGGTAGTGTGTTGCGCCCTGCCGGGGGCTTCCTGCGGAAAGCGGATGATTGCCCGCAGCGTTCCGGCTCCTGCCAATCATCACAGGGGAAGCTACACTTCCCCTGCGCTGGCTGCCGCCAGCTACCCCTTTGTGGACTTGCCGCCCGGAAACACCTTGCGCCGCAAGCTGTTCCCGTCCAGCAAGTTTACAATTCATCTATTCCAAAAAGTAACATCTCATAGTATAATAGCGGTAACTTGAAAACCGTACAGATAGTGGAATGGAGAAATAAAGAAATGAGATTTGAATACACGGATGGAAATAATAAGGACTTTATTGAATTATGCCATGGTTTAGATGATTTCCTAAACGAACTTGTAGGAGGGGAAGAAAACAGAGCCGAATATATTCCCTATAATCAGCTCGATGATATTCACGATGTAATAATCGCATATGATGATGACATTCCTGTTGGAAGTGCCAGCTTCAAAAAGTATGATGATGAATGTGCAGAAGTAAAACGTGTCTTTATCAAACAAGAATATCGAGGTAAAGGAATTTCTAATACCCTAATGGAATTGTTAGAAAATGCCGCAAGAAAACAAGGGTATCATTATCTGATTTTAGAATCCGGCGAGCCACTTGTTGCCGCAATGGCGTTGTATAGAAAGATTGGCTATAAAGTCATTCCGAATTATGGACAATACAAAGATATGCCTGATTCAATTTGCATGAGAAAGGAACTCTAATAATCTGTCAGATAATATCTTCGGGCCACCCTGACCCGAATTTTCAAAACTGAATACCAGCCGCCCACCGGCGGTACCACCGAGCAGGAAATCTTGAAACAGGTTCCCTGCTCTTTTTATGCCCGGACACCGGGAGAAAGGAGGACACTACTTGCCATGCCCGCACTTTGATGTGAAAGTTATCCAGCGCAGCAAGCGCCAGTCAGCCGTTGCGTCTGCTGCCTACCAGAGCGGGGAACGGCTGTTTTCCGAATACGACCAAAAACAGAAATACTATTCCCATAAAAGCGAAATCGTCCACACCGAAATCATGCTGCCGCCCCACGCCCCGCCGGAGTATGCAGACCGGAATACCTTGTGGAACGCCGCCGAAGCGATTGAAAAGCAATGGAACTCCCAGCTTGCCCGAAGGTTCGTGCTTGCCATACCGAGGGAACTCCCCCCGGAACAGTACGCCGACCTTATCCGGGATTACTGCCGGGAGTTTTTTGTTTCCAAAGGCATGATTGCCGACTTTGCCATCCATGACAAGGGGGACGGCAATCCCCACGCCCACATCCTTCTTACCATGCGGGCAATGGACGAAACCGGGAAATGGCTCCCTAAAAGCCGGAAGGTCTACGACCTTGACGAGAACGGCGAGCGTATCCGGCTTGCGTCCGGCAGATGGAAAAGCCACAAGGAGGACACCGTGGACTGGAACGACCAGAAGTACGCCGAGATATGGCGGCAGGGCTGGGCTGACACGGCGAACCGTTATCTGGAAGCCATCGGCAGCCCAGAGCGCCTTGACCTTCGCTCCTATGCCCGACAGGGGATTGATAAAATCCCCACCGTCCACATGGGGCCAGCGGTCAGCCAGTTGGAGAAGAAAGGCATACAGACCAACATCGGCAACCTGAACCGGGACATCAAAGCCGCAAATTCCCTTATGCAGTCTATCCGGCAGATGGTACGCAGCTTAAAGGGCTGGCTGTCCGGCCTGAAAGAGAAAAAGGCGGCGCTGCTGGAAGCACTGGAACAGGCAAAGGAGCCGACCATCCCCGAACTGCTTTCCCGGTATCTGGATAAACGGAGCGAGGAACGTACCGGCTGGACTTCCAAGGGGAAGCTGAAAGGCACTGTTGGAGATTTCAACAAGGTCATGGAAGCCCTTGACTTCCTGCGGCAGAAAGAGATTTCCACCGTAGAGAGCCTTGACGCCTATCTGGATGAAGCCAGCGCACAGGCCGTTTCCATCCGTGAGGAAATCAAGCCGATGGAGAAACGTGTGAAAGAGATTGACCGGCTGCTTTTCCATATCGGGAACTTTGAAGCAAACAAGCCGGTTCATGCGAAATATGCCGCTATCCGCTGGAAGAAACCCAAGGAGAAATATGCCGCCGACCATAAGGAGGAACTGGACGCCTACAACGCTGCCCTGCGGTATTTCAAGGTTCACCTTGACGGGGCGAAGTACAGCACAAAGAAGCTGACCGGGGAACAGGCACAGCTTTCAGAGAATATCGCTTCCAAGACGGAAGCGCTGACTGCCGTACAGGAGGATGTAAAGATTTTGCGGGATGTGCGCCACTGGCTCAATCAGGTTTTGCCATCCGAGCAGTACCGCCAGACCGCAGAGCCGGGAAAGAAACCGTCCATCCAGCAGGCGGTCAAAGGCCGGGAGCAGCGTATCCGGGAGGAACAGGCAGAGAAACGCCAGCAGCCCCGCCGCCAGCAAAAACAGGATATGGAACTTTAACCAATTAGGCGCTTGCCATTTTCCCCGTGAGAATGACAGGCGCTTTTCTTATTTTCAGGAGGATTTGCCTATTGAATGTATTTGAAGCCGTGAAGCAGTCTGTTACCACCCGGCAGGCCGCCGAGCATTACGGTATCCGGGTAGGAAGAAACGGGATGTGTGTCTGCCCCTTCCATGACGATAAAAACCCCAGCATGAAGGTTGACCGGCGCTTCCATTGCTTCGGCTGTCAGGCAGACGGGGATGTGATTGATTTTATTTCCCGTCTGGAAAATGTAAGCCCCAAGGAAGCCGCCATCATGCTGGCGCAGGATTTCTCCATCTCCTATGAGGACAGGGAGCCATCCGGCAGGAGCCGCCCGAAGCCAAGACCCCGACAGGAAACCCCGGAGCAGCAATTTAAGCGCATGGAGCGCCACTGTTTCCGGGTACTGTCCGACTATCACAATCTGCTGCGCCGCTGGAAGCGGGACTATGCCCCAAAGACGCCGGAGGAAGAATGGCACCCGCTTTTCGTGGAAGCCTTGCAGAAACAATCCCATGTGGAATATCTGCTGGATGTGCTGCTGTTCTCCGACATAGGGGAACGGGCTGCCCTGATTGCCAGCTACGGAAAGGAAGTGAGGAACCTTGAGCGGAGAATGGCAGACCTTGCCGCCCGAACTGCAGCAGGCCGTAGAACAGACCATACAAGAAGCCCCGCCACCCCGGAACGTTGAGGAAGTAAAGGCCATGCTGGAAAGCACCGAGAAAGGCGGCGTGCGGAACAGTATTCAAAACTGCCTGACCGTATTCCAGTATGACCCCGAACTTTCCGGGGCGGTTGCGAAAAATCTCCTGACCGAGCGCATTGACCTTCTAAAGCCCATTGGCAGGAAACGCAGAACCGGCAGCAAGGCCATGACCGACACGGACATGAAATATATCCGGCTGTATCTGGAAAAGACCTACGGCCTGACCAGCGAGAAAAAGATAGCGGACGCCGCCGACCTTGCGGCAGACGCCAACAGCTACCACCCCATCCGGGACTACCTAAGCGGCCTTGTATGGGACGGGAAAGAGCGTATCCGCTATTGCCTGCGGCACTTTCTGGGAGCCGACACGGACAACTACACCTTCCAATCGCTGCGGCTGTTCCTGCTGGGAGCCATCCACCGGGCGTTCTGCCCCGGCTGTAAATTTGAGGTCATGCTTTGTCTGGTGGGCGGTCAGGGAGCCGGGAAGTCCACCTTCTTCCGGTTGCTGGCCGTAAAAGACGAGTGGTTTTCCGATGATTTGCGGAAGCTGGACGATGATAACGTGTACCGCAAGCTGCAAGGCCACTGGATTATCGAAATGTCGGAGATGATTGCCACCGCCAACGCCAAGAGCATAGAGGAAATCAAGTCATTTTTAAGCCGCCAGAAGGAGGTCTATAAAATCCCCTACGAAACCCACCCGGAGGACAGGCTGCGGCAATGCGTGTTCGGCGGCACTTCCAATGCGCTGGACTTCCTGCCCCTTGACCGTTCCGGGAACCGGCGCTTCCTGCCGGTCATGGTCTACCCCGAACGGGCCGAGGTACACATTTTGGACGATGAAGCCGCTTCCAGAGCCTATATCGAACAGGTATGGGCGGAAGCCATGACAACCTACAAAAGCGGCGATTTTAAGCTGTCTTTTACCCCCGAAATGATACAGTACCTCAAAGAACACCAGCGGGATTTTATGCCGGAGGACACCAAGGCCGGGATGATACAGGCGTACCTTGACCGCTACACCGGCAGCGCCGTTTGCTCCAAGCAGCTTTTCAAGGAAGCCCTGAACCACCCCTTTGACGAGCCGAAGCAATGGGAAATCCGGGAAGTCAACGACATCATGAACCACTGTATCACGGGATGGAAGTATTTCTCCAATCCCCGGATATTTGAAGGGTACGGCAGGCAGAAGGGCTGGGAACGGGAAGCCCCGGCAACGGGCGCTGACAACAGGCGTGAAAAAACGCCGGACGGATTTGTGGAAGTCACGGAGCAGATGGAACTTCCCTTCTGAAAAATCCGGGGAAATCACAGCCGGTTGCCGACCCCGTTGCTATCCCGTTGCCGGGCCGGTTGCCGGGAAAAAGCCCGTAACTGCGGGCTTTTCTCCCCTCTGACAACCAAAGCAACAGAAAAATAAAAGAAAAAGTAATAAATAACCAAACCGCCAGACAGAGATTGTTTTCGAGGTTTTTTGAAGCCCGTTGCCGGACTTCGTTGCCGACCTTCTCCTGTCTGGCTTATTTCATTTATGGAGGTAACTGCCTATGGCAAAAAGCAAAACTGAAATCCATGTCACAACGGTATTTGACGGCGAACTGGACGCTACGGACGTTTTCGTGAGCCTGATTGCACAGAAATACAGCCAGAGAGAGGATAAAGAATATCTTGCGAAAAAGCAAGATTTAGGATATAATAAAGACAAGGTTCAGAGTGACCGTGTTCCGTCTGGATTGTGCGGGTAACGGTTATGATGAACGGATTTGAATATGCAGGCATGGACATGGTACTGGCAAGCAGCTTCCGGGCGGCTATCTATTGCAGGCTTTCCAAGGACGATGACCTTGACGGGGAGAGCGCCAGTATCGCAAACCAGCGGGCTATGCTGGAAACCTACTGCGAAAAGCAGGGATGGGAGGTTGTTGCAGTCTATCAGGATGATGGCTACACGGGGCTGAACATGGAGCGCCCCGACCTGAAACGGATGTTGAAAGCCATCGAGCGCAGGCAGATAAACCTTGTGGTCACGAAAGACCTGTCCAGACTGGGTAGGAATTACTTGCAGACCGGCTTCCTGATTGAAGATTTCTTCCCCCGCAACGGCGTGAGGTATATCGCCATGAATGACGGTATCGACACCATGCGGGACAACAACGACATAGCGCCGTTCAAGAACATCCTCAACGAGATGTACAGCAAGGACATTTCCAAGAAGGTTCATTCCTCTTATCTGCTGAAAGCGCAGAAAGGCCAGTTTACCGGCTGCCTTGCCCCTTTCGGGTATCGGAAAGACCCGGAGGACAAAAACCATCTGCTGATTGATGAGGAAACGGCTCCCATTGTCCGGCGTCTGTTTGCGTGGGCGCTGGAAGGACACGGCCCCAACTACATCCGGCGCAGGCTGGAAGAAGAAAAAATCCCCTGTCCGACCTACTGGAACCGGGTACGGGGGCTGCGGAACGTGTCAACCAAGTGGGAAAAGAAAGACCCGGTAAACGGGCGGTATATCTGGGACTTTACCGTGATTAAGGACATCCTGATGAACCCCGTCTATACCGGCGCTATCGCTTCCCAGAAGAAGGAATACCGCTTCAAAATCGGCACCATCGGGGAGAAAAAGCCGGAGGAATGGATTGTCGTGGAAAACCAGCATGAGCCGCTTGTTGACCGCAAGACCTTTGACATCGTGCAGCGCAAGCTGAAATCCCGGCAGCGCCCCCGCCAGACCGGGGAAATCAGCCTGTTTGCGGGGCTTATCAAGTGCGGCGAGTGCGGGAAGTCGCTGACGATCCGCTACACCAACGACAAGCACCCGAAGCAGATTTATTCCTGTAAGACCTACAACGCCTACGGGAAACAGCACTGTTCCCAGCACCGGGTTGAGTACGACACCCTTTACAGCCTTGTGCTGAACAAAATCCGGGAGTGCGCCAGAGCCGCCCTGATGGACGGGGAAGCCGTTGCCGGGAAGCTGACCGACACCTGCGAAGCCGAGCAGAAAGGCCAGCGGGAAGCGTTGGAGCGTTCCCTAACCAAAGACGAGGAACGGATTGACGTTCTGGAAAAGATGGTGCTGCGGCTGTATGAGGATATGGTTGCCGGGCGTATCAGCGAAGCGAACTTCAATCTGCTGATGGAAAAGACGCAGGCGGAACAGGCCGAGTTGAAAGCAAAGGTTGAGGAAGGCCGGAAGAAGCTGGCCGATGAAATCCGGCTTGCGTGTGACGCCCGCCAGTGGGTAGAAGCCATTCAGGAATACGCCGACATCACGGAACTGGACGCCGCCACCCTTAACCGCCTGATTAAAGAAATCGTTGTCCATGAGAGCATAGACAGCGAAAAGACAAGACACATTTCTATCGAAATTCATTTCAATCTCAAACCCATCCCGGAGGTGGAGCAGGTCACGGCCTGACCTGCCCCCGCCGGGGCGGTTCTTAAAAACTCCATAGATATTTCTTGACACGCCGCCGCCCGCCATCGAGCCGTTTTCCTACACCTATTTGGGTATGAAACAGCTTATGGCAGGGGGAGGCATTGCCCTTATCGGATTAAAACTAATTCCGCTTCTTGCCAATGTGATTAAGTAAAAGGGAGAGAGTATGTTTGAGATATTAGACAAGATAGAAGAGTTTTTCAGAGAGCTTCTACTGGGCAGTATCCAAGCAAACTTAGAGTCTATGTTCCTTGATCTAAACGATAAGGTTGGGTCAGTGGCAACAGATGTAGGACAAACGCCAATGGGCTGGAATAGTGATGTGTTTCAATTCATTAAAAGCATTAACGATACCGTCATTATTCCGATAGCCGGGCTAATCATAACAGCAATCCTATGTATTGAACTTATCAACATGGTTATGCAGAAAAATAATATGCAGGATACCGATACCTTTGAGTTTTTCAAATACATTATCAAGATGTGGATTGCTGTTTGGTTAGTGTCTCATTCCTTTGAGTTTTCCATGGCGGTTTTTGATGTGGCACAAAATATGGTCAATAAGGCAGCGGGAGTCATCAATACAACTGCTGTTGTATCAGGAGATGAAATTATCGCTATGGTGGATTCCATAAAGGGAAAAACGCTAGGGGAGCTTATAACGATTCTTTTTGAAATCTCTTTAATCAAAGTTGCCATGCAAGCAATCTCTATATTAGTCATGGTCATTGTCTACGGGAGAATGTTTGAAATCTATGTTTATGCTTCTGTCTCGGCAATTCCCTTTGCCACTATGGGAAATAAGGAATGGGGACAGATTGGAACGAACTACATTAAAGGCTTGTTTGCCTTGGGACTACAAGGACTCTTTATTATGGTTTGCCTTGGAATATACGCAGTGCTGGTAAAAACGATAGAAATCACGGATATGCACAAAAGCACGATGATGATTCTTTGCTATGCAGTTTTACTCGGGCTCATGATGCTAAAGAGCGGAACATTAGCAAAGAGTGTATTGAATGCACATTAGGAAAGAGAGGGAAGAAGATGAACAAAAGAAAAACTGGATTTTTAGTAGGAACAATGGTTTTGGCAGGTTTGGCAGTTATCAAATGGATTAGCCTAAATCAAAGACTGGAAGATTTAGAGGAGGTGAAGGAGAGTCTAATTGCTTCTCAAAATAATCTCCAGCTAACGCAGGAAAGACACAATAGAAGGACGGAAGGGGATATTGCAAGAATTCAGGAAGAAATTGGAGCAGTATATGAGCATATGGAAGAATTATCCAAGGAAAGAGCAGAGAGGATCTAAGCCATGGCGTATGTACCGATTCCAAAGGATTTAAAGAGAGTGAAAACAAAAGTTGCCTTTAATCTTACGAAAAGACAGCTTATCGGCTTTTCCATTGCAGGATTGTTGGGCTTTTCAGCCTATATCTTTGTACGGAAACTGGTGCCAAACGATATTGCCGTCCTGTTTTTGATTACCGCCACCCTTCCGGTATTTTTTATTACGCTTTTTGAAAAAGACGGCTTGGTTTTCGAACAGTATTTTAAGCTCATATATCTTCATAGGTTTTATCAGCCGGGGAAAAGGGTGAGAAAGGAGGTTTACCTTGCAGAACAAAAGAAGATTGCAAACAATCATGCTAAAGAAAAATAAAAGGGCATTAAAAAGAAGGCTACAGGAGAAAGACCATAGTAAGTTGACAGTTTCTAAAGCGAGCAAAGGATTTTTAACGTCGGTTCTTAAGAAAGAGCCAAAGCGTTACACCGTAGAAGATACATTGCCCTATATCAGACTTCTAAAAAATGGCATTTGCCAGCTTGATGAAAGGCATTTTAGCAAGACTGTTTCCTTTCAGGATATTAACTACCAGCTTGCTTTAGATGAGGATAGAGACTTGATTTTTAATCAGTTTGCCAATTTCCTAAATTCCTTTGATCCAAGTGTTGCCATAGAGTTTTCCTATATCAATCAGATTGGAAGAAATGAGGAAGTTCAAGCGTCTATGCAGATACCGGATCAGCATGATGGATTTGATGCCTTAAGACTGGAGTTTCGGGAAATGCTAAAAAGCCAGATTGTAAAAGGAAATAATGGACTGAAAAAGGCAAAGTACATCAGCTTTACCGTAGAAGCCGATAATTTGGAACAGGCAAGTGCCATGCTGGAAAGACTGGAAATTGACATTTTATCAGGCTTTAAAAATATGGGAGTTCGGGCAGAAAGCCTAAATGGAGAAGAGAGACTGAAGATTTTACATGATATGCTAAATCCGGATAAGAACTTTTCCTTTTCTTACAAGGATTTAAAGAAAAAGGAAAGCACGAAGTCCTATATTGTTCCCGATATGTTTAACTTTACACCGAACAGGTATTTTAAGTTTGGTAAGTTTATTGGGGCAACAAGCCATTTTCAAATCCTTGCCAGTGAGCTTTCTGACCGTATGCTTTCTGAATTTTTGGATATTGATGACAATATCAGTATATCATTCCACATTCAGGCGATTGATCAGTCGGAAGCAATCAAGATGGTAAAAAGAAAGAATACTGACCTTGATAAAATGCGAATTGAAGAAAATAAAAAGGCAGTAAGAAGTGGTTATGATATGGATATTTTGCCATCAGACCTAGTCACTTATGGGGAAGATGTAAAGAGCCTTTTAAAAGATTTACAGACAAGAGATGAGAGAATGTTTGTGGTAAGCATTGTCTTTTTTAATTTCGGAAAAACAGTGCAGAAGCTGGAGAATACAATCGCAAAGATTAGTTCCATTGCCAACAAACATAACTGCAAGATTAAGAGACTGGATCATGCTCAAGAACAGGGCTTAGTGAGTGCCCTTCCCCTTGGGCTAAATCAGATGGAAATCAATAGGAGCTTAACTTCTTCTTCCACGGCAGTATTTATTCCTTTTACAACGGAGGAGCTTTTTATCAATTCTGAAAATAGTCTTTATTATGGGCTGAACGCCCTTAGCCATAACCTGATTATGGCAGACAGAAAAAAGCTGAAAAATCCGAATGGGCTTATCTTAGGAACACCGGGTAGCGGTAAATCCTTCAGTGCCAAAAGAGAAATGGCAAATGCCATTTTGATTACCAATGATGATGTGATTATTTGTGATCCTGAGGGAGAGTACGGAAACCTGGTGAAGCAGTTTCATGGAGAGGTGATTAAGGTAAGCAGTAAGTCCAAAGACTATCTGAATCCTTTAGATATCAACATGAACTATGGAGACGGGGATGCACCACTAAAGGATAAAGCAAACTTCATTATGTCTATGCTGGAGCTTGTGGTAGGAGGGAGCGGGCTTACGGCAGAGGAAAAGTCGGTTATTGACCGCTGTCTTCCGAAAATCTATGAAAAGTATTTTGAAAATCCTTGTGCAGAGAATATGCCGATTTTGCAAGACCTCTACGATATGCTGAAAGGGCAGGAAGAAAAAGTTGGAAAGAAATTGGCAACGGAAATGGAAATCTATGTATCAGGGAGCCTAAATGTCTTTAATCATAGATCCAATGTGGACTTAAACAAAAAGCTTCTTTGCTTTGATATTAAAGAGCTTGGCAGCCAATTAAAGAAAATCGGTATGCTGGTTATCCAGGATCAGGTTTGGAACAAAGTTTCCTTGAACAGAGGAAATAAGGCAACAAGATACTATATTGATGAGTTTCATCTACTGCTAAAAGAAGAGCAGACTGCTTCCTATTCCGTAGAGATTTGGAAGAGGTTTCGTAAGTGGGGCGGTATTCCTACAGGCATTACGCAGAATGTGAAAGACCTACTGATGAGTAAGGAAATAGAGAATATTTTCGATAATACGGATTTTGTTCTCATGCTTAATCAGGCTTCGGGAGATCGAGAGATTTTGGCAAAGAAACTGAAAATCTCTGTACCGCAACTTCGTTATGTCACAAATTCCAATGAAGGAGAGGGGCTTCTTTTCTTTGGAAATACTATTGTGCCGTTTCTGGATAAGTTTCCAAAAGATACGGTTCTTTATCAGAAGATGACCACTAAGCCGGAAGAGCAGGGGTAGCCTATGAGGAAAAGAGCCGACAAGGATTTTCGAAAGAAGATTCTTCATGACCATGAACGCTTTCAAGGTAAGGTACGAAGTAAAGACAGTAAGTTGGTTTTAGGAAAGGATATCCCTAACATAGATAATCCAGAAGCTGAGAGAAGCCCCAATCAAAGGATTTCTGCTAAAACTATTGGGAAAGAAAGACAAAAAAGAGCTGAGCATAAGAGGCGGAACTTTAGCGAGAATCTCTATACAAGAAACAGGGAAGTGACTTCCGGAGAAAAGCTTCCTTCTAAAGAAGATTCTAAGACATTAGAAGAAGTTAAAGAGAAGCTTACAAAGACAGGGAAAAAACAAGTTTTGAAAAAGCTAAAGACAGCAGTAAAGAAAAAGAACTTATCATATCTTAGAAGTTTTTCCAAGGGAAGCGAGGTGGTAAGAGACTACTTATCCCAGGGGAGTGAGGACAATCAAGGCGTTGAAGCAGGAGAAAAGACAGCTGATTTTAGTGCAAAGCTCATTCGAGGGACAAGGCATTATGCAGAGAAGAAAAGAGATAGGAAAGGCTTTCGACTTGAAAAGTACAATAGGAAGACCAAAGAGCGAAAGTCTAAGCTTATTTTTGAAGAAAGTGAAGGGGTAAGGAAAGCTTCAGATGATTCTCAAAGGATAAATGCCTATAAGCGTTTTCAAAAGAAAAGGCAAATGAAAGAAATCATACAGAGTAAATATAAGACAAGACTTAGGGATAGGCTGAAAGAAGGATTGATCGGAGCGATTAAAAGCTCAAAAGAGGTCATGATAAGAAATGCCAAGGGCTTCATGCTTATCTTTTTAAGTCTTATTATTTTGGGAACTTTCCTTATGAATTTTTCCGTAATGTCCTTATCCGGCATGATGAATTCTTCCAGTGGAGTACTTAGCACAAGCTATCTATCGGATCCAAATGTCCTTACGGAAGTCAATCAGCAATTTGAAAGCATGGAAGAAGGCTTGCAGGATGAGATGAATTCCGTGCAGAAGAATCACCCCGGCTACGATGAGTATATTATTCAGAAAGATAAAGAAATCGGACACAATGTGCACGAGATTTTATCCTATGTTACTTCACGGTATGGAGAGGTAAAAAAGGCAAGAGATGTTGAGGATATCCTGAAGGATCTTTTTCAAAGAATATATAGCTTATCGTATCGGGAAAAGATAGAAATCAGATACAAAACAGTTAAGGAGACTTATGTAGACAGGGAAGGAAAAATACGAAGTAGAAGCAGATTAGTACCTTACGAGTATAAAAAGCTGTTTATAAGCTTAAAGAAAAAAGAGATGGATACTGTCATTAGGGAGATATTTGAAAAGCATCCAAATAATGTAAGCCACTATGAATCCTTACTTTCTGCAAAAGGAAATATGGAATCCTTTTTTGGCAGTGGAAATGCAAATACTTCCGAGTTGATTTTAAATCCTGATTTTGAAAATCCGGGAATTGCTTTCAATGAGGAGTCTGTTAAGGCTTTATTTACTGAAGCAGAGAAACATATCGGAAAGAAATATGTCTTTGGAGCAAATGGGCCGAACAACTTTGACTGTTCGTCCTTTGTGTGCTGGAGCTTTACCCATTCCGGGGTTAAAAATATGCCAAGAACAACGGCTTACGATATTTACAAATCCTACTGTAAGCCCATTTCCAAAAGTGAAGCAAAGGCAGGGGATATCATTTTCTTTAAAAACACCTATAAAAGCGGTACGCCCATTTCCCATGTCGGAATCTATGCAGGAGATAGCATGATGATCCATGCAGGAAACCCGATACGCTTTGTTAGTATCAATACACCATACTGGAAGGAGCATTTTTATGGTTTTGGAAGAGTTCGTTAAGCGGAGAAAGGACGGATAAAGTGAATAAGGAACTTATTTTAGTGAAAAATAAAATACAAAGATTAAAGGATAAAAGGGCTCTGATTGATGAAAAATTAGAGCCTTTATTTATTCGGGAAGAGGAACTTGAAAATGAAGAAATTATTGCGATATGCAGAAGCAATAAGATTACGATTGCTGACTTAATGGAAAAGCTAAGAAAAGAAAGAAGTGAAGGAAAAATGCAAAGTGAAGAAAAAATGCAAAGAGAAATGATTGAGGAAAAAATAAAGGAGAATGGCGATGAAAACTAAAAAGTGGAGAAGACTTATTGTGGCTACTGTACTTTCTTCCATGCTGACCATGCATGGATTTTCCGTGCTGTCCTATGCCCAGGTTAATGAGCAGGAAGTTGCAGAGGAAAGCGTAGCTGAAGAGGAAAATAATGCAGAGACTACAGTCACCCAGGAAGTAAAGGAAGAGATAGAGAGAGAAGTCCGCTTTCCCAACAAACTGGAGGCAAAAGATCCTGAAAATGGAAAGCAGGGGAGCAACGAAGAAAAAAGTACCAATAAAGGGATTGCCACCTTACCGGGAGAGGCTAGGGCAACAGTTACGGAAGATGTTGATAATGCTAACAATGCCTATCCGATTCATCATGGAAACGAAACAGAAGCGAATGACCAATTTTCTGCCGATGCCAGACAGTTTATTAGCTTTAAGACGAAGAGCGGAAAGGTCTTCCACCTGATTATTAACCATGATGAGCAGGATCAAAATGTAATGCTTCTTACAGAAGTTTCGGAAGACGATCTATTAAATATGGTAGAACAGAAGGAAAGCAAGCCGGAGATTACAAAAGAGGAGCCGGAAAAAGAGGAAAGTAAGGAAGAGCAAAAGCCAAAGAAAATGGAAGAAAGCGGAAGCATGGGAAGCTATGTTTTACTGATTTTTGTAGTGGTTTTGGTTATGGCAGTTGCCTATTACTTCAAAGTTGTAAAAAAGAAAGAAGCAGAGGCGGTAGAAAGCCTTGAGGAAGAGGATAATTTCTTCTCAGAAGCTGAAAGTAGTGAAGATACGGATAGGGGAGTTATGGAAGCAGAAGACATGGACATGGTAGAAGCAGAAACGGAAGTAGAAGACATGGAAGACGATGAGGAAGAGGAGTAAAACTTGGAACTCTAGTCTATGTGTTTAAAAAGAATGTTTTATGGATTACAGGGTGGAAGAATAATCATACTTCCACCCTATTTTTTTGAAAAAAGGAGTAAGGAAAGATATGAAATTAGTGATTGCAGAGAAGCCTTCAGTTGCCCTGTCCATTGCCAAAGTTTTAGGAGCGAATGATAAAAAAGATGGTTATGTGGAGGGGAATGGATACAAAGTTTCCTGGTGTGTTGGGCATTTAATCCAAATGGCAAATCCTGATGCCTATGATAGTAGGTATGCAAAATGGAATATGGAAGATTTACCGATTTTTCCAAAAGAATATAAATACGAGGTCACAAAGGCAACGAAGAAACAGTTTTCCATTTTAAAAAAGCTGATGAATGAAAGCAGTGTTGACACGATTATCAATGCCTGCGATGCAGGACGAGAAGGAGAAGCCATTTTTAGACTGGTCTATACTGAAGCTTCTTGCAAAAAGAAGGTGAAAAGACTTTGGATTTCTTCCATGGAAGACAGTGCCATTAAAGAGGGATTTTCTCATTTAAGAGATGGAGCGGAGTATAATTCCCTTTTTGCTTCAGCTCAGGCAAGAGCCATTGCAGATTGGCTGGTGGGTATGAATATCAGTAGACTGTATTCCTGCCTTTATCAGCAAAACTATTCCGTAGGACGTGTTCAGACACCAACCCTTGCCATGATTGTAAAACGAGACGATGAAATTGCTCATTTCAAAAAAGAAAAATACTATACGGTAGAGCTTTTAACCGACGGCTTTTCTTTGTCCAGCGAAAGAATAGATGATGTAGAGACTGCAAAGCGACTAAAAAACAAGATCGGAAATACAATTCAAGTGAGTGATGTTACGCAGAAAGAAAAAATCACCAATCCGGAATTGCCATTTGATCTTACGACTTTGCAAAGAGAGTGTAACAAGTTCTTTGGATATAGTGCGAAACAAACCCTTGACTATGCACAAAGCCTTTATGAGAAGAAGTTTATCACTTATCCAAGAACAGACAGCAGATGCCTTACAGAGGATATGATTGTAAATACGCTTAACAATATCGTAGGGAAAAATGATTTTGATAAAGAGCGGGTTAAAGCAGTCTTTAATTCGAAGAAGGTAACGGATCACCATGCAATTATTCCAACCATTAGTTCCTTGAAAGAGGATTTATCGAAACTTCCTGAAAGTGAAGCAAAGGTATACCGGCTTATCCTAAACAAGCTTCATGCGAGCTTAGGATATCCCCTTAAAGAAAGTCTTACCAAGGTAGTAGCGGAAGTAGAAGGATTTTCCTTTACCTGTACAGGTAAGGTAATTATAGAAGAAGGCTTTACGAAGTACCTGAAAGCATATAAGACGAAGAAGAGCGAGGAATTTGTCTTACCAAGTGTTTCGAGTGGAGACATTTTACATCTTGAAAGTTCAGAGCTTAGAGAAAAATACACTGCAGCACCGAAGCACTATACGGAAGATACCCTTTTAAAGGCAATGGAACTTGCAGGGACGGAAATGATAGACAAGGCTGTAGAAGTAGAACGAAGAGGCTTAGGAACACCGGCAACAAGAGCAGGAGTTATTGAAAACCTAATCTATAAAGGATTTGTGGAAAGAGATAAAAAGAACTTACTGGCTACGCATAAAGGCATTAACCTAATCACGATTGTTGCGGAAAAGTTCAAATCGGCAGAAACCACTGCGAAGTGGGAATTGGAGCTTTCAGATATTGCTTCCGGAAAAGAGAGTAAGGAAGCGTTTCTTCGGAGAATTGAAAAAGAGATTCAAAGTCTGGTGGAACAATATAGAAACAGCATTTAGGGGAACGAGAGAAAATCTTGTTCCCTTTTTTATTGGAGGTGATGAAGATAGAAACATTGAATGTATTGGAACTGTTTGGAGGCATCGGAGCGATTCGAAAGGCATTGATTCGGCAAAAAATCCCACATAAAGTCATAGACTATGTGGAAATCGATAAGAATTGTGTGAAGAGCTATAACGCCTTGTATAATGCGGATTTTAAGCCAAAGAGCATTATTGGCTACAATCCCCCGAAGCAGAGAATTGATTTACTCATGCATGGAAGTCCTTGCCAGGACTTTAGCAGAGCCGGTTTAAAGCAAGGAGGAGAAAGAGGGAGTGGCACAAGAAGCAGTCTTTTGTTTGAGACAATACGGATTATTGAAGAAATGGTCATGCGACCGAAGATAGTCATCTGGGAAAATGTAAAGGGAGTTCTCGATAAGAATTTGAGAGCTTCCTTTTTTCATTATTTAACAGAAATGGAAAGGCTGGGCTATGAAAACAAATATGCAATCTTAAATGCTATGGATTTTGGAATACCTCAAAAAAGAGAGCGAATCTTTGTAGTAAGTATGTTCGGAAAGAATAACTTTGACTTTTCCAAACTGAAGCCTGTTCCTACAAGAGATATATCCGAATTTTTGGAAGAAGGTGTTTCGGAACTTTATGAGGTAAGACAGGAGTCCATGCTTTGCTACTTAAGAGGACAGCCAAAGAACAAAAACTTCAAAGGCAAGCTTAATGTGATAGACAAATATGCTTATACCATCACTACGAAGCAGGTAAGAATCCCTAATTCCGGGATTGTGGACTTAAAGAATGGAAAGTATCGCTATCTTACAGAAAAGGAATGCTTCAGACTTATGGGCTTTGATGAAGAAGACTTTAATAAGCTTAGGACGGTATTTCCTGAACGAAAAGGCATGACTTCATCTATCCTATATAAACAAGCAGGGAATAGTATAGTGGTGGATGTCTTGGAGGGGATTGTAAGTGTTGCTTTGCATGGGAGGGTATGATATGAATGTATTATTCAGAAAGATACCTTCAAGAAAGGAGAGAAAACAACAATCATGGAGGAAAGTATACAAGGTAAAAATGGCATCAGTAGAGAAACACAAGTAGATGTGGGAGAAGTACAAAAAAGTTTAAAAGGTATACTAGAACAAGTGAAGAATGTTGAAGAAAGACTTGCTCTAATAAAAAAGACCATATGCGAAAACGAGGAAATACTTAGTAGTGTGGCAAATGATATTAAACAAATGAGTATAAAACTCATAGAACTTCAGAATTCAGGGGTAGATATTTCGTGTTTAGGGGATAAATATACAAATTGGAATGCAGAATTAATTTATCAGAAGTATAAAGAGAAGCTTGAGAGTACTAAAAAAAATAGTAAATCCAAAATCATGGACAGTATAACTAAAAAAATAAAAAGTATTCCATACGGTCTGAAAGAAATTGTTTCTGATTTCGCTTTACTTATGTTAATTGTATTACTGATATACTGTGTGACCATGATATTTATTGGTAGAGAAGATAATCTAGCAGTTCCTGTTTTCTTGATCCTATTAATTATTTGGAGAGGAATGGTTAACCACTTCAAGAATTTTAGAGAAGAAGATAAAATCTTAGCAACTAATGCTCTAAATTCTATGCTTACAGAGAATAATATCCATCGTACAGAAAATATTATTGATGAGATTTATCAGTCTAGTGTGGCGTTAGAAGATAAAGCGTCTTCCACAATAAAAAGTACTGGAAAATGTATATTTGCTGTTGCACTTAGTGTTGTGTTACCTTTCATTACCGGAATAATAATAAACGGAATAAAACTTGAATTGATAGAGGGAAAAACAGTGGTTCAGTTTATGTTTACATTGAATGATATTATCCCAAGTGGGTTATGGATAGCTGATTTACTATTAATCTATTACCTTATATTTTATTATCTTAGTGAGGCATTTAGTCATAGATTAAATCTTTATAAAGAGATATTAAAGGAAATAAAATTAACGTTAGTTTTAAAGAATGAAGGAATTACTCAGTTATAATCTCAAAAAAAGGCGATAATCTATCGCCTTTTTTTATTACAACAAAAAGGAGGTCACATGCGGACAAACGATTTTTACGCTCTGATTGAGCTTGTAAAAAGAGAAGTTTTAGATTCTGAGACAGAATATCTAAATCTCCTGAAAGTTATCGGTAACAATCAGAGATATGATTTTTTGAGTCAGTTAAGTATTTACGATAGAAATCCCAAAGCAGTAGCTTGTGCAAGTTTTGATATGTGGCGGGAGAGGTTTCATCGAACGGTTATGCGTGGAGAGAAGGGTATTCCGATTCTGTACGAAAGTGAAGGAAAACAAAAAATAGCTTATGTTTTTGATATCAGCCAAACTGTCTCGATAGACCGAAATGTAAACGAAGTAGAACTCTGGTCTTTTGATAAAGAGAAAGATACGGATGCATTAAAAGAAATGATTAGGTTTGAGGGCTATACACCTCAGGACAGTTTACTAGAAAATCTTTACTTTCTTAGCAGAATATATGCAGATCAGGATATCTATGAACTTGCCAATAATCTGCGAGTTCCGGCTGAGGATAGAACTTCTTTTGTGCATTTTATAAGAGAGTCTATTAGCTTTGCCTTATCCGGCCGATTTCATGTGGAATATCCGATAGATATGGAAAAGGGCAAGGAAAACTTTCTTTACATAGATAGTGTGTCTTTAATGTTTGTAGGAAATTGCATTTCTAACGCTTGCAATAGGATTTTAGAGGCAACTATTGAACGCACAAAAAAATTATCCCTAAGCCAAGGGCTGACAAAAAATAGAGGTGCAGAATATAATAGGAGCAATCCTGAAGAAGTAAGAGTAGAGACTGAAAGAAATGGTGAAGCAGAACAAGGAGGTATGGAAGATGCTGTTCGATCAAATGACGAAAGAGATGATGATAGAGGAGAAGGAGTTTTCTCAGATGGAGAATACGGACGAAATAGTGAGCATAATCAAGAAGAAAACTTTAGACAGCCTGGAAGAGGAGACGAGCTTTATGGAGGAATTTCCGAATCCGACTTACGCCGTAATGAGACTGGAGTACCTGGCAGAGAGTCAGAACGAGATGAATTATCAAATGCTGCTCGAGCTATACAAGGAGAAGAAGCTGGTCAATCACTTAATGGAAGTGCAGAAGAGAGCAATTCAATTTATGAGGGAAGAGAAGATTCAAATGATGAGGGAGCTGAATATAGCGGGCGAGGAAGATCCGAAGTACCAGACCATGATTTCAGCATTGAAAGAGATGGTGATAAAGGAAGTGGTAGAGGTTTAGCACCGGCTTCCAATTTTAAAATACGGCAAGAGATTTTCCCTGATAAACTCACACCAAGTGAAAGACTAAACTATAACCTGGAAGCCATTTCCATGCTGAACAGAGTAGAAAAGGGAGAAAGAGTCCTTGATAAATCAGCCCAAGAAGTATTGGCAAGATATGTCGGTTGGGGAGGGCTGCCCGAAGTATTTGATGAAGAACGGACCGGGCAATGGTCGGAAGCCAGAAATTTCCTAAAGAAAAACCTAAGTTTAGAAGAATATGAAGCAGCTAAGGAATCTACCTTAACTGCTTTTTTTACGCCTAAAACAGTGATTGACAGCGTATATAAGACCGTTCTGGATATGGGATTTAAGCAGGGAAATATCTTAGAGCCTAGTATGGGAATCGGGAATTTTATCGGAAGTATTCCGGAGCAAATGAATCAGTCCAAGTTTTATGGAGTGGAGCTTGACCGGGTAAGTGGCCGTATTGGAAGGCTACTTTATCCTAATAGTGATATTCAGATAAAGGGTTTTGAGGAAACAGGCTTCTCCAACAATTTCTTTGACCTTGTCCTTGGAAACGTGCCTTTCGGGGATTTCAAGGTAAATGACAGAGCGTATAACCGAAACAACTTTTTGATTCATGATTATTTCTTTGCCAAGTCCATAGATAAGGTTAGAAATGGCGGTGTGATTGCCTTTATTACCTCCTCCGGCACAATGGATAAGAAAGATGAAAGTATCAGAAAGTATATCAATGCCAGGGCTGAGTTTTTAGGAGCGATAAGACTTCCCAATGATACTTTTAAGGGTGTTGCCGGTACAGAAGTAACAAGTGATATTATTTTCTTAATGAAGAGAGACAGCGTTCTGGAGCGAGATGATAGCTGGATACATTTGGAAGAAGATGAAAATGGGCTGACCTACAACAAATACTTTGTAGATCACCCGGAAATGGTACTTGGAAAGATGGAAGAAGTTTCAGGGCGATTTGGAAATACTCTCGCTTGCTTATCAAAGGAAAATGCAGATTTAAAAGAAATGTTGGAACGTGCCGGGAAACAAATTTCTGCAAGTACAAGATACGAAGAGATAGAACTTCTTGATGATGAGATTAGCTTTATTCCGGCAACAGATGATGTAAAGAACTTTTCCTATACAATTCTTAACAATGAGGTCTATTACAGGGAAAACTCCCTTTTCATCAAGAAAGAGATTCCGGATAAAAATAAGGAAAAGATTAGGGACTATCTCAAATTAAAGGAAGCGTTAAAAGATGTTATTTATAAACAAAAGGAAGATTTTAGCGATGCAGAAATCAAGGCTTCTCAAAACATTTTAAATGAAGTCTATGACAGGTTCTCTAAAAAGCATGGCTTTGTCAATACTCTTTCAAATACAAGAGCTTTAAGGGAAGACAGTAACTTCCCTTTGGTATCGTCTATTGAAGTTCTTGATGAAGAGGAGAATTTTAAAGCAAAGGGAGATATTTTTTCGAAACGCACGATTAGTAAGGCAAAGGTGATAAATCATGTGGATACTTCTCTGGAAGCCTTAGTACTTTCTATTTCCCAAAAAGGCTACGTGGATTTTGACTATATGCAGGGGCTTACAGATAAGGATAGAAGCACCATTATTACGGAGCTAAAAGGAGAGATATTCCTAAATATCCGTGAAGAAAACGTAAAGAGCAATCAAAAGTTTTCTTTTAATCTTGAAGACGGAGACCTGCCCTTTAGTTGTAGTGATGATAGGAATACCTTTAAGTACGCCTATGTAACAAAGGACGAATACCTGAGTGGAAATATTCGGGAAAAGATAAGGGCAATCGATAGCTATATCTTTCGAATCAGCCAGGCTAAAAGAATCTTGTCTGATGATAGGGAAACAGAAAAAGAACTACTGGATATGGAACTAAATCGATTGGAATATCAAAAAGCAGAGCTTCAAAAAGTGATGCCAAAAGAACTTGAAGCCAGTGAAATCAATATTCGACTAGGAGCAACATGGATTCCTGTAAAGGATATAGAACGCTTTATTTTTGAGACTTTAAAGACACCGGGCTATGCCAGATGGAATATCCATGTGAAATTCTCCGGCCTTACCAGTGAATGGAATATTGAAGGAAAGAGTCAAGATAGGGGGAATGATTTAGCGGAAATGACCTACGGTACTTCCAGAGTAAGTGCCTATAAGCTTATTGAAGATGCCCTAAATCTAAAAGAAACCAAGGTGTTTGACCAAATAGAAAATGCAGATGGCTCTAAAACTTCTGTACTGAATAAGAAAGAGACCATGCTTGCCGGACAGAAACAGGAACTTCTTAAAGAAGAGTTTCAGAACTGGATTTTTGCCGATCAGGAGCGGAGAAACAGACTGGTAAAGATCTATAACGAAAAGTTCAATTCCATTCGAAATCGTGAATATGATGGCAGTAACCTAAGCTTTGAGGGCATGGGAGAAGGAATTGCACTTTATGAACATCAAAAAAATGCCATCGCAAGAATTCTCTATGGAGGAAATTCGCTTCTTGCCCATGTGGTCGGTGCAGGGAAGACTTTTGAAATGGTAGCAAGTTCTATGGAGGCGAAAAGACTTGGAATGTGTACAAAATCCCTTTTTGTTGTACCGAATCATTTGACTGGGCAAATCGGGAGAGAGTTTATGCAGCTCTATCCTTCAGCGAATATTATGGTGGCAGATAAAAAAGATTTTGAGCCCAAAAACAGAAAACGCTTTATCGGAAAGATTGCAACAGGTGAGTACGATGCAGTTATTATCGGCCATAGCCAGTTTGAGAAAATTCCCATGAGTAAAGAGTATCAAGAAAAACATATTAAAGACCAGATTGACGAGATTATCAATTATGTGGAGGAATATAAGCATGATAGAAATCAGAACTTTACCGTGAAGGAGTTGCAAAAGACAAGAAAAAAACTGGAGACTAAGCTGGAAAAGCTAAACGATGATTTCAAGAAAGATGATGTCATTACCTTTGAAGAACTTGGTGTGGATAAACTAATCGTAGATGAAGCCCATAATTACAAAAACCTTTACCTTTACACGAAGATGAGGAATGTGGCAGGCATTGGACAGACAGAAGCATTTAAGTCTTCAGATATGTTCATGAAGTGTCGATATATGGACGAAATGACCAATGGAAAGGGTATTATCTTTGCTACGGGAACACCTGTAAGCAATTCCATGACGGAACTTTATACCATGCAGAGATATTTGCAGTATGAGGAATTAAAGAAAAATGGTTTGGAGCATTTTGACTCCTGGGCTTCCACTTTTGGAGAGACTCAATCCGCTTTTGAATTATCACCTGAGGGGACAGGATATAGAGTAAAGACGAGATTTTCTAAATTTTATAATCTTCCTGAACTCATGAGTCTGTTTAAAGAAGTGGCAGATATTCAGACGGCAGATATGTTAAATCTTCCAGTTCCGAAAGCTCACTTTGAAGTGATTAAGACCATGCCCAGTGATGAACAGAAAGAAATTTTAAAAGGCTTATCAGAGCGGGCAGATAAGGTGCGGAACAGAGCGGTAGAGCCTGACGAAGATAATATGCTAAAAATCACAAATGACGGAAAAAAGCTTGCTTTAGATCAGCGTCTAATCAATCCATTATTGCCTGATAATCCGGACAGTAAGGTAAATGTGTGTGTGAAGAATGTATTTTCCATTTGGGATAAAACAAAAGAAGATAAGTCTACGCAACTAATCTTCTCCGATATGTCAACGCCAAAGGGAAATGATAGTTTCAATATCTATGATGATATCCGGGAAAAGCTTGTGGGCATGGGCATTCCGAAAGAAGAGATTGCCTTTATACACGAGGCAAATTCCGATAAGCAAAAGGACGAGATGTTTGCTAAGGTGAGAAACGGAGAAATCCGAATCTTAATGGGATCCACACAAAAAATGGGAGCCGGCACAAATGTGCAAAAGAAACTCATTGCCCTACATGACTTAGATGTGCCTTGGAGACCTGCGGACCTGGAGCAAAGGGCAGGAAGAATTATCCGACAGGGAAATGAAAATAAGGACAAAGGCGGTGTATATATTTACCGTTATATTACAGAAAATACCTTTGATGCCTACCTTTGGCAAACTATTGAAAACAAGCAAAAGTTTATTTCCCAGATAATGACCAGTAAGACTCCGGTTAGAGTTGCGGAAGATGTAGACGAAAGTTCTTTGAACTATGCGGAAATCAAAGCTTTGGCTACAGGAGATCCAAAAATCAAAGAGAAAATGGACTTGGACAATGAAGTTACTAAGCTGAAAATGTTAGAAGCAAACTATAAGTCCAATCGTTACAGGTTAGAGGACAAAGTGGCGAAAACTTACCCTGAAGAAATCGCAAGGATAGAAAAGCTTATTGAAGCAGTTAAGAAGGACATTTCCTTAATAGAACCGCAAGGAGAAGGAGAGAATAGATTTACTTCCTTAACCATACATGGTGAAAAGATTATGGACAAAAAAGAAGCCGGAGAGAGACTGCTGGAAGCAATAAAGAATGTCAAAGTAAATGAAAGTAAGGTTATTGGCCAGTATCGAAATTTAGACTTGGAGGTGAGTTACAATATCTTCACGAATGAGCGAGCTTTCAGCCTGAATGGAGCATCTAAAACCATTGGGGAGCTAGGAGTCAGTGCAGATGGCAATATCACAAGATTAGATAATGCTATCGATAAATTACCCGAAAAGTTAAGTTACCTGGAGGAAAAGCTTGTAAGTACCAAAGAACAGCTACAAAATGCCCTGGAAGAACTTGAAAAGCCTTTTGAGAAGGCAGAAGAGTTAAAGATGAAAGTACTAAGACTTGCTGAACTGAATAAGCTTTTAGATATGGGAGAGGTCGAGGAACAAGAAAACACCAATCCTTTACTGGAAGATGTGAAAAAAGCAATTATTGACTTCTGCAACAGAGAGTATGAAGAAAAGCACAGTTATGATGAATTTGACACGCTGTATCCTGATTTAAAGCATATCGGGATTGCCTATACCAATACACCGGATGAAAGGCATGGGATTCAGTACGAACTGAATTTAGAGGATTACACATGGACACAGTACATTGATGATACGGTGGTAAAAACCGAGAGCTTTGATTATGAAAACAAGGGAGAAAATGAAGCTCTAAGGAATATGAAAAATGAGATTGAGCTATCCTCTTTTGAAGATTTAGTCTATGTGGACTCGGAAGATTTAAGGGCAGCAACGGGACTTGACATTGATGATGAGGGAAATTTCTATGATCCGCTTGCAAAAGACCTCGATAATGACGGTATCATCGA
>ERZ773196.430-NODE-430-length-26498-cov-6.025111_pt1 | contig 26498 bp, 20 predicted proteins | sample MGYA00581009_ERZ773196 | MGnify/ENA primary metagenome ERZ773196 (study PRJEB29015, sample SAMEA2738162) | human oral metagenome | biome: human oral; feature: human-associated habitat; material: saliva | place: China | collected 2243 ... | reverse complement strand
GCAGGAGCGGAGGAAGGGTATAGCGTACCCACCCGCCCTGTAGGAACGAGGACGAATACTGCCTTTCCAAGCAGAGCCAAGCGGCCCAGCTTTCCCAAGCGGGAACTGAGGGGCTAAGCCTAGTGGCCCGCCTCCTGCCAGGACTTGCCCCAGCCGACCTGCACATCCAGAGGAACACGCAGGGAGGCGGCACCGCTCATCTCCTCGACCAGCACGCGTTCGGCGGCTTCACGCTCACCGGTGGCGACTTCGAGGATGATTTCGTCGTGCACCTGCAGCAGCATGCGGGTCTTCAGACCCTCTTCGCGCAGGCGGCGGTGAATGTTGATCATGGCGATCTTGATGATGTCCGCGGCGGTGCCCTGAATCGGGGCGTTGAGGGCGGCGCGTTCGGCGGCTTCTCGGCGTACACGGTTGGGCGAGTCCAGGTCGGGCAGCACGCGGCGGCGGCCGAAAATGGTTTCGGTGTAGCCGTCCTGGTGTGCCTGCTTGAGCACACCGCGCAGGAAGCGTCCCACGCGTCCGAAGCGTTTGAAGTAGTTGGTGCGCAATTCGCCTGCTTCGTCGGAGCTGATGTTCAGCTGCTTGGCGAGGCCGAAGCGGGACAGGCCGTATGCCAGGCCGTAGGACATTGCCTTGACCTTGGAGCGCTGCTCGGGGGTGACGTCTTCGGGTGCGACGCCGAAGACTTCGGAGCCGACGTAACGGTGCAGGTCCTCCCCCGCTTCGTAGGCTGCGATGAGCTTCTCATCGGCGGCGAGGTGCACCATGATGCGCATTTCGATCTGCGAGTAGTCGGCGGTGAGCAGACCCTCGTACTCCACGCCGTCGACGGGTGCGGGCGCGACGATGAAGGCACCACGGATGCGGCGGCCTTCTTCGGTACGGATCGGGATATTCTGCAGGTTCGGCGCGGTTGAGGAGAGTCGACCGGTGGAGGCGGCACCCTGCTGGAAGGTGGTGTGCACGCGTCCGTCGTCGGCGGCTGCTTTCTGCAGGCCTTCGACGGTCTGGACGAGTTTGATGTTGTCGCGGTAGGCGGCGAGCGCACCGAGGAATGCGGCACCGTCGGACTCCGGGGAGATTTTGGAGAGCAGTTCGGTGACGGATTCGGCGTCGGTGGAGTAGCCGGACTTGATTTTGCGGGTGTGCGGCAGGGCGAGCTTGTCGAAGAGCACGGTCTGCAGCTGCTTGACGGAGGCGAGGTTGAGGGGTTCTTCGCCGTCGTCGGTTTCGACGGTGTCGCCGATGATGGCGCGTGCGGCGTCCTGTGCTTGGGCTGCGCGTGCGGAGAAGGTGTCGTGTAGTTCGGTCAGGAGCGCGTCGGAGACGGCGATGCCTGACTGTTCCATGTCTGCGAGGACGTAGAGCAGCGGCAGTTCGATTTCTTCGTAGACCTTCAGCTGGCCGTGCTCTTCCATTTCGAAGTGCAGCAGACGTGCGAGTTCGTGAATGATGCGGCTGATTTGCGTGAAGTAGCGCAGGTTGTCGACGGGTTCGGCTTCGCCGGGCAGACTGAAGAGGGAGGGTTCTGCCTCTTCTTCTTCGGGCTGGAAGACGAGCTGCGCGTAGGAGTCCTTGGGGATCCAGAGGTAGCGTTCGGCGAGGTCTTCCATGCGTTCGGAGAAGAGCTTGCGGGTTGCGGTGGGGATGAAGCCGCACATGTAGGAGGACAGGGCGGGGTCTTCGACGGCGCCGGCGAGTTCGTAGCCGTAGGCGCGCAGGAGTTTGCGCTGGTTTTTGAGGTCCATGACGATTTTGCGGGCTGCTTCGTCGGAGAGCCAGGCGGCGAGGGCGGCGTCGAGTTCCGGGTCGATGGTGCGGGTGTCGATCCAGAGGCTGGTGCTCTTGCTGGTGAGGAGCACGCCGAGCAGTTCGGGGTTTTCTTCGGCGGCGCGGATCTTGGTTTTGGTGACCTTGACGGCGGGTGCGTCGCCGATGGCGGGGCGCGCTACGGGCAGGTTGGTGACCGGGTAGAGGGTCACGGCGCCTTCGAGGCGTTCGGGTACGGCGATGGGCGCGCCCTGTTCGTCGGTGTCGTAGTTTTCTTCGGCTGCGGCGGCGCAGAAGGCGCGGAGTGCTGCTGCGTCTGCGTTTTTGGTGGGTGCGCTGGTGTTGATGGGTGCGTAGACGGGGCCGGTGGGTGCCTTCTTGGTGGCGCCCTCCTCCCCTGCTTCGGCGGCGGAACTTGCGGAACTTGCAGAGCCTGCAGAACCGGCGGCGCGCACGATGGGGCCGAGGGTGTCGGCGGCACGCTTGCGGATGGTGCGGAACTCTACTTCATCGAAGAAGGCGTTGAGTGCATCCAGGTCGGGGGTGAATGCGGTGTCTTCGAGGGTAATGTTCAGGTCGAGGTCGTTGACGAGCTGGTTGAGGCGGCGGTTGCGCACTACATTGTCGATGTTTTCGCGTAGCGCTTCGCCCTTCTTGCCGCCGATCTTGTCGCTGTTTTCGATGACGGCGTCGAGGGAGCCGTATTCGCCGAGCCACTTGGCGGCGAAGCCGGGGCCTACGCCGGGTACGCCGGGCAGATTGTCCGCCTGCTCGCCGGTGAGGGCGGCAAGGTCGGGGTACATGTGCGGGGGTACCTTGGTTTTCTTTTCGACGGCGGCGGGGTCCATGCGCTGAATACCCTTGGAGGGGCCGGTGGTGACCGGGTAGAGCAGGGTGACGTCGTCGGTGACGAGCTGGAAGATGTCGCGGTCGCCGGAGAGGATGAGTACCTTGTAGCCGGCTTCGGTGCCGCGGCGGGTGAGGGTTGCGACGATGTCGTCGGCTTCGTAGTTTTCGTAGGTGAGCGCGGGGATGTTGAGCGCGCCGAGCATCTTCTTGATGAGGTCGATCTGGCCGTTGAAGGCTTCGGGGATGGCGTTGCGGCCGCCCTTGTATTCGCCGTATTCGGCAGTGCGGAAGGTGCCGCCGGGCAGGTCGAAGGCTACGGCGATGTGGCTGGGCTGGTTGTCTTTGATGATGCTCAGCAGGGTGGAGAGGAAGGCGTGGACGGCTTCGGTGTGCTGGCCGTCGCTGCGCACGAAGATGTGCTGCCCGGTCTTTTCGGCCATGGTGTAGATGCCGAAGAAGGAGCGCAGGGCGAGGGAGTGTCCGTCAATGAGCAGGAGGGTTTTGTTCTCTGTAGTCACTCTTCTAGTGTATCGAGTCTGAGTTTGCTCGGTGGCTGACCTCGTGACGGAGGGCTTCGTGATGGCTGGTTTTGTGACGACTGCCGGTCAGTCCTGAGGGTCTGCCTTGGGCTGGTCAGCCATGTGGGAGGCGCCCGCACCGTATTGAGTGCCGGTGCTGTGCCATATAGCTGTGCCATATAGCGGAATCACGGGGTGTGTGGAAAGAGTTTTACCTCATATATAGGCGCCGGTGGGGTGCGTTTGGTGAGTTTTCTTCCCAAAAACTGTGCCCCATGCCACTATGTGGGGTGGATAATAATACAGTTTCCAGATAATATATAACCTTATTATCGCCTCCAGCGTAGGAAACCCCCACACCCCGTGTATTCATAGGCAGAACTCTACCCAGAATTCACCGGCAGAATTCACCGGCAGGATTCACCGGACCGTGAGGGCGTATCCCGCGCTTACCACACAACGAACCCTCATTTAGGAAACTATGAAGGCACTCAAAAAACTTCCCCTCCTCGCGTGGATTATCATCGCGATTGCATCGGGTGTGCTTATCGGCATGCTGACCCCCGGAATGATTAGCGGCATCAATGACGCAACCGGCGCAGCCATCCCCACTGACTTCATTGTGCAGCTCTTCGTCTCCTTCTCCACCGTATTCAGTGCCTTCCTGAGCTTCGCGATTCCGCTGATTATTATCGGTTTCATCGTGCCCGGTATTGGTTCCCTCGCGCAGGGTGCGGGCAAGATGCTCGGCATCACCGTGGGTCTGGCATACCTCTCCAGCATCCTTGCGGGCTTCCTGGCACTGACCTGCGCATTGCTGCTCTACCCCATCATCCTGAAGGGTCAGCAGCTGGCATCCTTCGACAACCCGGAGAACGCACTCTCCGCCGGTTACGTTTCCATTCAGTTGCCCCCGATTATGGGTGTGCTCAGCGCGCTGGTTCTCTCCTTCATTCTGGGTCTGGGCATTACCGCGCTGAAGACCCGTGCGATGCTGAACCTCTTCGAAGACTTCCAGGTCATCGTTGAGAAGATGCTCAGCTACGTGATTATCCCCCTGCTGCCCGTGCACATTGTGGGCGTGTTCGCGAACATGACCCTCGCCGGTCAGGTCGCCAAGATCCTCTCCGTCTTCGGTCTGGTCTTCGTCATGGTGATTATCCTGCACTGGGTCACCCTGGCTCTGCAGTACTCGGTGGCTGGCGCGGTGTCTCGCCGTAGCCCCATCCAGATGCTCAAGACCATGATGCCCGCGTACTTCACCGCAATCGGTACCCAGTCTTCGGCTGCGACCATCCCGGTGACCGTGCGTTCGGCGAAGAAAGCTGGCATCTCCCCCCGCGTGGTGGACTTCGCGATTCCGCTGTGCGCGACCATTCACCTCTCCGGCTCCATGATTACCATTACCTCCTGCTCGGTGGCAGTGCTGTTCATGACCGGTCAGCACCCCGACTTCGGTAGCCTGATCCCCATGATTCTGGTGCTCGGCGTGATGATGGTTGCCGCTCCCGGCGTTCCCGGAGGTGGCGTGATGACCGCAATCGGTCTGCTGCAGTCCATGCTTGGTTTCGATGCCTCCATGATTGCCCTGATGATTGCCCTGTACCTGGCTCAGGACTCCTTCGGCACCGCAACCAACGTGACCGGTGACGCGACCATCGCAGCCCTGACCGAGCGTATCTCCAAGGCAAGCGGAGTGAACCCCGATAAGGAAATCCGCGACGAGGACATCGAAAAGGCAGAGGCCATCTCCGCCTAGCCATCCCCCGCTTGCATAACGTTTTCGGCCCCGTCTCCTGAGTTCAGGAGGCGGGGCTGAACCGTGCCCGGAGGCTGGACAAGAAACCGACCATCGCGTCAAAGGCACCCTAACCGGGGAGTACACTGGAAGTCATGACTGAAAACAACACACAGCACGCACCCGTCCGTGCGGCAGCACCCACCACCCTCAGCGCAGAAGAAATCAAGGCGCAGCTGACCGACAGCGGAATCCCCGAACACCTGCACCCCTACTTCCCCCGCGGCCTGGGCGAACTCATCCCCGCCATGGGCATTAAGTTCCAGGAACTCACTGCAGAACGCACCGTCGCAACCATGCCCGTCGCCGGTAACACCCAGCCCATCGGCCTGCTGCACGGCGGCGCCAACGTGGTCCTTGCCGAAACCCTCGGCTCTCTCTCCGCGGGTGTGCACGGCGGCGAAGACCTCGTAGCGGTCGGCGTGGACATCAACGCAACCCACTTACGCCCGGCAGTCTCCGGTCTGGTCACCGCAACCTGCACCGCCGTCAAGCTCGGACGCACCCTGTGCATCCACTCCATCGACATTGTGGATGAGCGCGGCCGCATCACCTGCACGGCGCGCATCACTAACATGCTGATCCCCCGCCCCGCCGCATAAACTCCCGCTGCATAAACTCCCGCAGCGAAAAGCCCTACAACCTCAGCAAGTAGCCTAAAATCGTAGAAGCACGGGGTACACAGCCCCCAACACCCACCAGAAGGTACGACCAGAAGGAGCACCATGGCCCGCGAGCGCACCCCCTATTTCAAGCGTTACCCGAAGATTGTGCGTGCCAAGCGCATTGTCCTGCCCATCGCAATCGGTGTGATGCTGGTGTGCCTGGTGACTGCCATCAATAACCCCGGTAGCTTCTGGTGGCTGGGCGTGATGCTCGGTACTGGCGGTATGCTCTGGGCGGGTTCGCCCACGGACCGTCCCACTAGCGGCCCCAACAATGACGAAGACGATTTCAACCGCTACATGCGCTAAGCCCGCCTGACGCTGCAGCTCTTGCAGCATTGGGTTGCCCGCGGCACCGGCTTAGAAACGCTCCGGGCTTAGAAACGCTCCACCTGACCCGGCAGGATGCGAGCTTCAGAGGTTAAACACTAACGCCCCGTCCCTCAGCTTCACCGTGAGGGATGGGGCGTTAGCGTGTCATGAAAAGGTGCTGGCCAGATACTGACCGGCTGAAAGCGCATACGGGCGAATCCTAGTCTTCGCCGTAGCGTGCGTTCGTACCTGTACCGTTATGTACTTTATACGTCTCGCATTTAGGAGAGCTGCTTGATGATGGTGTCGGAGACTTCGCGCATGGACAGGCGGCGGTCCATGGAGGTCTTCTGAATCCAGCGGAATGCTTCCGGCTCGGTCAGGTTCATCTTGGTGATGAGCAGCGACTTTGCGCGGTCAACCAGCTTGCGGGTCTCGAACTGATCGCGGATGGTGCCAACTTCCTTCTCGAGAGCGCGAATCTGCTCGTAGCGGCTGATTGCCACCTCGATTGCGGGGACCAGGTCGTTCGGGGAGAAAGGCTTGACGACGTACGCCATAGCGCCTGCCTCAACGGCACGGTCGACGAGTTCCTTCTGGCTAAATGCGGTCAGCAGAACGACGGGAGCGATCTGCTCCTTCGCGATTTCTTCAGCTGCGGTGATGCCGTCCATGATCGGCATCTTCACATCCATGAGGACGAGGTCGGGGCGGTGCTTCTGCGCTAGCTCGACGGCGGTCTTACCGTTATCGGTTTCTGCAACAACATCGAAACCCTGGTCCTTCAGAATTTCGACGATGTCGAGGCGAATCAGTGCCTCGTCTTCTGCCACGACGACGGTACGGGCCGGGCCCTGCTCCTCCGCCTGGTTTTGAGTGGTCAGCTCTGACATTACTCTTCTCCTTATCAAATTGAATCACTTAAAGTCTACAGGAGGGAATAAATGTTCATCTACTTTCTCGCCCTGTCCCCCGCGTGTTATATGCGCCCTATATGCAGGTGGGAGGAGTTTTCTTGTGTCATCTTGGAGCCGCCACGCAGATTTTGCACCTTCATGCATATTTTTGTTCTATACTGCTTATAACAACAAAGAAAAACCACACAATATAGACGTCACGCGGCGAAATTCACACCTAAAACATAGACCCGAAAATGACTCTGACATGCACTAACACGCCCTCGGGTTAGACACAAACGTAATAAACAAAATATTTATACCGAAACTCCATCACCTGCCAAAGAAGGCCGATACACTGGAATGGATTATTCTCCTCGACTTCTCCGGCACTCGCATTTGACCACCCATACTCGATACCCGGAGGGGATTCATGTCAATCACCCGTCAAGCACGCACCCTGTACTCAGACTTCGTCGAGTACAAGGAACTCGATCGCGCCCCGCTGACTTCCATTCACCCCGGAATTCTCGTCGCCTTCGACTCCACCGCGCTTGCATGCCTCTACAACTACCCAGCCCACATCAGCGACGAAATCCTCCGCGTCTACTCCCAGCTTCGCGGACACGCATTCCTCCCCCACCAGGCACTCAAAGAATTCTGGGCAGCACTCGACGGCGCCTCCCCCGTACCCGCCGCCGCAGACCGCGTCCGCTCAGCGCTCGCATCCTTCAAAGAAACCCTTCCCGAAGAACGCAACTCCCCCTGGAGCGCGCTGCGTTCAGTTGCGCACCAGCTGGACCACTCCATCGCGCAGATCATGAGGATTCTCGAACCCACCACCGACACCGGATCCATCAACGTGGCACGCCGCGAAGACGACACGATCCTGCCGCGGCTGAACCGCATCTTCACCGGACACGTAGGTGCCGCCCCCAGCCCCGAACGCCACGAACAGCAGTGCCGTGAAGCCCTCGAACAGGGCCACCCGCTACTCGCTAACGCCAGCTTTGACGCCGACTTCGCGCTCTGGAACCAGTGCCTTACCGAAGCAACCACCCGCGTGAAAGGCACCGACTGCGTATTCGTCACCGGCGGTGTGCGCGACACCTGGCTGCGCAACGGCCCGCAGGTACGCGCCGCATCGGGTGGCAAACCCGTGCGCCAGCTGGCGAACCGTCAGCTGCTGCGTGAATACGCGCAGGCAACCGGAGGCGGCGTGTTCCGCATCTACACCGTTGAGGAGATCCTGCGGCTCGCCTCCAACCAGTACGGCGTGACCGTCAGCGACGCTACCTATAGTGCGATTCGCGCGGAACAGCCCGTCGCCGTGTAAAGCCACGGCATAAAACGCTGTGTAAAGCCACCACGTAAAGTCACCGGCGAGAATAATCCCACCACACTAACCACAGTTAACGCTAAGAAGCCACATGTGTTTGATGCACATGTGGCTTCTTAGCGTCTATCCTTCGCGGCTGGCGCGGTACAGCTCCGCGGCACGCTGCTCCAAGGAATCGTCATCACCCAGAAGCAGGTAGCACAGGTACAGGGTGAAGGCGGCGCGGCGGTCATCAGCGAGCGCATTAGTTCCTTCGCCGGGCTGGGCGCTGAAAGCGATAACCCTATGCGCCTGGGGCAGGGCGGCAATCAGGTACGCGGCGGTTTCGTAGCCGTCCTGGTTGTCGGGCAGAACGAAGTGGCGCGGTTCAGAGTTCTCGTCAGCAGTACCGGCTCCCGCTCGAGCGGCATGAAAGTTAGCCTTAAGGACGTCCTTAACACGGCTCATCAGCTCATCATCGGGCAGTGCGCGGTCTGCATCTGCCAGCGACACGTGGATGCTGTTCAGAGTCTCGTGCGGATGCTCGTCCGCATAGTGACCGGCGGCGAGAGCGTAGCCGGTCAGCAGCTGCGCCTTGGGGGCAGTGAAGATGCCGCGCGCCTCACGCAGGGCGGGTAGCAGAAGCTCGGCCAGGAGGGGGTGCAGGGACTCGGGGGCGTTCGCGATAGCCTCCTGCAGGTGCTCTTCCGCCTCCGCGGTGGGCTCGGCGTTGAGTAAGGTCAGGAAAGCCTCATCGGTGCCTTCCCAGTAGCGGGCAATCAGCACGAGGGTTGCAATCAGCGACAGCAGGTCGCGGTAGTCACCCGAATGGTCAGCGCCGAAGGATTCAGCAACAACGCGGGCGAGCATGCGGGCGGCAATGTTCTCGAGGACGAACTCATCGTAGGCGTTGTCGCCGGGCCAGTTTGCGGGGTCGGGAAGGTAGGTTTCGTCCAGGTACCGCAGCACGGGTTCGAGGGGCACGGGAGCATCCGCAGCGAGGCCGGGGCGGCACTGCTCAATCCAGCTGTTCACGGCAGCCTCGTCGGCAATGCCGGTAGCCTCAGCCAGCTGGGCGCGCGAAAGGCTGTAGGGTGCAACGAGTGCGGCGAGGTCATCGCACGCACCGTTGGAGCGGTAGGTGGGTCGGTAGTTGGGGGCGGGAAGAGTTCCGGGGAGGTTGGTGGCTGCCATGGTAGCTCCTTCGCTGAGGTTCGGGGTGAAATGGGTTGTATGGTGTGCGATGCTCGGTGCCGCTTGAAGGGCCGGCGCGCCTTCTTTCTACGCATCTTCTAAATTCAGAATATCCCAGAGCCCCGCATCGTGTGCTGCCCATCGTCATTATGGGCTTTGGAGTGTTTTTATCGCCTTCACCATACCCGCCATAGACACATATAAGCACCCATCAGTTGTTAATGATAGAATCGCAGTGTATTATTTAGTTAATTTTCAAACAATATTTTTCAAAGGAGTTAATAATGTCCCACTCTCCCTATAGCAACAAGAAGGTCATGGAGGACTGGCTTAAAGACCTCGGGGTTTTGGATACTCTGGCCACTGCGGCAAAGATTATCCAGCTTGCGGCGAATAACCCGGACTACCCTGAACATGCACGGAACGCCAGCAAGGGCATGAACCACTACGAGCTTGTTGCTGAAAATCTTAATCGTGTCACCCTTACCGGTGATAAGTTTGTCTCATTTCAAAATGAACCTATCACTAAGAATCTCAACGCTTTGGCAACTGACCTTCCGCAGGAAGCATATCCGCTTCTCACTGCGTTGAGCCGTCGGCGTGGTCTTTACCGCAGTGATTCGTACAAGAACATGCCCTATTGGGAGGTCAGCACCTGTTGCTCCCTGGTAATGCAAAGCGCTAACCGCTTCGGTGGCATTGACAAGATTCGTTGGGAGAGCAGTACGAAAAAGCGAATTATTTCAGCAACGAATCACTACGTTCAGGACACTCTCGATATTCCGGGGTTGGATGATCTCGTCGAAGATTTGCCGTTGCGTCTCCCCATTTTGGTAGTAGCGTATAATATTTCCCCCGAAGGTGAACTCAAGGAGTTTGCCCTTGGTCTACCTGCTCCGGTCGAACGTCGCAACCAGAGCCCTTGGGTATGGACCATTGATGTACTCGATCATGCAGCATCGCCGAAATTCCTTGCCGCCATCGATTCCGCGCAGGAAGAAGTTCAGTCTACGACCCATCCTGAGGCCCCGGCAGTTCCTGACGCTCATGTTAAGCTGAAGAAGGCAGCCGAGTAGGAGCTGTTATGACTCATACACCACACTCTTTGTCCGCGAAAGCATTATGTCTGTACAAGATTCTTCCCCCATACTCTCCTTTGACCCAAGGAGGCTCACGTTAGCTCGAGAACTTCAAGGTGTCCGCAAGAGCGATTTGGCTAGGAGTCTTGGAGTTAGTGCTGTCACTATCACTCATTGGGAGTCGGGTAACCGAAACCCAACTAAAGATAATGTCTACGCACTAGCTCTGACTCTTGGCGTTGCTCCATCTTTTCTTGAAAGTCAGTTCTCAGAAGCCCCATTAATTTCTGGCGCACCTCACTTTAGGTCCTTACGCTCGACAACTCAGCTTAGCCGCAACCAGGCTCAAGCGTATACGCAGGTTGTCCAGGATGTTGTACATACAATGAATGAGTACGTCGATTTCCCGGACCTGGTACTTCCCAGCATCTTGACTGATTCTGACCTTCCCGGTTCTGAGATTCCTCGTCTAGCAGCTGAGCAGGTTCGTAAAGATTGGGGTTTAGGAAATAAGCCTGTCCAACATGTTGTCCGCGCCATGGAGAACCATGGTATCGTCGTTGTCTTTGCACCATTCCATAGTGCAGCAATTGATGCATACTCCACTTTTGGTAGCGAGGCTCCAGTAGTAGTTCTGAACCCGACAAAGGGTGATTACTACCGTCAACGATTTGATGCCGCCCATGAACTAGGCCACCTAGTAATGCATGCTGATGCTGATCCTGGTCATAAGGTTCTTGAGGCTCAGGCCCATGCATTTGCCGCAGAATTTTTGGCACCAAGTGCATGCATTCAGGATGAATTGCCTACAGTCATGAACGGTCAAGGCTGGATGAAGCTGAAGGAGCTTAAGGAATATTGGGGCATCAGTATGCAGGCTCTTCTGTATAGGGCTAAAGAACTGGGCCGCCTTTCAGACGATGCCTACCGAAACGCAATGGTTACCGTTTCTCGTAACGGATGGCGCGCTAAGGAACCAGGTCTTATTTCTTCTCTCGAAGAACCGTCCCTAATTCCTCATGCGATTAGTCTCATCGAGGAGTCAGGCATTCCAGTTGAGATATTGAGAGAGAAGTCGCGCGTACCTCAACATTATTTTGAAGTCATCACAGCGCGACGTCCTGTTCTACCAGTGAGCGTATAAACGACAAAGCCTCGAGAGGGTGTAATTTCTACACTCCCTCGAGGCTTCTCTGTGCGTCCTCAAAATGTATCAGACCAATTCCGCGAGAAGCCACATGTGTTCACAACACATGTGGCTTTTCGGCGGAATATGAGGATGTTAGTCCAGCAGCGCGTCCACAAATGCTTCCGGGTCGAACGGCGCCAGGTCGTCCGGACCTTCACCCAGGCCGATGAGCTTGACGGGAACGCCGAGCTCCTCCTGGATAGCGACCACGATGCCGCCCTTTGCGGTGCCGTCGAGCTTGGTCAGCACGATACCGGTGACGTCCACGATATCGCCGAAGACCTTCGCCTGAACCATGCCGTTCTGGCCGGTGGTCGCGTCAATCACGAGCAGAACCTCGGTGACCGGCGCTTCCTTCTCAATCACGCGCTTAATCTTGCCGAGCTGATCCATCAGACCGGACTTGTTCTGCAGGCGGCCCGCGGTGTCCACGAGCACGGTGTCAACGCCCTGCTCCTTGCCAGCCTTCACGGCGTCAAACGCGACGGATGCGGGGTCTGCGCCTTCCTTCTCGGAACGCACGGTCTTCACGCCCACACGGTCGCCCCAGGTGGTCAGCTGCTCAGACGCTGCCGCACGGAACGTATCAGCGGCGCCCAGGAGCAGGGTCTGACCGTCAGCAACCATCACGCGGGCAATCTTGCCGACCGTGGTGGTCTTACCGACGCCGTTCACGCCGACGACCAGCACCACGCCGGGGTTGCCGTCGCTACCGGCGGTCTTCAGTTCGCGGTCCATGTCGGGGCGAACAATCTTCACGAGCTCTTCGCGGAGCATCTTCTTCACGGCGGCGGGGTTGCTCGTACCCTCAACGCGCACGCGCTGCTGCAGCGCCTCCACCAGGCGGGTGGTCGGTTCGGAACCGAGGTCGGCGAGCAGCAGGGTTTCTTCGACCTCGTCCCAGATGTCCTGGTCGATGCGGTCGCGGGAGAGCAGAGCCAGCAGGCCCTTGCCGAGCATGTTGTTGGAGCGTGCCAGGCGGGCACGCAGGCGCACCAGGCGACCCGCGGACGGGTCGGGCATATCAAGTTCAATAGCGCGAGGTGCCGAGTTTTCGGGTTTTTCCGCCGATCCGCCGGAGGCTTCTGCCGCCTCCTGACGCAAAGACTGCAGGTTCGCGGTCTTCTTGGGTCGGCGCAGAACGGCGAAAAGTACACCGGCGATTACCAGTACACCCAGCACGATTGCGCAGATTATCATCATCGTTTCATTCACACTACTAGCTTACCGGTTTGGGCGGTTTGGCTGGTCGAGATTACGCGCATGCCCGGCTGTCGGCGGAGTAGACTGGACACTGTTAAGTTTTTTAGCCGAACACATGTTGGGCAGTTGCGGGTGGGGCCTGCGGCTGCCGCACGGCACCGCACGATTTCGAGGATGAACATGAGGAACCCTGCCACAACACCGCCTGTTTTTGACCCGCGCACGATTGACCCGAACCGTGTGCCGACCGGTTTGAAGGTTCTGATTGTTGCGTCGTTCATGATTGCGGTGGGTTTTGGTTTGGTGGCGCCGGTGCTGCCGAATTATGCGCAGAATTTTAATGCCACGGTCACTATGGCGACGATGGTGGTCTCCGCATTGGCGATTACACGCCTGATTTTTGCGCCGTCGGCGGGTCAGCTGATTACCCGTTGGGGTGAGCGTCCGGTGTACACGATTGGCATGCTGATTGTGTCAATCACCTCGTTTATGATTGCGTTTGCCTGGGATTATTGGGTGCTGTTGGCTTCGCGTGCGGTGGCGGGTATCGGCTCGGTCATGTTCACGGTTTCTGCGATGGGTCTGCTGGTGCGCCTGTCCCCTGCGCATATGCGCGGCCGTATTTCTGGCTATTATGCGACGGCGTTCCTGCTGGGTAACCTGCTGGGCCCGGTGATTGCGAGCGCGCTTGCGCCGTTTGGTATGCGTGCGCCGTTCATTGTGTATGGTTTTTCGCTGTTGGCGGCGGGCCTGATTGTGTGGTTTTTGATGCCGTCGCAGGCGGCGTTGGAGGCGGAGCGTGACGCGATTATGGAGGCGGCGGCGCTGGCGGAGGGTAAGGGCACCGGGGTGTTGCCGTCGGCGGCGCCTTCGCCCGCTGGTGCATCCGGTCGGGGGGCTAAGCCTGGGTCTTCTTCGGGTAAGAGCGATCTTCCTGCGATGACGGTTCGTGATGCGTTGAAGTTCTCGAATTACCGTTCTGCGTTGGTTTCGAATTGGGCGATTGGCTGGTCGGTGTTTGGTGTGCAGTCGTCGATTATTCCGTTGGCGGCGGCGTATTTGGCGACTGGCGGCGATATGTCGAATTCGGTGGCGGGTACCCTGTTGGCTTCGTTGGCGATGGCGACGAACTCGTTTGGTAATGCGTTGACGCAGACGTTCTCGGGTCGTTTTTCGGATCGTTTTGGTCGCCGTGTGATGGCGTTTTCGGGTCTGCTGTTGGCGGGTTCTGCGGTGACGTTTATGGGTTTCGCGCCGGTGGCGTGGGTGTTTGTATCGTTGACGGCGTGCTTGGGTATTGGTGCGGCGTTTATGGGCCCGTCGATTCAGGCTGCGGTCTCTGATGTGATTGGTACTCGCCGCAGTGGTGGTCAGGTGTTGGCGGTGTATCAGATGTGTAGCGATTTCGGTATGATTTTGGGTCCGCTGGTGGCTGGTTTGATTGCGGATGCGTGGGGCTTTGTTCCGGCGTTCATTATCAGTGGTTTGTTGTTGGTGGCGGCGGCGTTTACGTGGGCGCCCTTCCGGAAGGCGCGCTGGCCGAAGGATATTGCGGACGCGGACTATACAGGCCGATAGAAGCTCAATAACAAGTGAAAAGCCGGTGCCTGGTTCCTCCTGAGTAGGTAGGAACCGGGCACCGGCTTTATGTGTACGAGAGGTGAGCTGGCAGCAGCACCCAACCCCAGACCAACCTCATATACCCCAGACTGAGGCGAGCTAACCAGAGAAGGTAACCACCTACCAACCCCTATCTCAACCAACCCGAGGGGTAGGCGACCTAGAGGGCGTACCGGACACGCAACGGGGCTCCGTCCTCAAGGCGACTTGGGTTCTTTGGAGGTTAAGGCGCCGCAGAGGGGGCACTCCCCCGCAAGCGGCGTCCGGTACGCCATCTCAAACAGCTACCCCGCTTTTAAGGAACGAGTACGGCGGTACCGAACATCATCTGGTCTCCCCAGAGGATCAGGGTCCACGGGATTGATGCGATGAGTCCAAGCGCCACTAGTGTGGGGCGGTACCATCGGCTCTTCGGCAGGTAGGCTGCTACAAGCAATGCTAGGGGGAAGAGCGGAAGCAGGATACGAATGGTTGAGGATATGGGGAGCCAGAAGATGAATAGGTATCCCATGTAGCATCCGGTCCACAGCCAGAGGGCGGGGTGGATGAGGGTGCGGCTGAATTTGCGGGAAATCCAGTAGTAGAAGCCCACCATTGCCGCAATAAATAGGATTGCCACAACGATCTTGGGCAATGCACCACCGAGGTAGTGGTAGATGCGGAGTACCCACTGGATGAAGAACTGGTGGCCTTCGCCGGGTTTGCGATTGCTCCAGCCTAGTTCGGTTGCGAAGTAGGCGTCGAGTCGGCCAGTGTGAAGTGCTGCGTGCAGGGGGTGCACGAAGGCGAAGAAGCAGACGAGCAAGGCGCTCATCAGCTGGCCGAAGCGTCCGCGGAATACCGTCCAGGCATCCGCGGGGGCAAAACGCAGGTCCCCGCCGAGGCGGCGGCGGTAATCGACTGCGGTGCACCAGAACCACCAGAGGCCGACGAAGGCACCGAGGGGTACGCCGACCGGTCGGGATAGTGCGGCGAGGAGTGCTACGGGGAGTAGCACGAGGTAGCGGCCGCGGAGTACGCACCATACACTTAGGGCAATCAGTAGGACGGATAGTGCTTCCGCGTAGCCTGTGGTGAAGACGGGGCTGGCCGGGCTGAATGCGTACACGGCGACAGCCCATAGTGCGAGGCGGTTGCGGGATTCATCGCCTACCAGGGCGCGAGTGTCGAAGACGCCGCGGTCACGCCAGTTGAGGCAGCCGATGAAAAGACGGTGCAGCACGTATGCCAGTGCGAAGCCTGCAACGAGGGTCAGGGCAAGTGTTGCGACGCGGTACTCAATACCGAATACGTTAGCGATTCCACCGGCGATGAGGGGCTGTAGCGGCATGAACGCCCAGGTGTTATTGTCCACAGTGCCGTTGGGGCGCATCGGTAGTTCTTGGGGGTACCAGTCGGTGTGGATGCGTTCATAGAGGAGGGCATCCCACCTGTTGAGGAACCCGAGGAGGTCATTATGCTGGCCGAAGTCGATGAGGGGATGATTCCTATGCTGTTCGAGAGCGATAGTGAACAGGAAGAGGTGCACCGCGCAGGCAATGCCCCAGATGAGCAGGGCGGGAATCCAGGTTCGGTGGGCGGGTAGTAGCTCTGAATGGCCAGGGGCGGAGGTAGCGCTGTGACCGATGCCTTTAATTGAGGAGCGGGGGGCTTCTAGGGTCGGTAAAGGACCAGCAATAAAGCCGTGCAAGAGGTGGTACAGGTTGGAGGAGCGTGCGGCTCGTCCAGAGTGTTCAGCCATGGTGTTTCCGTATGTGTCAGTGAGCGAATGGTGGTGTGTTTCGGCGCTGTCCCCGGGACGATTGGTGCATATTATCGACCTGGGTGCAGACAGTGCATTTCTATGAAACGTCTCTCCCAGGATACCAACTAGCTAATACTCAGACAGAATATTTCAACTCTCCGACCTGACATCTAAGAATAGATTTACATCACACACTATATGGAATCTTATGGGAGAAATAGAAAGGCCGGTGCCCGGTCCCTGTGACGTGACAGGAACCGGGCACCGGCTTTATACATCTATTTTGATTTTAGGGCAACAGCCAGACGGGCCCAATAACGTCCGGGCCGCCCCAGAGCAGTCGCATCCACAGGGCGGATCCGAGCAGACCCGCCAGCACCAGCAGGAGTCGGTACATGCGGCTCTTCGGCAGGTAGGCTGCGATTAGCAGCGACAGGGGGAACACCGGCAGCAGAATACGCACGGTGGATGACGTCGGGAGCCAGAAGATGAAGAGGTACCCGGCGTAGCAGGCGGTCCACAGCCACAGGGCGGGGTGTAGCAGGGTGCGGGTGAATTTCTGCGACATCCACCAGTAGAAGCTCAGGATAAGGAGCACCAGGCCCGCCCACATGATGATGGCGGGTACGGAGCCTACGAAGTAGAGGTTGAACTGGTGGACCCACTGGGCGAAGTATTGGTGGCCGTCTTCAACCTTGCGGAAGCTCCAGCCGAGTTCCGTGGCGAGGTACGCATCCATACGTCCGGTGCGCAGGGCCGCGTGTAGGGGGTGCACAAAAGCAAAACTGCACACCAGCAGTGCGCCGAGGAGCTGACCGAAGCGTCCACGGAACGCAGCCCATGCATCCGACAGTGCGGACTGTGAGGGTTCGTCGGTGCGGCGGGCGAGGTAGTCAGATACGGTGCACCACAGCCACCACAGGCCTACAAAGGCGCCGAGCGGCACACCCAGGGGGCGGGACAGCGCCGTCAGAAGAGCTACGGGAAGGAGCAGGATGTAGCGGCCACGCGCCACACACCAAACGCTCAGGGCAAGGAGCAGAGTGGAAAGGGCTTCGGCGTAACCGGTGACGAAAATGGGGCTTGCGGGGCTGAACGCATACACGGCGAGCGCCCACAGGGCGATGCGGTTTCGGTTTTCATCGCCAACGAGGGCGCGGGTGTCGAAGACGCCGCGGTCACGCCAGTTCAGGCTACCGATGAAGAGGCGGTAGAGTACGACTGCCAGGGCGAGACCGGCGGCGAAGCTGACGCCGACTGCGGCGAGGCGGTAGTCGATACCGAAAATGTCAGCGACTTTGCCGCTGATCATTGAGTGGAGGGGCATGAACGCCCATGAGTTGAAGGATACGGACCCGTCAGCGCGGAGGGGCAGTTCGGTGGGGTACCACTCTTTGTAGATGCCCCGGTACCAGCCGGCGTCCCAGATGTTGAGGTAGGAGAGAAGGCCGTGATGGTCTTTGTTTTCGTTGCTGAGGGGGTTTCGCTGGTCTTCTGCGAGCGAGTATGCGAAGGTTGCGAGGTGGGTTGCGCAGGCTAGTGCCCAGATGATGAGGGCGGGCATCCAGGTGCGGTAGGCGGCAAGCTTCTGGGGGTTGGGTGACTCGGTGTTACGCACCCGGGTTTCAGCGGAAGGACGTGACGCTTTGAGGGTGGGTGCGGGACCGGTGGAGGAGCCGGAAGTGAGGTCACGTTCGATGAAAGACGCAGGTTTTTCTGGGGATTGAGCCATAGTATTCTCGCGAGTGTAGTGTGGACGCATGATGGACATTTGGCGCCGTATCGGTTGAATCGTGTCTATTAGATACGGCGGGTGCTGCCCAACCCAGAGCGGGTGGTGCAGTTTGATGAAATATTCATGTGTAGACTATCAACGAACTGACTGCGCCTCAATGTGAACGCGCTATTCCTGCTGATTATGACGAAAGAGATGCGTGAAGCCGGTGCCTGCTGAATAGCAGACACCGGCTTTCACAATATTTTCGATTCTAGGGGATAAATTCTAGGGGATAAACCAAATGTTTCTGATGGTGTCCGGGCCTCCCCAGAACATGTGGACCCAAGCGGCGGAGGCCAGCGCCCCAAGAACAACCAGCCCCAGGCGGTAGACACGACTCTTCGGCAGGTAGGCGGCTACCAGCAGAGAGAGGGTAAACATTGGCAGGATGATACGGGGTGTAGAGGTGATGGGGAGCCAGAAGATGAACAGGTACCCGGCGTAGCAGGCGGTCCACAACCACAGGGCGGGATGCAGCAGGGTGCGGGTGAACTTCTGCGACATCCACCAGTAGAAGCCCAGAATGAGCGCTACAAAGAATAGCGTCACGATTGTCGGTGGCAGGGATCCGCCAAGGTATTCGTCCCACTGTTCAACCCATTGGGTGAAGATGAGGTGACCGTCTTCGGGTTTGCGACCGCTCCAGCCGAGTTCCGTGGCGAGGTACGCGTCGGGACGTCCGGTACGAATTGCTGCGTGCAGGGGATGCACGAACGCAAAACTGCACACCAGCAGTGCGCTGAGGAGCTGACCGAAGCGTCCGCGGAACGCAGCCCACGCATCCGACAGGACAGACTGCGATGATTCACCAGCGCGGCGGGCGAGGTAATCAGATACAGTGCACCAGAACCACCAGAGGCCAACGAACGCACCCAGTGGAACACCCAGCGGGCGAGACAGCGCCGCCAGAAGAGCTACGGGAAGGAGCAGGATGTAGCGGCCACGCACCACACCACACACTCAAGGCAAGGAGCAGAGTGGAAAGGGCCTCGGCGTAACCGGTGACGAAGATCGGGCTCGCGGGGCTGAACGCATACACCGCGAGCGCCCACAGCGCCAGGCGATTACGGGACTCATCCCCCACCTGCGGGCGGGTATCAAAGATGCCTCGGGCACGCCAGTTCAGAGAGCCCACAAAAAGACGGTAAAGAACGAGAGCCAACGCACAACCGGCTGCGCAGGATACCAGCACCGATGCCAGCCGGTACTCGATGCCAAACAGATTTGCCACCCCTCCGCTGAGTACTGACTGCAGAGGCATGAAAGCCCACGTATTGTGGTTGACCGTACCGTTGGGAAGGAGGGGCAGCTCCTGGGGGTACCACTGTGTGTAGATACGTTCGTAAAAGTGGGCGTCCCAGATGTTCAGGTAGGACAGATAGTCGAGGTTCCGGTTAATTTTGCTCATGGGCTGGTGCAGGTCTCGGGTGAGAGCGAGAGCAAAAATACCGAAGTGGACCGCGCAGGAGAAGATCCAGATGAGTAGCGCCGGGATCCATGTACGCCGTGCAGCCAGTTTCTGGGGGACGGCAGACACTACCTTGCGGGTGAACTCGGTGTTATGGGTGTTACGCACCCGGGTTTCAGCTGAGGGACGTGCCGCTTTGAGGGTGGGTGCGGGACCGATGGAGGAGCAGGATGAGAGGTCACGTTCGATGAAGGACGCAGGGTTTCCTGAGGGCTTAGCCATATAGTGTTCTCGTGAGTTTAGTGTGGACGCATGATAGATATTCCGGTGCTGCGTCTATTGGATCGTTTCCATTAGATGCAACGTATACTATTCGACCGATATGAGTAGTGCAGTTTGGTGAAATATCCATGTGTAGACTATCAACGAACTGACTGCGCCTCAATGTGAACGCGCTGCCTGCGGGTAATATGACGCTGTATGAAAGTAAAGCCGGTGTCTGCGAGGGAGCAGACACCGGCTTCACAATCAGAAAAAACCCTTATCGGACTACAGGCACCTTGGAGAATTCACGCACAGTACCTTCCGGGTCGCCGGAGCGTACCAGTGCTTCACCGATGAGTACCGCATCTGCACCGGCGCCTGCGTAGGCGCGTACGTCCTCGATGCTGGCGACACCGGATTCGGCGACCTTGATGACGGAGTTGGGCAGGTGCGCTGCGAGGGATGCGTAGTGTTCGTTGTTGACTTCGAGGGTCTTGAGGTTACGCACGTTGATGCCGACGATCTTGGCGCCGATGCGCTGGGCGACCTCGATTTCTTCGGGGGTGTGGGTTTCGACGAGGGCGTTCATGCCGAGTGATTCGGTGAGTTCGAGGAATTCGCGCAGGGTCTGCTCGTCAAGTGCCGCAACAATCAGTAGCACCAGGTCGGCGCCGTGTGCGCGTGCTTCCCAGATCTGGTATTCGTCGACGGTGAAGTCCTTGCGTAGCACGGGGATGTTCACGGCGGCTCGGACTGCGTCGAGGTCGGCGAGGGAGCCGTTGAAGCGGCGCTGTTCGGTGAGTACCGAGATGGCTGCGGCGCCGCCTGCTTCGTAGCGTGCGGCAAGCGCGGCGGGGTCGGGGATTTCGCCGAGCGCACCCTTGGAGGGTGAGGAGCGCTTCACCTCAGAGATGATGCGTGCGGTGGTGCCGTTGCCGCCGCCGGGTACTTCGCCGCGGAGGGAGGCGAGCGCGTCGCGGGCGGGTGCGGCTGCGAGGGCGCGCTTCTTCATTTCCTCGAGGGGAACCTGCTGTACGCGGGCGGCGAGGTCTTCGCGGACGCCGACGATGATCTCGTCGAGAACGGTGCTCATGGTGTCTCCTTGGGTTACTTGGTGGCGTTGACGGCTGTGTCTGCGTCCAGGGGTGCCAGGCCGGAGGCGGTCAGCACGGCGCGCAGCGGGGCGGCGGACTTGTTGACGGTTTCGAGGGTTTCGGAGTCCGGGTTGGAGTCCATGACGAGGCCCGCGCCTGCCTGTACGTAGGCGGTGCCTTCCTTGAGTACGGCGGTGCGGATGGCGATTGCCATGTCCATGTTGCCGGCGAAGTCGAAGTAGCCGCACACGCCGCCGTAGACGCCGCGGCGGGTGGGTTCGTATTCGTCGATGAGCTGCATGGCGCGCGGCTTGGGGGCACCGGAGAGGGTTCCCGCCGGGAAGGCGACGCGCAGCACGTCGTAGGCGCTGAACTGCGGGTCGAGTTCGGCGCTGACGGCGGAGGAAATGTGCATGATGTGGCTGAAACGCTCAATGATCATGAACTGGTCGACGGACACGGTGCCGGGCTTGGCGATGCGCGAGAGGTCGTTGCGTGCCAGGTCGACGAGCATGAGGTGTTCGGAGCGTTCCTTCTGGTCGGCGAGCAGTTCTTCGGCGAGTGCGAGGTCTTCTTCGCGGGTTGCACCGCGCGGGCGGGAGCCGGCGATGGGGTGGGTGCTGGCGATGCCGTCCTTGAGGGTGACGAGCGCCTCCGGGGAGGAGCCGACGATGTGGAAGGGGGTGCCGTTGCTGTCTTCGAAGTTGAAGAGGTACATGTACGGCGAGGGGTTGGACTGGCGCAGTACACGGTACACGTCGAGTGCCTTGGCGTTGGTTTCGGCTTCGAATCGGCGTGAGAGCACGATCTGGAAGACGTCGCCGTCGATGATGTTCTTCTTGGAGCGGTCGATGGCGTCCTTGAAGCCCTGTTCGCTCCAGGTGAGGGTGACGTCTTCGCGGACCTTACGGTCAACGTCTGCCACGCCGGAGAGAATGGAGGTGGTCGCTGCGGCGCCGCGCTGCAGGCGGCGGAGCATGCTGTGCAGGCGCGCTACGGCATCCTCGTAGGCGCCGTCGACGTTTTCGCTGGTGCCGTTGAAGTTGATGGCGTTGGCGACGAGCAGGACGGTGCCGTCCTTGTTGTCGTGAATTGCCATGTCGGAGACCATGTTGAGCGCGAATTCGGGCAGGTTCACGTCGTCGGCGGGCGGGAAGGGCAGGTGCTCCCAGTGGCGCACGACGTCCCAGCCGAGGTAGCCGACCAGGCCGGAGGTGAGCGGCGGCAGGGTCGGGTCGGGTTCGGTGTAGAGCATCTGCAGGGTCTTGGCGATGGCTTCTACGGGGTCGCCGTCGACGGGTGCGCCGGCGGGGGTGCGTCCCTGCCAGTGGACTGCGCCGTCAACGGTGGTGAGGGTGGAGCGGGAGGATGCGCCGATGAAGGAGTAGCGGTCCCAGGCTGCGGATTCGCCTTCTGCGGAGATTTTGGCGGATTCGAGCAGGAAGGTGCCGTGGGCTGCTTCGACGGGTTCGCCCTGGTCGTTTTGGAGTACGAGGGATCGGTAGATGCCGATGGGGGTGAGTGAGTCGGCGAGGATTTTGATGTGTACGGGAATGACGCGGGTGCCGGCTGCGCGGGCGCGGAATTCTTCGAGGCTGGGGGTGATGGTGCCCAAATCCTGCATTGCTGTACTCCTTGGTGTTGGGTTGGGGGCGCGTCGGCGCGCTGTGTCCCTTAGCTGCCGCGCTGGGTTTTACCGGTGCATGAGGGTTTTACCGTATATGCCGGTGCGTATCTTTCTGGCGCGTACTGCCCAGATTCATCACGCCCGATCATGCCTGATAAGGCCCGGTAAGCCCTTTAAAGCCCGGTAAGCCCTGCGCGCGGGTTGTTTCAGTTTAACCGGTGCTGCGGCCCAGTTCCACGGTGAAGAGTCAATAGTTCTTTTCGTGAAACTGAGCCGCGTACCGTTCAGCTCTGTTAGTTGCTGAACTGCTTGAGGGTTGCTGCGGTCTGCAGTGCCGCTGCGGTTGCCTCGTAGCCCTTGTCTTCGTTGGAGCCTTCCAGGCCTGCACGGTCGAGTGCCTGCTGCTCGTTATCGCAGGTGAGCACGCCGAAGCCGATGGGGCGGCCGGTCAACACGGACACGTCGGTCAGGCCGTTGGTTGCGCCCTGGCAGACGTAGTCGAAGTGGGGGGTGCCGCCGCGGATGACCACGCCGAGCGCGACGATGGCGTCGAACTTCTCAGCGAGGCGGGTTGCTGCGACGGGCAGCTCGAAGGTGCCGGGAACGCGCACGAGGGTCGGCTCGATGCCTGCGTCGCGTGCTGCACGCTGCGCACCGTCGATGAGGCCGTCCATAACCTGGGTGTGCCAGCTTGCCGCTACGATTGCGAGCTTGAAGCCCTTGTAGTCTTCGGGGTTGAGGGTGGTGTCTGCTGCGCCTACGCCGCTCATAGTGTTCTCCTTGTGGGTTTGGGTTTTGAAAAGTCTAGTGTGCAGGGGTGCCGCTACGCGCTTTTGAGCACGTGGCGCATACGCTCACGCTTGGTCTGCAGGTAGTGTGCGTTCTCGACTCGGGCGGGAATTTCGTCCGGGATGAGTTCGGTGACCTGCAGGCCGAGGCTTTCGAGCGCCTCCTGCTTGGCGGGGTTGTTGGTTACGAGCCTCAGCTCGTTCACGCCGAGTTCCTGCAGGATCAGTGCCGCTTGCGAGTAGTCGCGCATGTCGCCGTCCAGGCCGAGCGCCAGGTTCGCGTCGAGGGTGTCGAGTCCGGCATCCTGCAGCGCGTAGGCGCGGAGCTTGTTGACCAGTCCGATGCCGCGTCCTTCGTGGTTGCGCACGTAGATGAGGTACCCGCCGGTGCGGCTGAGGATGCGCAGGCCGTTCTCCAGCTGGGGGCCGCAATCGCATCGGAAGGAACCGAAAATGTCGCCGGTGGCGCATTCGGAGTGGATGCGTACCGCGGGTGCTCCCCCGTCCTCCGGGGGTACGGGGGTGCCGTCACGGTCGAGGGCGCGGGCGCTGATGTGCTCGGCGCCGTCTGCGAATCGCCAGGCGCGCAGACCGAAGAGGCCGTTCGGGGTGGGAACGGCAACCTCTTCGGTGCTTTCGACCAGCAGCGGGCTGGGGTTGGGCACCATGTCGAGGGGGCTGACTCGGTAGCCTTCAGCGAGCTGGGAGGCGATGCGCAGGGATTCGGCGCTGAGCTCTTCAGCCTGCGCCTCAACCGGCTCAACCGGGGTGCCCGGCTCTGCCAAGGTGACAGCCGCGGGGGTGCCCGATGCGGAAGTGCCCGGCGTTGCCTGGGTGTTAGGGGTTTCGCTCATGCGTTCTCCTACGCCTTAGCTACGTACTTGATGAGGTCTTCGATAGAGATCATGGGCAGGTTGTGCTCGGTTGCGAAGGCTCGCAGGGCGTCGAAACGCATCATGGAGCCGTCGTCGTGCACAACCTCGGCGATAACGCCCACGCCGGACAGGCCCGCCGCGAGGGAGAGTTCCACTGCGGCTTCGGTGTGGCCGGGGCGTTCCGCCACGCCGCCGTCAACGGCGCGCAGCGGGAAGATGTGGCCGGGGCGGGTGATGTCCGCCGGGGTGGAGGATGCATCCGCGAGGATCTGCACGGTGCGTGCGCGGTCCGCCGCGGAAATGCCGGTGCTCACGCCGGATGCCGCATCGCAGGAGACGGTGTATGCAGTGCCCTTGGGGTCCTCGTTGTTGGTGACCATGGGCGGCAGGTTCATCTCGTCGGCACGCTTGTTGCTCAGGGGTGCGCAGACCACGCCGGAGGTGTAGCGGATCATGAAGCCCATCAGCTCGGGGGTTGCGTGCTCGGCGGCGAAGATGATGTCGCCTTCGTTTTCGCGGTCTTCATCGTCGACGACGACCACGGCGCGACCTGCGGCGATAGCGTCCACTGCGGTCTGTACGCTGTCGAGGACGCTTGCGGCGTCGGCGCGGCGCGGCGCAACCTGCTCACCGGAGTGCGCGGAGGCGCTCTGGGGCACGCCTGCGAACGCGGTCAGACGCTGCACGTACTTAGCGAGCGCATCAGTCTCAAGGTTCACGCTGTCTCCAACCTTGAGGGCGCCGAGGTTGGTTGCCTTCAGGGTTTCGGGAATCAAGCCAACCTCGAACCATGCGGGGGTTTCGCCGGGCTCAGATACCGCGGTGACGGTCAGGGACACGCCAGAAACCGCGATGGAGCCCTTCTCAGCGAGCAGGGGTGCCAGTTCGGTGGGCAGGTTGAAGCGCAGGGTGCTCCACGCCTCGTGCGCGGTGACGGATGCGAGGGTGCCCACCGCATCCACGTGACCCTGCACGACGTGACCGTCCAGGCGGCCACCGGCGGGTAGGCAGCGCTCCAGGTTGACGGTGTCGCCGGGGTTCAGGTTGCCGAGGTTGGTGCGGCGCAGGGTCTCACCCATCGCGTAGGCGCGGAATTGGCCGGGCTGCAGCTGGTCGAGGTCGATAGCGGTGAGGCATACACCGTTGACGGCGAGGGAGCCACCGTGCTCGAGGTCGGCGACAATGTCACCGGCATTGAGGGTCAAATAGGCTGCGTCGCTACCTTCGATGGGGGTGATGGATTCTACGGTGCCGAGGGCGCCAATGATTCCGGTAAACATGTGTGCTTTCCTTTTCTCGCCGTGTCCGCCGGGGCGTCGTCGTTGAGGGCGACGGGCGGCGATGGTTTGTTCGTCGGTATAACTATACGTATTTTTCGAATATTCCCCGTGACGGGGAGCTTTTGTGCCAGCATGCGAACCAGCCGGCATGAATTAGCCGGGCGCCGGCGGGGTTCTTTGAGGTGCTACTCCCCCGCCCGTGCTCAGACCAAGGGAGACTAGCCCAAAAACAATTAGCCCGGGATGCTAGTCCAGCCGCGGTTCCGGCGCGTGGCAGGCGTCCAGCTTCGGCAGGGTACGCCGCTCACCCGGTTCCTGCGCCGTTCCGCGAGGTGCCGGCACCAGGTGCGTTGCGGTGTCATTGCCGAGCACGCGCACCGCCGGGAACATGCCCAGGTCGTCCAGCTGCAGGCGCGGTGCCTGCGCGAGGGTGTCCACGAGCAGACGGTACACGGCGCTCTTGCCCTGCCCCATAATCATGGGCGCACGGTACCAGACCATCTCATCGATGAGGTCTTCACCGGCGAAGAGGCCGACCATGCCGGGGCCGCCCTCAATCATGAGGTGCCGCACCCCGCGGGCGTACAGCTCATCGAGCAGTTCGCGCGGGTCGTGGGTGAAGACCTGCAGGAAGTTCTGCGGATCCGCCTCCACACCTTCGGGCGGGTTGAGGCCGCGCACGCGGTAGTTCTCGGGAATCTCGGTTTTGCCCATGACCACGCGCAGCGGTTGCTTCTCGAAGCGTTCCCCGTTGGCGTCGCGCGCGTCCAGGGTCGGGTCGTCCATGAGGGTGGTGCGGGTGCCAATCATGACGGCGTCGGCGCGGTGACGAATCAGGTGCCCGTCAATACGCGCGGCGGGGCCGGTAATCCACTTGCTCGTGCCGTCAGCTGCCGCAATGAACCCGTCCAGGGTGGAGGCGCTCTTTGCGGTGATGAAGGGGCGGCGTTCGGCGGCGGCAATGAACCATCGCTCATTCAGCAGGTAGGAGGCGTTCGCGAACTCCTCCATGGTGTGCACGGTGACGCCCTGCGAGCGCAGGTAGGCGGCGCCTCCGGCTGCGTTTTCGGTGTCGTCGCTGTAGGCGTAGTAGAGTTCGCTGATGCCTGCCTCGGCGACGGCGTGGGAGCAGGGGCCGGTGCGTCCGGTGTGGTTGCAGGGCTCGAGGCTCACGTACATGCGGGCGCCGGTGAGGTCGGTTCCCGCGGCACGGGCGGCGGCGAGGGC
>ERZ773196.423-NODE-423-length-26649-cov-30.412048_pt1 | contig 26649 bp, 29 predicted proteins | sample MGYA00581009_ERZ773196 | MGnify/ENA primary metagenome ERZ773196 (study PRJEB29015, sample SAMEA2738162) | human oral metagenome | biome: human oral; feature: human-associated habitat; material: saliva | place: China | collected 2243 ... | reverse complement strand
GGCTTAGCACTTGGTCTATCCGGTGCTTCTGCTTTTTTCGCTAATAAGGAGCAAGATTCCAAGAATATCGCGGACGGTCAAGAAGAGATTAGTTTTTATGGCAAGCACCAGTCGGGGATTACAACCCCCATGCAAAAAAACATTTATTTTGTCGTGCTAGACCTCCATACAAAAGATAAAGAAGAGATCATCCAATTATTTAAGGATTGGACGAACTATAGTGAGAAGTTGGTCAACGGAGACTTAGTCAAAAAAGATGGATCCAACGCTCTCTTGCCACCAAGTGATACAGGTGAAACAGTTGGACTAAATCCTTATCGCCTCACCTTAACCTTTGGTGTTTCGGCTAGTTTTTTGACAAAATTAGGACTTGAGAAGAAACGTCCTAAACTCTTCCGAGATTTGCCAGCTTTTCCTAAGGAACAGTTGAGAGAGCAGTATACGGGTGGTGATATCGTTATCCAGGCTTGTGCAGATGATGAGCAGGTGGCCTTTCATGCCGTACGCAACCTAATCCGCAAAGGACGCAATAAGGTGACTATGAAGTGGAGTCAATCAGGCTTTGCTGCTATTGGGGATCGCATGGAAACACCGAGAAACCTCTTTGGTTTTAAGGATGGAACTGCCAATGTCACGACAGAGAAAGATTTTGATAAGGTAGTCTGGTCTGATAGTCAAGACTGGATGAAAAACGGCTCTTATATGGCTGTCCGTAGGATTATCATGCATTTAGAGACCTGGGACCGCACCAACCTGCAGGAGCAAGAAAACACCTTTGGGCGTCATAAAGAAAGTGGTGCACCATTTGGAAAGAAAAACGAATTTGACGAAGTGGATCTCTCCCTCTTACCAGCTGACTCTCATGTCCGTTTGGCCAAAGAAGTGGATCTACCCATTTTGCGCCGCTCTTATTCCTACTCTGATGGGATTGATCCGAAAACGGGGCAGTTTGATGCTGGATTACTCTTTATTGCCTTCCAAAAGGATCCAGACAGCTTTGTAAAAATTCAAACCAATCTTGGGGCAGTCGATAAGATGAATGAATACGTGACCCATATTGGCAGTGGCCTCTTTGCCTGCTTCGGAGGTGTGAAGGAAGGAGGATACATTGGTCAAGACTTATTTGAATAAACTTCTAGTTGTCTTTGTAGCCTGTCTCTTTTTCATCGTATCGCCTGTCCAAGCAGAATCTTATAGCGATCTTTTTATCAAAATTACCGACGCGACGACAGCAGTTCGGGACAAGGATCAAGAGAAGGCTCACACGCTAGTAGCAGAGATAAAAGAAGAGTTTCTGAAGAAAGCCAATCATGATTCTAAGGCAGGAAAGGAAGTTCAGAAAAGTCTGGACTTGGAGGGCGAAATCACAGAAAAACAATTGGTGACAGTTTCCGCTTCCTTGCTAGCCTTTGAAAAAGAGCAAAATCCAGTCGACCTGGATGCTGAAAAAGAGAAGCTAGAAACTCGCTTACAACCTTACTTTGAGAAGCTTCAAGAGGCGATCACTGCAAAGGATCTCCAAGCAACACGTAAAGCCTACGCTGATTTAAACAACACCTGGACTCGGAATGAAGCGGTTGTCAGAGATCATAGTACCGCATATTACGGAAAGGTAGAAACAGCTATCTCCTTCTTGAGAAGTGCGATCGAAACAAAGCCTACAAACTTTGACTCCATCCAATCTTCATACAATGACCTAAAGAATGTGCTGGATCAATTTATCAGTGGGGAAAAGATAGAGGAGACAAGTAGCAATCTGACGCTTTCGGACGGAATCAAGCTCCTCAAGAAAGCTCTGAGTCTCTTCCAAGCTAATGACGCTAGTCAAGCTAGTCAAGTGATGAAAGAGTTCATTACCATTTGGCCAACGATCGAAGGGGACGTCAGCACGACCAATCCCTCTCTCTATACCCGAGTGGAAAGCCAAAGTCCAGTCATTATGGTCAAGGGGAATGAAAGCAAGTATCAAAAGCAGCTAGAAACCCTGATTAGGGATCTGTCTGCCATTGATACCACTGCCTCCTATTCGGCGGTTGACGCCATGTTGATCCTCTTGCGTGAAGGAGTCGAAGCGCTTTTGATTGTCATGGCTTTAGTGACCGTTCTCAAGTCAGCAAAACTATTCAAAGGCTTGAAATGGGTTTATGCAGGTGCTCTTCTAGGAATCCTGGCCAGTGCAGCCATTGCAGTAGCTCTTCAATTCTTATTCCCTGCTGTTACCTCGGCTTCCAACCGTGAGGTCATCGAAGGAGCAGTAGGGATCATCGCAGTAGGGATGATGATTGTCATTGGGATTTGGCTGCATCGCAAGTCCTCTGTAAAAAAATGGAACCAATTCATGGAAAGTCAGATGAAGGCTGTGACAGCAACTGGAAGTTTCATTTCCATGTTTGCCCTTAGTTTCTTAGCTGTCTTCCGTGAGGGTGCTGAGACTATTCTTTTCTATGTGGGAATCCTCCCTCGTATTCGCTCCTTTGATTTCTTCCTAGGGATTGGCTTGGCACTTGCAGTTTTAGCCATTCTTGCCAATCTCATGACCAAGGCAAGCCATCTGGTCAAGCCGCATAAAATTTTCTTCCTCTTGACTTGGATGATCTATGCTCTGGCCTTTAAGATGCTAGGGGTGAGCCTACACGCGCTCCAATTAACCAATATGCTTCCCAACCATGTCTTGAGTAATTTCCCAACCATTGATTGGGCAGGGATCTACCCGAGCTTGGAAGTTCTTGGTTGCCAAGTTTTATTTGTCCTGATTATCGGGATTGTGACGGTGAAGCAGCATGAAAAATGAAGATAGAAGGCTCACGATTGTAGAGCATTTAAGCGAGTTTAGACGACGCTTCATTGCTTGCATCCTTTGTTTTTTCCTTGTCTTTTGTGGAGCCCTCTTGTTTTCTGATCAGCTTTATTCCTACTTGACAGCTGGCTTTCGGGAAAAACTCTTAGTACTTGGACCTAATGATATTTTAAGCATCTACTTGCAATTGGCAGGTTTAATGGCTTTCACCATCACCCTGCCCTTCACCCTCTTTCAAGTCTGGCAATTTGTAAAGCCAGCTTTGAGAAAGGGGGAAGCAGGAGCTATTCTGCTCTATGTGCCAGCCAGTTTGATTTGTTTCTTACTAGGCTTATTCTTCGGCTATTATCTGGTAAGTCCGGCTATCTTAGAGGTCCTCTTGAAGTTGGGACAAGGCCAGTTTACTATCCAGTTAACGGCACAGAACTATTTGACCTTCGTCTTTCATACAACCGTTCCTCTGGGTGTCTTATTTGAATTGCCGGTCCTTGTAGCCTTTTTGACCTCGATTCATATCTTAACACCAGACTGGTTAAGGCGCTATCGCCGAATAGCCTACTTTCTATTGCTGGTACTAGCCGTCATCCTGACCCCTGCTGATTTTATCAGTGATCTAGCAATGACTGTGCCTCTTATCTTGCTCTATGAAGTGAGCCTGGGCATCAGTCGCATCATCTATAACCGTATACAAAAAAGGAGATAAATATGGGAATTTTACGTGATATCGGTGCACCAGGTCTGATTATTATTATCCTGGGAGCCCTCTTAATCTTTGGACCAAAGCGTTTGCCAGAGTTAGGACACTCACTTGGAAAAATGTTATCTGAATTCAAGTCGGCCGTCAACAATGGTGTCGCTGAAAAAGAAGAGGATAAAGACAGGACCGATAAAAAAGAAGAAAAATAGCTTTCCTTTCATGATATTTTCTGACAGAACGATTATGTCTTCTTTCATTTTCCATAATAGCAAAAGCAGGAGGATAGAGTTAAAACGATATCTGAGTAAGAATCCTGCTTTTTGTTATTTTTGAACAGTCTGAAAATTTTTGTAAATTACAAATTGAAAACAAATTAAATTTTGATAGCGTTTTCCTTGAATCTAAAATAGGCCAGGAGTATAATAGAGGGTGGAAAAAGTACATTAAAAAGGAGTGTGTCATGATGATCATTAGTGTGATTTTTGCTGTAGCTTACTTCTTGCTGGTTGCCCTTGTTGCGGCTCTTGTTTTCCGAGCGATAGGAAAGATATTTGAGCTCTTCGATGGTTTCCTGATGTACCATTAAGAGAGAAACAAGCCCACTCACTATGAGTGGTTTTTTACTATTAAATGGGAGATGATGATGAAAACTGAATATGAAAAGATGATTGCTGGTGAGTTCTACAGTCCCATGGATCCAGAACTGAGGAGGTTGGCGCAAGAAACTCGGACCAAGCAATTTGCCTTTAACCAAGAAGCAGATGGCGAGAAGCGGAGCCAAATCATAAAAAGTTTGTTCGGATCCACTGGGGAAAATCTTTCCCTGCATCCTTTTTTGGCTTGTGATTATGGGGTAAATATCCACTTAGGAGAGAATTTTTATGCCAACTGGAACCTAACCATGCTGGATGTCTGTCCAATCAGGATTGGAAAGAACGCCTTGATTGGTCCCAATTGCCAATTTCTCACCCCTCTCCATCCCCTGGATCCACACGAGCGTAATGCAGGGAAAGAATATGGAGCTCCGATAACGATTGGAGATAACTTCTGGGCAGGTGGAGGAGCCATCATTCTTCCAGGTGTTACCCTAGGCGATAATGTCGTCGTTGGAGCTGGATCAGTGGTGACAAAATCCTTTGGGGATAATGTGGTCTTAGCAGGTAATCCAGCCAGAATTATCAAGGAAATCGAGGTAAAAGAATGAGGTTTTACTTTATCGGAGGCCTCGGTAGTAACGAGAATCATATGGCCGAATTTGCTCACTGCTTTTCCTTCCCCATCACGTATCTAGATCCCTATAAGGTGAACCTGGAATCTCCTAAAGATATAGAAGATTGGTTTGAAGCCCATGCGGATACTAATGAAAATACTTGTATCATCGCCCATTCACTAGGTGGAGATTTGGCTCGCTACCTATCATCGAAAATACCACAAATGACCCACCTGGTTCTCCTTGACGGTGGCTATCTTGACATGGACCAGATCTTACCACTAGAGCAGGAACTTGAAGAGACAGTCGCCTATCTGAAGCATCAGGTATTTTCATCTCTAGAAGAAGCGGTTGGGAGTGAACTTGGAGATACGGACAATCCTTCGCCAGCCACTATAAAGGCCATCCAAGCCAGTTATCGTTGGAATTCTGACCTCCATCATTATGAACTGGATTTAGATCCACAAGCTGTTCTTCCCTTACTGAAACTCAGACGGGACCTTCGATCTATTCAAGCTCCACTCTCAGATACTGACGTTTTATTCATCGCTCCTAAATACGAAGAAGAACCTATTTGGAGAGCTGAAGCACTTGAGGCATTAGATCCCTCTATCAAGAAGGTACTATTAAAGGATCTCGGTCACGATTTTTATAAAGCAGTCCCTAAGCTTGTCAGCAAAGAAATCATCAATTGGATTGGTGTTTGTTCATAAATAACTCATATATAGAAGTTGTTCTAAATAATCGTCTAGTAAATTCCGAACATTATTTCGATAATCGGCGTTCTAATTGAATCGACTCCGTATCTTTGTTATAATCTTGAATGGAAACGTCGGAAGGCGTAGTGATGACCCATCACGATTTAAAATTTAGAAACGAGATTTCAATCCGTATGTTAAATGAATTTCCAATCTTTGATTATGAAGATATTCAATTAATCCCTAACAAGTGCATTATCAAAAGTCGCGCTGAAGCTGACACGACAGTTCAGTTTGGTAAGCACACTTTCAAGTTGCCAGTGGTACCTGCCAACATGCAGACCATCCTCGATGAGGATGTGGCTGAGCAACTGGCTAAGGGGGGGTATTTTTACATTATGCACCGCTTTGACGAAGCTGGACGCATTCCCTTTATCAAACGTATGCACGATCAGGGATTAATTGCTTCTATCTCAGTTGGAGTAAAAGACTATGAGTACGACTTTGTGACTCAACTCAAGAACGATGCCCCTGAATACATCACCATCGATATCGCTCACGGACACTCAGATAGTGTCATCCAAATGATCCAGTATATCAAGAAGGAATTACCAGATACCTTTGTCATCGCAGGAAATGTCGGAACTCCAGAAGCTGTTCGTGAGTTGGAAAATGCTGGAGCGGATGCTACCAAGGTCGGGATCGGTCCTGGTAAGGTGTGTATTACCAAAGTGAAGACTGGCTTTGGTACTGGCGGTTGGCAGTTAGCAGCCCTTCGTTGGTGTTCAAAAGCAGCTCGCAAGCCGATTATTGCGGACGGGGGGATTCGGACGCACGGAGATATTGCTAAATCCATTCGCTTTGGTGCCAGCATGGTCATGATTGGCTCACTCTTTGCAGGCCACATTGAAAGCCCAGGGAAAACCGTAGAAGTCGATGGGGAATCCTTCAAAGAGTATTATGGATCTGCTTCTGAGTACCAAAAAGGGGCCTATAAAAATGTTGAAGGCAAGAAAATCCTCCTACCAGCCAAAGGTCATCTGCAAGATACCTTGACAGAGATGGAGCAAGACTTGCAAAGTTCTATTTCCTATGCTGGAGGCCGCAAGGTTGCTGATCTGAAGCATGTCGATTATGTCATCGTAAAGAACTCTATCTGGAATGGTGACTCTCATTAAAACTACAATTACTTATTTATCTTGCGGATTGGCGCAAGGTCTCTACAAGGTGCCAGAACACCTAACAATAAGTAAGTCTAAGATTGATACAGGGACTCCTGTATTCACTAGAGGCTTACTTGGTAAGTCTCTATTTTTGTTCCAAAGTGTTTAGGAGAAAACATGAAATTATTAGAAGAACGTATTTTAAAAGACGGAAATGTCTTGGGAGAGAATATCCTTAAGGTTGATTCCTTCTTGACCCACCAAGTGGATTACCAGCTGATGAAAGAGATTGGGAAGGCATTTGCGAATCGCTTTAAAGATGCTGGACTGACTAAAGTTGTCACCATTGAGGCTTCCGGAATCGCTCCTGCCCTCTATGTCGCAGAAGCTTTAGAACTTCCTATGATCTTCGCTAAAAAAGCAAAGAATATTACGATGAATGAAGGGATTTTGACAGCAGAAGTCTATTCCTTTACCAAGCAAGTGACCAGTACCGTTTCCATTGCTGGCAAGTTTTTATCACCAGATGATCGCGTCTTGATCATTGACGACTTTCTAGCAAATGGCCAAGCAGCTAAAGGCTTGATCCAGATTATCGAACAAGCTGGGGCACGTGTAGAAGCAGTTGGCATCGTCATTGAAAAATCCTTCCAAGAAGGCCGTGGACTGCTAGAAAAACTCGGCTACCCAGTTGTATCCCTAGCTCGTTTGGACCGTTTTGAAAATGGTCAAGTTGTATTCAAGGAGGCAGACATCTAATGCAAAAGCAAGAAAACCATTCACAGGCAGCCATTCTAGGCTTGCAGCACCTATTGGCCATGTATTCGGGTTCTATTTTAGTGCCAATCATGATTGCGGGTGCTTTGGGCTATAATGCCCACCAACTAACCTATCTAATCTCTACAGATATCTTTATGTGTGGGGTAGCTACCTTCCTGCAATTGCAGTTAAACAAGTATTTCGGGATTGGTCTTCCGGTCGTCCTTGGGGTGGCCTTCCAATCTGTGGCACCTCTTAGTATGATCGGAGCTAGTCATGGTAGTGGAGCTATGTTTGGGGCCTTGATAGTTTCAGGGATTTACGTCGTTCTGGTCTCAGGTTTCTTCTCTAAAATCGCCAACCTCTTCCCATCTATTGTGACGGGATCTGTCATTACCACAATCGGTTTGACCTTGATTCCAGTTGCGATTGGGAACATGGGAAACAATGCAGCAGAACCAACGGTTCAAAGTTTGATTTTGGCCGTGATTACCATTCTCATCATTCTCGTCGTTAACATCTATACGACAGGCTTTATCAAATCCATCTCTATTTTGATTGGGTTGATCGTTGGGACAGCTATTGCAGCTTCTATGGGCTTGGTGGACTTCACGCCCGTGGATCAGGCCCCTATTCTTCATGTTCCAACACCGTTCTTCTTTGGAGCTCCTAAGTTTGAAATCACCTCAATCGTTATGATGTGTATCATCGCAACTGTTTCAATGGTGGAATCGACTGGTGTTTATCTTGCACTTTCGGATATTACCAAAGATCCAATTGATAGCACGCGCCTCCGTAATGGCTACCGCGCTGAAGGGTTGGCCGTACTTCTCGGTGGTATCTTCAATACCTTCCCTTACACTGGATTCTCACAAAACGTAGGTTTGGTGAAATTGTCTGGTATCAAGACTCGTCTTCCAATCTACTACGCAGCTGGTTTCCTCGTTCTCCTTGGTCTCCTGCCTAAGTTTGGAGCTTTGGCGCAAATCATCCCAAGCCCAGTTCTTGGTGGAGCTATGCTAGTCATGTTTGGTTTTGTGTCTATTCAAGGGATGCAGATTCTTGCGCGTGTCGATTTCGAGCACAATGAGCACAATTTCCTCATCGCAGCTGTATCGATAGCAGCAGGAGTCGGTTTGAACAATAGTACTCTCTTTAATGGCTTACCAAGCGCCTTTAAAATGTTCTTTGCAAACGGAATTGTCGTTGCCAGCGTCTTGGCAATCATTTTGAACGCAATCTTGAACCGCAACAAAAAGTAATCTTAAAGAACTGAGGATCAGTTTGATCTTCAGTTCTTTATTTTTTTGACATTTAAGGTGACATATAGTAGAGTGGTAAGAGAAAATTTCAAATTGACAAGAAGAGAGTATCATCCGTGTATCTAACCCATCATTTTAAAGAGCGCTTGCGTTTGTTTATCAGTCTATTTATCCCTCTCCTGGTCTATCAACTAGCCAACTATTCTGCTAGTTTTGTCGATACAGCCATGACAGGACAATACAATACCTTGGACTTAGCTGGCGTGTCAACCGCCACCAGTCTTTGGAATCCCTTCTTTACCTTTTTAACCGGGATTGTATCTGCTTTAACGCCCATTATTGGTCATCACTTAGGGCAGGGGAATAAAAAAAGAATTGCTTCTGATTTCTATCAATTTATCTATCTCTCTTTCATGATGGCTGTCCTCTTGATCACTTTTGTCTTGCTGATTGCACCAATTGTTCTTAGAAAGATCGGCTTAGAAAGTGTCGTAGAGGGGATTGCAACCCATTACTTAGCCTTTCTCTCTCTAGGAATTTTGCCTCTCTTGCTCTTTAGTGTGGTCCGTTCCTTGCTAGATACATTGGGACTTACTCGTTTGTCCATGTACCTTATGTTGCTCTTATTACCTTTAAATGCTAGTTTTAACTACATGTTGATTTATGGAGCTTTTGGTCTTCCTGAGCTAGGAGGAGCAGGAGCGGGACTAGGAACATCTTTGGCCTACTGGGTCCTCCTCATCATTGCCTTTTTGATCCTTTTCAAACATCCGAAAGTAGCCATCTACCAACTATGGAAGGTTCAACCTATCAATCTCAAAGAGATGAAAGAGACGATTCGCTTGGGCTTACCGATTGGTGGGATTGTGTTTGCAGAAGTCATCATCTTTTCTGTAGTGGGCTTGCTCATGGCTAAATTCCCATCTATGACCATTGCCAGTCACCAGTCGGCCATGAATTTTTCAACTCTCATGTACGCTTTTCCAGCTAGCATCTCCAATACCATGGCTATTATTGTGTCCTACGAGATTGGGGCTGGTCGTCCCGATGTTGTTCGTCAATATTGCCGGATTGGACGATGGACAGCCTTTGGGTTTGCCTTCTTTACCCTTACCTTCCTCTATTTTTATCGCTATCAAGTAGCAGGGTTCTATGGCAATGATCCGGAATTTATCCACCAGACAGCTATTTTCATGACCTATAGCCTCCTTTTTCAAATAGCGGATACGGTCGCAGCACCGATTCAAGGGATTCTACGCGGTTACAAGGATACTACCGTTCCCTTCTTGCTCGGAGTTTTTAGCTACTGGTGTGTCTCTATTCCATTGGGGATCTTTTTAGACCATGTCACCAACCTAGGTCCGTATGCTTACTGGATTGGCTTAATTTCTAGCATTGTCGTTAGTGGTATTTGTTACCAGCTGCGTCTCTGGCAAATTCAGAAGAAATACCAAGTTTCTTAAACAAAAACAACCAGAATAGTCTTCTGGTTGTTCTCATTTATTTAGTTCGCATCTCACCTTGAGGGAAGTAAGTTCCTTCAGGCATATCATTGATGATGACGTGAACGGCGGATTGGGGAGCACCTGTATTCCGAACAACAGCTTCGGTTACTTCCTTGGCCAAAGCTTTCTTTTGTTCCAATGTGCGTCCTTCAAATAAATCAATTCGTACAAATGGCATCGGGCCACCTCCTCTATCTATCTTAGGTCTATTTTATCATATTTTGAATGAAAAGTAGCAGACTAGTAAGATTCGAATCACCTAATGGAAAGGTTAAAATAGAGTATAAAAATTTTTTACCAATATTTAGTACTATCCACTTACATAACTCCAGGTATTATGGTATAATTAATTTGTGAGAAGTGGTCTCTCACGATGCGTTTGTCATTTTGTCAGGGAAATGATAGACGCTTTTTTTATTCTCAAATTGCAAAATACAAATAATATTCTGCTAGAGCGAACAAGAGAAATGAGACTTTATAGGGTTCAGAATCTCCTTATTAGAAGAGCAATCACCCAATGGAGAAGCTCTCTATAAGTTGCCCTAATTTACGGCCCGTGTTATAATATAATGAAACACATTTTAGAGAGAATAGAAGGAAAATGGCACAATTATATTATAAATATGGGACGATGAATTCTGGTAAGACCATCGAAATTTTGAAGGTAGCCCATAATTATGAAGAGCAAGGAAAAAGCGTCGTTATCATGACCTCAGCAATCGATACGCGCGATGGATTTGGAGTTGTTTCTAGCCGGATTGGTATGAAACGGGAAGCCATTGCGATCGAAGACGATACAGACGTCTTCGGTTATATCCAAAGCCTGAAAGAGAAACCCTACTGTGTCTTGGTCGATGAAGCACAGTTTTTGAAACGACACCATGTCTATGATTTGGCTAGAGTTGTAGATGAACTAGATGTGCCCGTCATGGCTTTTGGTCTCAAAAATGATTTCCGCAATGAACTCTTTGAAGGTTCCAAACATTTGCTCTTGCTAGCTGACAAGATTGAAGAGATCAAGACCATCTGCCAATACTGTTCCCGCAAAGCAACCATGGTCTTGCGCACTCAAGCGGGTAAACCCGTCTACGATGGAGAGCAGATCCAAATCGGTGGACACGAGACCTATATCTCGGTTTGCCGCAAACATTATTTTAACCCAGACATTCACCAAGAACATTAATCTTAAGGAGACAACATGAATATCTATGATCAACTACAAGCTGTAGAAGACCGATACGAAGAGTTAGGAGAATTACTGAGTGACCCAGATGTGGTCTCTGATACCAAACGCTTTATGGAGCTTTCAAAAGAAGAGGCTTCTACTCGTGACACGGTAACAGCTTACCGAGAATACAAACAAGTACTCCAAAATATCGTCGATGCTGAAGAAATGATTAAGGAATCAAGCGGCGATGCAGATTTGGAAGAAATGGCCAAGCAGGAACTCAAAGATGCTAAGGCTGAAAAAGAAGAGTACGAAGAAAAACTAAAGATTTTGCTTCTTCCAAAAGATCCAAACGATGACAAGAACATTATCTTGGAAATTCGTGGGGCAGCAGGAGGGGACGAAGCCCAGTTGTTTGCTGGTGACCTCTTGCAGATGTACCAAAAATACGCGGAAAGCCAAGGCTGGCGCTTTGAAGTCATGGAAGCATCCTATAATGGCGTTGGTGGGATCAAAGAAGTAGTGGCCATGGTTTCTGGTCAATCTGTCTACTCAAAACTCAAGTATGAATCGGGTGCCCACCGGGTACAACGGGTTCCTGTGACAGAAAGCCAAGGTCGTGTCCATACATCGACAGCAACTGTTCTGGTCATGCCAGAAATCGAAGAAGTTGAATACGACATTGATCCAAAAGATCTTCGGATCGATATCTACCACGCATCTGGTGCGGGAGGACAGAACGTCAACAAGGTTGCGACAGCTGTCCGTATTGTCCACTTGCCAACCAATATCAAGGTAGAGATGCAGGAAGAACGGACCCAACAGAAGAACCGTGAAAAAGCAATGAAGATCATCCGTGCCCGTGTGGCTGACCACTTTGCTCAGATCGCCCAAGACGAGCAGGATGCTGAACGGAAGTCAACTATCGGTACAGGTGATCGTTCAGAGCGGATCCGGACTTACAACTTCCCTCAAAACCGTGTGACGGATCACCGGATTGGCTTGACCCTTCAAAAACTGGATACCATCTTATCTGGTAAATTGGATGAAGTGGTCGATGCTTTGGTCTTGTATGATCAAACTCAAAAACTAGAAGAGTTGAACAAATAATGTTGTTGGGACAATTAGTAGCCCAGTATGAAGAAGCATTAATAGCCGTTGGAGAGGAAGCAGAAAGCCTCTCCTTCGCATATCGTGCTTTAAAAAATTGGACCTTTACGGACTTTGTCCTTGCTTTGCAAAAAGAAGTGGAAGCAGAGGATAAAACCTTGCTGGATTCCATCTTTGAGCAGTTGAAACATCACGTCCCTGCCCAGTATATTATTGGGAGCGCAGAATTCTGTGGTCATGTTTTTACAGTTGATGAGCGCGTGCTGATTCCTAGACCTGAAACAGAGGAACTCGTTACCCTCATTCTTGAGGAAAATAATCAGGAATCCTTACGAGTTCTGGATATCGGAACTGGAAGTGGTGCCATTGCCATTAGCTTAGCCCTTGCTAGACCTAATTGGCAGGTTCAAGCCAGTGATGTGTCAGTAAATGCCTTGGAGCTTGCTCAAGAAAATGCCCAGCAGTTAGAAGCGGTCGTGTCCTTTAAAACATCAAATGTACTGGATGAACTAGAAGGTCCTTACGATCTGATTGTTTCCAACCCTCCCTATATCTCTCGGGAAGATTTAGAAGAAGTTGGAGCCAACGTTTTAGCCTCTGAACCCCACTTAGCTCTCTTTGCGGATCGTGATGGCTATGCCATCTATGAAAAGATCGCTCAGCAGGCTCCAAGTGTTTTAACACCAGATGGAAAGATTTATCTAGAGATCGGCTATAAGCAAGGTAACAAAGTAAAAGATCTCTTTCAAAAAGCATTTCCTGACAAACGAGTTCGAGTTCTGAAAGACCAATTTGGACAAGATAGGATGGTAGTAGTAGACAATGGATCTATTTGAGAAAGAATTAGAAGCTGGTCATGCAGTTGTCTTACCGACTGAGACTGTCTATGGCCTCTTTGCAAAGGCACTGGATGAAGCAGCGGTTGATCAGGTATACGCTCTAAAGCAACGGCCTCGTGAAAAGGCTATGAACCTCAATGTTTCCAGTGAAGAAGACATTCGATTTTATTCGAAAAATCAACCACCTTATCTATCAAAACTAATTGCAACCTTTTTGCCAGGACCCTTAACCATCATTCTCGAAGCCAATGAAGAAGTACCAGCTTGGATTAATTCTGGGATGGCTACGGTTGGTTTTCGGATGCCAGCTCATCCAAAAACATTGGAATTAATTCGTAAAGCGGGTCCCTTGATTGGACCTTCTGCCAACCTCTCTGGGAAAGCTAGTGGGACCCAGTGCCAGCAAATTCTTAAAGAACTTGGTCATGGAGTGATAGGACTTGAAGACGATAGCTTTCTAACTGGACAAGATTCGACTATTTTAGACTTATCAGGCGACAAGGTGAAGATTCTACGTCAAGGAGCGATTACACGAGAAGATATCCTTACCAAGATACCTGCAATCCCTTTTGAGGAGGTATGATATGCTGCGTGCTTTAAAACCAACAGATACTGGATCTATTTATGAGATTAACAAAGAGGCTTTAGGTTATGCTTTTAGTCCAGAGGATACGGCTAGTCAACTAGCTAGATTATCTCAGGATTCACATCATTTCCTACTTGGCTATGAGGATCCAGCAAGTCATGACCTACTTGGTTATGTCCATGCAGAAGTCTACGAATCCCTCTATTCCAATGCAGGATTTAATATTTTGGCTTTAGCAGTCTTACCCCAAATGCAAGGTAAAGGAATTGGTAAAGCTTTGCTTCAAGGACTAGAACAGGAAACCGAAAAACGTGGCTACAAGTTTATACGTTTAAACTCTGCAGACCATCGTATTAGCGCTCATGCCTTCTACGAACAGGTCGGTTATACCTGTGACAAGCTACAAAAACGTTTTATAAAATTTATTTAAGGAGAAGACCTATGATTTTTGACAAAGAAGATTACAAAGCATATGATGCAGATCTATGGGATGCCATTGCGAAAGAAGAAGAGCGCCAGCAAAATAACATTGAGTTAATCGCTTCTGAAAACGTCGTCTCTAAGGCGGTTATGGCTGCCCAAGGGTCTATCCTGACCAATAAATACGCAGAAGGCTACCCAGGTCGTCGCTACTACGGAGGGACTGATGTCGTAGACGTCGTCGAAAGCCTTGCCATCGAACGCGCTAAGGAAATCTTTGGGGCTAAGTTTGCCAATGTTCAACCCCACTCAGGTAGTCAGGCCAACTGTGCTGCCTATATGGCTCTGATTGAGCCTGGAGACACTGTTATGGGAATGGATCTGGCTGCAGGTGGCCATTTGACTCACGGTGCCTCTGTGAGCTTCTCAGGGCAAACTTATAACTTTGTATCTTACAGTGTAGATCCGGGAACTGAACTCTTGGATTTTGATGCTATCTTGAAACAAGCTCAAGAAGTGAAGCCAAAGTTGATTGTAGCAGGTGCTTCAGCCTACTCTCACATCATTGATTTCTCAAAATTCCGTGAGATTGCGGATGCAGTAGGAGCCAAACTCATGGTCGATATGGCCCATATTGCTGGTTTGGTGGCTGCAGGTCTTCACCCAAGTCCAGTGCCTTATGCTCACATCACGACTACGACCACTCACAAGACCCTTCGTGGACCTCGTGGTGGCTTGATCTTGACCAATGATGAAGACTTGGCTAAAAAGATTAATTCTGCCATCTTCCCTGGGATCCAAGGAGGACCTTTAGAGCATGTCGTTGCAGCCAAAGCAGTTGCTTTCAAAGAAGCCCTCGATCCTGCCTTTAAAGAGTATGCAGCTAACGTGATTAAAAACAGCCAGGCTATGGCTGATGTATTCTTGCAAGATCCAGATTTCCGTGTCATTTCAGGCGGAACAGAGAACCACCTTTTCCTTGTCGATGTGACGAAAGTCGTTGAAAATGGAAAAGTGGCTCAAAACTTACTAGATGAGGTCAACATTACCCTCAACAAGAACTCCATCCCATATGAAACTCTATCACCATTTAAGACCAGTGGGATTCGAATTGGGACAGCAGCCATCACAGCCCGTGGTTTTGGAGAAGAAGAAAGCCGTACAGTAGCTGAATTGATTATCAAAGCGTTAAAAAACGCTGACAACCCAGCTGTATTAGAAGAAGTGCGTGACCAGGTCAAAACCTTGACAGATGCCTTCCCACTCTATGAGGACTAAACCATTTTATGGACATTTATGTAAAAAAAGCCATCATTCATCAATTCAGCCCAGATGATACAGAACTCTATTTAGCAGATAAGTTCCTCAATATTACACCAAAAATTGAGGAATACTTGCGCAAAAAGATAGAACGGGTCTATTCTGATGAGGCAAAGACCGGCATTTTTGAGGAAGATAATCCATTCCTTGAGATGATCACGGATGATCTCCTAAAAACTTCAGTAGCCGTAGCCAACCGCTGGAAAGAAGAATTTATCGTCTCTGAGAATCAAAAGACTAACGATTTGGTGTTCATCCAATTCTCAAAAGAGGGAGTGGACCACTTTGCCTTTCTTCGGATTGCCTTGCGGGAAACCTTGACACACTTAGGTGGCGAAGTGGATAATCCGATCAAGCTGACGCAAAACAATCTGCCTGGTTTTGGTACGGGTGCCGATGAAGCCTTGGTCATCAATCTTCAAAGCCGTAAGTACCACTTGATTGAAAAACGGATCAAGTACAACGGAACGTTCTTGAACTATTTCTCTGAGAATCTCCTCCAGGCCCAACCGAAGATTTCTCCTAAAAAGTCAATCAAAGAAATAGAGAAAACTGCCCAACGGATTGCTGAGAATTTCCAACAAGACGATTTTCAGTTCCAATCCAAGGTTAAATCAGCTATTTTCAACCAACTGGAAGAAGAGAATGAGCTATCTCCAGAGAAATTAGCGAATGATTTGTTTGATAACAATTTAACAGCTCGACTCAGTTTTGTCGATCAAGTAAAAGAGTCCATTCCTGATCCTGTTCGATTTGATGAAATAGATGCCAGTCGCCAATTAAAAAAATTTGAGAACCAAAAACTCTCCCTTTCAAACGGGATTGAGCTTTTAGTTCCTAACCATGTTTACGAAGATGCTGAATCGGTAGAGTTTATCCAGAATGAGAATGGGACCTACTCGATCCTCATCAAAAATATAGAGGACATTCAGAATAAATAATGATGAAACGAATAATAAAAATTTTCTTTTGCCTCTTGCTCGTCTTTTTCATATACAAGGGCTATCAGATACACCGGGATGTCAAGCAGGTCATGACTTATCGCACCTTAGTGCGTGAAGTACTGGCTGAGGAAGACACTGGTACCAATGAAGATCTGATCCTTGCCATGATTTATACCGAGACCAAGGGGAAGGAAGATGATGTCATGCAGGCCAGTGAAAGTGCAACAGGCCAGACAAATTCTATCACCAATAACAAAGAAAGTATTCGCCAGGGGATTCAAACGCTCTCTGAGAATCTGCGAATAGCAAAAGAGAAGGGGGTTGATCCCTGGACCGCTGTCCAAGCTTATAATTTCGGACAGGATTACATTGAATATGTAGCTAAAAATGGCGGAAAAAATACGCTAGAATTAGCCCGTCAATATTCAAAAAAAGTGGTTGCACCGAGTCTTGGAAATGTCACAGGTAAGACCTATCTTTATCTCCATCCTATCTCATTTTTACACGGCTCAGAGCTCTACGTTAATGGGGGGAATTATTATTATTCACGTCTCGTTGAAATGAATCAGTTCATCATGAAATTATTTTCTTGGTTTTAATATAAACAGCACTTTAAGAGGCTGGGACAAAAGTCCTAGCCTCTTAATTGTCTTTGGATTATCGAGCAAGATGCAGTGGTTGAGTGGGCTCTACTACGCTGATTTCATCAGCTTTTACAGCCCTACTCAACTGTGCGGAGGTGGGACGACGAAATCGAATTCTAACGAATGACCGATTTCTGTCCCACTCTCTTTTTATAGATCAAACTGTCATCTGTTTTTAAAGAAGCTGTAAGCCAGTCTTAAGATAAAAAGGGTAAACTAAAAAGGAGGCAAAGAGATAAAATCTGCTTCCTTTTTATTGTCCGATAGCGTATTAATATCCTAGAAGGAGTTAAGAAAAAGTATGAAACCAGTCAGGAAATTTATTGGAATCTTTATCGCTAGCTGGTTTGCACTTCTTGCAAGCTCTTCGACGGCATTTGCCAACTCAAGCATTCAGAAAGTTATTGATCAAAAATACAAGCAACCTGACTATGTCATCGGATCATCATTGAATGAATTCGAAGTCGAGCAAACCCTCAGTCTCTTGATGTATAACGAGGAACAAGAGAAGGAATGGAAAACCATGAACCCTTCTGCTTATACAAGTTTTAGGATCGATGAGAATGGAGATCATTCTTCCTCCGTTAAACTACAGAAACAAGCCAAAAAAGCACCAGTTAGCGTGCACATTGTCACTCCTCAAAATATAACAGAAGTAACAGCAGATATGCATCGCAATGCACTGACCACTCTTGGGCTCGAACACGCCGATATCACAATTGCCTCTCCAACAGAAGCATCAGGCCTGAGTGCCATTGCAGCGGTATCATACTCTCTTGAGCAAAATGGTATCACCATATCTGATGAAAACAAAATACTTGCCCAAGAAGAATTATCTCTGCTTGCAGCTATCTATAAAGAAAATGCCCGTAAAAATAACTTCCATGAAGATAAACTTAATGTAGCCGTCATCGATCTTAAAATCGCAGCGCTAAAGGGAAGCAATCAAGATAAAAAGCTTGAGAAAAAAGATTTTCAAAAGCTGGTAACAAGGATTCTAGAAACTTACCAATTAAATGGCGCTATAACGGATAAACAAACCAAACAATTAGTTGATTTCACTAGCAAGCTTGCGAATAGTAAGCTAAACTCTGATAAAAACCTTGTCAAATCCTTCAAAGCTCTAAAACAGGATATCATTGAAAAGGCAGGAGATAGCTTTAATACGATTGATACCAAGCACGATACGGAGTCACTATTGAAAGAAAGCAACAATCTTCTCTTATACCCTATGATTGGACTGGGCCTCCTGATTCTCCTAGGAATCGGATTAATGTCTTATCATGTTCATCGTCATCAAACCAAGAAGAAATAAAGATTACAAAAAAGAGGCTGGGACAAAAGTCCTAGCCTCTCAATTGTCTTTGGATTGTCGAGCAAGACGCAGTGGTTGAGTGGGCTCTACTACGCTGATTTCATCAGCTTTTACAGCCCTACTCAACTGTGCGGAGGTGGGACGACGAAATCGAATTCTAACGAATTACCGATTTCTATCCCACTCTCTTAATCTGTTACTTCGATTGAGAGATAAGGCATACCTAAGATTTTTCCGAAAATACCTAGAAGTGTTTTCATAGCCGATCCTTTAATAATAGCTGTTTGACCAGCTTTTACGATCACTTCTTTAGAACGAGTAAAGGCTCCTCTTTGATCTACGTAAACCTTAACCATATTAAGTCCTTCAGGAAGCGGAAGTGTAACGGTTTCGTCTTTGCTTAAATTGGCAACACATTCTCCATTGATATAAACGTTTACCTTCATTAACATACCTACGAGGCCAGTTTGACGCGATACTGTAATTTCCGACATGTTGTTTCTCCTAACTTTATGAATTCCTTACTCAAAAGGAATAGTTTTAAACTATCATAACATAAGTAGTCGATTCATACAAGATATTGTTTCATTCTAGATTGTTTGATAATCATCTAACACCCAAATAGAGCTATCAAGTCCTGTTTAGCTTTTCTCTGTTTTTGAATGGTGAAATCTTTCTCCTTGGATAAACTAACTGGAACTTCCCTAGAGGGTCATTTTGATAATAAATCCTGCCTTAACATATATAAAAATAACGCTGGAATTATTGATTTCAGCGTTATTTGAATAACTCATTTTATTCCCACTCAACAGTTGCAGGTGGTTTACTTGTGATATCGTAGACGATGCGGTTGACGTGGTCAACTTCGTTTACGATACGGACTGAGATTTTTTGAAGGACTTCCCAAGGAATCTTAGCGAAGTCAGCTGTCATTCCATCGATAGAAGTGATAGCACGGATAGCGATGGTATAGTCGTAAGTACGGCCATCTCCCATAACACCTACTGAACGAACGCCAGTGTTAACAGTGAAGTATTGCCAGATATCGCGGTCAAGACCAGCCTTGGCGATTTCTTCACGAAGGATTGCGTCTGATTCGCGAACTGTTTCAAGTTTTTCTTCAGTGATTTCACCCATGACACGAATCGCAAGTCCTGGTCCTGGGAATGGTTGGCGCCACACGATGTGGTCTGGCATACCAAGCTCAGTACCGAGGGCACGGACTTCATCCTTGTAAAGAGTATTGAGTGGCTCAATAAGTTCAAACTGCATATCTTCTGGAAGTCCACCCACGTTGTGGTGAGACTTGATGGTTTGAGCAGTATCCGTACCTGACTCGATGACGTCTGTATAAAGTGTTCCTTGAGCCAAGAATTTCACATCTTTGAGCTTGCTTGCTTCGTCATCAAAGACATAAACAAATTCGTTACCGATGATCTTCCGTTTTTGCTCTGGATCAGACACACCAGCCAATTTATCAAGGAAACGTTTGGCAGCGTCTGCTTTAACGATATTAAGACCAAACTTACCACCAAGCATGTCCATAACTTGGTCAGCTTCCCCTTTGCGAAGAAGACCGTGGTCTACAAAGATACAGATCAATTGATCACCGATAGCTTTTTGGAGAAGAACCCCTACAACTGAAGAGTCAACACCACCAGAAAGACCAAGGAGGACACGTTTGTCTCCAACTTTTTCGCGGATTTGTTTGATTTGCATCTCAATGAAGTTATCCATGGTCCAATCGCCCTTAGCACCACAGATGTTCAAGGCAAAGTTACGCAAGATATCATATCCATGAACAGAGTGACGAACCTCAGGGTGGAATTGGATACCATAGATTTTCTTATCTGGGTTTTCAATCGATGCATACGGACAGTCAGCAGAAGTACCTGTACGAACAAAGTCAGCAGGGATTTCTGTAACAGCATCCCCGTGGCTCATCAAGACCAATTGTTTATCCGGTGTGCCTGCGAAGAGAGCAGAAGACTCCGTCAAGCTAAGCTCAGATTGGCCGTATTCACGGTTACCAGCATCACCTGCAGGTACAACCTTCCCACCAAGTTTGTGAGTCAAGAGCTGCATGCCATAGCAGATTCCTAAAATTGGAATTCCAAGTTCAAAAATTTCAGGATCAATGTCAAAAGATCCTTCTTCATACACTGAATTTGGTCCGCCTGAAAGAACGATCCCAACAGGATTGATTTCACGCACTTCAGCCGCTGTAATTTTGTGGCTCTTCAGTTCTGAAAAGACACCAATCTCACGAATACGACGAGAAATGAGCTGATTGTACTGGCTACCGTAATCAAGCACGATAATTTTTTCAACATCATGCAAATCAGTTGATAGGTTTGTCATCTTTTCCCCTTTTTCTAGAAAATTCTTTTCCTCTATTCTAACACAAAAGCCCCTTCATTACCAATCAATACTGACTACGATTGAAGATTTGACAAAATTGCGCTACAATAGTTTGTAACACACAGAAAGAGTAGCAAAATGATTCCAGCTTACATTCAAATTCACGATCAAATCAAGGCAGAGATTGACCAGAAAATCTGGAAAATCGGTCAACGCCTGCCAAGCGAACGGGACTTGGCAGAAAAGTTCCAGGTCAGCCGCATGACCCTCCGTCAAGCAATCACTCTCTTGGTAGAAGAAGGAGTGTTAGAACGTCGTGTAGGCAGTGGTACCTTTGTCGCTAGCACGCGCGTCCAGGAAAAGATGCGAGGAACGACTAGTTTTACTGAAATTATGAAAGCGCAAGGAAAGGTTCCTTCGACACAGGTTATTTCCTACAAACGGACCATTCCAAGTCTTCAAGAAGTGGATAAACTAGGGATTGACAAAACTGAAACGATTGTACGTATGGAACGGGTTCGTTACGCAGATGGAGTCCCTGTTGTCTATGAAGTTGCCTCAATTCCAGAAAAATTTATCAGAAACTTCAAAAAAGAAGAGGTGACCAGCCATTTCTTCCAAACCTTGGAAAAGCACGGCTACCGTATCGGTAAATCCCAACAAACCATCTATGCCCGATTGGCCAAAGAAAAGATTGCTCATTACTTAGAAATACCAAAAGGACATGCTATTCTTGGTTTGACCCAGATTTCATATTTCGACAATGGTGTCGCTTTTGAGTATGTAAAAAGTCAATACGTCGGAGAACGGTTTGAATTTTACCTAGAAAACAATTAGCTAACACAATCCCTATGGTGTCAATTCAACACAGGGAGGTTTTATGTCTCTGATAAAAATCGATGCTGTTGTGGTGCCTCTTAGTGGGCACCTTTATCCAGTTCTTTTGCTTTTAGCCCCATTGTTGAATGATTCCAACTATAAGATTCGAATTTTTACAGGACCACAAAAGCAAAAAATAGCCCTGGTCTATGATGCTAGCAGCATTTTAAAAAAAGAAATTCATCGCTTAGTTAAAAAGGAGGCGCCATGAAAGTACTCGTAACAGGAGCAACAGGTTTTCTTGGAAAATACGTGGTAAAAGAGTTAGTAGCAGAAGGTTACTCTGTCCGCGCCTTTGGTCGGAATGAAGCAGTAGGACAGAGCTTGGTTTCAGAACAAGTGGAATTCTTCAAAGGAGATCTGAGTTCCAAGCAAGCAGTAGAAAAGGCATGTAAGGGCGTTGAAATGGTCGTCCATGCTGGAGCTTTATCCACTGTTTGGGGGCCTTGGGAGAGTTTTTATCAAGCTAATGTCCTCGGTACTCAACATGTTTTGGAAGCTTGTCGTACTAATAAAATTAGTCGTTTGGTCTATGTTTCTTCACCAAGTATTTACGCTGCTCCAAAAGACCAAATTGACATCAAGGAAGAAGATGCTCCAGCTGAAAATCATTTAAACAACTACATCAAAAGTAAGCTACTATCGGAGAAGCTCTTTCCTGCTTACCCGGATGTTCCCAGTATCATCCTTCGTCCACGTGGTCTCTTTGGCATTGGGGATACAAGTATCCTTCCACGTGTTCTCAAGCTAAGCCAAAAAATTGGAATCCCCTTAATCAAGGAAGGCAAGCAATTGATGGACATGACCTGTGTCGAGAATGTTGCCTTGGCTATCGCTTTGGCTCTGAAAGCTGATAGGGCAGAAGGTCAAGTCTATAACATTACCAACGGTGAGCCGACTCCTTTTAAAGAACTAATCGAAGAAGCCTTGCAGGGCCTGAAACTTCCTATTCGTTATAAAAAATTACCTGCCTTTCTTCTAGGTGGCTTGGCTTCTAGCTTAGAGGTTCTTTATCAGCTCTTACCTCTAAAGGGTGAGCCACCATTAACTCGCTATACCTACTACCTATTGCGTTATAGCCAGACTCTTGATATTTCAAAAGCAAATGAAGAGTTGGGTTATGAGCCACGCATCAGCATCAAGGAGGGAATTGCCCAGTATGTCCAAGATTATCGAAAGCATTAAGTATTTCCCTGCTGGCTATTGTACTAGCAATCTTGCTTTGCTCTTTAAGGGGCAGAAAAGAAAGAAGATGGTTTTTCCAGCCGGCGTCTATCTCCTCAAACACCGAGAGCATGGTTATATTCTATACGATACGGGCTATCATTATGAGATCAAAAGTAAATTCCGTTATCTTTATTACCGTCTTGGAACTCCTATGCAGATGAAAAAGGAAGACCAGATCGATTGCTTGCTTCAAGCGACTGGGATTTCACCAGATGACATATCCTATGTCATCCTCTCGCATTTTCATCCAGACCATCTAGGAGGAGCGGGTTGCTTCAAGCAGGCACGCTTCTTGGTCACAGAGAGAGCCTATCACGTCTACCAGAAGCCCAGCTTCAAGGATTTAATTTTTAAAGAGTTTTTGCCGGATGATTTTGAAGAGTCTGTCCAAATCATCCAGCCTCAGGGAACCAACCCTCGTTTTCCTTATACGGAAACAGTAGATATCTTTGGAGACGGCAGTATTCTCCTTAGTTCCCATGATGGGCACGCTAAGGGACAAGGCTGTCTTTTCCTTCCGGAATATCAATTGTTTATTGGTGCTGACCTCTGCTGGGGAATTGACCTTCTCCCCTTGACAGAGCAGATGCGCTGGATTCCTAGTCAAGTTCAGGATAATGGGAAGGACTATTTAGAAAATGTCAATTTCCTCCGTACCTTGTTAAATCAAGGATTCACTGTTCTCGTCAGCCATGATCCAATTGAACGGGTAGAAAGAATACTAAATGAAAAAATGTACCTTTCTTAAAACCTTTTACCAAACCCGCTGGGGGCATCGCTTCAAGAACCGTGAGGAACTGGAGCGCTACCAAGAGAAGGAACTACAACTATACCACAAGTTCTTACTCCAGCATTCCCCTTATTTCTCTCAAGGTGTTCCAAAAGACTTCCGCTATATGGACAAGACCTTTATGATGGAGCATTTCAATGAGTTAAATACCCAAGGAATCGACCGGGATCAGGCTCTTGAAATGGCGATTCGCGGTGAGCAGTCTCGTGATTTTACAGAGATGCAAGGAGAAGTAGCAGTTGGTCTTTCCTCTGGTACCTCCGGACACCGGGGGATCTTTATCACGACAGAAACAGAACGTAGTATGTGGGCAGCCGCTATACTCGCTAAAATGCTCCCCAAAGGAAAGCTCCTTGGTCACCGCATTGCCTTTTTCCTCCGTGCTGATAACCAGCTCTATCAAACCATCAATTCTCCCTTGATTCGCCTAGAGTATTTTGATATTTTCAAAGATAGCCAAGAGCACATCGGGCGTTTAAATGACTACCAGCCGACCATCCTTGTGGCTCCAGCCTCTACCTTATTAGATTTAACCAAGTATCTGGAAAATCAGACCCTGGAGATACAACCTCAAAAGGTCGTTTCCGTCGCTGAAATCTTAGAGGATCGGGACCGGGACCTCATCCGTCAAGTATTTGATCTTTCTAAGGTCGATCAGGTCTACCAAGCAACAGAAGGTTTCTTAGCCTGTACCTGTTCTGAGGGGAACTTGCACCTCAACGAGGACATTTTATCAGTGGAAAAAGACTATTTGGATGACCACCGTTTTTATCCTATCATTACTGATTTTAAACGTAGGAGCCAACCTATTTACCGCTACCGGCTCAATGATATTCTGGTAGAGGATCCGGATGCCTGTAGCTGTGGTTCTGTCTTTACAAGGATTGCTAGAATTGAGGGGCGATCAGACGATATCTTTTATTTCAAGAAAGCAGACGGCGAGCTACAGATGGTTTATCCAGACTTTATTCGGCGTTGTATCCTCTTTGTCAAAGGAATTCAAGACTATCAAGTGACGCAAACCGAAGATGGACAAGTCCAGGTTGCTCTCAGCAAACGTTCATCTGAGATAGAAGAGGCTATCCTCAACCAATTTCAAGTCTTAGCAGATCAAAAGGGCTTTATCATGCCCACTCTAACCTTTATTGACTACCAATGGGACACAAGTCGCAAACTCAAGCGCGTACAACGTCTTCAAAAATAGGAGGAAGCATTATGACAAGTGTACAAAGACACGTTCGTATTAAAGGCTATGGAACAGCCTTACCCAAGCATCAAGTCACGTTTAAGGACCAGACACGTTACCGAGTAAAAGAAGACGAAGAATCTCAGATCGACTTAGCTGCTCGTGCTATCGAACAAGCACTAGAGCAAGCAGGATTAACCATGGCAGATATTGACTGCCTAGTTTCAGCGAGCGCCGTAGGCGTTCAGCCGATTCCTTGTACAGCTGCTTTGATCCATGAGCGCGTGGCCAAGGGACTTACGATTCCTGCCATGGATATCAATACCACCTGTACCAGCTTTATTTCAGCCCTTAGTACCATTTCTTATCTGATCGAAGGTGGCGAGTACAAGCGTGTCCTCATTGTTTCAAGTGAGGTAGGAAGCCTGGGCCTTAATCCAAAGCAGAAAGAAAGCTATGAACTTTTTAGCGATGGAGCAGCAGCCTTTATTTTTGAAGCAACAAGCCAAGACAAAGGAATCATTGCTAGCATGCAACGGACCTGGTCTAAGGGGGCCCATGATACCGAAATTCGTGGTGGTTTGACAGCTTATCATCCGAAATTGTACTCTGAATCAACCAAGACTGATTTCATGTTTGATATGAAGGGTAAGAAAATTTTACTTCTATCTGCGCGTGTTATTCCTGACATGTTCCAAGAATTTCAAGAAAAATCCGGCATTTCTAAAGATACAGTAGACTATATTATTCCCCACCAAGCTAGTCGAGCTCTTCCTTTAGTCATGGAAAAATTAGGAGTCCCAGACTATAAGTATCTTAACATCGTCAGCGATTACGGAAACATGGTTTCTGTAGCTGTGCCTTTTGGTTTAGCCTATGCGCTTGATCATGGCTATGTGAAGGAAGGCGATACCATCTTCTTGATTGGAACCGCGGCAGGGATGACGGTCAACATGTTAGCACTGAAACTCTGATGATGAATCCTCTCATTTCAACTCAAAAAGCATCAAGTCCCGCTAGTCTTTAGCGGGCTTTTTTGATATAATGAAAGGTATGGAAATTGAGAAAACCAACCGAATGAATGCTCTCTTTGAGTTTTACGCAGCACTTTTGACAGACAAGCAGATGAACTATATCGAGCTCTATTATGCAGATGACTACAGCTTGGCTGAGATTGCTGAAGAGTTCGGGGTGAGTCGTCAAGCTGTGTATGATAATATCAAACGAACTGAAAAGATTCTGGAAGACTATGAGATGAAGCTTCATATGTACTCTGATTACATTGTCCGCAGTCAGATTTTTGATCAGATCTCTGACAAGTATCCTGATGACGCTTATCTACAAGAGCAAATCGCAGTCTTATCCAGCATTGATAACCGAGAATAAATAAGATTAAAATACCTGTAATAGGAGAAGTAGTATGGCATTTGAAAGTTTAACTGAACGTTTACAGAACGTCTTTAAAAATCTTCGTAAGAAAGGGAAAATCTCTGAATCGGATGTCCAAGAGGCAACCAAAGAGATTCGTCTAGCCCTCTTAGAGGCCGACGTTGCCCTTCCTGTTGTAAAAGACTTTATCAAACGCGTCCGCGAGCGGGCCGTAGGCCATGAGGTCATTGAAACCCTGAACCCTGCCCAACAAATCGTTAAGATTGTCGATGAAGAATTGACAGCCATTTTGGGTTCTGAGACAGCAGACATTGTCAAATCAGCTAAGATTCCAACCATTATCATGATGGTCGGTCTTCAAGGGGCTGGTAAAACAACCT
>ERZ773196.419-NODE-419-length-26718-cov-10.314181_pt1 | contig 26718 bp, 16 predicted proteins | sample MGYA00581009_ERZ773196 | MGnify/ENA primary metagenome ERZ773196 (study PRJEB29015, sample SAMEA2738162) | human oral metagenome | biome: human oral; feature: human-associated habitat; material: saliva | place: China | collected 2243 ... | reverse complement strand
AAAAGGTAACGAAAGAACCTGTTGAAGAAATCATCCACGTGGGAACCCGTGAAGGGGTTATGGATACTGAGTATGAAGTGATTCCTTACGAAACTCGCTATGTGGACGACCCGACGCTTGAAGCTGGTAAAGAAGTTGTTGTAGTCGAAGGGGTTAACGGTCAAAAAGCCATTAACAAATTCTACTCGGTTTCAAAAGGTAAGGTGGTATCTGAAATCGATGCCCAAACCCACGTTCTTCGTCACCCAACCGACAAGGTCATTCACCGTGGAACTGGTGTCAAACCTGAAGCTCCTAAGGTAGAAGAACCTAAAGTTGAACCTAAGGTTGAACCTAAAGTGGAAGAACCTAAAGTTGAACCTAAAGTTGAACCTAAAGTGGAACCTAAAGTGGAACCTAAGGTCGAAACTCCGAAGGTTGAAACTCCGAAGGTAGAACCTAAGGTTGAAGAACCTAACGTGGCAACTCCTAAGGTTGAAACTCCTAAGGTTGAAACGCCTAAGGTTGAAACGCCTAAGGTAGAACCAAAGGTTGAAACTCCTAAGGTAGAACCAAAGGTTGAAACTCCTAAGGTGGAGCCTAAAGTGGAACCTAAGGTAGAGCCTAAAGTGGAACCTAAGGTTGAAACCAAGCAACCACAAACAGCTAAAGAACTACCTAAAACTGGTGACGCTGGTATGTTGACCAACGCGCTAGGTATGGGTGCGATGGCTATTGGTGGATTGTCTATCCGTCGTAAACGTCGCAAATAGTTGGAAACCAAGTCATTTGACTTGGTTTTTTTCAGAATGTTGCAATTTTACAAATGATGTGATATAATAAGGATAGAATATAGAAAGGACTCATTTTTTCATGAAACAAATGACTAAACAATCAGCCATTGTAGGTATGACAACTCTGTCAAGCCTTATGGCTGTGGGTACTGCGGCCGCGGATACCCAAGACTTTGCACTTCACCAAAAGGGCGATGATGTCAAGATGGAGGCGTGGCGAACCGAAGTTGCTCGCATCGAAGCAGAAAATGCCCAAGCGGAAGCTGACGCCAAAGCTTCGTTGGTTACGCCTACAAAGAGTGCTTCCACGGGGACAACTACGGACACTTCTGAAAAACGACTAGCCATGGAGGAACGAAATCGCAAACTTCGACATGAATATCACGAGAAATATCGTGATTATTTGGATGCTGTCAATGAAGGTCGCAAGGACGTTGTAGAACCGACGAAACCGGTATATGAAACAATGCTACCCGATAATACAACAGAAGGTGCTCCTAGTGAAGCATTCACCATTGTACGATGGGACGAAAAGCCACTTCCAAATCTACCTCAGTTGGAATTCTACCGTGAGGTCACAGAAAGCTCGCAGGCCCCTACCCGCACTGGGTCATCCAAAGCGCCAAAAGCTACAGAAGGTTTGGTACCAGCACCTACACCTGAGGCCGCACTGACCTTGTCCAATTCCAAAGAAGCTCGTTCAGAAGAGACCTTGGAAACTGCAGAGGAACAGACATCAAAAGAGACTGTCGGCGAAGCACCAACCCCTGAAAAAGCTGAGGGTGCGGACAAAAACTTGGCTGATACTAAGGAACAAAAATCCAAAGAGACCGTTGGTGAAGCTCCAACACCTGAAAAAGCTGAGGGTGCGGATAAACATTTAACTGACGCCAAAGAACAACAATCCAAAGAGACTAAAGCACCAACTAAAACATCATCAGGTGACTCGGTCGACACGTCTAAGATGAATAAGGATAAAATGGTCACCGTTAAATGGATTGATGGCTCTGGTAAAGAACTTCGCAAAGCCCAATCCGTATCGCCGTCTAATGTACCGTCTCATGGGGACATTGAAGGATATACCTATGTGACAGCACGTCAAGATGACAAGGCTGGTGAGGTGACCTACATCTATGCTAAGAAGTCAGGTGATGAGGTGAAATCGCCAGCATCGGAAACTAAGGATCAAACCCAAAAGCCGGATGAAAAGAAAAGTGCTCAACAAGCGTCTGCTCAACAAGCGCCTGCTCAACAAGCGCCTGCTCAACAAGCGCCTGCTCAACAAGCGCCTGCTCAACAAGCGCCTGCTCAACAAGCGCCTGCTCAACAAGCGCCTGCTCAACAGGTGTCTAAATCTACGAGTTCGGAATTACCGACTACGGGTGACGCCGGAAGCGTGTTGACAGCTCTTAGCGTCTTTCCTATGGCTCTTGCGGGATTATCCCTTCGCAAGAAACGGAATGATGATTAACGGTATCCCATACATTACTAATAGAAAGGTACAAATATGCCAACAATTACAACTCGAAAGATTGCGACAGTTGCCGGACTAGGTTTGTCCAGTGTGTTGCTCGCATCCAATGCTAGCGCTGATGTTGATACGTCGACATATCCCAAGGATATTCAGGGGTTACTAACCGAGGCCAAACAACTGGGTCTTGAAATTGTTCAAGAGCCTCAGGAAACTATTACCACTTCGGGGGGGGCTCGTACGTATTACGAAAAGCTCCGTTCAGAGCTATCAACCCTTGTTGAAAACGCTCGGGCGGTCAAGTCTCAGAACGATGAAGCGGTGAAGACCTATGAAGCAGCCACCAAACAATACGAAGATGCGTTGACTCAATACGAAGCGTCTAAAAAAGAATATGACGCTAAAGTTCAGGAATATAACCGCTCGAGTGAACAATATCGCAAGGAATCAACCGCTTTTGAGGCTGCGCAAAAAGAATACCAAAAAGCTCTTGCAGAATGGTCATCGCTCAAACAAGCTGATGAAGCCGCTCAAAAACAATATGAGGTTGCACTTGCAGAATACGAAAAAGCTGAAAAACAATACCAGACGTCTGTAAAAGAATATGAGGCTAAAAAAGCTGAATACGATAAAGCGGTACTTGAACAGTCCCAAAGCTCGTCAACATATGAGTCACAAAAACGAGCGTATCAAGAGGCTATGCGCCAATATGCGGATAAGAAATCTCAATACGACGAAGCTCTGAAAGTATATACGTCTGCGAAGTCAAAATATGATGCCGACTTGGCAACCTATAACAAAATTCTCGCAGATAATGCAGAAATCACCAAAGGTAATCAATCTAAGCAGGCTAGTTATGATGCTGCGTATAAAGCCTATCAAACGGCCAAATCTGAGTATGATGCTAAATTGACAGCTTACAATCAACAGGTGGCGCAAAATGAAAAGGCTAAAGCTTCCTATCAAACTGCTGTAAGTGATTATCAAGCAGCGAAAAAGAAATATGACCAAGATGTCGTCACCTATCAATCAGCGCTATCCAAATATACGATTGATAAAAAGAGCTATGACGCCAAAATGGCGGAGATGGAACGAAATAAGAATATTCCAGGGCACTTGAGCCAAGCCATGTCACAATCATTGATTTTTAGTAATGAGCCAAATGCGACTGTGACTATCACCGGACAAGCCCACAACATTAAAAGCAGCTCATGGGAGGGTGCTGATGGGGTGTTGCAAAAATTTGCCTCTGACCACTATCGTTCGACAGATTATGGTTCACAACCCGAAGCGGTCAAAAACGCCTTGGAAGGGAGTCCAGACAACTTATCTTACCCTGTTATTATGAATAATAATAGCACAACTACCGTAGAATATAACAACCTACAAAACACATCCTACAAAGGTCGGAAGATTAGTAAAGTGGTGTACAAATATACGCCACACACCAAACTCGGTGGTCCGGTTGTTGCGGCAATCTTCAAAGACCCTGCGTTGACTATCCGTACAGGTTCATCTGTCTATAAGGATACGATTGACGTAGATATGGAAGTATCCTTCTTCTATGCGGATGGTAGTAAAGTTACGTTCGACAACTCGGATCCAGCGTTAGTCTCATTTGCTTCCATGAACGCCCATGACAATTTGGCAGGTAAGTACGGCGAATATAAAGAATACGTTAAAAACTTACGCGGTTTCCAATTCATTCCTATATCAGGCAGTACGGTCGGCTATGTAAATGGAGTCGTTCAAGCTACTCGCGAAAATGCGAGCGCCCAAGCAACACCTGATAGCCCTTATTACTTGTGGGATAGTCCAAATAAACCAACAGCTTACTATGGTGCCGGTGTCGGTCTCATTTCGGGTAATGATTTGAAATTCACCTTTGGTGCGACACGTGACGCCTTACAATGGTTCCAATTCAATTCAAAAATTTTGAACACGGATGCGATTGTGAAGCCAGCGGAGCCACAGAAACCGAAAGAACCGATCAAACCGACAGAACCTAAAATTGTTGAACCTACCAAGCCGACAGAACCAAAAGCTCCAGAAAAACCTGCTGTCACACCGTTGAAGCCGGTTCCGACGAAACCTAGTGAACCAACTAAACCTAATGAACCTGAAAAACCTAAAGTTGTGGAGCCTCAAGCACCGACGAGTTTGACACCAACGCCTCCAACACCTCCGACACCGTTAGGTGAACGACCAAAAGCTCCAACCCCTAAAGCGGGTGAAAAACCTAAAGAACCCGTTCGCCCAAATACGCCGCAACCAAAAGAGCCGAATGACGGGGCTGTGCAACCTCCGACAAAACCACAACCACCAACGCTAAAAACTGTCAGTGGTAAAATTCACGTTCAACCTGTGACGATTGTCATGAAAACAACCCATTGGGTGACAACTTCGGGTGTAAATCTTAAACCATCTGTTACCGGTGAGCAGTTCTTGCCGAAAGATTCATTCGATGGTTACGAGTTTGTAGAAACAAAGGTTGACGGTAATTCTACGACTCACATTTATAGACCTGTCGAGAAACCTAAGAAAACAACTTGGGTAGACGAACAAGGTAACAAACTCAAAGACCCTAAAGATGGAGAACATCCAGATAATGAGGGTGATGACGTGCCAGGTTACACACTAGTTCGTATCGACAAGGACAAGGATGGAAATGTCATTAACATTTATCGTAAGACACCTGAAAAACCTGTCGAAAAACCTGTTGAAAAACCTAAGAAAACCACTTGGGTAGACGAACAAGGTAACAAGCTCAAAGACCCTAAAGATGGAGAACATCCAGATAATGAAGGTGATGACGTACCGGGTTACACACTAGTTCGTATCGACAAGGACAAAGACGGAAACGTCATTAACGTTTATCGTAAGACACCTGAAAAACCTGTTGAAAAACCTAAGAAAACTACTTGGGTAGACGAACAAGGTAACAAACTCAAAGACCCTAAAGACGGAGAACATCCAGATAATGAGGGTGATGATGTGCCGGGTTACACCTTGATTCACATCAAGAAAGATACTGACGGTAATATCGTAAACGTGTATCGTAAGACGCCTGAAAAACCTGTCGAAAAACCTAAGAAAACGACTTGGGTAGATGAGAAGGGCAACCAGCTCAAAGACCCCAAAGATGGAGAACATCCAGATACTGAAGGTGATGATGTGCCGGGTTACGAACTTGTTCGTATCGACAAGGACAAAGATGGAAACATAGTCAATGTCTATGAGAAAATCAAACAAACAACTTGGGTAGATGAAAAGGGTAACAAACTCAAAGACCCTAAAGATGGAGAGCATCCTGATAAAGAGGGTGATGATGTGCCAGGTTATAAACTTGTCCGTATCGACAAGGACAAAGATGGTAACATTGTCAACGTTTACCAAAAAGTTGAAACACCAAAAACTCCAGAGCCTCAAGCGAAGGAATTACCTAAGACTGGTGATGCTACAGCATTAACAGCCCTCTTAGGTCTCGCTTCATTGATTGGAGGGTTTGGAACATTGCCACGTAAGAAACGTGACTAAGGTTTCTGACAAAAGCACCATATGGTGCTTTTTTTGTTGCGGTTTGGGATAATGTGTGATATAATAGTGATATCAAACGAAAGGACCAAGCAATGGAAAAATTACTCATTATCTGTGAAAAACCATCCGCAGCGCGAGCGTTTGCTACAGCTCTTGGTGGTCGAACTGGACAATTTGAAGGTGATGAATACGCTATTACCAATCTCTATGGTCATATTATGGAGTTGGGGACACCAGAAGAGGTGGCTGTTCAAGCACACAAGGATACTGTTGGCGGTTTCAGTAACCTCAACGGGATTCCGTGGTCACCCGACTATTTCAACTTTTATGATAAGAAGCTCAAACCCGATACGGACAAATTTAAAGGATATTCGGAGGCCTATAAAGCTGTTCAACAATATTTGAAAGCGGGCTATATACCTGTTGTCGCGAGCGACATCGACACGTACGGGGAAGGTGATTTGTTGGTTCACGAGGTCCTAGACTCTTTAGGCTATAAGGGTAAACGCTATCGAGAATACCATGTGTCAGAAACACCAAATGACGTACAGAAAGCTATGAGAGGGAAGAAAGAGGTGACTGCGCAGGATCCTGCCTACATGACCGGGTTCACACGCTCTGCCTGCGATTTCTTAACCCAGCAATACACACGTGTGGCGACCATTATGATTCAGCAAGCTGGTTATCAATTACCACACGTTGTTCCTTTCGGGCGGTTACAATCAGCGATCGTTACTATTGTTGGCGAACAATTGGACGCTATTAAGGCATATAAACCTAGCTCAGTTTGGGAAAGTCGTTACAAATTGGACAATTTGATGTTGACAGCTCCCGATTTGCCTCAGTTTGCCACCAAAGAAGAGTGGGAGGCTGGTGGCCTACCACTCCAAGCAAAAGTGAAAAAGGTTAAGGAAGTTCCCGGCTCGACTAAGCCGCCAAAACCGCTCAATTTGACGAAACTATCCGCTATTATGAGTGGTCACGGTATGTCGGTCAAACGCACTCTCGAATTGGCACAGAAATTGTATGAGAACGGTGACGGCTCCGGTCGAAACTATTTATCATATCCACGTGCGGAAGAGGATTATGTGACGACTGAGCAGTTCAATGCCTTCTTGCCACATGTCGACGAGTACATCCAACTGTTAGGATTGCCGAGCGCCGCATTCACACACCGTACACCACGGCCAACGCACGTAAAAGATTCGGGCGCCCACGGGGCGTTGCGTCCAGATGCGGTACCAAAGAGCCTAGATGACCTAGATGCTCAATTCGGCAAGGGTGCCGGTCTATTGTATAAAACCGTCACGGAACGATTTCTCCTTATGTTTCTTGAGGACACTGAATGGATCCGTCATGAATATGAAACTGTCGAAACGACACCAGTCTTCAAAGGAAATGTTAAAGTCATTACCAAACAGGGTGTTGTGGATCCCGATGCCGAACCTGAAGATACGGTAACAACCCTTCCTGATTTGAGTAAAATGGCGGAACTTTACCCGCACGAAGTGAAATCAGTTAAACCCGCTAACCCTACGACGGCCTGGTTATTGAAACAACTGGTTAAACATGATGTCGGTACCGCGGCGACTCAAGCCAAAACGGTTTCCGATATGACGGGTGCAACGGAAAAGCATCCACTCAAAGACGGAAAAGTGCTGGGTTTGTCCATTCTCGGTCAAATTGGTTACGAGGCAGCTAAAGGCACCCTCATCGGTTCCATTCAGGGTACACGCTTTATGCAGGAGTGTATTACAGCAGTACGAAAAGGAACCTTGACGCCTGAACAAGCTATGCGGAAATTCTCTGAGGCCATTGTTCGGGATATGGAAATCCTTCGCTCCAAATCCTATCATTTGGATGATTTGAATTTACCGAAACGAACGCCTAAGGAGATTGCACAGGGTGTGTGGAATGGTCAAACCATTCAATTCAATCGCCAATATTCAAGTCATCGATTCACTGACCAGGAAGTTGAACAATTATTGGCTGGTCAAACCTTGACCATTGAAATCACCACCGACAAGGGAACCTTTAAGGTGCGTGGTGCACTCGCACCTCAGGAGTATGAGGGTCGCAGGTACATCGGGTTCAAAGGCGAGTTTGTTCGGGATGATTTGGTAGAGGGAGTGTGGCAAGGTAAGCCTGTACGCTTTAAAAATCAATTCGCGGGACATTTGTTCACACCTAGTGAAATCCAAAAATTGTTGAACGATGAACAAATCACCTTTACGACAGATAAAGGTACCTACACTGGTAAATTGGCTGTGCAGTCCTATCAAGGTCATCAATATGTCGGGTTTAAAGCTGAGTTCCCTAAACGTGAAGGTTATGTCTATGGTATGTTCAAAGGACAAGAAATTTCCTTCAAAGGGGAATTCATGGGGTACCGATTCACGGAAGAGGATGTTGAAAAACTGTTGGCTGGTACGAAAATTGCCTTTAAGGGTAAAACGAAAGCCGGTAAAGAAAAGATGGTTGCTGGCGGATTGGAACAGCAAACCTATCAAGGACGCAAATTCTGGGGATTTAAGCCAGAGTTTGATAACAAGGAAGGAGGTTTTGGTGGATAATGATTGAAATCGTACGCAAACGACGGGGAGCGACATGCTCCAACACTTAGTACCGTATTTGCTTCTGGCACTGGTATTTCTCGGCATCATGCTTGGTGCTCTATATCTCAAAACGGATAAGCTCAAACCTGAAGTCAGGGTTCGCATTTCCGTGCTCAGTATATTAGCACTGCTTGGAACAATTCTCCTTGGGGTTGTCAACCAACCCCAATATCAAGTCGTCAAAGATGATTATTACACGACATCCACTCAAAGAGAAGGGAACCATGCTATTGTTGCACGTCGGAATTCTGATAATAGTGACTTACTATTACGTGTCAGCGATGGTTCTAGTCAACAGGTTCGTAAGACCGTGAACTTGATGGATGCTGATGATGAAACCTTGCTCATCACGTGGAATGACGCAGGGCCTCATAGCTTGTCTGTTTCACCAAAAAAGATTCGTTATGTCAAACCATCCGAAGAGGCTAAAGTGAAACAAGCGCTCTCAAACATTATGGACGCCGTGACTACCGAAGCGGATACCTTGTTCCCTGGTTCCAAAACAAGTCACTCGGAGGATGAATTCGTTGATGACCCAACGGATGCGAGTGTGTCTCCAACAACTCACACCAATAGTCGGCAACGGATTGTTCGTAAACATTGGCCAGTGATGGGCAAGGTCGGAGAGAAGGGTTTTGGTGCTGTTTCGGAGTATTCTCTCGGCCACCTCAGACTCAAATTGCGTGCTGCTAAAACCCTGACTAAATTTTTTATGCGTCATTCCTCTGTTTTGCTTGACGCAGTATCACCTATGTGATATACTAGTGATATATGAGAGAAAGGACCCTTTGTGATGAAAATCTATAAAGAGTACGTCATCTTGGGCGTCGCCCTCTTGGGTGCTATTATTGTTAGCGCCGCCTATCTGATGAGTCAGACGGATAACCAACCGACGGTTGACCAAATCATTCCGACTCCATTGGATATTTCGACCCCCGAGTCGTCAGAACCAGAAGAAAGGACAGATGATACTGAATCATCTGAAGGTGTACCAGATGCGCTTCCAAGCTAACGTGAAATTCCGTGACCGTGAAGAACAAGTGGTGGAAGATAATCGTATTAAGGATTCGCTTGTAAGTTTATTGTCCCTCATTCAGGATAGCAACCCTGATTTACTTCGTGAGGCAATGCAACACTTACAGGCAACTAACTAGAGAAAGGACTGAACACATACATGCTCGTACAACATGCAACACCTAGCACATTAGATGAGTCACAAGACCAGCTATTACTAGCGGGTAGCAAAATTACTTTCACGGATATTTATAACAAAGAAATGGATATTCCATTGGTGAAGGGAAAATTCTATCGCGCTGATGATGTGGACAATACATTTATCTTATTGAATGGGGTTTTGACCGATGTGAGTCAACAAGCGTTTCGCAAACATAAACAAATGATTGACTTACAAGAAGAGGTAGCCAACCTTCGTGACGAATTAGCTCGAGTGGAAACTGAGCGTGCTTCGGAGTCGGATGATTCAGAGCGTGTTCAAACCTTGTGGGCGCAAGTGGATACACTCCAAAACGCCCTTGCTAAGCGCGAAGGTGACTTGAAAACCTTGGCTATTGCGTCTAAAAAGAAAATTGCACAACAAGACGCACAAATTCAACAATTGAATCAAGAAGCCGATGAAATGGGTGATTTGATTGAACAATTAGTGGCTAAAATTCAACAATTAGAAGCCTCTAATCAATAATAGAAAGGAAAATCCATGACACAAGTGGTACAGAACAAACGTAAAAAACAAATTTTGATGGCGATGGGTATCGTCGGAGCTACTGGTGTAGCTAGTCTAACACAAACAGCTAGTGCTGACACACAAACAGCTGAATCCTTTGATTTGACGAAACAAGCAACGACCTCACCATTCCCTGTGATGTTTGATCGCCCAAGTGGGGTGAACGCAGCGGCTCTTGCTGGTGCAGTTCGCACGCTAGGTACCGATTCAAATCTCTATCAATCAGCCCTCAAAGCTGTTCCTGAACTCGGTCAAGCCAACATCAACAGTTTGTTGAATGACGCCTTGTCAGAAGATGCGTCCAAAGCTAAAACAGCTCGTGGAACTATCCTCAAGTTAATCAACTGGTATAACTCGTTGGGTGGTTTCCAAATCAAAACTCAAGACGGTAAATCTTATACGGTGGATAACTTGGACGAACCTATTAACACTATCGCTGTAGGTTTTGCTAACCCAGAAGCTAACAAGGCTGTATCGGATAAAATCCAGAAAGACTTCGGCAATGTTAAGACGACTGGTGATGTCATGAAAGCCTTGGATGCTCACAAAGCTGGACTATCAACAGCTTACAAACAAGCATTCGATGCCTATGCCGCTAAAGTGAACGCTAAAGGTGCAGACTTAACTAAATTGACAGAATATGAAGCACTTAAACCATTGCTCGATGCCTATGAAGGCCTCTATGCTAATGGTGCCGCAGCGCTTCGTGGCGAATTGCTTGCACAATCTGGCACTAAAGAAGCTGCTGTTGCATTTTTTGAATCAGCGGTCATTACAGGTCAAATCGATAACAAATCTAACGGTGATACTGACCAAAACCAACCTAAAAATGTGAAGACACGCTGGGTTGACTCTGAAGGCAAACCATTGGCGCCTGAAGAAACCGGAAAAGACTTCAAGGGTGAGAAGACATTCGAGGGTTATCGTATTCGCGAATCACGTACAGAAAACGGTGTTCGCACCTATGTCTACGAAAAAATCCAAAAACCAGTAGAACCTAAAAAGGCTCCTGATAAAACGATTTGGGTGGACAAAGAAGGCAAAACCTTGAAAGCTGAACAAGAAGGTCAACATCCGGATAAAGAGGGTGACGACATCCCTGGCTATCGTTTGGTTCAAACTAAAACAGAAAAAGCCACTGACGGTTCGGTTAAAATCACCAACATCTATGAAAAGGTTCGCAAGCCAGACACTTATTGGTTTGATAGTGAAGGTAAAGAGTTGAAACCTGTTGCTAAAGAGCAATCTCTTCCTGATAACGATGGTGTATCCGACATTCCGGGATATCATGTTATTCGTGCTTACACAGTAACCAAAGCGGACTTGAATGGCGACCTCAAAGGTTCTAAATTCCAAGAAGGCGACATCATCAATATCTATGAAAAGGATGCCGAAAAACCTGCAGAAAAACCTGCAGAAAAACCTGCAGAAAAACCTGTTGAAAAACCTAAGAAAACAAATTGGGTCGATGAACAAGGTAATAAGTTGAAAGACCCTAAAGACGGTGAACATCCAGACAAGGAAGGTGATGACGTACCTGGCTACACACTAGTTCGTATCGACAAGGACAAAGATGGAAACGTTACAAACGTTTACCGTAAAACTCCTGAAAAACCAGTCGAAAAACCTGTTGAAGAAGTTCAAACGAAATGGGTTGACGAACAAGGCAACCAACTCAAAGAACCTAAAAAAGGTTCTTACCCGGATGAGGAAGGTGATGATGTCCCTGGATACAAACTTCTTCGCACAATCAAAGACGAAAAAGGTAACATTACCAACGTCTATGAAAAAGTGAAAACTCCAGAAAAACCTAAGAAAACTACTTGGGTGGATGAGCAAGGAAACCAACTCAAAGAGCCTAAAGATGGAGAACATCCCGATAAGGAAGGTGACGATGTCCCTGGTTATCAACTAGTTAAAGTTGACCATGATAAGGATGGCAATGTCATCAACGTGTACAAGAAAGTTGCTAAAAAAGTGACTACGCACTGGGTTGACAAAGATGGAAATCGCTTGACTCAAGATGTGACAGGTGAAGAATTTGATAAACAAAAAGACTTCCCTGGATATCGGTTAGTCGACGTTCGCACATCTAAAGATGGAACGGAGAAATTCTACATCTACGAAAAGAATACAACTCCTGCGGCTAAAGAGTTACCAAAAACGGGTGACGCGAGCGGTCTAGCTGGAATTGTTGGTTCAGCTCTCATCGGTTTGGGTGGTTTGAACCTCCGTCGCAAGAAAGGGAAAAAGTCTGAATAAGTTTTTTCCAAACCAAGCATGAAATTGCTTGGTTTTTTTTTCGATGTATGATATAATAGTGATATACGAAAGTAGCAGATTGTATTAATCTGTAAAAAAGAAAGGAACAATTCTAAATGAGTCTTTTGAAAACCAAATCGGCCCTAGTTTTGGGTATCGCAGGTGTTGGAGGATTGACGGCGACACAAACTGCATTCGCAGATGAAGCCAAGCCAGTGAGTCGCACAACCGATAAAGTTGGGCATTTGGATGTCTCAGTCGATGACCAATCCTTGCGTGATGCTATCTCTCTTGCTGAATCACAAGGTGTTCAGGTTTTCCGTGATGAAACTCGTGTTCGCACGGGGAACGGAGATCAAACCAAGAAACACATCAAAGAAGCTGAGGATTACTATAAGGAACGTGCCAATAGTTTGACTGCGGTTACGAATAAGTACAAAGCGGATCTCGCAACCTATAACCAAAAGGTCAAAGAAAATGAGGCCTTGGCTCAGGCAGCTAACGCTGAAGTAGATGCTTATCGCACCAACTTATCCGCCGTCGGTCGCAATGTGACCTTCACGTCTAAGGTGTATTCCGATGCCAACAAGCAGAGTGCGGTGACAACCCTTAAACAAGCTGTGAAAACAGGCGAACAAGTACGTGATACGCGTGCAGCGATTGCCGAATACGAGTCACTCCAAAACTCTTTTGTTGGTTTCCAGACGCAAGCAGACCAAGGCAATATTAAAGTGACCCGCGAAACAGTCACTGTGAAGAACGCTGAAGATTTGAAGAAATACCGTGATGAAATCACAGCATCGAATCAAAAATTGACGGAGTATGTCAATAGCTTGTCAGACACTAATGGTTCTATTGCCGAAGACAAGAAACCAAGCTTCAAGTTGTACAACTTTGTGGTAGATCCTGCCCTTCTTGCTGAATACAACAAATCTGTTGAAGCTCCTAACTTTGAAGCGGCTCCGGTGGAGCGTGTCGCGGTACCTCAATTCACATATGCTTTCTACGATATTCGTCAAACCAGCGACGCGTCGAATGATATTGAAAATAAAGATGGTGAGAAAATCACTATCAAATCGACAGCCAAAGACGGTGGAAACGTACATCAGGCTATGGTGAACCAGACCATCGGAATCGCAACGACGAATGACCCACTTCCTGCGGGACGTTGGGATAAATACCATGTGTTGACGGTTTCGGTCAACTTACCTAAGGAAAATGTTGAACTCAATGAGGAGTTGACTAAATCTCAAAATCCAAATTGGACGACTGAAATCAACAAAGAAACTGGTAAAATCACATTCCGTGCGACGGATGACTATTTGGTCGAAATCAACCAAAATCAACGTACTCGCCAAGGTACTATTGGTGGTATGATGAATGATAGCTTTGACTATAAGGTGCCAAACATCTTTGTAAAATTGCTCAAGGACAATACCGATTATGAGTTCACCAGCAACGTCATGATTAACCATGAGTACAAGGCAAGTTCTGGAAGTGTGCACGTTCGCACTGACCAAGCTGACCCACAAAAACATAACAAGGATGACAAAGGTGTTGTGATTGATGGTAAAACTGTCTTCTTCGGTTCAACCAACAACTACAATATCACATGGGACTTCGACCAATACAAGGGTGTCAATATTGACAAGGAAATGCAAGAAAAAGGTTTGGATTTGATTGATTTCTATCCATCCGATGCCCTCAGTTTCAATCCTAAGAAACATAAAATCCTTGTTCAAGACGGTGGCACAACCATTGCTGTCGGCCAAGAGGACGGAACCTTTAAGGACGGAAACGGTAAAACTGTTGAAGGCTTGACATGGAGCCAAGTGGACCGCTATGATGGTATTGACCGTAAGGGTCCTGCGATTAAAGTTTCCATCAAAGGTTACGACCACCCATACTACAAGAACTACGTGGAACAAGGTAAATCGCTCAATGTCGTAATGCCAATGGCTACGAAAATTGTCGACCAAACACCTGGTGTTATCGGTGGTGTTTATGGTGGAAATACCTACACCAACGTGGCGTACCAGTCAGACTTCGGAAACGTTTATAAGTCAAATGAAGTGACCAACACTGTTACCACAATGGATCCACGTAAGGATGCGGTTCTTGCGGTATCCCAATTGGAGTCTCTTGACCTCAAGGCCAATCCAAAAGCCTCAATCGAGCATAAGACCTTCTTCCAATACCGTGCATCAGGTTCTAAGATTGCCCTCGATGTTCTTGGACGCGCACCTGAAACCTATTCTATTACGGATGCCTTCCACAATGCTGACCAATATGATGGTGTCTACTTCGTTGAATCAAATGGTGAAATCCAATTCAAACCGGGTACACCTCTTTATGCGAAATACCGCAAACATGGCGGAAAACTTCCAAAAGATTCTGACGTGACCAAGTATACGACACAAACGATTGTTCGTGATGTATCCAAACGTGGAGCTAATACACCAACCAAGGCGACAGACAATGCTGACAGTTTGGTAACCATCGTCAAAGTTGACTTTGACCAAGACTTCTTGGACCAAATTGACCATACGAAATCGACCTTCCAAATGGATGTCTTCTTCCAAGCAAAACGTGCTAAGAACGTTCAAAACGTCAACAACGTATTCCAAGAAGAAGTTAATGGGCTTATGTTTGATTCAACTGAGACCGTAACCAACACCTCGGAAAATGCGGTTGATGCTTTGCGTAAAGACGTGGATGGAATGAATAAGAGCTTCGGTTCTGCGCTTTCTGTAATCCGTCGTGAAGTTCAAAAGAACGCGGATACGATTGTTGAAAACAAACGTAACCAAGATACATTCAACAAGTCTGTGGCTGAAACATTAGCACAACATCATCGTCAAATCGATGAACATTCTGCAACTATTCTGTCGGTTCGTCGCCTGGCTCAAAACAACGCGAAGCGTTTGGACATCATTGAACCTAAATTGGTTCAAACGGATTCTGAGTTGACCATCTATGTGCCAACTGTTCGAACAGATGCTGATGCGTTAATGTATGCTACAAACCACGGTATTGCTGCAGGAAGTATCAAGGAAATCAAGTTGAATGCAGCCAATCGTTATGTGGTTGTTTACAACACATCTAAGACAGCTATCAATGGTGGTCCTGAAGCGTTATCTCGCCCAGAGCATGTGGATAAAGTCGCTCAGTTCATGAAGACCATCGCTATCCAAAACCAACCGAATCGCGCTAGTGCTGACAAAGTCGCTAACGCACAAGGAATCGATAAGGATAAGGTAGCTGCCGTTGACGTAGACGGTTCAACGTATAACTATGTAGTAGACACGCGTGATGACGTGAAACCGATATCTCCTACACCAACTACTGCCAACGCAAGTGCGAAAACGTTTACGTTGGACATTCCAGTCGCGTACAGCGAGGGATATAAGGTAAAAGCATTGGAAGATACTCGATTGAAACCATACCTGTTACAAGCTAAGTACACAACAGATACTAACTATCGTTTGACCATGAACTTAGTAGGTTCAATGACGAAAGATGAGTTGGAGAAATTGGTGAAGAGCATCATTCAGGAACGCGCACCAAAAGCTTAGCCCAAACTTTAAACCAGTCAATCGGCTGGTTTTTTGCTTGCAATTTAGCTATAATAGTGATATACTAGTGATATCAAGAAGAAAGGTAAGAATTATGCTAGAATCTGTATATGACGCGGTTAGGTCAACGAATTATTCAAGTATACTTATTTAGTAGTTCATTCGTATCAGTGGGATATCATATTTATGAGAAGTAAATAGAAAGGAGGGTGTCTCATGCGAGCGCAAACCCCAAGTTATGTAGTTTCAACGAAGATTCAGTTACCCGAATCGATTGCCAAACGGTTGGAAAAAAGTTTGCGTATTTCAAACAGTGCTTACAATGAGGCACTGAGCTTTGGACTCAAACGTTTTGAGGCCCTCAAGCGAAACACCACTTATCAAGAATTGTTGGACGCCCGGCGCCTTGCAGTCGCTAAAAGGGAAGCATTGAAAAAACAAAAGAAACAAGATACGGATTTGACCAAACGAATCAAAGGTTATAATGAAACTCTTTTCAAATTGAGAAAAGCTTACGGTCTAACTGAATTTGGATTACAATCCCATCTAGCCGAGCAACGTCGAAAAGACGGTTCTTCCTATCGACAATTAAATGCGGGAGAGCTCCAGGTGATCGCCACTCAAGCCTATAAAGCTTTAGAAAAGGTTCTCTTTTATCAAATCAAACCGCATAAAGTGCGATTTCGAAGTAAGTATGGCTTAAATGCCAGTTTCCGCAATCGTGTCAACACGACAGGAACGAGGCTGATTTCATCAGATAAGAAAGGCGTTGCTTATCGACTCTATATCCACAAGGCTTCAACCTTTGTAGATATCCCGGCCAAAGCCTTTAACACCTACCAACAAATGAGCTTGATGCGTAGTGAGAAAATCAAATATGTGCAAATCGTTCGAAAAACCATTAGAGGAAAGAAGGTTTATTACCTACAGATTGTCTATCAGGGATTTCCACCATCAAAGGGTACCAAAGGTGAAGGTGTGGTTGGAATCGACCCGGGTATTTCGACGGTGGCCTTTGCGTCGCCAACTGAAGTTGCCTTAGTCGATTTAGTACCGAAAAACATTACTCAGAAGGAGAAACTCCTCAAACAACTCGACCGAAGGATTGAACGGAGTCAACGAATCAATAATCCTGAGTGCTATGAGGAAAATGGGACCATTAAGAAAGGGGCTCGGTTTAAACGACCGTCACACCGACAAGTTCGCTTGCGCAATCGACGACTCAAAGCCTATCGTTCTTTATCTGAAGAGCGTAAAAAGCTTCAAGGACAATTGGTAAATCGAATCGTTTCACAAGCGTCATGTATCAAGGTTGAGGAATTAAACGTCAAAGGACTTCAGAAACGAAGTCGCGACATCCGCATCAATCCAAAAACCAATCAACCTTATAGTAAAAAGCGTTTTGGAAAAGCTGTTTTTAGGGCTGCTCCAAGCACCTTTAGAACCGCGCTTGAAACAAGAGCCTCACAACTCGGTATTGAATTTGAAGTTATTTCACCGAAAGACGTGAAACCAAGCCAATACAACCATATCACCCAAACCTTCGAAAAGAAACCTCTTTCCACTCGTGTCTATGACCTATCAGAACAATACACTGGTGTACAGCGCGATCTCTACTCGGCCTTTCTCATCGGACATATTGAGATGGGTCACTACCACCAAGAACGACTGAATCAGGATTTTCCTGATTTCTACCAACGAATGAAGGACTTCCTTCAACTAAAACCAGAAACTGAGCGCTTAGCTTGGTATCTCAACTAAAAAAACGGTCACGGACAAGACCTTAACCCCGAGGGACTGACGCTCCTTCGTTACTGCACAAGACAAACGCTCTTCTTTCTACATTGTATAAAGAGGGTTTGATACGGATGATGTTCACTTGTGGATGTCTTCCTTCTTGTGAAACTTCCAATGCTCAGACACATACCGAGATTGGGTCTTTACCCAGAGCAGGTCATTGCTGTTAAGCAGTCGTTTTAACTCATCTGTGAGTCGAAGACGAGAACTGAGCACGTTTACCTCGTGGTAAACAGGAATTCCGGGGTTTTGACTCCTGGATGACGTCAAGTTCTTATCGGAAAACACTCGAGAAAACCAATTAATAGACTATTATCGGAATCTCCATCGAAAGCCTAAAGTCATCTAAGAAAACCGGTCGATTGACTGGTTTTTTGCTTGCTTTTTAGTTATAATAGTGATATACTAGTGATATCAAGAAGAAAGAAAGGTGGGGCTTATGCTCGAATCAGTTTATGACTCTGTCGAATTCGAAGGCGCCAAAAAACTACGGTCTTATCGTAAAACCCTGAAAAAAATCAATCAATTAACAGACCATTATCGGGCCATGTCTATGGAGGATTTGGAACAAGAGGCTCGAAATTTTGGGACTTTTAATTTAAAAAATAAAAAGGACATTATTCGATTATACGCTATTGGCCGAGAAGTCTGCTATCGCTTATTGGGTAAGTTTCACTATGACGTGCAAATCCTTGGGGCCTTGGCGGCTCTCGAGCGACAAATGGTTCAGATGTCTACAGGGTCGGGTAAGACCTTGACGCTTATTTTACCGACGCTCGCATACGGGTTGACTCATAAAGGCGTTTGTGTTTTGACCGTCAACGAATACCTATCAGAACGGGACTGGAAAGAAACTCGTGTTATCTATGATTTCTTCGGCTTGACCAATGCTTACACCAATAACAATGAAAGCCCTATGGCTCAACAACAGGCGTTTAATTGCGACATCACCTATTGTACCAATTCGACCCTTGGCTTTGCTTATCTCAACTCTGCCCTGGCGTCAGGTATCGGACATGATATTAAACCAATCACACGACCATTACACGCGGCTATTATCGATGAGGTGGATGAAATTTTGATGGACGACGCACGAAACCCACTTATCATCGCACAAAGTGTTGATATGGGTTCTCGTCTAGATACTGTTGAGCATAATGGGCGAACTTATAAAATTGCAGACATCTTGAATAAACTTCGGACGCTTAAAGCCTTGGACTATGACGATGATGACCGTAGTCAACCAAGTGTTGGGGACAATGCGTGGGATGAAATTTATGAATTATTCGATTTAGATGATTCTGTATTTGAAAACAAGGAAATGATTCATGCCATCCATAGCTCCATTGATGCCTTGTTCAAACATAAAGTCTATGAGGATTATATTGTTGCCCCTGAGCCTGATCCAGACTCGGGTAGTCGGGTTATCCTGATCGATAAGGCTACGGGTCGTCTAGCTCGTGGACGCACCCTCAATGACAGTTTGCATTCCTTTGTCGAAATGAAAGAAGGTGTCTTCACTGGTGTCGGGTCAGAATCGTCTATCCAGATTACCTATCAGGTTCTTTTCAACCTATTTCCACATGTCACAGGGGTTACTGGTACCCTTGGGAAATCATTTAAGGAGTTCAGAGATATTTATCAAGCCTCCTGTATCCAAATCCCCGACCGCGTGCCGAACCGATTGCGTCAGCAGACGCATCTGTTTATGACCCGACAACACTTATTTGCTAAAATGGTGGAGCAGATTCGATTATACCAAGCATCTCGGCACCCTATTTTGATTGGTGCGGCATCAGACGTAGAAGCGGAAATTGTGTCTGAATACCTAACTAATAATAGCATCGACCATGTGTTGCTTGTATCAACTGACACCAACGAGGACACGGTCATTGCATCTGCGGGTGAGGTCGGCTCCATCGTTGTCACAACCGATATCATGGGTCGTGGTACGGATATTCATATCCAGGAAACAGACTATGAACGCGGGTTAGTTGTCCTTCAAATCGGAGGTCGACCAAATTCTCGCGTGGAGCGACAATTCGCGGGTCGGGCGGCTCGTCAAGGTGACCCCGGTCGATATCACCGTCTCCTGACGGTTCCTGAATTGGAGCAACTTGGAGTATTAGATAGTGCCATGAGTCGAATCATGCGACTTATTCGGGAGCATAGGGGCTATATTGAGGATTATGGAGGCGACGTTTTGCTTGATGGTGCTGCGCCATATTACAATGAGGTTGTCACCTTAATAGATGATGCTCTCACGGCGAGTGAGTCTGCGGAATCCTCCCAACGGATTCAAGATTTTGCTGTGTCATGCCTGACTGACCTCATTCAAGTAGCTCTTGTAACCGAAATGGATCATTATCGTAAAATTGTTCGAGAGGGTCTTGTGACCAAGGACTCAGAACAGGCTTTGGATGCCTTAGCTGTATTGTCACTTCCACATAAATTACGGAAGAAGAAAAAGGCTGTTGCTAAGTCCCGCGCTAGGTGGGAAGGTGTTGAACAACAACAATTACTTGAAACCTTGTTCGCCTATACGGAACATATGGTCCATGAAGTTCTTCCACAAATCCGCCTCCATTCTGAGGCCGCTCTCAAGACGGCGAATCTCACCCAGCTAGGGAAACTTGAGACAAAGCCGGAAGACTACATGAGTCGTTTAATGGGGGCCTATATGGAAAAAATCGAAAATGAAAATATCATTCCATACCCCGAAACTTCCTCTGAAACTTCCGCAGAACTGTTGCAAGGCTGATGGTTTTGTGATATAATAGTGATATCAAATAGAAAGGAAATGTTGTGAATGGTTCATGTCACCTCACAAAGCCGATATGGTGCGATTAACACCTACAAGGCTAATACATATGGATTCAACCGGGTGTTTCGGGCCATTTTGGCGGTGTTGGAGGAATTGTCGGACACGTATGAGTGCTCGCCCGAGGGTGCTCTTGCGCTCATCCGGCCTCATCTGACTCTCGGTGATTTGGAAGTGGTGGATGAACCAATGGACGTTGACATTCGCCATGACGAGGAAGGGTTGAAGAAATTCTTACAAAAAGCCCATTTAGGTCGTCAAGGATTTCTCCTCCAAGTTGTGGATTTGCTGGTTCGACTGCAAACGCGTGATGGTTATGAGGCCTTATCCCAAATAGAGTTGGCTGCCATTAACGCTCGAGGGACGCTACAGGTAGCCAGAACGGTTTCTGACAAACCTTCGCCGTCTAAAATGCCGGAGGCGCCTGTTGGTCAAAGTTCTACACCAAAACGAACGTTTAGGACTAGGAAAGTCACCAACGATGCGCCTCAAGTGAACACCTCCACGCCTGTACCAAAAGAAACCAAACGTCCTAGTACGACGAGTCGGGCTACCAAAACCAAAGATTCTGATAATCAGGATGATTTGAATCAGCTGTTGCAACGGAGTCGGAATACATTAGCTAAGACCAAAGAAACGCTGGCACAGACTGGTCAGGTTGTCACGACAAATCCACTTCTGAATGACTTTATATAATTGAAAGGAACCCATATGAGCAAGGAAGCCAAACGTAAACAAGAAACTAAAAACAAACGTCTTCTGGTAACGTTACCACAAGCGATTGTAGATCGTTTAGACCAGAGTAGTGAGTCGACTAATTTGACCAAGAGTCAACTCATTATATTGTGTGTTAAAAAATCACTCCACTCTATTGTGGACGAGTATGAAAATCCCGAGCAGTAAGAATACAGCTATTAATGAAGATAGGGAGGTATTGAACCGTGAGGTTGAACGTTCAAGTTCGGCTATATCCAAACAAGACCATGCAAACGGTTCTTGATTCTTTATGCGATTACAGACGTTACTGCTGGAACCAAGGTCTTGAGCTTTGGAACACTTTGTACGAACAACGCCTGGTTGGTCTTCCGGATGAGCTGCGAGCTAAAATCAAGGCATCATTAACGGATAAAACCATCGAATTTTCTGAGGAAGAACAAGTCTTGCGAGCTCTTTTTCCTGCGCCCTCAGTATATGTGGTGCAAAATGAATTGGTGGCTCAAAAAGCTGATTGGCAATACGAGCTTTCTGCCAGGGTTTTGCTACGAGCTATTAAAGACTTAGCGAATGCTTGGAACCTCCATTTCAACAGCCCAAAAACAACCAATAAACCTGGTTTTCAAAGCCGTAAGAAACTCAAACAAGGTTTCAAAACGGACCGCGCCAGAGTTATCAATGGTCGCCTAGTGCTCGATAAGCCGCACGCTTACAAGGGTGGGTGGTCGAGCATCCGTTTTAATGGCGCTTCTATTCCTGATGGGAATTTGAAGTTTTGTGCTGTCACCCGCACCAAAGGGAAATACATCGCAACCATCACCATGGATGTAAAAACCGTAGAGCTTCCAAAGACAGGCAAAAAGACGGCGGTTGACGCCAATGTTGACCATTTTGATACGACAGAGGGTCAAACGAGTTTAAAACCTGAGTCATTGGATCGTCTGTACGAGCAAGTTCGCACCTACCAACGACAACTTGCCCGGAAACGCAAAGTCAATAAGAACTATCGACATTCGAAAGGGTATCAAGCAACGAGAGCCAAGTTGCAAGCAACCTACGAACGAATTCGCAACGTTCAAAATGACTTACTCCACAAGTTTACCACTGACTTGTATCACCAGTTTGATACAGTCGTGATTGAGGATTTGGATGTGAAAGGCATGCAAATGAAAAAGAAGGCTAAAAACCTTCATCGTTCACTCTTCGGTCGATTCCGTCAATTTATGGAATACAAGGCTGAAAAGTTTGGTAAAACCCTCATCGTTGCAGACCGCTTCTACCCATCCACTCAACGTTGCTCTAACTGCGGACATATCAAAACGGGTGATGAGAAAATCACTCTCAGTGGAAATACTAAACATAGGACCAAACATCATGAATATGTTTGTTACTTCTGCGGTTATGAAGATGACCGCGACCACAATGCTGTGCTCAACTTATTAGCACTGGCCAAATAAAATGAAAGGAATGAGGCTGGCTCGGCCTCTGAGGAGACATCCTCTTGATGCGTTAGGAGGTTACCTCTGTCGTTACCCACCTCGTGTGGATACGGGAATGTGACCGTTGACGAACGTGAGAAAAACTGATGATAAAAATCTACTTGTTTGTCATCACTGACAGTTTTTCAGAGCACATCAGAATGAAATGTGCATTAGACATTGGAAACTCAAGCGTGAAGGGTATGCTCCTCACCGATACAAACGAAGTCATTAGTCCCCTACGATTCCCATCAAGCGTTGTCACGGTGGCTGATGCTAAATATTTGACGTATACAACCCCAGAGGATGTGTATATACAAGTGATTGATAGCCCATTGGCCCATATGGATGACATTGTAGCCGTAGGTCAAAAAGCTATCGATATGCCTGACTATCGTGAATATGATGTCACATCAACGTCATATAAAGCTAACCATGAAATCACGACCAGCTTATTGTTTGGCGCTCTGGTTCCGTTTATCAAAGGGGATACCGAGAATGTCGCTTTGGCTGTATCTGTACCAATCGTTGAAGCTAAGTCAATCGGTCTTATTGAGGACTATAAAGCTCTCTTGACTGGGTCACATGTTGTTCGCTTATATACGGAGGCGGGTGTACGCGACATCACTATCAATTTCACAACCGTTGCAGTCTTGAACGAGGGTCAAGCTGGTTTCTTGGGATTGTTGGATACCGTTGACCGGGATTTCCGTTCAGATATCGATGCGGTCTACAATTCTATGGGCGAAACTGATCCAGTTGCCGACCTTGAGGATTTCCTGATTGTTGATATTGGAGAGGGTACGACCGACTTGGCCGTGTTCCGTAACAAACGATTTAACCCTGAGTATTCATACTCTATCACTCGTGGTTATGGCAATTTGTTAGAAGATGCTATGTCAGCGGCTGCTCGCGAGCACCTCACCATCGAAAGTCGAAAAGATCTACAAAAAGTTCTTGAGTCAAATAATAAGCGTCGTGCTGAGCGTCGCGAGAAATGGATGGAATATGTGTCACCAACCAAGGATAAATTCATCGAAGTTGTGACGGATACTATTCTCAAAACATATGGAAAACGTGACTATTTCGATGCCATCATTTTCATTGGTGGTGGGTTCACAGCGCTGACTGGATACCGTGTAGACTTGGGTCAGGTTCAGATGAATGACACTGCTCTTTTTGACACATTAAATGAAAAATTGAGTAAGAATCACAAAGCTGTAGACCTTTTGTTTGGTGTTCCTGCACCCTACTCCCAAGGTATCAATGAGCGAGGTCTCACCCAAGTATTAACCAATATGCAATGATAAATAGCATGTGACTTGCTATTTCTTGTTTTTGGAGAACTTTTGTGATATAATTATGATAGCAATTAGAAAGGAATACTTGCATGCAACTTTTAAAAAATAAATCACGGACGGGTGTTGTTTTGGGTGTTGCGTCACTTTCCAGTCTTGCGTCTGCGGCGTCTGCCGATAGCTACCAATCAGGGCAAGAAGGTAAGTCTACTCTTGATTTTACGACGAAATCTACAACTACCACTACAACTAAAACAGGTCACGAACCGATGGATTTGATTCAAATTGTGGATTTGTCAGGCTCCTTGTCAGACGGGGAATTTAAAAGTCGTTTTGGCTATGCGGGTGCACGCCGTCAACAATTGACGGATATGATTTATGTCATCCAAAACAAATTGACTGACCAAGACCATGTTATGTTGGCTTTTTATGGTACAAATAATCAAAACTCCTATGAGACCAACGGTCAAGATGGTTCCGCGGTCACCAAACTATTGTCTAAAGCGGAAGCCCTGGACATTCTTAATCGCCTTCTCAACGAACCTCAAGTGATGGAAATGTCGCAGGCTTGGACTCTCATTCCGAATGTAGTTGCTCCAATGCTCGGAGACAAAATCATCCGCACAACAGAGCACAAAGGGTTCGAACAAATTTATCAAGAGCAACCTAACCGTAACAAGGTTGTTTCTGCCCTTCAATTTACAGATGATTGGGTGGCGGACGAAACCATTGATAGTTCCTTTGCTGAATGGGCAAAGAAAAATGCCAAAACCTTCATGACCGTAGTTGACGGTGGTGGTGGTTCTGTGCAGAAAATGAAAGCTGCAGGACACCCTAACATCATGGTTTATGGTCTGACGGACCAGAATAAACCCGGGCGCTCGGAAGCGATTGCTAAGCAATTTGAGTCTACTGCAACGGTTGAAGTCAAGAGCATTAAGAAACAAACTGGACGGGTTACGATTACCCCTGAAGAAGGAATTACGCTTCAATCAGCTGAGATTGTGACTCCAGGCGGTAACAAACGTGCGCTCACAATCAACGCCAACAAAGTCGCTGTTGACCTCGGTGAATTGCAAGATGGGGCATACAAAGTCAACTACACCTTCTCTGGAACGGTTACAAGTCCAAAAAACATTGTTGGAACTGTCACCGTTGACGGTCAATCAGTTGCTACGAAAACAGATACGGTCAATCCGAAACCGGAACCTGTGAAACCACCAGAACCGACAAAACCGAAAGTGACGGAAGAACGTCGTACAGAACCGATTCCGTTCCAAACAAAGGAAGTGGAAGATGAAAACCTCAATGAAGGTGTGCGCAAGGTAGTCCAAAAAGGTCATGAAGGTCTTCGTGAATTCGTCAAAACGACCACTAGCACACAAGGGTCGGGAGACCCCGTGCTCACGAAAGAGTCAACAGCTGTGAAAAATGCTGACGGAACTTATACGCAAAAAATCCAAGTCGTATCCAACCCTAAGAAAACTAAGGTTGAAAAGCCTACAGATCTATTGTTAATCATGGATGGTTCAGGTTCACTGCTTGGTAAAAATACTAAGGACGGTCCTCGTGTTTTGGAAACAGCGATGCGTGACGCTCTGGCTTTAGTCAACTCGCTTCCGGAAGGCAGCCAAGTGAGTATCATGTCTTATGCAGAAAACAATTCTGATTCGTATCGTACGCCATATTATACGAAGTTGTTGTCCAAAACTGATGCCGCTGCTATGTTAAATGACATGATTAAACTCACACCAAAAGCGACCGAAGATTGGTACCGCGTCTGGGAACCATATGCCAAGGCACATGCCGATAAATTCTTGCCAACAAAAGAAATGCAATATGAAGAGGCCTATCGAGCACAAGAACATAAATTGGATAATGTATCGGTTGTTCAGTTCACGGACGGATGGGCTTATAAGACCTATAATAATGGTGGATATTTGACCGAGGATATTGACCAATCCTTCGCTAAATGGGCTAAGGAACATGCTAAAACGTTCATGAGTATTGTCTATCCAACACTTGAAGATAAAGAACGTCAAAAGGCTAACAACTTTACTGAGCCATGGTCGATTATGCAAATGAAAAAAGCCGGACATCCGAATGCTTATAACGCCGATGGTGTACCCGACGGTAAACGGGAACAGGACATCATTAACGCCTTTAAACATTCTGCAATCGAAACCCAAGAAGTATCTGGCCGCTTCGCGATTGATGGAACCAAAGGGGCTGCACAATTGACAGATATCAAATTGACGGATCCGAATGGTAAGGAAGTACCGTTGAAGGGGAATGGAGAAACAAATTCATATGACTTCAATATTCCAGGTACGTATACCTTGACCTATAGTTTCAAACCTCAAAATGCGGGTGATATCAAGGGTACCTTCACAATTGGTGAAGAAACGGTAACTAAAACGGATTACTTTACGATGCCCGAAGCTAAAACGACCAGCAATGAAACCAGTCAGGTTATCAAAGAACCTGTTGATGAAATCGTTCATATTGGTATCGGTGGTACGGTAACGGAATCCAAGAAAGAACCGATTCCATTTGCGACTGAAATCATCGAAGATGAAGCCATGATGGAAGGTGAAGAAAGAGTCACCGTTGAAGGAATGACGGGTGAGAAAGAA
>ERZ773196.417-NODE-417-length-26761-cov-24.603685_pt1 | contig 26761 bp, 26 predicted proteins | sample MGYA00581009_ERZ773196 | MGnify/ENA primary metagenome ERZ773196 (study PRJEB29015, sample SAMEA2738162) | human oral metagenome | biome: human oral; feature: human-associated habitat; material: saliva | place: China | collected 2243 ... | reverse complement strand
CTTGCCCGATTTCGACAGTCCGTACCGGATCAGCTTCCTGCCACAGGAATCGCATTTCGGGATGTTCACTCACCGAATCTGCCACTACCAACTTTGACACCCACTCTCCCGCACCACAAAGCCGAAAAGTCGACGTCTCACCAACACATTTTGTCCACCCTCAAAGTTGGCCCCCAACAACTTTGAACCAGACTTTCTCGCACTACAAAGCCGAAAGGTCGGGCTCAGACCAACTCTTTTCGTCCTTTAACCCCTTCACTGCGCACATAAAACTAGTGGGGTCCGGCAGTGCCGGACCCCACTAGTTAGCAATCAGTTAAATCACTGGCTGATAGTGCAGGGTTCATCCCCGCGTGAGCGGGGAAAACATTAAAGGATCCATGAAACCATGCCAGCATCTGTGATAGAAGAAATTTCTTCAATTTCAGACTCGCCATCTGCTGGGATTACAACTTTCCAGTCACCTTTCCAAGTCATTTTAAAAGTGTTCTTATAAAGCCTGCCGGAGCTCTCAGAACTAGTGAAAGCCACATTCACAGTTACATTACTTTCATCAATTACTTCAATACTGTAACCAACGATTTTAACTGAAGTGGCCTCAGAATCTCCGTCTTGCTGCGCATCTTTTAAAACTGTTTGTTGAGCATCGTTTTCATCGGTAAGAGTTTTAATAACCTCAACCAGCTTTTTGCCAGACCCAAGCAATATCTGTAAGTTGGCGGCAGCAAGGATAGCGCCCTCACTACTGTGGGCGTAACAGGTAGGCACATCACCGTCAGCACGCTTACCCGGGCCAACCAAGTTGTTGTAGTAGTAATAAGTACTATCAACAAACACCTTGGTGCGCATGGCAGGTAAATTCACCTGGACTGTGGGCTTAAGCTCCACCCCAGCCAGGCCACAGACCGAACTCCAGGTGTTCACTTTCCCAGTAGGGCTAATAGAAGCCTGACTAGTAGCAGGGACAGTATTGCCAGGACGAGGCTCACTCAAATCAACACGACCGCCCCCAGTCGCCACTGCACTTGGAGAAGCAGGCCCAGCTTTAACCTCGCCACCATCACTAGTCAACGACCAAACCAAGGCACCAACCAATACAAGAATAACAACAAGCGCACCAATAAGGGCTAAACGCAGCTTTTTTTGTGCTTCCATGATCTATCTTCCGTGATCTATCACCAGTTAGAGAATACTTTGTCAATACTAGTAGCAAACAAAGCAATAATTCCACCGATTAGCCGATCAAGCAACATAAGCACGTTTACTTGTTAGCCTGATTTACACATAGCTGCGTGGCACGCGATAGCCGACTCCCACCTGGATATAACAAGTTGATCAGTATGGGCTCATCCCCGCGTGAGCGGGGAAAACTCGCCTTTACTCCAGGTCACTTTAAAAGTGTTCGGCTCATCCCTGCGTGAGCGGGGAAAACTTCTTAACTTGTTATTATACTGCGCAGAATGCCTAAATTTTGGAAACTGGGGTTCACGGTTTTTAGCGCCCTCGATCAACCTCATCGCACTACGTCCTGCAATATTCAAAACAAAAGCGAGGCCCGGTTTCCCGAGCCTCGCTCACGTTGTTTGGCCACCCTTGGCCGGGTCCAGCTTTAGCTTGGAGCCAGCCTTAACTTGGGTCCAGTTTTAGCTTGACCCAGCCTTAGCGGGGCCGACGCACCTCCACCACGCGGGTGACGTCGTCGTCGCTAGTAACCACTTCATGCAGCACCGCCGGCAGCAGCTTGGCCTTCTTAATGACGTACTTGGCGTCATCAATCTCGCGCTGAGCCTGCTCCCCCTTCAGGGCTAGCAACACGCCACCGGGGGCGATCAGCGGGGAAGCCATGCGGGTCAGCTTGCTCAAGTTGGCCACAGCCCGGGCGGTCACCACATCGAAACGCTCGCGCATTTCTTCGGCCCGGCCCCGCCACACCCGCACATTGTCCAGGTCTAGCTCCTCAGCCACCAGCTCTAGCCAGGCACAGCGGCGCTCCATCGGCTCAATCAGGGTCACTTCCAGATCCGGACGAGACAAGGCCACCACCACTCCGGGCAGCCCCGCACCTGAACCTAGATCCGCCACGCTACCGTGCCTAGGCAGGAAAGGCACCACCGCCGCACTGTTAACCAGGTGGCGCGAGTAGAGACGCGGTAGCTCGCGCGGGCCGATTAGCCCCCGCAGTTGCCCCTCCTCAGCCAGCATCTGGGCGTAGTGCTCCAGGCCAGACCAGGCCATGCCGAACATGTCGCGCATTTCGGCGGTGGGTACTTCCAGAGCCTGCCCGCTCTGGGAGCGCTCCCCCTGGGGGTTATGGCTCATTTCAGGCTTCCTCGACGGCGTCGGCCGGGCTGTCTACAGTCTCAGCGGACTCGGCAGCCTTGGCTTCGGCAGTCTCGGACTCGACGGCGCCAACTTCAGCGGCCCCGGCTTCGGCAGCCGCGTCGGCCTCGTCAGCCGCCACCTCAGCGCCCTCTTCAGCCTCGTCAACCTCGTCTTCGGCGTCGTCGACGGGCAGAACCACCACGTGACGGTGCGGCTCTACCCCCTCAGACTCAGAGACCAGGCCGGCGTTAGCAACCACGTCGTGGCAGACCTTGCGCTCGAAGGGGTTCATGGCCTCCAGCGCTACCGGCTTGCCGCTAGCCAACACGGACTTAACCGCCTCGGCGGCGATAGCAGTCAGCTGCTGGCGGCGCTCCTCGCGGTAACCAGCGATGTCCAGCATTAGGCGCGAACGCGAACCAGTGCGGGCCTGTACGGCCAGGCGGGTCAGCTCCTGGAGGGCTTCAAGCACCTCACCGTCGCGGCCCACTAGGGTGGCTAACTCACGCTCGTCGCCGTCCTCGCCGGGGATGATGGCCACAGAGGCACGCCCGTGATCCACATCGATGTCGATATCCCCGCCTAGATCGGCAATATCTAGTAGCTCTTCTAGGTAGTCAGCGCCGACTTCGCCTTCTTCCTCAAGCTGCTTGACGGTTTCCTGGCTCACCAGAAAACTCCTTCCACTAGTTATAACTAAGTCTTATTAGTTTTATAAGAACTACTTCTTAGCGGAGTTACCGCCCTTAGAGCCCTTTTTCTTCTTGGAGCCGCCGGACTTATTGCCGCTCTTACCGTTAGCAGCCCCGCCAGCGTCCTTAGCGCCGTCATCCTTAGCGCCGCTGGCGTCAAAAGCCTGCTGGCGTTCGCGGGCGCGCTCAGCGTAGCGCTGCTCAGCGGTGGAGGCGGTGCGGTTCTTCTTTTTCTTGCGGTTGTTACGTACCGGCTGGACTCGCTGCCCAGGCCCCGACGACGCCGCTTCGTCCTCACTGCCGGCTGCGGGCTTCTTTTCGTCGTCGGGCGGCAGGCCCTTACGACGACGGCGCTCCTGGCGCTTCTTGTAGGCTTCAGAGCCAACTGCGGGCATATTGCGGATAGTCCACCACTGCTGCCCCATGGTCCATACGTTGGAAACCAGCCAGTAGATCAACACGCCAACCTGGAACTGAGGGCCGGTAATGAAGAAGATCAGCGGCATACCGTACATCATCATGCGCTGGCTACGCATAACAGGGTTGTCAGATTCGGTAACTGACTTAGGCATGTTCTTCATGGTCAGCTGGTGCATGGTGTAGAACTGCGTGGCAGTCATCAGCACGATCAGTACCATGGTCACGATCTTTACGGTGGCAGAGCCACCATTCATAAAGGAAGAGCTCAGCGGCGCCCCAAACAGGCTGGAGGCCTGCACATCCGCTGCCAAGGCGGGAGTTAGCGGACCAATCTTTACCGGGTGGGCGCTACCGGCAGAGTTAGCGATTTCCTGCAGGCGAGCCAGCACACGGAAGAGCGCGAAGAAGATCGGTATCTGGATCAACATCGGCAAGCATGAAGACAGCGGGTTGGTACCGTGCTTGCGGTACAGCGCCATCATTTCTTCACGCATACGCTCCTGCGATGCGGGGTCTTTCTTACCCTTGTACTTGTTCTGCAGGGCGCGCAGCTCAGGCTGCATGGCTTGCATACCGCGTGAAGAGCGAATCTGCTTCACAAACAGCGGCATGATCAGCACTCGCACCGCTACGGTTAGGCCTACGATTGACAGCACCCAGGCGGGGCCGGGCCCATCACTCATACCGATGGCAACCAGCAGCTTGTGGATGGTAACCATCACCCAAGCCTCGGCCACCTTCAGTGGCATTAGCAGTCCGTCCATTAAACTCTCCTTTTATGGTCAGCCAAGCTGGCCTTGCCGCGTCTGCGGCGCATCTTGGCCCGCAGACGCACTAGGCACCTGGAAGCGGGCTACATCTTTGGGGTAGGCGTAACGCCAGTGCCCCACCTCGGGCACATGATCCACGCCGCCACGGCTATAGGGATTGCAACGCAAAATGCGCCACGCGCTCAACGCTAATCCCTTAAAAACTCCGTGTACTTCAATAGCCTCGACGGCGTAGGTGGAGCAGCTGGGATAGTAGCGGCAACGCGGCGCTATAGCTGGGGAAATGTACTTGCGGTACCAGCCAATGGGAGCCAGCACCAAACGCTTAAACACTTTCACCGCCTGGCGCTAACTGGCCCGGCACAGACTGCGGCACCGCTACCCCTACCCGGGCCAAAGCCCGGTCAAGCTGGCGGGCTAACTGCTGGCTAGAGGCGCCGTCGGCACCTGCTAAACCACGCACCACCAGGCGCGAACCGGCAGGCAGTAAGTCCACTCGGGCAGCTAACAGGGCGCGCAGACGCCGCTTAATGCGATTGCGGTGGGTGGCGCGGGCAACCTGCTTTTTGGGCACAACAACGCCGACGAGTGCAGGAGAGTTACCTCCGTCATCGTCGGCGTTCAAATGAACCACCAGCGCGCGGTTACCGCTGCGCACGCCGCCTTTAACTGCAGCCGCGAAGTCTTCGCTGCGCAGCATCCGATGCGGCGCACTGAGCATGTCTCAGGCAGCGAGGCGAGCGCGACCCTTGCGACGACGCGCAGCCAGGACGGCGCGACCGGCGCGGGTGCTCATACGGTGGCGGAAGCCGTGCACCTTGGCGCGGCGACGGTTGTTCGGCTGAAAGGTCCGCTTGCTCACGGGGTACTCCTGCTAGGTCTATATCGCGCGCCCGGATGGTCGCACGAAAGTTTGTGGCACCTCACCATTTTGATGAGGTCACGTGCACTGGATCCTCTGAGCGGAACCCGCATGTACACGTACGACTAATTAACGTTATATGGTCTTACACCCACCGGTCAAAGCATCTTTGCCGTGAGGCTGCCTACATCCGGGAGCGATTTTACCCATTTTCTTCTCCACACCTGCGTAAAACACTAGCCCACAACATGTGGATAACCCCACGTTATCCACAGGAAAATACAAGCTTGTAACTCCACTCCTACCAGCTAGATTGCGTATATCCTCAATAGGCGGCCTAAAATTGTTCGCGGACATCTGCTCCATCCCCAGGTGTGGATATCTCTGTGGACAACTTGGACTCAGCCCGCAGGGCCCTGACCCAATTAGCCGGGCCCTGACCCAATTAGTTGTTTTATGAACTTAAGGAGACGCCGTGTCCGATCCGGTAACTGACCCGGGCGCTGAATTCGGCGCTCAGCTTTGGGAAAGTGTTGTAGAAGCTCTGACCACCTCAAACTCACTGACTCTCAGCTACCTGGCCATGGCTCGCACCTGCCACGCCGTCGATGTTGAGGGCACACTGGTAGTGGTGGTCAACTCTAAATTCGTTAAACAGCGTTTAACTGACCGCGCAGTGTCAGCCACAATCAAGACGGCAGTTGCTGAGCAAATCGGCTATGACATGCCCATTATTTACACTGTCGCGCCGGGCGCTAAAGATCTTGAGGTCATTATTAAGGCCGCCCGCGCCGCCGTGCATGGGGACTCTGCCGCTTCTGGCGCCCCGGGGGTAAATGCCGACGACGACGCTAGCCCCGCTGCTGTCCCCGCCACCCCCGGCTCCCCAGCTGCCCCAACCCAGGCGCCGTCGTCGCAGTTCAAAGGCACTATCCCCACCCCAGCCGAACTAAACCTAGGCCATGGCGCTAACGACGCTGCCGCACCAAGTGCCCCCCAGCAGCTAGGTCTAGAACTGGGCCAAGAAAACGGCCTGGTGGTGCCAGATACCCAGACCGTAGTGGAATTTGGTCGCCCTGAGCAGCCCAAAAAGGCCGCGCGCGGCAAGGGGTTGAATGTGCGCCCCAGCGATGTCCTCGATGACTCCAAGCTAAACCCGCGCTACACCTTCGACACTTACGTGGTTGGCTCCTCCAACCGCTTTGCCTACGCCGCCTCCTACGCCGTGGCAGAAACCCCTGCTAAAACCTACAACCCGCTGTTTATTTACGGCGGCTCAGGTCTGGGCAAAACCCACCTGCTGCATGGCATTGGCCACTACACTCGCGCCTACCACAAGAGCAAAGTTAAGTACGTAAACTCTGAGGAATTCGTTTCTGACTTCATCACCTCCGTGTCTGAAGGCCGCATGGATGCCTTCAAACGCCGCTACCGTCAGGTGGATATCCTGCTGGTTGACGACATCCAGTTCCTGCAAGACAAAGAGCAGACCCTGGAGGAGTTCTTCCACACCTTCAATGCGCTCTATAACGCCAATAAGCAGGTAGTGCTAACCTCCGACCAGCCCACCAAGGCCCTGAAAATTGATGAGCGCCTGCGTTCACGCTTCGATATGGGCCTCTCTACTGACGTTCAGCCCCCGGATCTAGAAACCCGTATCGCGATTTTGTCGCGCCGCGCCCAGGCCGACAAATTGGATGTGCCCCTACAGGTTTTGGAGTACATTGCCAGCCGCATCTCGGCTAACATCCGCGAGCTTGAAGGCGCACTTATCCGCGTAACCGCCTACGCCTCAATTAACAAGCTGCAGGTGGATCTGCCTGTGGCCGAGATGGTGCTTAAGGATCTGGTTTCCACCCAGGACACCGGCAATATCACTGCTGCACTGATCATTGGGCAAACCGCCGACTACTTTGGGATCACCATTGAGGATCTGTATTCGGCCAACCGCTCACGCACTATTGTTACCGCCCGCCACATCGCCATGTATCTGTGCCGCGAAATGACTGACTTGTCGCTACCCAAGATTGGGCGCGAGTTTGGCGGCCGCGACCACACCACCGTGATGAGTGCGGATAAGAAGGTGCGCACCCAAATGTCTGCCCAGGCAGATACCTATAAGCAGGTAACTGAGCTAACCAGCCGCATTAAGCAGGCTGCGGCCACGCCTCGCTCCTAGCCGCTTCTCCCTTAATTTTCGACTAATTCTCGACGCCGCCGCTGGGCCCTGTTTTTGGGCTTAGCGGCGGCCTTTTTTGCCCTCAAATACGTGGTTTTTCGCCCACAGGCCCTGTTGGTAAGGCTGTGGGCAACCCCGGTTTTGCTGTGCTTAACTAAGGCTCGCCTGTGGATTGGTGCTATGAGTTTTAGCACTTTCCACAGCCGCCCCGAGTTATCCCAAGCTTTGCCCACACTCAGCCCACATTCGCCGTCGGCGCGCCACCGGGCCAAAAAGTGGTTTTCCACAACTTCCACACCCGCTACTACTACTACTGACTTTTAAACCCCACACGATTTGCAAGCTCGCCAACGTAGGCCAATTGGGGAAAACCTCCGCTACGGGTGGCGCTGGCCGAGGCGTGCAAAAGCCCCACAGTGACCCTTTTGAGATGCTCTATAGGGAGATACCGGCTAAACTTTTAAGCCGCCCCTCTATATCCATCTAAGGAAGGCCTCCCAACGTGAAGCTCAGGGTAGCCCGTGACGTTTTAGCTGAAGCAGTAGCCTGGACTGCTCGCTCAGTGCCGCCCAACCCGCCGGTTCCGGTGCTGGCTGGGGTGCGTATGGAGGCTAAGGGGGATGTTGTAATCCTGTCTTCCTTTGACTATGAGGTATCTGGGCGTTGTGAAATCCCGGCCTCGGTTGAGGTTGAGGGCGAGGTACTTATTCCCGGCCGTGCACTCACCAAGTTTGCTAAGGGCTTTCCTAGCAAGCCGGTAGATATTGAGCTGGTGGGCACCCGCGTACGTTTCACCTGTGGTTCAGCTCATTCTGAGCTGCCGGCTATGCAGGTTGATGACTACCCAGCTTTGCCTTCAATGCCTGCCCAGGTGGGCACCATCGACTCTGATGTGCTTTCTAAGGCGGTAGCTCAGGTTTCAATTGCTGCTGCCCGCGACGACACCTTGCCGCTGCTGACCAATGTGTGCATGGAATTTAGCGGCAATAAGCTGACCATGCTAGCTACTGACCGTTACCGGCTAGCTATGCGCGAGGTTGAGTGGAACCCGGCTAAGCCCCTGGATGCTGTGGTGCTGCTAAAGGCCCGCACTTTAGCTGATGTGGCTAAGTCTCTGGTTTCCGGTGCCCCCATTGAGATTGCGCTTAATGACGACGACGCCGTAGCCTCACGCCTGATTGGTTTTGAATCCGGTGAGCGCCGCACTACTTCAGTGCTTAGCGACGGCGAATACCCCCAGGTGCGTCGCCTGTTCCCCGAGCAGGTCAACACCTATGCCACGGTGGGACGTAAAGAGCTACTAGATGCGGTTAAGTTTGTGTCTTTGGTGGCCGAACGCAACACTGCACTGCGCCTAACTTTCACCGAGGGTAACTTGCATCTTGAGGCTGGCCAGGGAGAGGATGCACAGGCTAGTGAAGAGCTGGTAGCTCACCTAGATGGCAACGAAATCTCTGCTGCTTTCAACCCGCTTTTCCTGCAAGAGGGCCTAAACGCGCTATCTAGTAACTATGTGCGCTTTGACTTCACCCACCCCAATAAGCCGGCAGTGTTGGTTGGGGTAGATGAGCCTGGCACTGAGCCTGACCCCAGCTTCCGCTACTTGCTGATGCCTATTCGCTTTGGCGTGTAAGGCGTATGTACGTAGCTGATTTGGCGCTGACTGACTACCGCTCATATGAGCAGGCGGTAGTCAGTTTTCCGCCTGGAGCTACGGTACTGGTGGGTTCTAATGGGCAGGGTAAAACCAACCTGGTTGAATCCATTAACTATTTAGCTACGCTTTCCTCCCATCGAGTTGGCGCCGATACGGCCCTGGTTAGGCGTGACGCAAGCGGTCAAAATCAGCCCAACGCCGCCGTCATCCGCGCAAAACTAATCACTGCCGCCCGCCCGCAGCTGTTAGAAGTAGAAATTATTTCCGGCAAAGCTAACCGGGCCCGGCTAAACCGCGCCCCTACCCGCCCCACCCAGTTGCTGGGGATTTGCCGCACGGTGCTGTTTGCCCCGGAAGATCTGACTTTGGTGCGTTCAGATCCGCAGGTGCGGCGGCGTTTTTTAGATGACCTGGTGGTTATGATGAGCCCGCGTCTGGCCGGGGTGCGCGCAGACCACGACAAGGTGCTAGCCCAGCGCTCAGGCCTGCTGCGGGGACTTAAACGTAAAAGCGGCTCGGCGCGCGCCAGCGCCCTAGCCACTTTGGATGTGTGGGATGAGCAGTTAGCCCAGTTAGCTGCCCAGCTGATTGCTGCGCGCGTCAAACTTGTGCGCCAGCTGCGCCCTTGGGTGGCCCAGTCTTATCAAACGGTTTCGCTAGCGCAGTCGCAGGCAAATCTGGCCTACCGCGCGAGCCTACTGGCTGCGCGCGGCGTAGCTGACCCGGACATTTCAGACACCGAGGCGTGGGAGGATTACGAAAATTCTCTCCTGGATGTGCAGGCCACCAGTAAAGCTTTGCTCGAAACTATGGGACAGCTGCGTCAGCGGGAATTAGAGCGGGCAGTGAACCTGGTGGGGGCACACCGCGATGACTTGACGCTGTTCCTGGGGCATTTGCCCGCTAAAGGTTTTGCTTCACACGGTGAACAGTGGTCGCTGGCGCTTGCGCTGCGTCTGGCTAGTTTTGAGCTGATGCGCGCCGATAGTGCCTTGACTAGCATTGATGGTAAGAGCGAAGACCCGATTTTGATTCTTGATGATGTTTTCGCGGAATTAGATATGCGCAGGCGTCGGGCCTTGTCGCAGATGGTGGCCCAGGCTCAGCAAGTGCTTATTACCGCTGCGGTTGGCGACGACGTCCCTAGCGAACTTGATCATCACCGTTTGCAGGTGAACGGCTCTGTAGTAAGCGAAGTTTAGCCGTGAACAGTGAAGATTACGGCGATCAAATGGCTGTGGCCGCGCTGGCACGCCAGCGCGAGCAGGCTTGGAACGCGGGCCATGCCCTAAAGCGACTACCTCGTAAAAGCCCCGGTGGCCCAGTGCTAGCAGCAAGCCGAGCAGCAGGCGGGGCTCCGGCGTCGTCGTCGCTGAACGGGCAAACTGCGGACGCACTAGCGCCCTGGGACGCAGTCAGTATTGGGCGTATTCGCCGGCGCCAAGAACGCCACGCCGAGATCGTCAACGGACAACCCGCCTCCCAAGCTCGCGTGTATTGGCGCGATCCGCGCTCAGGTAAACGCGAGCTGGACGGCTTTTTTCACCGCCAAGGCTGGGAAGAATCCCTGCGCATAGCCAGTGTCAAGGTGCGCTGGGAAGAGATTGTCGGCAAGGATATGGCCGAAAATTGCAGCATTTATTCCTTCAAAAATGGACGCCTGGTAATGCGTGCCCACTCCACCAACTGGGCGCAGCAACTGCAACTGATGATGCCCCAACTGGAGGCCCTATTTGAGCGCGAAGTAGGCCCGGGCATTGTCAAAAGCATTAAAGTGCGCGGCCCTAACGCAGATTACACCTGGCAGCACGGCAAATTGGCTGTGCCCGGGGCGCGCGGGGTGCGCGACACCTACGGCTAAAGTGTGCGGCTTGCCCAAGCGGGCGCCGTCGGCTGTGGGTACTAAGCGCCGCCACCAGGCGCCGTCGGGCAGCCGTAGCCTAAGTGATAGCTAAGGCACAGTATTTGCTTAGGGCCACACCGCCGCCAGGCCGGAAAATCGCGCCTAACACGGTAGAATATAGGTAGTTTGAGCTGCCTTACCGGGTAGTTAAACGTGCCGTTAAACCCTCCCTAGACGGCACATACAGACCTAATGCAAAGGCAAGGATCTTTTTTGACCCTGCCAAGCAAGAACGAGGAGCATATTAGACGTGGCTGAGCAGGATAGCACTGTGACTAACGACAGCTACGGAGCTTCAAATATCACGGTTTTGGAAGGCCTTGAAGCTGTCCGCAAGCGTCCCGGTATGTATATCGGTTCCACCGGTGAGCGCGGCCTGCACCACTGCGTATACGAGGTAGTGGATAACTCCGTAGATGAGGCTCTAGCCGGTTACTGTGACCACATTGAAGTCACCATCCTGCCCGACGGCGGTGTGCGCGTGGTAGACAACGGTCGCGGTATCCCGGTGGATGAGCACCCCACTGAACACAAGCCCGCAGTTGAGGTAGTACTTACCGTGCTGCACGCAGGCGGTAAGTTCGGCGGCGGCGGTTACTCCGTTTCCGGTGGTTTGCACGGTGTGGGTGTGTCGGTAGTTAACGCCCTGTCCTCCCGCCTGTCCGTTGAGGTGCGCCGCGACGGTTACGTTTGGAATATTGATTTTGCCGACGGCGTCCCCACTGCTCCCCTACGTCGCGGCGAGGCCACTGACCAGACGGGCACAACCGTCACCTTCTGGCCCAACCCCGAGATTTTTGAAACCACCGTTTTCGACTTTGAGACGCTACGCCGTCGTTTCCAGCAGATGGCCTTCTTGAACAAGGGCCTGCGCATCTCGCTAACCGACGAGCGTGACCTATCCGTTGACGGCGACGAAATTGCCGGCAGCGAGCAAGACACCCAGGCGCACAAGCACCGCAGCGTGTCTTACATGTACTCCGACGGTCTACGCGACTACGTGCACTTCTTGAACAAAACCAAGAAGGCCGAGCTGATCCACCCCGAAATCATTGACTTCTCTGCTGAGCAAAGCGGCGAGCACGGGGGCATGAGCGTAGAAATCGCCATGCAGTGGACCGCCGCCTACTCCGAGTCGGTACACACCTACGCCAACACCATCAACACCACCGAGGGTGGTACTCACGAAGAAGGCTTCCGCACCGCCCTGACCACGCTGGTCAACAAGTATGCGCGCGAAAAGGGCCTGCTTAAAGACAAGGAAGATAACCTCTCCGGTGAGGACGTACGTGAGGGCCTAACGGCAGTTATCTCCATTAAGCTCTCTGAGCCCCAGTTTGAGGGCCAGACCAAAACCAAGCTGGGTAACACTGAGGCCCGCTCCTTTGTGCAGCAGACGGTTTACGCCCAGCTAACCGACTGGTTTGACGCTCACCCGGCAGACGCCAAGGCGGTTATTAGCAAGGCTAAGCAGGCTTCTGCTGCGCGTATTGCGGCCCGTAAAGCCCGTGAAGCTACCCGTCGTAAGGGTGTGCTAGAAAGCGCCTCCATGCCCGGTAAGCTGCGTGACTGCTCCTCACGTGACGCCTCCAAATCTGAAATTTTCATCGTTGAGGGTGACTCCGCAGGTGGCTCTGCGGTAGGTGGTCGCGACCCCGAGCACCAGGCGATTTTGCCAATCCGAGGCAAGATTTTGAACGTGGAAAAGGCCCGCCTAGACCGCGCCCTGTCCAGCGACACTATCCGCTCGCTGATCACCGCCTTTGGTACCGGCATTGGTGAAGATTTTGAGCTTGAAAAGCTGCGTTATCACAAGATCGTGATTATGGCCGACGCCGATGTGGACGGCTCCCACATCGCCACCTTGCTGTTGACGCTGCTGTTCCGCTACATGCGCCCGCTGATCGAAAACGGTCACGTCTACATCGCTATGCCGCCGCTGTACCGACTCAAGTGGTCCAACGCCGAGCACGAATTTGCCTACAGCGATGAGCAGCGTGACCGCCTGCGTGAAGCTGGCGCCGCCAAGGGCTGGCGTATGCCCAAGGAAAACGGCATTCAGCGCTACAAGGGTCTAGGTGAAATGAACGACCACGAGCTGTGGGACACCACCATGGACCCAGCCCACCGCATCCTCAAGCAGGTCACCTTGGATGAGGCTGCCGACGCTGACGAAACCTTCGCGGTTTTGATGGGTGACGACGTCGAATCACGCCGTAGCTTCATCCAACGCAACGCTAACGACGTGCGCTTCCTGGATATCTGAGCCCTCGACTACTTAAAGAACAGGAATAACTTTCGTGAGTGACGACCAGATCGAAGTAATCGAGGAACCCGGATTCGACCGCGTTGAGCGCGTCGATTTGCAGCTGGAAATGCAGCGCTCCTACCTCGACTACGCCATGAGTGTGATTGTTGGGCGCGCCCTGCCGGACGTACGTGACGGCCTCAAACCGGTACACCGCCGCATTCTTTACGCCATGTACGACGGCGGTTACCGTCCCAACGCGTCTTTCTCTAAGTCTTCGCGTGTGGTGGGTGACGTAATGGGTAGCTTCCACCCCCACGGTGACGCCGCCATTTACGACGCCCTAGCCCGTCTAGTACAGCCCTGGTCTATGCGCTACCCGCTGGTAGCCGGACAGGGTAACTTCGGTACCCCCGGTAACCTGGGCCCGGCTGCGCCGCGATACACCGAATGTAAAATGGCCCCCCTGGCCATGGAAATGGTGCGCGACATCGACGAGAACACCGTCGATTTCCAGGACAACTATGACGGTAAAGAGCAAGAACCCACTATCTTGCCTTCCCGTTTCCCCAACCTGCTAGTTAACGGCTCTGAGGGTATTGCGGTGGGTATGGCCACCCGCATTCCCCCGCACAACCTGCGGGAAGTGGCCGACGGCGTACAGTGGCTGCTAGAGCACCCTGACGCTTCACGTGAAGAGCTACTTGAGGCCCTACTGCAGCGAGTACACGGCCCTGACTTCCCCACCGGCGCCACAATTTTGGGCCGTCGCGGTATTGAGCAGGCATACCGTACCGGTCGTGGCGGTATCATCCAGCGCGCCGTCGTCAACGTGGAAGAAATCCACGGCCGCCAGTGCCTGGTAGTAACCGAGCTGCCCTACCAGGTAAACCCCGACAACCTGGCTGAAAAGATTGCCCAGCTGGTACGTGACGGCTCCCTGGGCGGTATTGCTGACATCCGTGACGAAACCTCCGGCCGTACCGGACAGCGTCTAGTAATTGTGCTTAAGCGCGACGCCGTAGCCAAGGTAGTACTAAACAACCTCTACAAGCGCACCCAGCTACAAGACTCCTTCCCCGCCAACATGCTGGCGCTAGTCGACGGCGTGCCGCGCACCCTAAGCCTGGACGGCTTTGTGCGTCACTGGGTGGAGCACCAGCTGGACGTGATTGTGCGCCGCACCCAGTTCCGTCTGCAAAAGGCTCTGGACCGCCTGCACATTTTGGATGGCCTAATGCGCGCCATCGACGCTCTGGACGCCGTAATCGCGCTGATCCGCCGCTCCCCCACCACCGATGAGGCACGTGTGGGTCTAATGGAGCTGCTCAGCGTAGATGAGATTCAGGCTGAAGCTATCTTGTCCCTGCAGCTGCGACGCCTGGCCGCCCTGGAACGCCTAAAGATTCAGCAGGAAACCGAGGAACTGCGCGAGCGTGTAGCCGACCTGCGTGACATCCTGGCCCGCCCTGAGCGTCAGCGCGGCATTATCTCCACTGAGCTGGCAGAAATCACTGAGAAATTCGGTGACGAGCGCCGTACTCGAATCGTGCCGCACGAGGGCGAAATGAGTATGGAAGACCTCATCCCCGAAGAGGAAGTGGTAGTCACTATCACCCGTGGTGGTTACGCCAAGCGTACCCGCACCGACAACTACCGCTCCCAGCACCGTGGCGGTAAGGGCATTAAGGGCGCGGCCCTGCGTGAAGATGACGTAGTAGAGCACTTCTTCGTCACCACCACCCACCACTGGCTGCTGTTCTTCACTAACCTGGGCCGCGTTTACCGCGCCAAGGCCTATGAGCTGCCTGAGGGCGGTCGCGACGCCAAGGGCCAGCACGTAGCCAACCTGTTGGCTTTCCAGCCGGGTGAAACTATTGCCCAGGTAATGGAGCTTAAAGACTACGAGCAAAGCCAATACCTGGTGTTGGCTACCCGCCGAGGCCTGGTTAAGAAGACTGCGCTGCGTGAATACGAATCCAACCGCTCTGGCGGCGTGATTGCTATCAACCTGCGTGAAGACGCTGACGGTAACCCCGATGAGCTGGTCAGTGCGGCTTTGCTAGATGAAGGCCAGGATCTAATTCTGGTTTCACGTCACGGCCAAAGCTGCCGCTTTACTGCCACCGACGCCACCTTGCGTGCTACCGGCCGCGCCACCAGCGGCGTCACCGGTATGCGTTTCCGCGACGGCGACAGCCTGCTAGCCATGGATGTGGTGCGTGAAGGCGCCGACCTATTTGTGGTTACTGACGGCGGTTACGCCAAGCGCACCAGCGTGGATGAATACCCGGTTAAGGGCCGTGGTGGTCTGGGCGTGAAGGTAGCCAACCTGGTGGAAGCCCGCGGTGAGCTAGTAGGGGCCTTGATCACGGACGAATCCGATGAGGTTTTGTGCATCATGGCTTCGGGTAAGGTAATGCGCTCGGCGGTGGCAGAAGTGTCCCGCACCGGCCGTAACACCCAGGGCGTCACCTTCGCCAAACCCGACGAAAGCGACCGGATTATCGCCGTCGCCCGCTCCCAAGAACGTGACCTTTCCGACGATGACGCAACCGAACTAGGCGCTAGTGCCCAATCCGACGTAAATGAGGCAGTTAACCTGCCTCTAGAGGGTGACGAGCAGGCCCAAGAGTCGGTAGCCTTAGACGCGAATGAAAGCGAGGCCAAATAATGTCGGTACCCCCCTCGATCACGCCCCAGCCTAAGGGCAACCAGCCCAAGGGTGTTCCCCCTAAGGGCGTGCAGCCGGGACCGCCGCCGCGTATCCGCACCGCACCTCAGGCGGGCGGCTCACGCCCGGCGCCGCGACAGATGCCCGCATCTATGCCTCCGGCGCAGCCCCCGCGCCAGCACAACCCTAAGCCTGCCCCCGCTGCCGCTGAGCGCCGCTTTGTGCGCCTAGCGCTAGAGCGCGTGGACCCCTGGTCGGTTATGAAGACTGCCTTCCTGCTATCAGTGGCAGTAGGCATCATGACCATCGTTGCGGCTGTAGTGGTGTGGTTCTCCCTAGATGCGCTGCACGTGTTCGCCAAGATTAAGGATCAGGTACAGCAGCTTGGTGGTGAAAAGTCGCTGCAGGCCGTGGTGGAGTACCTCAAGCTTTCGCGTGCGGTTTCCCTGGCTACTGTGGTGGCGGTTGTGAACATTATTCTGTCCACCGCCCTGGCCACTATTGGTGCCATGATCTACAACGTGACCACTCACTTGATCGGTGGGGTCTATCTCACACTGGCAGATGACTAATTCGATTTGATTATCTGCGTCTGGCTCGTGTAATCTCTATCGAGTCAAACGGGCCTATAGCTCAGTTGGTTAGAGCGCATCCCTGATAAGGATGAGGTCGCTGGTTCGAGTCCAGCTAGGCCCACCACCGGTTGAACGGAGCAAATTAATGAGCTTCGCAGCTAAATCCCTGATTGCACTTAGCCTAGGTGCTTGCGGTTATGCCCTCTGGTTAAAAACCGCCCCTAAACGTTGGCAAGCGCAACCTTGGATTGAAGTAGCTGATCCGGCCTAATGGGGCTATGGCGCAATTGGTAGCGCACCTGCTTTGCAAGCAGGGGGTTACGGGTTCGAGTCCCGTTAGCTCCACCCAGTATCCGCTCGCAGTTAGACTGCGGCGGATTTTTTTTTATGCCCACGACGGCGCCGGGCGGGTGGCGCCGGGGTGCTGTGGGCGCCAGGCCAGCGTACTGCAGCACTGAGCCGCTATGGGGACGGACTGCGGGACCCGGCTGCGGAGGCCGGGAGCCTGAGTGTCGGCGCGGGCGTCGTCGTCGCCACTGCGGACACTGGGGCACTGTGGGCGCATACTTGAGACGTAACCAGTGGCTGGAGAAAAAATGCTGTTAGATGAGTTCAAAATTGTGGAAGTAGCTGCCATTGTGCTGCGTGACGCCCAGGGGCGGGTGCTCAGCGTGCGTAAAGGCTCCTCCCCCAGGTTTCAGATGCCCGGAGGCAAGCTAGAAGCCCACGAAACCCCCTTAGAAGCGGCTTTACGTGAAGTTCGTGAAGAAGTGGGTCTGGACCTTAAAAACGCGGCTATACGGCTCCTAGGCGATTTCAGCGCGCCGGCCTCAAATGAGCCGGGCTTTACGGTGGTTTCCCACGTATTTATTGCCGAGGGAGTCTTTAGCCCCCAGCAGGTGCGCCCACACGCCGAAATAGCAGAAGTGGACTGGTTTGACCCCAGTGCCCCCACCACGCGTCCCCAGGCGCCCTTACAGGCCAAAATTTTTGCTGCAGTAGCCCAGCTGTAAATCCAGGCGCATATAAAACCCAGGCGCAGCCATAACGTGGTTATCCACAATTGCCAGGCAGATGCGTTAATCACAGCTGGGGAAGCGTTATCCACAGCTGGTGGGTTTTGTGTAAATAGGGCTGTGGATCTAGTGGATAACCTGAAAAATGCGTTCTACCAGGAGTTTTCCCCAGCTGGGGATATCTATGTGGATAACTCACAAGCATGTAAGTCCACAGACTTATCCACAACTGTGGAGTAAATACACAGGTGTTATTAGCTGGCTACCCACATGTTTCCACCTTTTTAGTGGGGTTATCCACATTATTTATACACAGCCTGTGGATAACTGTGGATTGCGGTGGGTGCGGCGTCGTCCAACGCAGGCGCAGCTGCTCTGCGACGCGAGGGTGGCCACGGCTGCCAAAACGGGCCACACCGGCGCCAGAACATGGCGCATGCGTTGCCAGGGACGCGCAGCGCCGGCGCAGCCTGGTCCAAATAAAAAGTGGGGGGTTAGGCGCTTAAAACGCCCAACCCCCCACGAAGGAATTAACTTCGGTTATTACTCGACAATGTCGATGGAGTTGATAACCACGTCCTGTAGGGGACGGTCACGGCCATCGGTGGGAGCAGCCTCAATAGCGTCCACAACCTTGCGTGAATCCTCATCCACTACCTTACCGAAAATGGTGTGCTTGCCCTGCAGCCAAGGGGTTGCCACAGTGGTGATGAAGAACTGCGAACCGTTGGTGCCGTGGCCCATGCGGGTACCGGCATTGGCCATAGCCAGCAGGTAGGTGTCGGCGAAGGTCAGGGAGTTGTCGATCTCGTCGTCGAAGGTGTAGCCGGGGCCGCCGGTACCGTTACCTAGCGGGTCACCACCTTGAATCATGAAATCTTTAATTACGCGGTGGAAGGTGACGCCGTCGTAAAGAGGACGCTGGGTCTCTTCGCCGGTGGCCGGGTCGATCCAGGCGCGCTTACCGGTAGCCAGCTCTACGAAGTTGGTGACGGTAATCGGGGCCTTATCCTCGAACAGCTCCAGGCGGATATCGCCAAGGTTAGTGTGCATAATTGCTTCCATAACCTCATACTCCCACAATTTGCTTAGTTGGCGGCGTGGCCTACCCCATGGAAAAGCCCATGAAAGTTGTTGAGATAGTTACGCTGTGACCTAATTTTTCTTGTGGCGCAGCTTTTCAGGCGGGTTCGAATGGAATGAGAGCCAAAACAGTGACATTATTGGATGTAACGTTACTTACTTCTTTGAGGGAGTCATCATGTCTTGCCACAAACACGAATCGATCAAGAGCTGCAGCTTCTTCAAGGGCCTAGGTGTGGCCTCGCTAGTGGCTGCCGCCGCTGGCGCTGCTTTTGTGCTGTACAAGCGCAGCCAGCCGGTTGAGGACCCCTGGGCGGAGGAGTACTGGTCTGAGGTTGAGGCTGAAGACGAGGAAGAAGAGGCCCCGGCTGCTGAGTGAGTTTTCACTACACAAACAACGGTGTCGCTTAAAGCGGCGCCGTTTTTTGTTGCCATTTCACTATCCGTACAGGGTTAGAGCACTGTAAAAGCGGCGTCTATGCTCAAGGCCATGGCTCAATCATTGAGTAGTGTTAGAGATGGTTTGCGTGACAGTACCCCAATTTTTTTGGGCTATATTCCGCTAGGCATCGCCTTTGGGATCGTATTGGTAACTGCCGGTATCCCCGGTTGGTGGGCACCTATTTTTGCCACGGTGGTTTATGCCGGTTCTATGGAATTTTTGCTGGTTTCGCTAATAACCGGCGGGGTGGGGCTAGTTACGGTGGCGCTTAGCGCCCTGTTTGTTAATGGCCGCCACCTGTTTTACGGCTTGAGTTTTCCGCGTAACGTGCCGCCGGGGAGGTTGGCGCGCGCCTACTCCATCTATTCGCTTACCGACGAGGTGTATGCGGTTACTGCCGCTAAAGACCATTCGCGCATGACTTGGCGCTATCTGCTAACGGTGCAGCTGTGCTCGCACCTGTCTTGGGTGCTGGGGGCCTGCTTGGGGGCGCTCACTGGCAGTAGCTTTGGGGGCTTTATTTCGCAGCATACGGATGTGGCCGACTTTGTGCTCACCGCCTTGTTCACGGTGCTGGCAATTGAGGCCTATAAAGCCAACCCCGACTCGGGCGCGCTAGTGGCGGCGTCGATCTCTGCCGTGGTGACGGTGGCCGTGGGTGGGCGCCTGGCCATGTTTTGTGGGCTGCTTACTTTAAGCCTGTGTTTAAGTGCCCTGTATTTACGACGACGGCGCTCGCTTAGCGTCACTGCGGCTGGTGGTGGCGGGGCTGATTTAAACCAGGCTGAGGCTAAATCGGGGAAGTTAAACCATGAACAGCGGGGTAGTGATGAGTGAAGCTGTGGTTAGGCAAACAGTAAGTAACTGGCATGTTTTAGCGGTAGTGGCGGTAGCTGCGGCTGTCACCTTCGCACTGCGCTACACCGGGGTTAAGGGTGCCGACCAGGTATCTCACCGGCCACTGATGCAGTTTTTGTCGCGCACCATGCCCCTGGGGGTAATGGTGGTGCTGGTGGCTTACACACTAGGCGATTTAAGCGCAGATTTAGGCCGTAGCGCAGCCTTGGTAGGGGCAGTGGCTATAACTACTGGCTTGCACCTGTGGCGGGGCAATGTGGCCCTATCTTTGATAGTTGGTACTGCCTCCTATGCGCTGCTAGCGGCGCTACTGACATGAAAAGCGCCTTAGCCCAACTGTTGGGCTAAGGCGCTAAGGCTGCTAGGTATGGGCCAGAAAACAGTTTCAGGTTTTTATGCCTGACCCAGTGGCTTTACTTCCAGCGCAAGATTCCGATGAACCCGGCCAACATGAGTACGAAACCAACGTATACGTTGCCGTTGGCTAGCCAGTCAGCCGGGTGGGCCTTAATGAACCACGGCACCGGGTATTCGCCACCGGTCATGTAGGAAACCACCACCCAGGCTAGGCCCAGGCACATGATGGTGCACATGGTGGGGGCATACCAGGCGGGGCTGGAGATGTTCTTAACCTTGTGCGGGGTACGTGAAGCCTTACGGCGCTCTAGTTCCTTCTTAGCAACCTTGGCTTTGAGCGAGTCAGAAGACTTAGAGTCCAGCTGTAGGGTCTTACGGTCAGCCTTGCGGGCCCGCTTAGTTAGGGCCTGTTCGCGCTCAGCGTCCTTAGCTGACTTCTTCTTACCCGCAGACTTCTTGGAGTCGTCAGAACCCTTAGCAGAGTCCTTAGTAGATTCCTTGGACTTCTTGGAGGACTTCTTAGCAGAGCGCTTCTTGTCAGAGCCCTTATCTGAGTCTTTTTCTAAGTCTTTGGTTGACTTCTTAGCGGAGTCCTTGGCGTCACTGTTAGTGGCGGACTCGTCCTTATCCTCGTCCTTGCGGGCTAGATCTTTGGAGCCATTTTTCGACACAGGATTCTCCGGTTCGTTTCTCATTTAGTGGAAGTAGAGTACTTTAGTGCTAGCTTACCGCTTAATCTAGGTAAGCAAGACCAGCTCAACAACCCAATGGAGTGCATACATGACCGCGCACGTTACAAGTCAAGCTCGGTCCCGAAAGGTACTGGATGTATTCCTGACCATTATTGGTGAGCTGCTGTTAACCGCTGGTTTACTAATTGGTTTGTTCTTGGTGTGGCAGCTGTGGTGGACGTCGATTGACGCTAACGCCAAAGCTGAACAGACCATGACCCAGATCCACAACACCCTGCCCACCTCGCCTAAGAAGGCAGGTAATAAGCACACTGAGGCCCCGCCGGTAGAGCCCACAGTGGCCTACGGGCAGCCTATGGGGGTGCTGATTGTCCCCAAGTGGTATGGCATCACCAATAACAACATGCCTATCTATCAGGGCACCGGCCAGGAGCTGCTGGATCAGGCGGCAGCTGGTCACTACCAAAACACCGCCTACCCGGGCGCTATTGGTAACTTCTCGGTGGCCGGTCACCGGCGCACTAACGGTAACTCCTTTAGGCGCATTGATTTACTTAAAGCTGGCGACGAAGTAATCGTTGAAACCGCTACCGCTTGGTATGTCTATAAAGTGACTGGGCACGAAATTGTGGATCCTTCACAGGTGGATGTGATCGCGCCTGTGCCCAACAACCCCAATGCGCAGCCCACCCAGCGTTTACTGACTATGACCACCTGTCACTCGGCCACACTAGGGGAGTGGGGCAACGATCAGCGCTGGATTGTGCACGCACAGCTGTCTTACTGGATTCCTCGCGGTGAGGGTCGCCCTGAATCTGTCCTATCCGATCCTGGCGTTAAGTGAGGCAACATGTACGGGTTTATTTTCCGCCACCTACCCGGCCCTAAGTGGCTGAAGGTAATTGAATCGCTAGTACTGATTTTGGCCGTAGTGTTTGTACTGTTTGAATGGGTGTTCCCGCTGGTAAATACCTACATTGTGGGTAACACTGCAGAGGTTTCTAACGGCTAAAAGCCAACCACGGCGCCTAAACCGCGCCATTGTGGGTGTAAGACGTATATCTGATGCCCACTATAGGGCGCTTAAAATGTTTTGTGCCGGCTCTTTCGAGCCGGCACAAAACGCCCTTTAGAACGGTACTACCCATAGGAGTGATATACCTGTTCCCAGGTATATCACAACTTAGTGGTTGTTGTTGTTACCCGGATTGCCAGGGTAAGGGATAAGCGTTTCATTACCATTACCATTGCCGTTACCGTTGCCGGTGGTGGGGCTAGGCGAGGCGGTAGGCGACTGTGTGGGCGGAGCCGAGTACTGGCCCACCGTCAAAGTAATCTCAGCGCCGCTATCGACAGTAGTGCCAGCCTCAGGGCTTACGCTAAGTACCTTGCCGTTCTGATCCTGCTGAGTAGTGGTCTGCTGGTTAATGGTGATTACCGTAAAGCCAGCGCTAGTTAGCGCTTTCTTAGCGTCATCGGTGCTCATGCCCACCAGGTTCTGCGGCACTACCAGGCGGCCCGAGGCAACCTGCAAGTTCACAGTAGAGCCACGCTTAGCCTTAGTGCCCGCTGCTGGGTCAGTAGAAACCACGTTACCGGCCTTAACCCCGCCGGCGTCGACAGTAGTAACGTCACCAAGCGTTAAACCAGCCTTTTCCAGGGCATTGCGGGCATCACCCTGAGTTTGGCCAGACACGTTAGGTACCGTCACAGTGGCAGAACCAGAGGAGAAGTGCACTTCAACCTTGGTACCTGGGGCGGCCATCGTGCCCGCACCAGGGTCATAGGAAACTACCTGACCCTCAGGGACTGTGTCAGAAGAAACGTCAGCGCCACGCTGGAAGGCTAAGCCCACACCCTCAAGGGCGCTACGAGCCCCAGCCTCATCCTTACCGGTAAGGTCGGGCACAGACACCGCCGATTGGGTGGGGGAGGCAGTAACTTCCTTAGATGGGCTACCCCCAAACACGCCGGCCGCAGCCAACGCCCCCACCAGCGCCAATAGCGCCACTAGGGTAATTAGGCCAATAATCAGCAGCTGCTTCTTCTTACGCTTAGCAGCCTCTTCCTCAGCCTGACGGGCGGCTTCCTCATCCTTAACCTTAGGGATAGAGCCGGTGTTAGTAGTCGTAGGAGCAGCAGGAACCCCCGGAGTGGGGGCGATAATCGTCGTCGCCTGCTGCTGCCAAGTCTCAGTAGCCGGGGCGTTAACCTGCAAACCACGGATAGCTGCCTGCAAATCTGCACGCATCTGGTCAGCGTTCTGGTAGCGATCCTCACGGTGCTTAGCCAGCGCCTTCATCACCACGCGGTCCATGGATTCGGGCACGTCCGGGGCAATTTGCGACGGCGGCACTGGCAACTCACGCACATGTTGGTAGGCAATAGCCACCGCCGAGTCACCCTTAAAGGGCGGGCGGCCAGTTAGCAGCTCATACAGCAGGCAACCGCAGGAATAAATATCCGAGCGGGCATCAACCACCTCGCCGCGCGCCTGCTCAGGAGACAGGTACTGGGCGGTACCCACCACCGCATGGGTCTGGGTTACCGTAACCGCACTATCTTCAATAGCGCGAGCAATACCGAAGTCCATGACCTTCACCTCGCCGGTGTTGGTCAACATGATGTTCCCAGGCTTAATGTCACGGTGCACAATGCCGTTACGGTGCGAGTATCCCAGTGCCTGCAGCACGCCAGAGACAATCTCGCCAGCCTCATCAATCGGTACTGCTTCACCCTCGCTTAGTAGCTCACGTACCGTGTGGCCCTGCACATACTCCATAACAAGGTAGGGCACAGTCTGGGTGGAACCATCAGCGCGAGTAACTACCTCTTCACCAAAGTCATACACACCCACAATTGCAGGGTGGTTTAGGGCAGCAGCACTTTGCGCTTCACGACGGAAACGCGCCTGGAAAGTAGGGTCTTCAGCAATATCGCTACGTAGTAGCTTGATTGCCACAGTGCGAGATAGACGCTTATCGCGGCCGAGGTACACCTCGGCCATGCCGCCACGGCCGATCAGTTCAAGCACCTCATAGCGTCCTGCCAAGACTTTAGAGATACGTGCTGTCACAATGCCTCCTGGGCAATAGATATGGAGGGGGCGCCAGCCTCGCGAGAGGCAAACTCTGCAATATTCGAAACACTGTGCGCACTAGCAGGCGGCATGTCACCACCGTCTAACGCGCGTACCGGAACCGCAAAAGCGCTTGCAGCCAGTCCAATTAGAAGTAACACCAAGAACAATACTGCCACGAGAACAATGGCATAGGTACCCGTGGACAAATTCGTGGGATTAGAGCTTTGCAGCAGGTCCCACAAGGAATTGGCACCCGGGTTAGATTTAGGCATTCGCGAATGAGGCTTGTTACTAATCGGAGTGCCCTTAGCGGCCGTCTTTGGCTCATGCTGAGCTGGAGCCCAGTTCTGCGGCGGGTTAGCGTTCCAGGTGACGGCGTCGTCGCTAGGCAAACCAATAATGATGCGGTCTAGACGGCGGGCCAAATCCTGGGCGGTAGTGGGCCGGTCAGAGGGCTTCTTAGATAGCAGCGCGTAAATCAATTCACGCACATTTGCCGGCACCTGCTCAGGCAGCGCAGGAACCGGGTCGTTAACGTGCGCGTAAGCAATATCCACTGCGGTGGCGCCGGTGAAAGGACGCACCCCAGCTAGTGCCTCATAAGCGATAACACCCAGCGAGTACAGGTCTCCAGCGGCTGTGGCAGCAGCGCCGGTAGCCTGCTCAGGGGCAAGATACTGGGCGGTACCCATAACCATGCCGGTGGCGGTCATGGGCAGCTGGTTGGCTCCAGAAGAAATACCAAAATCCAGCAGCTTAGCCAGTCCCTCCTGGTTAACCAGGATGTTGGAGGGCTTAACGTCGCGGTGTACCACGCCAGCCTCGTGCACCACCTGCAGGGCGCGGGCGGTTTGGGCTAGCAACGGCAAAATCACGCTGGGGGGTAGGGTGCCCTTCTCAGCGATCAGCTCAGACAGGGGCTTACCCTGCACTAGCTCCATAATGATCCAGCCAGAGCCATCAGCCTCACCATAGTCAAGCACCATGGCTAGGTTGGGGTGGCGCAGGCCGCGAGCATTTTTAGCTTCGGTGCGTAGACGCTGCAAAAACAGCTCGTCACCGGCTAATTCCGGGCGCATTACTTTGGCGGCTACAACACGTCCAGATCGTAGATCTTGAGCACGCCAAACTTCACCCATGCCGCCCATGGCGATGCGTTCGATCAGGCGGTAGCGGTCCTGAAGTACTAGTCCAGCTTCTGGTTTAATCATTGCTGCGTTGCCTTAAAGACAGTGGCTGCGATAGGGGCAGCTTCACTACCGCCAGTACCCGTGTCAGCGGTCTGATCGCCGCCATCGAGTACGACAGCGATGGCAATGGTCGGAGCCTGTCCGGAAGGACCAGCGTAGCCAATAAACCAGGTGACGGGGCCGCCGTCGCTACCGGTTTCAGCCGTACCAGTCTTACCCGCTACATCCATGCCATCAACCTGAGCCGAGGTGCCGGTTCCCGAAGCAACCACCTGGATCATCATGGTTTTAAGCTGTCCCGCAACCGTCGAAGAAATGGGGGAGCGTGCCACCTTTGGGCTGGTGGTGGAAATGACCGAAAGCTTGTCGTCCAAAGTACGCTTAACCAGGTAGGGCTGCATCTGGTTACCGTCGTTTGCCACCGTGGCAGCAACTTGGGCCATTTGCAGAGGAGTTACACGTACGGACTGCTGCCCGATACCCGCCATTGCCAACTCAGCTTGTGACTTGACTGGCGGGAAGCTGGAGGGGGTAACCGTCAAGGGGATCGACGACGACGTGTTGAAGCCCCAGGCTTCAGCCTCGCGGGTGAGTTCCTGCTCGCCTACGTTCATAGCTAGCTGAGCGAAGGTGGTGTTGCAGGACTCGGCGAAGGCGTAAGTCAGGGTGACTTTACCGTTACCGCAGGACTCACCCGCATAGTTTTGCAACTGGTGGGTGGTGCCCGGAAGGGTGACGGTGTCAGGGGCGTCAACTTGGGAATCAGGGGTGACCTTACCCAGGCGCAGTGCGGCTGAGGCGGTAATTACCTTGAAGGTAGAACCGGGTGGGTACAGGTCACCGCCAATGGCGCGGTTGATCAGCGGGGTGGCGCTATCAGAGTTGAGCTGTTTCCAGGCGGTGTCGGCAGTAGTGCCGTCGTGGCTGGCTAGCAGGTTGGGGTCAAAAGAGGGGGTGGAGACCATTGCCAAAATGGCGCCGGTCTTAGGGTTGAGGGCCACCACAGCCCCCCGCTTGTTGCCCAGGGCTTGGTAGGCGACCTTTTGCAAAGTGGGGTTGATGGTTAGCTCAACTGAGCCACCCTGGGGCTGGTCTCCGGTGAACAGGTTCTGGATGCGACTACGCCACAGCGACGGCGAAGAGCCGTTTAGCACCGTGTTCTCGGCATTCTCAATGCCGGTCATGTTGGAGAAAATAGTGGAGTAGTAGCCGGTCACTGGCGCATATAGCGGACCGTTAGAGTAAACGCGCTGGTAGCCCAGGGAGTCGGAGGATTTAACTGAGGCGGCCACAGCCGTGCCGTTAACCATAATGGCTCCGCGCGCCTTACCGTACTCCTGGTAGATGGTGCGTGCGTTGCGCGAGTCCTCAGTTAGCGAGCCATACTGCGAGCTAGATTCCCACAGGGCGGGACGCGCAAATCCCTGCAGTGAAGTCAGGGAGATGAGCAGGGCCAAAAACATGCCCGTGACAAGTAAAGAAACGTGGCGAATCTGAGGGTTCATTCAAATACTCCTCTGATTACTTCCGTGTTCTGGTGGTCTTGGGCCGACGGCGGCTTGGGCCTGCCTGGCTGTACGGGCTGCACTGGTTGTACCTGCTGCACCGGCTGGGCGGCGCGGCGGCCGTGAGCGCGGTTAGGGGTGACTGCTGGGGCTGGCTGAGCAGCTGGGGCGCCTTGGGGGCCACCCATCGGTATTCCCTGAGGAGCGGTCCCCTGCGGGCCACCAGCCGGCCTT